>JADMIO011260196.1_pt1 | contig 115686 bp, 108 predicted proteins | sample 8958161 | NCBI WGS metagenome assembly JADMIO01 (sample SAMN16585339, study PRJNA669376) | soil metagenome | isolation source: Crop rotation soil | place: USA: Cullars Rotation, Alabama | collected 2011 | reverse complement strand
ACAACTTGTCCACGTGGAATTCTAAGCTTAGGATCCCAATGTGCTGGAAAGTTTCTGAATGAACTCCGACAATGGGAAGAAATCAAGGAGTTGCATTTCATTGACCATACCACAATAGAAGGAAATATTTCAGGACTCAATTTGCTGTTTCAGAAAACAGGAAGAGTTATTCATAAATACCGGGTTCCTGAATTGACGAAGGTATTGGAGTATAATTCAAATTTTATGGCAGGACTTGAAGTGGCTAAATATTATTTTAAAAAAATGGATTGTCAGTCACTTTACCAGTTATCCGACAACGGAGATTTTCTTGCAGTGAAATACATGGCAGGACTAAACCCTGCGCTGTACGCAAATGAATTATCAGTGATGAGTAAAATAGTTTATTCTGTTTCAAGCAATCAAAAACAAAGCTGAAGTGAGCATACCCCGAACGGTTTACAATATTTTTTATTCAACTTTTTTTCGCCCGGAAAGATTTTATTGCCAGGTAGACCTTGGCAAGTCGATGCGTTTTAAAGTCTGGGAACGGCCGGGGAAATGGATGGCAGAAGAAAAACTGAACCGTATCATCAATGATATTCACGAGGTGGCAATAGCGGGCCAGGGAAAAGATGAAATTCCGGATTATGGAGTTTTGAAGGGAACGAAGGAAGACCTGGAAAACAGGGTTATAACAATAGGCTATGATAGAATCACGGGGAAGCCTGTCGGGTTTGCTGCACAAATATTTCTTGATGTTCCTTTGGGATTGAATGTGATAGAGGTGCTTCACCTGGGCCTTGTATATGTTGCAAAGGACTACCAGAAAAAGTCTGTGCTTGGCTTGCTTTATATTTTGCCCAATATTCTTTTGCTGATCAAGCATGGATTCCGTTCCATCTGGATTTCAAATGTCTCGCAGGTTCCATCTGTGATCGGTGTTGTTTCTGATTATTACGAAGGTGTTTACCCGGATCCGATTCACAACACAAAGCAATCACTGATGCAAAAATCTTTGAGCAGTGGTATCATGAAATCATACAGAAGCGCTTTTGGTACCGGCGAGGAAGCAACTTATGACAGCGAAAAACAGATTATTTATAATTCCTATACGGGCGGTTCCGATAACCTCAAAAAAAGATTTGAAGAATGCCCGAAATACAGGAATGAAATTGTAAATGATTTTTGTGCGGCAAATTTGAATTATGAGCGTGGAGATGATTTTCTGCAGATCGGAACTTTGTCAGGGAAACTGATTCATAATTTTTTTGCAAAAAGAGTGGCGGGGGTTTCACGACTGCAATGGCTGTTGTATTTGTTTATTGCCGGGGTATTTACAATCCTGCTGCCGATTTTAAAATGGCTTACGAGAAAAACAGATTAGCATGGAAATGAAATTCAGTTACGGTGAATTTACAACGCGAAACATAGGCTTTGTTTCTGTTGAAGAACAGGAAGTGCTGAGGGCAACGACTGTGTTTGTCCCGGGTGTAGGCGGCATGGGAGGCGCTGCTGTTGCCTGCCTTGCAAGGGCAGGAGTTGGTAACTTTATCATTGCTGACATAGACCATTTTGAAATTTCGAACCTTAACAGGCAGATTTTTTCTTCCATGGATGTAATCGGAAAGGATAAGGCGGAGGTGACAAAGGAAATGCTGTCAGCCATCAATCCCGAAATAAAAGTCACAATTTATGACGGCAACTGGGTAGATAATCTGGATGCAATCTTGAAAAAAACCGGCGTGGTGATCAACGGTTGTGATGATATTAAAAGCACAATTCAGCTGATGAGGAAATGCAAAGAGTATTCGCTTCCTGCAATAGATGCATTCGCTTCCCCGCTGCCGAATGTATATGTGATAAGACCAAGTGATGCAAGGCCTGAGGAAGAATTCGGATTTCCAACGGTAAATTTGGCTGTAGAAAAAATTACAAAGGAAATTGAATCACAATGTTTACTAAAAGAAGTTGAACACGTTGCTGTTCATTCAAACAGCCTGAATTATGTTGACTTTAATATCGCCAAAGAAATAATGAATGGAACAAGGAAGAGAATTTCATTCGCTCCAATGGTTTGGACTACCGGCACCATGATGGCTTACGAAGCAATCCGCCTTATCCTTAATAAAAAAGGCGGACCGGATGTGAGAGGAATGTTCTTCAATCCCTGGACATCTGAAGTAGAAAAGCCGAAAGGGTTTGTGATGGCTGCTTTAAGAAGGTATTATGTGAGGAAGATGATGAGTAAGATGTAAGTTTATTAATGCTGGCAAAAATATCTATTCAACTGAATGTCTTTCATGGAAATTGAAAAGCATATTACAGCAAGGTTTAACACAGTAAAAGTATTTTTTAGACTACTTAATTCCAGAGAAATTAAATGTTAAGCTATATCCTGAGGATAATTTGTTTCTCTGTCATCTTTTTCTTTGATGTTGGATGTGAATCTCTGTCACATGTTAATTACTCTCAGAAAGTAAAATTCCCGTCAAGAGGAATATTTCCTTTGAAATTTGATTCATCAAATGAGAATAAAATATTTTTTTCTTATACTAATAATGGAGCAACGGCTATCTTTAGTATGGATATGCTTAACGGTAATTTATTGCAACTAACGGATGATAGTCTTAGTTGCTTTCAGCCTGTAGTTTCACATGATGGTAAAACAATTTTATGTAAATGTGGTCAGGTTCTCGGAGGTGTAAGAAATTATTTCCTGTTAAATTCTGATGGTTCTGATAGCCATCTTTTATTAAATACAGATTACAAAATGTATATTTCAGATGCTGTATTTAGCCAGGACGATAAAACAATTTATTTTATTGGAGGATCTGAGTTTAGCGATTCCTCTGATGTGACAAAATATAATGAGCACTGCCAGGATGTTTTTTCTATTGATATTAATGGAAGCAAACTGCGAAGAATAACCAGGGAGTGTTTTAGTAATTCTATTTCTGATTTAGCAATTTTGAACGACACAAATCGCCTGTTAATCTCGGTTAATGGCGAAGAATTATTTATTACAGGCAGCAAACAACGTGAAGATTTTTATTGGCAACGTAAAAGAAAACCTCTTGCTCTTTCCGGTCTTTATGAATTAACAATCAGTGATGGAAGCCTGAAGGAGTTTCAAATAAATGATTCACAAAAATTTAAAGCCCTTTTTAATAATCAATGGGGAACTGCAACATTTAAAGGTTCTAACGATAATAAATATTTGATTGCAGGTGATGGAGATTATTACAAGTTAGATATCGATAATAAATTATTTATGCCTTTCATTGATAGCGTTAACGGCTTTAAATATGGAGCGGTTGATTCACTGGAATTTTACAACCTGGTGTGCATCCAAAATGAAAATAAAATATTGGCTGGAAGTGGCCCATCTGATGACTACAAGTTTATTCTTTTTGATGTAGAAAAGAAAAGGATTGTGAGTGAATATTTAATTGACTCCAATAAATTCATACCTTCATTACATAGAAGATTAATGAGGGAATAATAATATTAAAATTACCACCCACTGGCCAGCACGTCAGCAATGTGCATCACCTTCATATTCTTTCCCTGTTTTTTTATGTAGCCATCCATGTGCATAAGGCAGGAAAGGTCAGTGCTGATCATATATGCAGCCTTGGTGGCTTCAGCATTGATAATTTTTTGTTCGGCCATACCAACTGCAATGGATTCATATTTCACTGAAAAAGTTCCGCCAAAACCGCAACATGTTTCTGATTCATTCATCTCGCGAAGTTCCAGTCCGCGTACTTTGCTCAAAAGCGTTCTTGGAGCCTGTTTGATTTTCAGTTCACGCAAAGCACTGCAGGCATCGTGATAAGTTGCAACGCCATCAAATTTTGCACCCACATCAGTCACATGTAAAACGTTCACAAGAAAATCGCTGAACTCATACATGTTTTTCTGTATCGTTTTTAATTGATTGTGTACGGATGAGTTGTGAAACATTTCCCCGTAATAATTTTTCACCATGCCCACGCATGAAGCCGATGGCGCAACAATCGGCCTGTCGTTCGGAAAATCATGGATGAATTTTTCTCCTACTTCACGGCATTGGTCCCAGTAACCGGCATTGAAAGCGGGCTGACCGCAGCAGGTTTGTTCTGTATTGTAATTGACACCCACATTAAGCTTCTCCAGCACCTTCACCATATTCATGGCAGCATCGGGAAACATCTGGTCAACGAAGCAGGGGATAAATAAATCGACAATCATATTGAAGGAAGAAGTTATTCGTTATTGGTTATTTGTTATCCGGGGTTTCCGGTTCAATCTGGTACACAGTTTCATCTTCTGATACCTCGCCCTTCGTTTTAGCACCTGCTCGTTCAAGATAATTAATATAGCCGTTTAGCAATGCATTTGCGCGCTCTATAAGTTTTATCGCTTCAATATTTTCAGTTTCTGTAATATACTTTTCTTCTGCACATGTAATGATATCATCAATCAATTCCACCAAAGATCCTCTCGCAATAATGCAGAACCTGACATTTTCCTTAAAGGAGTATCGTCCAAATCCTTCTGCAATATTTCTGGTAACTGACCTGGAAGCACGGATCATATTATCTGTCAGGTCAAATCGCTCGGAGTCGGGCAGTTTTTTTGTTATTGATCTTATAAGTTGTTTGACATCTCTTGCTGCCTTCCAGCAGTCCAATTCCTCAAACGATTTTAAATTCATGAAATGCGTACACTAATTTCAATTATTGACGGCTGTTAACGATTAACTGATAACGACTAACTGATAACGATTAACTGATAACGACTAACTGATAACGATTAACGATTAACTATTAACGGCTTTCGGTACGCGAAGTAACGAAAAGATCCCCACCACGAAAAAACTCCCCAATACTAAAATGGAATTTCTCATACTTCCCGTGAGTTCGTTAATAAGGCCAAATACCAGCGTCCCCAATACTGTTCCCATCTTGTCACATACATCATAAAAACTAAAGTAAGAAGCGTGATCAATTGTCTCAGGTAAAAGTTTGGAATAGGTGGAGCGTGAAAGCGCCTGGATGCCACCCATTACCAGGCCTACCACAACAGCAATCATGATGAACATCGTCTGTTCGTCCACACCGAATCGCTTGTCGTCAAAATATGCAGCCACGGCAACCAGTATCCAGACAACGATTGAAATGGTCAATGCATAAATGTTTCCGAATTTTTTGGAAAGCGCTGCGAATATGAAAGCTCCAGCGATGGCAACGAATTGTATGATGAGGATGATTGCGATTAAGATGGATGTGGGCAGGTGTAATTCGCTGTTTCCGAATAATGTAGCAACGTACATTACCGTTTGAGTTCCCATATTGTAAAAGAAGAATGCCAGCAAAAATCTTTTCAGGGGGGAATTGTTTCGCAAATCGAACCAGACTTTTTTCAATTCCCTGTAGCCGTTGAAAATATACCTGCCGGCAGGTTTCAGGTTGAAGACATTGTTTGGAAGGTATTTAAAAGTGTATTGCGCAAATACAAACCACCAGATTCCCACTGTTAGAAAAGAAATCCGGGATGCCGGTCCGCTGAAGAAATTTTTCGCCTGGGTGAGGGCTTCATCCTGCGACAGGGAAGGAGTGGATGCGAGCAATTCATTCATTTTTCCCGTCACGTCAAAAAAGAACTGGGGACATTGAATCATCACCAGGTTAAATATAAGCAGCAGGGAACTCCCGATATATCCCAGCGCGAAACCTTTTGCGCTTACTTTATCCTGGTCAGCAGGCTCTGCAATTTCAGGCAGGAATGCATTGTAGAAAACGATACTTCCTGCATATCCGATGGCTGCAAACACGGCACCGAATACTCCGACAGCAATGGTGCCCGGTCCGCGAAAAAAATAAAGAGAGGCGCAGGAAACGGCACCAAGCGTACTGAAGAAGTACATGAATTTTTTTTTGTTGCCACTGTAATCTGCAATGGAAGAGAGCAGGGGATTGATAGCTGCTATAACAAGGAAAGCCAGGGAGATGGCATATGTCTGTAATGAGTCGGCATTGAAATTCCGCCCGAGAAAATGAACGTCCTTTGATCCGTTGATGGTTGTGACTGCCGTAAAATAAATCGGGAAGATGGCGGAAGTAATGGTGAGCGAATAGGCGCTGTTGGCCCAGTCGTACATCGCCCATGCATTGATGAGTTTCTTGTTTCCTTTCTCGATCATGAGGGAACAAGTTTACAATTAATTCAGTAAGGCACAAATTGGATATTGTGTTCTTTGCCACTAAGGCATAAAGCCCCGAAGTTTGCTTTTCTTAAGAAAAAAGATTTAATGTGCAGGCTGAAAATTGAATGAAATAATCTTTGGCTATGCTATCTTAATGTCTTCGAGTCTTAGTGGCAAAAAATTATTTCAAAAAAAAATGGCCGCTCTTTTCGGAGCAGCCACTTTGAGGTGTGTTTAATGGGGAATTCCTATGCTAATTTTACATTAACTGCGTTGGGTCCTTTTTTACCTTCAGTTACTTCATACACCACTGCATCGTTTTCACGAATGGTGTCCTGCAAGCCGGTTGAGTGAACAAAAATTTCTGCTCCTGTGCCGTCTTCTTTAATGAATCCAAAACCTTTTTGCTGGTTGAAGAACTTTACTGTACCTTTTTTCATTGTAATAGAATTTAATAGTTACTGGTTGTTATTTAATAATACAGGGCTGATACGTTGAATCATCTTGGAGGTTACCTTTCTGATCCCTGACTTCCAGCCTTGAGCCGGCGAAGATAAGAGAATTACCCTGACTTCAGCAAATTGACCTGGCCGGTCAACACAATGTGTTTCTGTGCCTTAGCAGCATTGTATAAAACTTTAAATTCATTGAAAATGCCATTCAATTAAATACTTTCGCTTCAGAAATATGAGGTAATGGAGGAAATCAGGGATAAAGCCAGCCAGGCGTATTGGACAGGTGTGTGGGAAAATTCGGGTTTAAGCCCGGCCATTGACCTCCGTTCAAAGGACCTCCATTTTTTTCCCCAGCGGGCAATTCACAAGTTATTTAAGAAGGCACTTGAAGGAAGAAATACAAGAGGGATGAAGTTGCTTGAAATCGGCTGCGGCAATTCTGCCTGGCTTCCCTATCTGAAAAATGAATTCGGCTTTGATGTGTATGGCATTGATTACTCTGAAGAAGGTTGCGAACAGGCAAAAAAAATACTGGAAAGAGAAGGAGTGGACGGGACAATTTATTGTACCGATGCTTTTACACCTGCTGAAGATTTGTTATCCGAATTTGACGTTGTTTGTTCCTTCGGCGTGGTGGAACATTTCAACGACACAGCAAAAACACTCCATGCTTTTTCAGGATACCTCAGGAAAGGCGGGTTACTCATCACTGCCATTCCCAATATGTGCGGCATCAATGGCTGGATGCACAAGGTGATGAACAGGCAATTGTACGACATCCATGTACCGATTGATAAAATCCAGTTGAGTACTGCAGTTCAGCAAGGTGAATTAAAAAATATTTTCACCGGGTATTATGTCTGCGTTTCTTTCAACGTGCAACTCACAAGCGTTCACAGTCCTGTGAAGTATTACAAACTTAAGCGGTTCATTTCAAGGGCAGGCGCTTTCCTGAACCTTATCTTCTGGGGACTGGAAGAGAAGTTGGGAAAGTTTCCCCAAAGCCGGTTGTTTTCCAGGGGCATTTTTTCTGTTGCTGAAAAAACGCACTGATTCTCTTGCGCTGCTTTCAGCAGCTTTGCGCCTTAGCTGGAGCTTCATCCCCGGCGCGGCATGCAGACAACGGCCTATGAATAACTTTTCTATTTTCGCGCCGCTGAAAGGCCTACACAGAAGCGCTCCGAAGGATTAAGCGGTTAAGGAGTAACGTCTTCAATTTTCCGTGGATGGTTTTTCCGTAACTAACTGCTTATTTATTCGTAATTCATAGCGATGCAAGTTGTAATAATGGGTTTGGGATATATCGGTCTGCCGACTGCTGCTCTCATCGCAAGTAAAAAGATTCATGTTCACGGTGTTGACGTCAACAAACATGTTGTAGAAACCATCAGGAAAGGTAAAATTCATATTGTAGAACCGGACCTTGACGGATTGGTTCATTATGATGTTCAGCAAGGCTACCTTGTGGCAGGTTCGCAACCGAAGAAAGCCGATGTTTTCCTGATAGCTGTTCCGACTCCGTTCAAAGGAGATCATCAACCTGATATTGCTTATGTGGAAAAGGCCACGAAAATGGTGATCCCATTTCTTCGTGAAGGAAACCTTTTCATATTGGAATCAACGAGCCCGGTGGGAACAACAGAAAAACTTGCCAAACTGATTTTCAAAACGCGGCCCGAACTGAGAGGAAAAATATCCATTGCCTATTGCCCGGAGCGGGTACTGCCCGGAAGTGTGATTTATGAGCTTCAGCATAACGACCGCGTAATTGGCGGTGTGGATTCCAAATCGACTGATGCTGCTGTGAACTTCTACGCGAAATTTGTAAAGGGTGAATTGCACCGTACCAATGCGCGGACGGCAGAGATGTGCAAGCTTACCGAGAATGCTTACCGCGATGTGAACATTGCCTTTGCCAACGAACTGAGTATGATTTGTGAAAAGGCAGGCATCAACGTAAACGAACTCATTGATCTTGCCAGCAAGCATCCGCGTGTAAAAATTCTGAAACCAGGTCCGGGAGTGGGCGGACATTGCATTGCCGTTGATCCCTGGTTCATCGTAGCCGATTTTAAAAACGAGGCAAAAATTATCAAACAGGCCAGGCTCATCAACATTTACAAACGTGAATGGGTGCTGGAGAAAATCAAGAAAGCTGCTGATGATTTCAAAAAGAAAAACAAGCGGGCTGCTGTAATTGCCTGCATGGGCCTTGCTTACAAGCCTGATATTGATGACTTGCGTGAATCCCCGGCACTTGAAATATTCCATGACCTCGAAAAACAGAAATATAAAGTGCTGGCCGTGGAACCGAATGTTGCCCGCCACCCCGACCTCCATATTACGGACAGCAACAAGGCTGCCCTGGAAGCTGACGTGATTGTGTTTTTAGTGGCACATAAGGAATTTAAAAAACTCACACTGGAAGAAGGGAAGACAGTGCTTGACTTTTGCGGAATCAATAAATCGTGATTCCTGTTGACCGTCTATTGCAATGCTGCGAAAAATTTTAGCACACATCATCAGTGATGAAGAACAAAAACTTTTTGTAAAACTTACATCACAGACCTTTATCCTCCGCCTTCTGGGAATGGCATTGCTTTACGGCAACCAGATCCTCATGGCGCGGCTGATGGGTGTGGGCGCATACGGTGATTATACCGTAATCATGACATGGATTAATTTCTTTGTCGCCATCAGCATATTTGGTTTTGATCACAGCGCGCAAAGGTTTTTCTCCATGCTGTTTTCAAACAAACGATGGGATTATGCACGCGGGTTTATCCGTTTTTCATTCCGCATTATTTATGTGATGTCCTTTGTTTGCATGGTGGGATGGTTCCTGTTCCTCTGGAATACGCAATCGTCTTCGAGCCCTTACCCGCGCACTTATTCAGAAGCATTTTTCTGGAGCATGTTCATCATTCCTTTGCTTGCTGTTATTTACCAGGCAAGCGCCATCTTCCGTTCGCTTCATCGAATAAAGATTTCACTGATCTCGGTTTATTTAATGCTCCCTGTGGGGATTTCTGTTGTATCCCTTTTCTGTTTCAAGCTGAATGGATCATTGCATGCTGACGGTGCAGTACTGGTGAACCTTTTCTGTACAGGCTTGGTTGCCTGGTTCATCATGAAAAAAATCAGGAAGACGCTTAGGCCTGAATATGAATCCGCAGCTCCAAAATTCGAAACAAAGATATGGATGACTGCAGGACTGACTTATCTTGCCATGAACGTTCTGACCTTGCTGATCAAACAGGCAGACATTTTATTTGTAAGTCATTATTTCGGACATACCGAAGCGGGAATATATTCGGCAGCGGTGAAAATATCAGCGCTCATTCCATTTGGGTTAACGATTGTAGATTTTGTCTATACCCCCCGTATCTCAACGTTGTATGCAAAAAATGATAAGGCTCATCTGCAGCAGTATATTTCTCATGCGGCAAAACTGGTTTTGTATATCACAATTCCTTTATCCGTTATCCTGATCGGCGGAGGCAAATACCTGCTCATGCTTTTCGGTAAAGAATTCCAGGCATCATACATACCGTTGATTATTCTCATCGCCGGCCAACTGATCAATGCGCTCACGGGAATGGTCGGCCCGCTGATGACAATGACAGGCAATCAGAATATTTTCCTGCTGGTTTATTTCATTGCCTCGATTATAGATCTTGCATTCAACTATTTGTTGGTTCCGCGAATGGGTGCAACAGGGGCAGCAATATCATCGGCCATCAGCGTGGCTGTCCTGAATATAATCATGTACTTTATCGTCAGGAAAAAGCTGCAGGTAAAAGCATCTGTCTTTTAGGGTTCCATTTTTATACATTCGCTCCTGATTTCCCGGATGAACAAAGCGATCATTAATTTCATAGACAGAAAATTCTATTCACAGTTTCCGGTGAACTGGGACAATAAATTGTTCCGCGAAAAAATATTAGCCGTCATAAAACCGCAGGATATAATCCTTGACCTGGGAGCAGGTTCGGGTTATGTGAAGGAAATGAATTTTAAAAATGAAGCGTATGAAGTGACGGGGATTGACCTGGACCCCGGTATCAGCAAGAATCCCTTCCTGCATCAATATGTCCTCGGCAGTGTTTATGATTTATCAGGATTTGAAAACGGAAAGTTTGATGTGATCATTTGCAACAGTGTCGTTGAACACATTGAGAATCCTGAAAAATTTGTATCGGAATTAAGCCGCGTGCTCAAACCCGGAGGATATTTTCTTGCGAAAACCCCGAACAGGAATAATTATATGCCGCTGGTTGCACGGCTCACTCCTTTATCCTTTCACAAGTGGTACAATAAAAAAAGAGGCCGCCCTGAAGAGCATACATTTCCGACCTGTTACCGCCTGAATACACCGCGCACAATAAAAAAATATTTTTCAGAAGAAGTCTTCGAAAAAATAAGGATCGAAACTTTCGAGGGCCCGCCATCCTACCTGAGAATTAATTTCATTTTTTACCTGCTCGGATGGCTCTATGAAAGAACCGTGACATACCTCAGGCTGGATTCATTGAAGATGGTGATTATTTTTTCGGCGAAAAAAAAGAACTGAGTCCATAACAATTTCACTTCGCTTCTTTCATAACTGATGAATCTTCTACATTTGCCTGCTCATGCAGGAACTTCAGATGTACCGGTCGACATCATTTGAAAAGGTTTTACTTTTTCTTGCCGTAATTTCCATCCTTTTTGAGCCCTACCTTCCGTTTTTCAGCGGGGCAAGCACAGCCTTTTATGTATTTTCATTTATCATGAGCTATACACTTTTCATGCGGATGAGCGAATTCCGGGTCATTTTGAAAAGCAAGTATTTCATAGGTACTATTGGTTTTGTCCTTGTTTGTGTATTCATGGAAAGCATACACCTTTATCCAAGTTACACCGACATTTTCAGGTTCATGAATATGGCTCTTGGAATGTTCTGCATAGCCGTTTTGTGTCGCGACAAGAAAGCGATAGATGTCATCATTTATACATTTATTCTTTCAACTGCAATCCATGCAGGGTATATGATGCTCGGACCTATGAGTTCCCTGAATTCGATGTCGGCACAGGGATTTGATGAAGCCTCCAAAGCCAGGATCCAGGCATTTGAGGATTTTACAATTCACGATTACCTGAATCAGACGTCCGTGTTTTCGGGGTTAGGGACAATCCTTGCCATCATAGCCTGGTATTATGAGCCTGTGAAATTAAAGCGGTGGATTCTGCTGGTCGTGATTCTTTTTTGCATGATCGGAACCTTTCTTCCCACTTCCCGCACAGGGGCGCTTGTATTATTCTTAAGCCTGATTGCATTCGCCTATAAAACAAATGTGAAAATTAAAAAATGGGTAATCCCCACAATTATTTTTGGGTTGCTCATTTTTTTCATCGTGCCTGAAGTTGTATGGGTTCGCATTTCCTCTGTAGGACGCATTTCAGAATTGCGCGAGGCTGATTCAAGGGTAAAAATGTACACCACGATAGTTCAGATGCTGCAAAAATATATCCTCACCGGGGTGGGATGCGGTTATTACTGGAAGCACTGGGCTGTGGATAACGGGCTTACCAATATCATGACCATCTATGAACCGCTGGCACCGCACAATGCATTTCTGATGATCTGGATTTTCTGGGGGTTGCCGGCATTTCTTTCCTTTGTTTACCTGATGTATGTCTTTTCCAACGCCCTCGAAAAAAAAATACTCTTCGACAGGCAAAAGGCAAGCGTTTACATTTTCATCCTGATGATACCTGTGATCTATTTATTTTATTCCAGGTTTCACCACAAGGTTTTCTCAGTGGGAATCGGAATGATGCTCGGCGCCAGGTTCTGGAATATATTCGAAGAAGACAGCGAAACAGCTGAGAATAACGAAGAAATAATTTCATCCGAGCCAGAAGCATGACGCAGCCAGGGATTCACGTTGCATTTATGGTTGGCTCATTGCGAATGGGCGGTGCTGAACGAATGATGATTCATACCGCCAACCAGCTGGCGAAAAATACGCGCGTGACTTTTTTATCTCTCACCGGCGGAGAGGATTTAAAGCCGGAACTGCAAAACAATGTGAAGCTCATTTCCTTTGAAAAGAAAAAGACGCTTGCTTCCATCCCGGCAGTTCTCCGTTTTTTAAAAACGGAAAAACCGGATGTGCTCATCAGTACGCAGATTCACGTGAACCTGGTTGCCATGCTGCTGAAAATTGTTTTCCGTACAAAAACGAAAATCATTTTGCGTGAAGCCACGTCACCAGGCGCGCAGTTTATGTATTTCCGAGATGCAAGGTCGCGCGCGGTGAAATGGATGGTGAAAATGTTTTACCCTAAAGCTGATGCAATCATTGCCATCTGCGAATCGGTGAAAGACAACCTGGTCGACCACCGCTTTGCAAAACGGGAGCAGGTCTCAGTCATCTTCAACCCGGTTGTGAATCAACATCTGATCGAAGGGATGAAGGCTGATGTTGAGGATAAATTTTTTCTTGATGGAGTTCCAGTCATCATCAGTTCCGGCAGACTGGCACCGGTTAAAAATTTCTCATTGCTGATTCAGTCATTTTACAAACTCTCGCAAAAGCAGGATGCAAGGCTAATCATAATCGGGGAAGGTGAGGAGCGGCTGAAGCTGGAATCTATGATATCTGCATTGGGGCTGAATGACAAGGTGAAACTTCCAGGAATGAAGCCGAATCCTTATCCCTATCTCAAAAAATCCTCAGTGTATGTGCTTACATCCCTTTTCGAAGGATTGCCCAATGCACTCATCGAAGCGATGGCTTGCGGACTTCAATTGATCAGTGTAGATTGCCCGGGCGGTTCCGCTGAAGTGCTCATGAACGGAAAACTGGGTCAGCTGGTGCCGGTAAACAATGCAGAGAGTCTTGCAAATGCCATGTTAGAAGCAGTTCAAAATCCTGTTTCAAAAAGCATTTTGCTGGAAGGTGCAAAACGTTTTGAAGCCGAAAAAATTTCTCTTCAATATCTGAATTTAGTTGAACATTTAATAGCGAAGTGACTACAGCTAGAAAAAAGAAAGCGTTGATGCTTGCCGTATGCAGCCCTGATGCGATCGGTGGACAGGCAGCGTGTGCACGCATGTTGCTGAATCATTTTGATGCGGCAGAGTGGACTGCAATTTCCTTTCCGCTTCCGGAACGGCATAATAAGGTCATGCGCGTTGTTGCGTCAATGAGAATTCTATTGCAAAGCGCCTGGTTATGCCTCACGAAAAAAATTACAGTTGTTCATATCCTCTCCGCCTGCAGCCGCTCAGCCCTTTTTGAAAAACTCGTTATCGCCCGCGCATTAAAAATGACCGGCGTTAAAGTTGTCATCAATTTCCAGGGCGCACTGGATTTTTATTATGCACGTTATTCCCCGCGCGAAAAAAGTTTTGTGAGAAATGAATTGAGCAAGCTTGATGTTTTATTGTGCCTGCATGATGGCATGAAAAATTTCCTTATTGGGCAGCTCGGGCTCGACCCGCTGAAAATATGGGTCATACCGAATGCAGTTGTGATTGAACCGGAAATTGAAAAAATAAAAAGCACCGGCAATGTTATAAGGCTTGTTTATTTCGGTGGAATCGTCGGAAGTAAAGGCGTGGATGTTCTGATCAAAGCATGCGCTTTACTTATGAAAGAACATCCGGAGAAAAAATTTTCTCTCGATATCGTCGGACCTGAAGTGGAAAAAGGTTTAACGGAAAAGCTGAAGACATTGAGCAGTGAAGAAGGTATCGGGGAACTGGTGAAATTTCATCCGCCTGTTACAGGCGAAGGCCGCAGGCAGGTATTTGCATCGACAGATATATTTGTTTTGCCGACGCGCATGGAAGGTTTTCCTTTTGTCCTGCTGGAAGCAATGCAGGCAGGATTACCGGTTGTGACAACAGATATTCCTCCGATGAACCTTGCAATTGAAAACGGGATGAACGGGATGTTGTTTGAAGTGGATAACGTTTTCGATTTTGCGGCAAAAATATACGAACTGATGCTTGATGAAAATAAAAGGACATTGATGGGCAAAGCGGCACGGGAGCATGCAATTGAAAATTACAGTCTTGAGAAAATTATGGATAGCTACCGCGTGATGTATAGCAAACTATAGAAGATGCATGCCCTGTCAGGGTTTGTATGGCACAGATGTTTTGGTTTCTTTGCCGTTCTTATTGACGAACTTAAAGACCATTCGAATCAGAAAGTAAACGGGAAGCATGAATAAATAATCGATGGCCGAAAAGAAGATTATGTTTAAAACAAAGCCGGCTGTTATGCTGATGTTTTGAAATTCTGAATGCTGATAAATACTTAATTGGACTGAAGCAATTATCAATGCAAGTAAATAAAGCAACATTAAATGTATCTCAACCCGTTTCACAAATCAAAGGTAAGTGAATCCCGAAAATGATTATGCAGGGAATATCATTTCATAGAATTAAATAAATGCAATGAAGAAGTACATTCTGCTTTTTTTTGTTTTACTCGCCGTTTTGATTTATGGCATTATGATAGGCAGGTATCAGTATTTTCCGTTTTCACAATTGAAAAATGTGCAGGATTCTTTCCAGGGAGAAGTCAAACGGAGTCCCCAAAATTTTTCGAAGCTGGATATTCAAAAACTGATTTCGGTAAATCCCGGCAATATCGATTCAATAAGAAAAGAGCTGTCGGATTTAATATTCGCCTCGAATCCATACCCGGAATCTATGCCTGATACCATTTATGAAATGACTGATGACAGATTTAATAAGCTCGAAAACTTAGAGACGATGGAGCGTTTTGAAATAAGAATGAAATATGGCATTAACTCCATCGGGTATATTTTTAATCCCAGGCAATCCAATGGCAGGCTGATGATTTATCATGAAGGTCACAAAGGAGATTTCATCAACGGAAAAAAAACGATCGCCCGTTTTTTGAAAGATGGTTTTACTGTATATGCTTTTTCCATGCCGCTCATGGGAAGAAATAACCAGCCAACTATTTACCATGACAAGCTGGGAGAAATTTACCTTGGCGATCATGAGCTGATGCGTTTCCTTGATCATCCTTTACAGTATTTTTTACGTCCTGTGATCACAATGCTGAATTATGCATCACATAAAATGTACAGGGACATCTCAATGATTGGTTTGAGCGGAGGCGGATGGACGACCACCCTTGCCGCGGCGATTGATGCAAGGATCAATTACAGTTTCCCCGTAGCCGGAACAAGCCCGATGTATATCCGGTTCAGGAAGCTTGATAAAAGTTACGGAGACTTTGAACAGGTGTATGAAGCAGTCTATTCAAAAGTTGATTACCTGGATATGTATATCATGGGATCAACAGGCGCGAACAGGTTGCAGATGCAGATCTTAAATAAATTTGATCCATGCTGCTTCGATGGTGACGATTATAAAGAGTATGAAGCTGTTGTTTCTGCCAATGTAAAAAAATTCCCGCAGGGTGACTTCAGTGTATATTTTGATTCAGTTAATAAAGAACACATGATCTCTGACGCTGCACTGGATAAAGTGGAAAAAAAACTGAACATGGCTTTGCCTGCCGCACATTAGCCGCTGTTCCTCAACAGTTTTGTCCTGGTGTAAATTCTCTTGGTAAACGGCTGAAAACAATTGGTAAGGGCTGCATGATTAAAATCATGGATTTTGAAATATTGAAAATTCAGATTTGTGCTTGAAAATTCTCATTGAAACGGTTGTAAGGTCATTGAATGTTTTGGGAGAGAAACTGTACCTGGAAAATATTTTTTTACATGTTGAAAAAAAAATTTAAATTGCTCATGTAAAATCAAAAGTGAATCATAATATTGCAGGTATTGAAAAAGGAAGGGGACTTAGAGGGCCTTCAATAGCATCTTTACACTTTTGATTTCAATATTTAAAAAGAGGGTAATTGTTCACTCTCTAATTAAGACAGCATTGACAAAAACTTTTTACTTCTTACAAAATTTAACGCGGTAGTAGAATCATGGCAACGATCAATGTCGTTACATCCCATTTTACGCCCGAAATAACTGCAGCGGCGCACCGCATGGACGCTATTGTGGATGCATTGGCTGTGAATCATACCGTCAATGTATTTTCGCTGACAGAGATCGGGAAACCCGCGCCTGAAAAAACTATCCGGGAATCGGAAAAGGTATGCATTCGTTACATCAACCTGCCGAAGTATAAAAAGTCAAGTTTGTTTTTCAGAACTTTTTATGAAATCTGGTATTCACTGAAACTTGCCCGCCTCGCATCACGGACAGAATGTGATGTTACGCTGGTGACGAGCCCGTTTATGTTTTTGATTCCTGCTGTAATATTATTCGGCGGAAGCTCTGAAAAAATAGCGGACGTCCGCGACCTGACATGGCGTTACGTTCCTGATAAATTTATTGTACACCGCGCTTTCCGTTACATCTTTACACGGATGATAGAAAGGTTTCTTCCCATGTATGATTGGATAACTGTAACCAATCCTTCGGAAAAAAAATGGATTTCGGAATGTACCAGGGTTGACAAGGACCGCATCACGATTCTCAGCAATGGTATCAGCGCAGATAAATTTGATACGCTTGTCAACCTCGAATACAAGCCTGATGTAACACCATTCACCATAACCTATGTCGGAAATATAGGCAGCGGACAAAACCTTCAGTCGTTGATCCGTGTGGTTGAAAAGCTGAAAGAAGTGCGGCTTGTCCTGATTGGCAATGGAAACGATTATGAAGTATTCAAAAAACAGGTAAAGAAAAAACGCCTCAGCAATATTTATTTCACCGGCAAGCTGGATTGGGAAAAAGTGCTGCCTTTTTACCAGCATACATCGGTCTTATTTGCAAGGCTTGAAGATAATTACAGGAGTGCGATTCCATCCAAACTTTTCGAATACCTGAGTACAGGACTTCCGATTATTTATTGCGGAGAAGGTGAGGCTGCAAGCTTATTGAAGCAATTTAACCAGACAGTTGTCCTCAAATCCAATGACGAAGCCGGTTTAAGGCGCGCCATACTGAAGCTGAAAACCATTGGCAGCGAACTCGCCGAAGAGAACCGGGGACAAATCCAGCGCAAGTATATCCGCGAACTCATCAACATGAAAATTGATGACGTGATAGCCGATGTACTCGGCATTGAAATTCCGGAGAGAACGCTTGTTCCGCTTTCGCAAGAACGGGGACTGGCACTGTCCGTTTCATGATTTTAATATTCCCTGCTAAACGGTAAGGCTTCAACCCATCCCACTTTTGTCAGTGATGGATACAATCTTCATTTTCTTACTCACCCTGTTGGCGTAGGTCTCTTTTCGATGTTAATGGGATTTTATTCAAAGATGATGAATCACGCAATTAGCCCTTTGTAGGTTGGTTCACTTTACTTAAACTTGCAGCCCGAAATTTTCCCAGATTTTGTTAACCGAAAAATCAATTTCCGCCTCGCAAAATATCGCTTTATCAGCCAGGATAAAGGATTATGGATTGCTTACAAAAATGCGGCTGTCCTCTTTGGTTGTTTTTTCCGCTGCCATTGGTTTTGTAATCGGGAGCAAGGGTGATTTTACATTCGTTCAGATGTGCTGGCTGATTCTCGGAGGTTTCCTGGTAACAGGCTCATCGAATGCTTTCAACCAGGTTATTGAACGCGATCTCGACAAACTAATGGATCGTACAAAAAATCGTCCGCTGCCTGCAGGCCGGATGGGTGTTGTAGAAGCGATGGTTGCTGCAATCCTGATGGGTGCAGCCGGCATCCTGATCCTTTGGTTCTTTATGAACCCGCTTTGCGGATTGTTGAGTGCATTGTCGCTGCTGCTGTATACATTAGTATATACACCATCAAAAAGGATGACTCCGTTTTCAGTTTTTATCGGCGCCATTCCCGGTGCATTTCCTCCTTTGCTTGGCTACGTTGCCGCCCGCAATGAAATCGGAATGGAGGCACTGCTTCTTTATTTCCTCCAGTTTATCTGGCAGTTCCCGCATTTCTGGGCCATTGCCTGGGTGATGGATGACGATTATAAAAAAGCAGGATTCAAAATGCTGCCATCTGCCGGCGGACGTGACCGCAACACTGCATTTCAGACAATGGCATACACCCTGAGTCTTGTTCCTTTGGCATTGCTGCTGCATTTTTTCGGATTGTTTTCCGTGTGGAGTACAGTTCTTGTTGCAATGGCAGGAATCTATTTCGCATTGCCGTCTTTCAGGTTGTATAAAAATCTTGACATACCATCGGCAAAGAAACTGATGTATGCTTCCTTCATCTACCTTCCCGTAGTTCAGCTGGTGTTGATGATTGATAAATTATTAAGCTGATCAAAAAAAATAAAATGGTAGATAACATCACAGTGCCTTCAATTACGGAGGAAGAAAAGCTGGAACTGAACAGGAAAGCAAAGCGTGCATTGCTTTGGTTCGGCATCATCAGCATCGTCATGCTTTTCGCCGGACTCACCAGCGCCTACATGGTTCGCCAGGGGGAAGGAAAATGGGTGCAGTTCGCATTGCCGCAACTGTTTATTGTAAGCACGGTTATTATTCTGGTCAGCAGCGTTACCATGCAGTGGGCTGTTATTTCCATAAAGAAGAACGATGTTTCCAATTTGAAAATAGCTGTACTGCTTACTTTTCTTTTGGGAATTGGCTTCGTAATATTCCAATACCTGGCATGGAGTGACCTGGTTTCGCAAGGAATTTATTTTGTGGGAACAGTTAAAGACATCACCTCAAATTTTACCTACATCCCTGCCGGAAACGAAACTGTTGCGCAGGCTGCAGATATCGGCAACGTAGCGGCTTCATTCCTGTATGTAATTACGGGCTTACACGTAGCCCATTTAGTCGGCGGAATCCTGGCTTTATCCGTTGTGTTGGTGAAATCACTCCGCGGGAAGTATTCAGCATCAAACTATAACGGTGTGGTAGTCTGCTCAATATACTGGCATTTCCTTGATGCTCTGTGGATTTACCTCTTCTTTTTCCTGATGTATATCCGTTAAAAAGATTTTAAAAAAAATTATTCGGAAACGAAAATTTTATGCAGATTCGCCATCTGAACTTCAAAACTGACAGATAACTACACAACAATGTCATCAGCACCTACAGCAAATTTTGAAACAAAACCGTGGCATGGAGGATATTCTCCTTTTAATGTGCGGTGGGGAAAATTGTACATGTGGATTTTCCTTGTGTCAGATGCTTTCACATTCTCGAGTTTGCTAATCGCATACGGATCACTCAGGCATCGTTGGACCAGTATCTGGCCTACTCCGGGTGAAGTATTTACCCATTTCCCTTTTGTGCATGGTCACGTTCCTCTGGCATACGTGGGATTGATGACGTTCATCCTCATCATGAGCTCTGTTACCATGGTACTTGCAGTTGATGCAGGGCATTCATTCAAACGGAAAAGTGTACAAATGTGGCTCGGATTGACGATCATCGGCGGTTTGATGTTCGTGGGCTCGCAGGCATGGGAGTGGTATCACTTTATCGAAGGTTCTGAAGAGGGAGCATTCTACCTGGCTGACGGTCGTTTCGCCAGAACTGATAACCTCGAACCCGGTGTTTTATTATTTCATGACGGAACGAAAATAGAAGGCGCAGAAGCGGAGCATCTCAAAGCAACAGCAGTTAAAAACATTCACGGCGCCAACCTCTACGAGAATGAATATGGTCCGACACCTTTGTTTGCGAATTTCTTTTTCTTCATTACAGGTTTCCACGGCTTCCACGTATTCAGCGGAGTCGTAATTAATTTTATTGTATTTGTACTTGTTTCGAAAGGAGCCCTTGATAAGAAAAAGGATTACGAACTGGTGGAGAAGGTCGGTTTGTACTGGCACTTCGTTGACCTTGTATGGGTATTCGTCTTCACCTTCTTCTATCTGGTTTAAAATACTTCAATAGGGATTTATCTTAATATCTCTAACCTAATATCTCAAATCTAATTTAATTCCTCATGTCATCATCAGAAGAATATTACATCTCTCCGGATATACATCACGAGCGAATCTCTCATAAAAGCCAGGAAAAGGCGCATACAGGGTTAAACACGAAGGTGATCTGGAAAGTATTCTGGATACTTCTCGCTGTCACTGTCTTTGAAGTGGGTATTTCCTTTACATCTATACCGAAAGGAATTTTGCTTTACATCTTTATCGGGCTTACCATTTTCAAGGCTTATTATATTGTGTTTTATTTCATGCACATGAAGTTTGAAGAAACGGCGCTCAAGTTCAGCATCCTGCTGCCTTTTGTTCTCATCTGCTACCTGATCTTCATTGCGATTTACGAGGGTATAGCCATCGGACTGATCAATTACTGATTTAATGAAAATCCAAAACCTGAAAAGGATACTCATCATTCTGGGTATCCTTTTTTTGCCATGTGTATTTTACCTGGTTTTAATTCAGGGTAAAAACCATTTCAAGCACCTCGAAATTTATGGACCGAAGGAAGCCGTTGCAAATGGTGATACAATTTATCATACAATACCTGCATTTTCTTTTCTCAACCAGGAAGGAAAAACCATTACCGAAAAAAGTGTTGACGGAAAAATTTTTGTAGCCAATTTCTTCTTTGCAACCTGTCCCTCCATTTGCCCGAAAATGAATTTTAATCTGAAAGGGGTCGCAGATAAATACAAAGAAGACCAGCAGGTAAAATTCCTTTCATTTACTGTAGATCCTGAAAAAGATTCAGTGCAGGCGCTTGCAGCGTATGCGAAAGATCTGGGTGCTGACAATAGCCAGTGGTGGTTTCTCACAGGTAACAAGGATGCAATCTATTCAATTGCACGGGATGGTTTCCTGGTGCCGGCAGCAGGAGGGAAGACGGCAGCAGATTTTTTTCATTCGCAGGATTTAATACTCATCGACCATGAAAAACGCATCCGCGGAATTTATGACGGGCTCGATGAAGCGGATGTCAAAAAACTGTGCGATGAAATTGACGTGCTTGAGCACGAGTACAAGGAAAAGGAAATGAATTAAATGAACAGGGTTTTGGAAATTAAAGAAGGCAGAGATAAATTTTATCTGCGTCTGATAGCTACTCTTTCAGTTGTTGTTTTTTTACTGGTGTTGCTGCTGTCTCAGTTACCGAAAGCGGAATCAATTCCTTCCTTCGTAAAATATCTTCCGAAACTAAACGCTGTACTGAATGGAGCCTGCACGGTTATCCTGCTTTTCAGCCTTTATTTTATCAGGCAGAAAAAAGTATCGGTCCACAAAAAACTGAACATAACAGCGGTTATCCTTTCGACGGTTTTCTTGCTTAGTTATGTGACCTTTCATTCATTCGGGGTCGAAACGCGTTATGGTGACCTGAACCACGATGGTGTCGTAGATGCCCTTGAATTAGCTGCAGCCGGCAGCCTGCGAATGATTTATTTTTGTATCCTGATTACCCACATCATACTGGCTGCCATTGTTTTGCCTTTGGTTTTGTTATCTTTGTACCGCGGGTTAACCAACCAGGTAACCCTTCACCGTAAAATTGTTCGCTGGTCTTACCCGGTCTGGTTATATGTAACAGTAAGTGGTGTAATTGTTTACCTGATGATTTCACCGTATTACAATTTCTGAGGTTTATGCCAGCAATACGAATTACAAAATTGAGAAAGCTGTTAATTTTATTCCTTCTTTTTTCAACGATTGCCGTTTTGGAATCGAATGCCCAGTGTGCCATGTGCAGGCGTATTGCGCAAACAAACTATGAGCAACAGGACCAGGTTGCAAAGGCAAAGGAAATGAAAAGAGGAAGGAGCCTTAACAACGGTATTCTCTACCTGCTTTCTGTCCCTTACCTGATCGGCAGTGTAGGAGCCTTGGTCTGGTGGAAGAACCGGCGGAAAGACTGACTTTTTTCTGATTTCTTTAACTCTTCTTGTTTTTAAGCCATTAAACTATGGCATGTTCTTTTAGTTCCAAGTGGAAATTAAATTTCTTTTGATATGAAAAAGTTAATCCTGTTCCTGCTGGCATTGCTGAGTAACATTATCTTAAACACAGTAACAGCTGATGCGCAGGTAGTTGTCAAGATCAGGCCTGAAATGCCGCGTGTAGTTGCAAGGCCTCCCATGCACGGCAGGGGAATGATCTGGATAGAACCTGAATGGTACTGGGACAAACATCATAGAGCCTATGCATGGAGAGAAGGCCGCTGGGTGAAGCCAAGGCGCCATGCAGTTTGGGTTCCCGGTCATTGGGTTGACGTACCGGGAGGATCTAACTGGGTTCCGGGCTATTGGGGAAGAAGAAGGTAACAGCGTCCTTCACGATATTCCGGTAAAAGCACACGGCCGGATGTGTTGAACAGCCATTCAGCACATCGTTCTCTTAAACCATTTTTCGGAATAATTCAAGTCCATTATTATGGGATCATTTTCTGATCTGGGATTGTCACCGCACAATCACAGCTTTTGCAACAGGATTTTTTTATTTTTTCTGTTCAGTGCGCTGAATCCCGCTGCTGTCAATACACTCAGAACGATAAAGAAATAAAACATATTGTCGAATCCGTATTTACCGGCTATCCCCAATCCAAGTGATGGAGCAAGGATATTTGCAATACCATATGCAATCGAATACAAAGCCATGTACTGTCCCTTTCTTTCATTCGGAGAAGCGGACAATGCATGGTTCATCATAAATGGCATGGCGAAAATTTCTGATAGTGTGATGATCACTGTATAAACAATGGCCCATAGCAACAGCGCATTTCCATTCTGTAAAATAAAATAGGAAACCGGAATGCACAGTGTACCGATGATCACATAGCGAAATAACTTTTTCTTTTTTTCCAGGTGTGAGATCAACGGCATTTCAATTACAACTACCAGGAAACCGTTTAGCGCCAGCAGCAGTCCGATTGTACCTTCTGTATAATGACATTCCCTGCTGAAGAATTGCGGAATGCTTGCAAATAGCTGGAAGAAACAAATTCCGTAAAGTGCAACGAGGAAAATAAAAAACAAATAACCTTTATCACGGTAAGCGGAAGTCCTGCTGTTTTGCAAAACAGGATTGTGATGCCTGTTCTTTTCTGCCTTGTGTTTCGGAAGATAGAAATACAACATCGCTGCTGCAGCAAAAGAAGTGAATGCATCAATTACAAAAAGCCATTTGTATCCGAGGAGCATGGCAATCAACCCGCCGATTGCAGGTCCTACTGAAAAGCCAAGGTTGATTGCGAGCCGTGCCAGTGAAACAGACCTTGTCAGGTTCTCAGGGTTACTGTATGATGCAATGGCTGCTGAATGTGCCGGCCGGAACATATCTGAAATGAACGCATACAGAAAAATAACGAGTGACAAATAAAACTGTGTGGATACAACCAGCAGGAGCAATAAAATCAACCCGCTCCCGAAGAGGGAAATCAGCATGATGTCATAAAAATTTTTCCTGTCTGTCAGCCATCCTCCTGCATATGATCCCAGCACACTTCCGAAACCGTAGAAGCTCATGATTATGCCGGCCTGGGCAATGCTGAACTGCAGTTCTTTGGTGAGATAAAGCGAGGTGAAAAGGAGTACCATGCTTCCGCTCCTGTTGATGAACATGGCAGTCGCCAGTATCCATGCATTGCGCTGGAGGTTGGAAAAACTTTCTTTGTAAATAAGAAGCAGACGTTTCATTGTTCAGCGGTAAAAATAGAATTAGTTGGATAATAAGGTCTTGAAGCAAGCCACGTTTCTTTGTGCCTTAGATTTTGTGCAAAAAAAATCGCCCGGAGGCTCTTCGCCAACAAGTTTTTTATCGGATTTGAGACTTTATCAAACTTGCCTGGTCCCTCTCAAAAAATTACTTTTGCATTCCATGCAACTCAGGAATTTATTTGATAAAAAGGTACTTAGGAAGAAACTCCAGGAGGAGGCTTTCAGAAGGGTTACCCTTTCTTTTTACAGGTATGTAATCCTTGAGAATATTGAGCCTTTTCGCGATGAGCTTTACCGGCGCTTCCACGAATTAAACGTTTTTGGAAGGATTTACATTGCCAGGGAGGGTATTAATGCCCAGCTTTCTGTACCCGATTTCAATTTTGAGAAATTCAGGGAGCTGATCGATTCTTATCAGCAGTTCTCCCAGGTTCCTTTTAAAATTGCTGTTGATGACGATGGCAAATCATTTTACAAATTGATCGTGCGCATCAAAAATAAAATCGTTGCTGATGGACTGAAAGACGATGCTTTTGATGTTACCAATGTCGGAACACATCTTACAGCAAAGGAATGGAATGAAGCAATGAATGACCCTGCAACTGTGGTTGTTGACATGCGCAACCATTATGAAAGTGAAGTAGGGCATTTCAGCGGGGCTATACTTCCTGATGCTGATACATTCAAGCAGGAGCTGCCAATGGTTGTAGGCCTGCTGAAAGATCAAAAAGATAAAAAAATATTGTTGTATTGTACCGGCGGAATCCGTTGTGAGAAGGCAAGCGCTTACATGCGCCACGAAGGATTCCGGGATGTGAACCAGCTTTATGGAGGCATCATTGACTATGCACGACAAGTGAAAGCGGAGGGACTGGAAACTAAATTCATCGGGAAGAACTTTGTGTTCGATGATCGTCTCGGAGAAAAAATTACAGAGGACATCATCAGCGTTTGTCACCAATGTGGAAATCCATCCGACAGGCATGTAAATTGCGCTAATGACGATTGCCACCTGCTTTTTATTCAATGTGAATCGTGTTCAGCAAAAATGAAAGGCTGTTGCACACCGGAATGCATGCATATCATTTCACTTCCCCTTGAAGAACAAATTAAGCTGCGTAAGGGAAAAGTGAAACACGATGCCCATTCCGTTTACAAAAGCCGGCTTAGGCCCAACCTGAGGAAAATTTTAAACTCGAAATAGTACCTTGATTCTTTCACATTCTAAATCTAAATTCAATGAAAAGAAAATTACACATTACAATCTTGATGTGCCTGCTTGCATTGTCGGGCGGAGCGCAAGTACTTTACTCGGAAGATTTTTCTTCCCAGGCTTTACCTGCCGGCTGGACAAATGACAGTCTTGGTCAGCCTGCTGTGCATGTTTGGGTTTTCAACAACCCGTTTGCACGGGCTATTTCAGGCGCCGGTTTCGATGCCAACTTTGCAATATTTGACAGTGACGAAGGAAACAGCGATGATGGATTTGATGAAAATGCCCAGCTGACCACAGGCGATGTCAATATTTCTACTGCAACAGTTTCTCTTTATCTTACTGTTGATGAGCAATACCGTTCTTTGCTGGGACCAAATACTGGCGGAAGTCAGCGGCTGATAGAATACAGTACAGATGCCGGCGTTACATGGACTACACTTGTATTTGACTCTGTAGATTACGGTTACCCGAATCCTGCTGCACATTCTGAATTTGACATCACTTCATTGATTGGTCAAACAAATGTCAGGTTCAGGTTTAGCTGGGTTGGCAGTTGGGACTGGTGGTGGGCCATCGACAACCTGCAGGTTGTTTCAAGGCAGGATTGCGCAGGAACTCCGAATGCAGGATCTGCAGCGGCAAGCGTGGCAACTGCCTGCCCGCATGAAACTTTCAGCCTTCACCTCACCGGGAATGACCAGACCCTTGGACTTACTTACCAATGGCAGAATTCTCCTGACGACCTGGTATGGACCGATATCCCCGGCGCTACAAACGCTTCACTCGACACATCACAAACAACCGTTACCTATTACCGGTGCAATGTAACCTGCTCTATAAGCGCGCAGACATCCGCCTCAGCTTCTGTTATGGTGGCGCTGACGTCTTCATCACTTTGTTATTGCACACCACCTCACACTGTAGACTGTACGGGTGCGAATTCCATGATCACCAATGTTACAATCACAGGAACCAGCCTTAACAATACATCTTCATGTGATCAATTAACCGCACAGGCCTACACATTCTGGCCGGTTTCATTCAGCACAACTGCAGAACTTACACGCGGTAACGCCTATGATTTCAGCGTGACGACAGACAACGACAACATCATTTCCATCTGGATTGACTTCGACCAGTCAGGAAGCTTTGAGCCAAGCGAGTGGGTGCAGGTTTGTACCACTTCGGTAGCTGCAACTCCTACTGTTGTGAACTGGACCATTCCGCTTACTGCTACCCAGGGTGCAACGCTGATGCGCGTACGTTCCCGCCTTACAGGAAATCAAAACGGCGATGTGGATGCATGCCTGGATTTCGGTTCCGGAGAATCTGAGGACTATTATGTAGGATTGGATTACAATGTGGGAGAAGTTGAATTTTCTGCTGATGGTTTCGGCCTCTATCCGAATCCTGCTACAGATGCAGTTACAGTTTTCTTTGGCAGCCACACAGATGTGACTTCAGTGAAATTGTATGACCAACTGGGAAACCTGTTGCTGAATAATTCTGTGAGCAAAAAATTCAGCACTAAACTTGATCTCAGTAATTATTCTAAGGGCATTTACTTCATCACCATTGAAAGCGCGAAAGGCATGGTGAAGAAGAGAATTGTACATCAATAACAAATCCGAATATATTTATAAAAGACGTCCGGGAAACCGGGCGTTTTTTTTTGATCTTTCATAAGTTCAAGCTGAGCCACTGCCCGGCGTTTCTTTTTTTTGGTTCAGAAGAAGATTTGCTATATTTGCCGCTCGTTCTTTAAAAATTACTTATCCAGAAAGGTGGAGGGACTGACCCGCAGAAGCCTTGACAACCTCTTTTCTTCCGTTAACAGCGGGAGGAGAAAAGGTGCCAATTCCTGTCTCGTTGCAAAACGAGAGTAGATAAGTCGAAATCAGATTCTTCAAAACAGTACATATACAAATCTCTTTCGGCTTACCGTAAGAGATTTTTTTTTTGAACCTAAATGAAATGATCAGATATGAAAACTGAAAAAGAAGTGCTTGAAATCGCAGAATCGAACGAGGGTGTTCATACCCTTATCAGGAACAGATTAAATGAACATTACCGGTCCATACATGGCTCCGTTCAGGAAAGCATGCATGTGTTTATCAACCATGGCTTCAATACCCTGAACAGAAATCTTGCTGACGTTTCTATATTGGAGATGGGGTTTGGTACCGGACTGAATGCAATTCTTACTTACCGCGAAAGCCAGTTATTAAGAAGGCCTGTTCATTATACAACCATTGAAGCTTTTCCATTACCGGCATCAGTGACAGACAAACTGAATTATTTTGAATTTTTCGGGCAGCCGCTGCAGCCTGTATTTAAAAAGATGCATGCGTCTAGGTGGTTCGAAAATATTTCATTCGAAAACTTTGTGCTGTATAAAATAGAAGCAGATATGCTTGAATTGCAATTGGACGGCGCATACGACCTGGTTTACTATGATGCGTTTTCACCGCTTCATCAACCGGAGTTATGGACTTTTGAAGTGCTGAGTAAAATATACGAATCATGTAAGAGGAATGCCGTACTGGTTACCGCTTGCGCAAATGGAGAAGTAAAGAGAACGTTGAAAGCAGTTGGCTTTGATATTGAAATTTTAGCAGGGCTGAAGGGGAGGAGAGAAATAGTTCGGGCGCGGAAAAATGCATAATGCACAATTCACAATGTGAGTGAAAGTCAAAAAAATGATTTTAATAGGCTTTGTTTATAGTTAAGTTATGACAGACATAAAAAAAGAATTGATAAACCGCGTGCTCGTCATTGACGGCGCCATGGGTACCATGATCCAGCGTTACAAACTGGATGAAGCTGGTTACCGCGGGGAGCGTTTTAAAGATTGGAAAAGCGATCTTAAGGGCAATAATGATCTGCTTGTCCTTACAAGACCGGATATCATAAAAGCCATTCACCTCGAATACCTCAATGCCGGCTCCGATATCATTGAGACCAATACTTTCAATGCCCAAAGAATTTCACTGGCCGATTATCACATGGAGGAATTGGCGTACGAAATAAACCTGGAAGCTGCTAAAATTGCAAAGCAGGCAGCTACAGAATTCAAAAGCGACAGACCTGTTTTTGTTGCCGGTGCATTAGGACCAACAAACCGGACATTGAGTTTGTCTCCGAAAGTCACCGATCCCGGTTACCGTGCTGTAACTTTTGATGAAGTGGTATTTGCATATTCAGAGCAGGTTCGTGGACTGATAGATGGAGGAGTTGACCTGCTTCTGATCGAAACAATTTTTGATACACTGAATGCAAAAGCTGCATTGTTTGCTGTTCAGAGTGTATTTGAAGAAAGGAATGTTACACTGCCTGTGATGATCAGCGGCACTATTACGGATGCAAGCGGAAGAACGCTGTCGGGACAAACAGTTGAAGCATTTTTAAATTCTGTATCACATGTTGATTTACTGAGTATCGGTTTGAACTGTGCACTTGGTGCAAAAGATATGCGCCCTTACCTGGAAGAACTTTCGGAGAAGGCACCATTCTTTATTTCCTGCTACCCGAATGCCGGTTTACCTAACCAGTTCGGAGAGTACGATGAAACACCTGAGCAGATGTGTACGCAGATTGACGATTTTCTCCAAAGTGGTTTTGTCAACATTGTGGGCGGTTGCTGCGGTACTACGCCTGAACACATAAGGCACATAGCAGCACATGCGCGCAAAACAAAGCCGAGAGAGATTCCGAAGATTGAACCGTATCTGAGATTGAGCGGATTGGAAGCTGTGACTTACCGTCCCGATTCTAATTTCCTGAATGTCGGGGAACGGACCAATGTAACAGGTTCAAAAAAATTTCTGCGTCTCATTAAAGAAGAGAAATACGAGGAAGCGCTGAGCGTTGCCAGGGAACAGGTAGAAGGTGGTGCACAGGCGATTGATGTAAACATGGATGAAGGCATGCTGGATGCAAACTATGCCATGACAAAATTCCTGAACCTGATAGCTTCTGAACCTGATATATCCAAGGTTCCCCTGATGATTGACTCCTCAAAATTCGAAGCAATCGAATCCGGATTAAAGTGCACACAGGGAAAATCAATTGTCAACTCCATTTCTTTAAAAGGAGGAGAAGCCGAATTTATCCGCCAGGCGAAAATTGTGCGCAAGTATGGCGCTGCAGTTATCGTCATGTTGTTTGATGAGCAGGGACAGGCAGACACAACACCTCGAAGAATAGAAATCGCAAAGCGCGCTTATGAGATTCTGACCAAACAAATCGGGTTTCCTCCGCAGGACATCATCTTCGATCCGAATATCTTTCCTGTGGCCACCGGTATGGAGGAGCACAGGAAAAATGCTTTGAGTTATTATGAAGCCGCCAAATGGATAAAACAAAACCTTCCGCTTGCTAAAATTTCGGGAGGAGTCAGCAACGTATCATTTTCATTCCGTGGAAACGATCACGTGCGTGAAGCAATACATGCAGCTTTTCTCTACCACGGTATTAAGAACGGAATGGATATGGGTATTGTAAATCCTTCCCAGCTGATTATTTATGACCAGATCGAAAAAGAACTTCTCACACTTGTTGAAGACGTCCTGCTTGACAGAAATGAAGATGCAACAGAACGGCTGATCAACCACGCTGAAAAAGTAAAGGGCGCGGGAAAGGAAAAAGATGTGAAGGATGAAGAGTGGAGGAGGGGTACGGTTGAAGAGCGCATTTCACATTCATTGGTAAAAGGAATTACAGATTATATAGATACAGACATTGAAGAAGCACGGCAAAAATTCAATAAGCCGCTGGAAGTCATCGAAGGGCCTCTCATGGCCGGGATGAATGTTGTGGGTGATCTTTTTGGAGCAGGAAAAATGTTCTTGCCGCAGGTTGTAAAAAGCGCCCGTGTGATGAAAAAGGCCGTGGCCTACCTGCAGCCTTATCTCGAGAAAGAAAAAGTAGTGGGTTCCAAAAACGGAAAAGTTTTGCTTGCAACGGTGAAAGGAGATGTGCATGATATCGGGAAAAATATTGTGGGCGTGGTGATGGCATGCAACGGATATGATATCGTGGATCTGGGCGTGATGGTGCCTTGTGAGAAAATCCTCTCTTCCGCCAGGGAGCATGGAGTCAATATTATCGGATTAAGCGGATTGATCACACCATCACTTGATGAAATGGTGCACGTTGCCAAGGAGATGGCACGCGAGGGATTTGACATTCCCCTGCTCATCGGTGGTGCAACTACAAGCAAGGTTCATACAGCAGTTAAGATTGAACCCCATTACAGTTATCCTGTTATTCATGTGAACGATGCTTCACGGAGTGTTCCTGTCGTAAGCAATTTACTTTCCAAGGACAACAGGGCAAAATTTATTGAGGAAGCAAGGGCTGAAAATGCACGCACAAGGGAATACCATAAAGCAGACCGTGCAAAGGCGAACTATATTTCGCTTGCAAAAGCGCGTGAGAATAAATTTGACTTGAATGGATCGGTAGTCGCCAAACCGGATTTTACGGGCGTAAAAGTTTTTGAAGATTATCCGCTGTCAGAGATCTCCAGGTATATTGACTGGACTCCATTCTTCATCAGTTGGGAAATGAAAGGGAGTTATCCCAAAATATTCAATGACAAAGAACGAGGAGCAGAAGCGAAAAAACTTTTTGATGACGCGCAAAAAATGCTTCATCAGATCATTTCTGAAAAATGGCTGACAGCAAAGGCCGTTATCGGAATTTTTCCGGCAAACTCATTGGGCGATGACATTGAAGTCTTCGATGAATCCGGAAAACAAAAGATTGCCTTGTTTCATTCCCTGAGGCAGCAATCTCAGAAGTCTTCAGGACAAAAGAATATTGCGCTTGCTGATTTCCTTAAGCCATCAGGAGATTATCTCGGAGCTTTTGCATTATCTACGGGTTTCGGTATTGAAAAATGGATTGAAAAATTTGAAAAGGATCATGATGATTATTCCTCCATCATGCTGAAAGCGCTTGCCGACAGGTTAGCGGAAGCATTTGCCGAACTCCTGCATAAAAAAGTCCGCACAGAAATATGGGGTTATGCAAAAGATGAAAGTCTGACAGATGAAGAGATCATAAAGGAAAAATACCAGGGTATCCGTCCGGCACCGGGATATCCGGCACAACCGGATCACACGGAGAAATTGACGCTTTGGAAATTACTTGACGTGGAAAAAAATACAGGAATCGTCCTTACAGAAAGCCTTGCAATGTTTCCGACGGCTGCCGTCAGTGGTTTGTACATTGCTCACCCGGACGCACATTATTTTTCAACCGGTAAAATTGAGAAAGACCAGGTTGAGGATTATGCCCGGCGGAAAGGAATGAAGGTGGCACAGGTGGAGCGGTGGCTGGGAAGTGTGCTGGCGTATTGATTTCAACGGAAGAAAATTTCCTTTATAAAAATTCCCAGTCCCATGAATATGATAAACCAGCCGAAAATTTTTTTCAGCATGGCCGGTTGAAGCTTCAGGGAAATTCTTAGCCCGATGAAAATTCCCGCAACGGAGAAAATAGCAAACAGGAATAAAAACCTGTAATCAATTTGCGCATGCCGCGAGATTACTTCCTGTGCAAAGCCGCCGAAAGAATTGACGGCAATAATGAGTAGTGAGGTTCCTACACTCATCCGGACGGGAATTTTGGCAAACAGTACAAGCGCCGGAATAATAATAAATCCCCCGCCAACACCGAGGATGCCGGTAAGGATTCCGGAAACCAAACCGATTCCAATCAGCCCGGGATAATTGAAGTCATGGAATTTTTCAATTTCGGGTTCTTTAAATTTAGCTTTCCGGATCATATTATATCCGACTACAACCATCAATATTGAAAATAGAACCAGGATGAAAAGCTCTTTTGTGAGAATAAATGATGGAGTACTAAATACAGGATCGGGAATTAAAGGCATTAAATATTTCCGGGTGAGAAAAACGCTGATGATTGATGGGGTTGCAAAAATCAGAGCCGTCTTCATGTCGACCAGTTTCTTTTGCCAATAGGTAATTCCGCCTGTGGCACTTGTGATTCCGACAACAAACAAGCTCAATCCCGTGGCATCAACAGGGTTGATGTTCATAAGGTAAACCATAATCGGAACCGTGAGTATAGACCCGCCGCTGCCTAATATTCCCAATGAGATGCCGATGAGAGTTGCGCAGATATAACCGATTATCTCCATAAAATCCAGGGCGAAAAGGTATCAATTTCTTTTCAGAAATACCTTTCACAAAAAAGTTGGCAGCGGGTCTGTTTTGAATTTAAAAGAGAGCCCTCCCGGCGATAAACAGGTTGGTAATTCTGGAACCGCAGAGGCCGCAGCGTTAATGCAACACAGCGGGCCGCAGAGAAAAAAAATGAGCCACTGCTAAAAGTCAGCAGTCGCTCATTTTGAGAGTAAAGTGAATATTTATTATTGGTCCTGATAGTAGTACCCGGAAGCCGTTAAGCAATTTTATCTTGCTGCTTTGATATAGCCCCATCCGTCATGTTGGCGCGAAATGATTTCGTAAATGCCATCCGGAACAGTGCTGACACCAGGTAACAATTGGCTTTTATCTACATTGTTATTTTTCATTGCTACTTCACAGACTTTGAAAGTTACATTTTTTGTAGCAGCATATTTTAATACATCTTCGGTAACTACGGATTTATCTTTTGTGATCATGTCCAGTGACTTGGAATAGAATACAATTTCAATGTTGGCTTCCGGGTGTGTGCTGGTAATTTCTTTTACCCAGCGAATCACCATTTGGTGTACAAGCGTGTCTTTTGAAGTTACATCAAATACCACGTTATACGGGGCGGACTGTGCACTGATCAATTCACTGGTAACCATCAGCAACATTGTTGCGATTAATATTTTTTTCATGAAATTGATTTTTAGATTTTTATTTATATCAATGAACGGTTTGTGTTCATGAAAAAAGGGCCTGGTGATTTACCGGCCAAGCCCTCTTTGATGTATCCCGCAATAAATTATCCTGCAAAAATATATTTGCATCCATGTTCCTGCGCCCTGCCAACTGCCCAAACTCCGGAAGGGACAACTTGTATGTCAGGAATAAGTTCACTCATCCAGTCTTTCATCACGTCTTCCTGCTTCATGCCCATCTTTTCTGCAACCACTGCTGAAAAAACAGTCATCGCTGCATTGCAGACGCAAAACATAACACCACTTGCCTGAAGATCATTGATGCCGATAGGTACAGGTCCGAATCCCGGAAGTTTGAAATCTCCGGGTTTGGGATTCCAGAACGGGTTACGTGTTTTCACCGCCGTTGCTGCATCTGCCGCCTGGAAAGCGGGCCCGACTTCGCCGGCCTTGAAGAGTTCTCCAAATCCGTATTTCTCCCACATTCTGTCTTTGAACGCATAGCCAATGGCTTCATGACGCAATACAACGACAACACCGCAGTCACTTTCAGGACTTCCAGTTGCCGCATTGGTCAGCAGGAAAACCTTTGGCCATGCAAATGGAAAAATTTCATGAGGCCTAGTAGCATCATAGATAACACGATGCGTCCCTTTCACTTTGTTAAACCATACATCTGCAGGATGCATAGATGCGGCAGCATTTTTTGTTGGTGAAGACTTAGGAGTTTGTGCACCAAGTTTCAATGGTGAAGTAATGGCTGCAAGGCCTAAGGCTGCAGCGCCTGTTGCAAGCGCACCGAGGAATCCCCTGCGCTCAGCATTGAGTACTGAATTTTTGGTTTTCATCGTTAATAGTTTTTAGATAGAGGTTAAATTAATTGGTGAATTAACTCGAAGATCAAAAGTAAAAGACATTATTTTGATTAACTACTATTTTTTTTGGGGGATCGGTTTTCGGGTTTCATCCCGGAAAAAAGATAGTTTTCCTTTTTCAAAAGCAACGATCAATCGCTTTAATTGCCGGTTTGTGTGTTATTTTCCTGGTATCCGGATTTGAGAACCAATAGATAAAAAAAGTGGCCTTTACTTTTTTTTCTCGTACTTCCAGAGCCGGTGTTTACCTTCAGAAATCCATTCCACGGCCGTTTTCAATCTTCTTGCTTTTGTGTCTTCCGTCTTTGCATCGATGATCCATTCAGCATATTCTCTTTTTTGAGAAGGTGAGAAATTTTCAAAATGACTTTTTGCTTTTTTGGATGCTGCCAAAGCGGTTGTCAGTTCCTTCGGGACAACCAATGGTTTTTTTACGGCTGGTTTTTTTACGACCTTGATTCCTTCGTCATTTAGCTTTGCCGCCTGCCTGAAAAAGTCAATCATGGCTTTGTCAGGCGGAAGGTCTTTGATAGAAGTCATGCATCCAAGGTTTCCCATTGCTTCCCCGCCCTGGTTTTTTCTTTCGCCTAATAAATTTTTGGGATCATTCAATAATTTGTGTTTCCAAAAACCACCCACGCAGTGTTTCTTAAAAGCTGCCATGCCGAACATCGGGCCTTTGTACTCGAAGCTTGGCATTCCCCATTTGATTGTTTCAGTTACCTCCGGACAGGCTTTGTGAACAAGTTCGCGGATTTTTTTCAAGACAGGTTGTGCGAACGGTTGCGCTTTTTCGATGTATGCATCTACGCGTTTGTCTTTTGAAGGCATAGGACTGGGTTTTGTGGAGCAACAAAAATAAGGATGATTTAGAAATATGAAAGGAGGGGAATGATTTGTTATCTGACTCACAGTTTTCGCTGATAGGGCAGATATAATCCCTGGTGAAACATTTTTTTGAAAAAAATGGAATAAAAAAATCCCATCCCGCACCATAAAATTACAGTGCGAAACGGGATTGAACAGCAGAGAAGGGAATCAACGTTTCTTGCCCAGCATGAGTAATTCACCGACAACAATTTCAGTGAAATATTTCTTTTCACCTTCCTTGCTGGTGTAGCTGCGGCTGGTCAGTTTACCTTCAATAGCGATCTCTGACCCTTTTTCCAGGTATTTTTCTGCTATCGTCGCAGTCTTTCCCCAGAGCACGAGGTGGTGCCAAACGGTGTCTTTGATCTTTTCACCTTTCGCATTTTTGTAGATTTCATCTGTTGCCAGTGTAAAGCGCGAAACTTTTTTCCCGCTTTCCAGCTCTTTTGTTTCCGGATTTGTTCCGATGTGTCCGATCAGGCGGACGCTGTTTCTTAAACCATTCATAGTTTTTTTTAAATTTAATTGTTAGAGATCAATTACTTTTATTTGTGCCGGCATATTCGAAGAAGTAATTATGGATGCAAATGTGTAGCGGAGAATTTTAAATTGAAACCGATAGATGTAGGATTGTTTTTTAAGTACGGAAGAGGATGTATGAAATAATAGGAAGAGGAAAGAGGCAAGAGGTAAGAGCAAAGAGTAAAGAGCCAAGAAGAAAGAGAAAAGAATCAAGAAGAAAGAAGAACCAACAATGGTAACCATCGATTCATTCAGAAAACTTGTTCTTTCTTTCCCCGGGGCAGAGGAGCAGCCGCATTTTCACAAAACATCTTTCAGGGTGAAGAAGAAGATTTTCGCAACGCTTGATGAAAGGGAAAAACTGGCTGTGCTTAAATTTTCACCCATTGATCAAAGTGTATTTTGTGATATCAGCAAGGGTGCAGTGTACCCGGTTCAGGGTGCATGGGGGAAAAAAGGGTTTACATATGTGAACCTTGATAAGATAAAAAAGGAAATACTCGTTGACGCAGCCAGGATCTCATATTGTAATGTTGCTCCCGCAAAACTGGCTGCAACGCTCACTGCCGGATCAGGAAACAAAAGATGAAGAAAATTCTCAGGCGCCTGTCTTTAATTCTTCTTATTGTTTACATCATCTTATGCGGTGGCGTTTACGTTTTCCAGGAAAAACTTTTATTTTTTCCGCAGCAGCTTTCAAATGATTTTCAGTTTAAGTTTGAACATGCTTTGGAAGAAATTAATATTGAAAGTCCCTCGGGGAACCGCCTGAATGGACTTTTTTTCCGGGCAGATTCAGCCAAAGGAATTGTAGTTTACTTTCATGGAAATGGAGGTTCATTGGATTCGTGGGGCAGCGTGTCAGATGACTTTCTTCCGCTGCATTACAGCCTGCTCATTACAGACTATGCCGGCTACGGGAAAAGCAAAGGTGAGATCTCGGAAAGGAATTTATTTACCGATGCACATGCCGTGTACGATTACGTTAAATCAAAATATCCTGAAGATGAAATTATCATCTATGGAAGATCAATCGGTACCGGTATTGCAGCACATTTAGCGATGGAAAGTCGTCCGAGAGAATTGATCCTGGAAGCGCCTTATTATAGTATGAAGGATTTGTCTTCTCATATTTATCCTTTCCTGCCATCATTTATTCTGAGATACCCGTTGCGTACTGATCAGTTTCTTCCCAGGATTACATGCCCTGTCACTATTTTTCATGGGACGGATGATGAAGTCATCTATGCTGAATCAAGTTCAAAATTGAAAACGTTACTTAAACCCGGAGACCAGTTGTATTTCATCAATGGCGGTCATCACAATGATTTGAAATTCTTTGATGAATACCGGAACCTGCTTTCCAAAACACTTCAATGATAAAATTCAAGACCACCATTCTTAAATTCGGAGCGCAGGGAGAAAAAACAGGCTGGACCTACATTGTTGTCCCCGCTGATGTAGCGGAAAAGTTGTGTCCCGGCAACCGCAAAGGTTTTCGGACCAAAGGAAAACTCGATGACTATGAATTTTCGGGGAAGAGTTTGATACCAATGGGAAAAGGAGAATTCATATTTACTGTCGATGCCAAAATACGTAAAGCCATTGGTAAGCGGGCAGGAGCGATGGTCGTATTGCAGATTGCTTACGACAAATCAGAATATAAGCTGAACAAAGAGATGATGGATTGCCTGAAAGAAGAGCCGGAAGCCCTGCATTTTTTCAAATCACTTCCCGGCTCTCACCAGCGCTATTTTTCAAAATGGATAGAGTCTGCAAAAACTGAAGACACCAAAGCAAAACGGATTGCGCAAAGTATCAATGCGTTTTTAAAGAAGCAGGGATTCCCGGAGATGATGCGGTGGAATAAGACGAGGAAGGATTAAGAAGCTAACCACAGAGATACAGAGGGCCACTGAGAACAGCCGCGGTTATCAAAGCCCTTATAGGTTTTTCTCTGAGGTCCTCTGTGATAAAGATTTTGAGCTTATTTCAATCCGGGTTTCAAAACAATTTTTAGAGGATACCCTTAAGCTCCCCCAGTTTCTCAATCTCATGCGTTACAACTTCCTCGTGCACAACTTTCTTCGGATTGAAATAAATCGCATCCCAGCCGGCCCTTTGTGCACCCAGCACATCCACTTCTAATCCATCGCCAATCATAATACATTCTTCTGCTTTTGTTTTGGCAGACTCAACGGCATAATAAAAAATATTGACGTCTGGTTTCTTAAAACCCACATGTTCGCTGATGATGATATTCTGAAAAAATTTCCTGATGCCTGTGCCATCCAGCTTTACAAACTGTGCTTCATGAAAACCGTTGGTGATAATATGCAGCGTATATTTCCTGTGTAAATATTCCAGCACTTCATAAGCATCCGGAAAAAGGTGATTTCTTTTGGGAGCTGCATTCACATAGTCATTGGAAAGCTGCGCGGAAATTTTTTCCACGGCTTCAATGCCCATATCCCAGAATGTAAGCTCGAAACGCTTGTTGCGCAGCATGTCCTTGTCAATTTTCCCCAGCCTGTATTGCTCCCACATCATGGCATTCCGTTCCTGGTATTTGAGGATAAAATGCTCGGGGGTTTTAATTCCAAGTTCAGACAACTTGTATTTGTCGTAAAGTTCATACAAAGTCTCGGCTGAATTACGGTCGAAGTCCCAGAGGGTATTATCTAAATCGAAGAAAATGTGACTGTATTTTTTCAAGGTCATTTAAATGTTGAAAATAATTTCCACAACCAAATATCAAATCCTGAAAAATAAAAAAGTACGGATATTAAATATTTGGAATTCGATATATTCGGATTTAATGATTTCACTTTACGATTTCCGGGATGTTCCGCACATGTGTCAGTTCAAATATGGTAGTGAGCAACAGCGACCAGCAGGTAATCGAAATCAGCATATACCATAATATCCTTTTATTACTCGATTCAAATCGCGCCATGATGAATGTTCCGATCGGGATGGAAAAAATGATCGGTGTCAAAGCTGCAAGTCCCACCAATCCGTAACTCTGCCAGATTTTTATTATCCGTCTGTTGCGCGAAGTAAAAACTTTTTTCTTCGGACTGTTCAGCACATAGTCATACCTGACAGCAACAGGGGCGTCCACATCTACTACAAGGTCAGAAAATCCCTGCTCTTTTTTTCTTTTGAAAACGTGAAAATACCAGGCACGTATTTTCCGGTACATCCTCAGAATCCATTTGCTGAGATAGAGAAAAAACCAGACGCCAAGCATTCCACCGAGGATGGAAAAAATATTCGTCTCCAAAAAAGTGAAGTCGTAATTTTCATTGAAGTAGACGAATGATGGCCCGAAGGCGAACTTTACGCTACTGATTAAAATAACCGATAATATTTTCAGAAACTCATCCAAGATGAAGTGGTAAATTAAGTGGGAAGAACAAAATCAATTTGCAGAGGGTTGATTTAACAGAAGAGGGAATTAAATCTTCGTGCCGTAAGCGAGGTCGCCGGCATCGCCAAGCCCCGGAACGATGTAGGCCTGGGCAGTCAGCTCTTCATCAATTGCGCCGGACCAAATAGTAATGTTGGAAGAGAGGTGACTCTTCACATGGTTCACACCCTGCATGCTGGCCAATGCACTCACAATATGAGTATGTTTTGGAATTCCACGTTCCATCAATGCTTTATAGGTCATCACAATACTTGCACCCGTAGCCAGCATGGGATCACAGAGTATCAGGATGCGGTCTGTCAGCATCGGGCTGGAGACATATTCCAGTTTAATGTCAAAGCTTCCGTCTTTATGGTGCTTGCGGTATGCGCTGATGAAGGCGTTGTCCGCATGGTCGAAAAAATTCAGGATGCCCTGGTGCAACGGCATTCCTGCACGAAGAATCGTGCCGACAATCGGCTGTTCTTTCAGAACCGGAACCTCTGCAATACCCAACGGAGTCGTCACGTCCGTGACTTCATACTCCAGCGTCTTGCTGATTTCGTAAGCAAAAATTTCTCCCATTCGCTCCAGGTTTCTTCTGAAACGCATGCGGTCTTTCTGTATATCTACATCACGGATTTCACTGAGAAACTGGTTGATGATGGAGCTGTTATGACTAAGGTTATGAACCATAATTGTTTTTTCTTCTTGAAGCGTATTTGCCACGAAGGCATTAAGTCACTAAGTAATACGAACCTGTTTTGATTTTATCTAAACCGGCATAGTAAGGGAAGGTTGCTTAGAGAGTCTTTGTGATTTCGTGTCTTGGTGGCCTGAATCTTATTTCATCCAACGTACCGGCAATGGTAAATTATTTTTTCTGATCTGTAAATATACAATTTCCTTTGAACCAAAGCTTTTGTAAAACCGTGCAAGCCCCGGATCCATAGATCCCTCAAAATCAAGCTGCATCGTTTCGCCGGCATGCGATTGAATGAAATGATCAATGATGAAAGTCATGGCACCCGACTCTTTTGCCTTATCGCTGGTGGCCGAGAAAAGAAAGATGTATTCGTGATTTGACCTGATAAAAAATGCGCCCGCTTCAAGTACATTGTCTATTGTGACACCAACCTTGATGATGAGATTTCTTTTGTTTCCCTCCTCGATAAGTTTTTCGAAGACGATATAATCTTTATCCTTCAATGTCTCCACTTCCTTCCCTCGGTTTGTTTTAAAGAGGTCAACCAATTGCCTGGTTTCAAAATCTTTTGTAACAGTAAGAGCCTGCTGTTGTGCGCGCTTCTTGTTTCTTTTCAGGTTGTCAGAATATTTTTTCTGAATTTCATCATAAGTGCCGTTCAGCTCAAGGTGATGCGTCAGCCGTTCGGTTATTTTAAAATTCGTGCCGGAAATCTTGTTGGCATGATTCAGCTGAATCTCTATAAGGCGAAAAGACGCCGGAATGGCGTCCAGGAATTCTTCAATTTTACCAGCTGTTAATTCAGTTGCTGAAAATACGCCCAGTTGCTGTGTGAAGAAAGGCTGATGCAGATAACGCATACCGAATTTTCTGCGTGCGGTAAGCGGGAAAACCGTTTTGTAGTCATCCTCAATCAGCGACTGCCAGCCGGGAGAAACAATATTCAAAAACCACGACTTGGCATAGACCATCCCGTTTGCACTTGCATCAATGGTTGCATCCCATTTCGCAAAATCAATTTCATCATGTTTTGCAAAGCGGATCATTCTGCTGCAACCTTTACCATTTGAGCATACAAATCTTTCCACCCGATCCACGGAGAGATTTCGCTCAGTGATTCATTGTGCCATAACGAAATAAGTGTTCCGTCCACGGCCCGCACTTCTTCAGTGAGTGACCTGATCATATTCAATGCTTCTTCCGGCTTCACCTTTAAATAATACCTGAATGTTGCATCCATCAGCACAAACGGATGAACGCGCAGCTTGGTCGTCACCTCCCGTTCCAGGTCGAAAAACAAAAATGATGAACATGTGCTTGCCCTGAAACCCACATCCCCGGCATGCCCCATGCTGTAATCATCCGTAATGTCATGTTCCAGCAGGTTGCGGTAAGTGGCAGGGAATTTCAGCATGAGGAAATGCTGGCGGCTTTTGGTGACATCTCTCCTGATGATTTTTCTCAGGCGGCTCTTCTCAACTGAAATTTTATCCGGTGAAGAATTGGACGCATAGGACGGATGTATCCCGCACTCATTATAATCTGCTATGTGTTTGATCAGTGATTGCAGCTTCTTGCTCGTTACCGGCACATTTTTGTCATTCTCAGAGTAATCACCGAGAAGGAAAAAATAAATACACTTCAATTCATATTCCTGCTGGATGGAAAAGAGATCATTGTAAGTGTCGTAGGGATCATGCCTGCTTCCTGCCAAAACCATCAGGCGGTTGAAAAATGTCGGCAACCTGAATTGCACCAGGCTGCGCATCAAAGCACCTGTTGTGCGGACAATTCCTTTTTCTTTGAATGCATATGCATTGTCGATATCGATAGAGGAAATAAATTGGTATGATCTCTTTGGAAATTCAAGCCGGGGAAATCTTTTTTGCAGGATCTCCTTTATTCGTTTAGCCCAGATATTAATAAGCGGTTTCTGCAAAAAACCTTTTTTCCAGGCAAGAGATTCTTTCACTTCAAACCTGTCGTGTGCATCGCGGTGGTGAGGCAGGTATTCTTCGTAGCGCGTCACAAGGTAAAATGCGGCTGCAAAGGGGTCGAACGGAAAATCGTATTTGGGGTGTGTGGCAAAAAATGCTTTTGAATTTTCCCAATCAAATACGGAGATATCCTGGCCATGGATCCCTTTTTCAAAAAGCAGTTTGGTGCTGAAAAAAAACGGCTCATCACCCTGCGGTGATTCAGCGTATGAAAATTTTGGCATCGTACTCTTCCTGAATTCTGTGGCATCCTGCGTGAGCTGGTAATTGATTCCAAGAATATCCTTGAAAATAAAATCCAAAATATAAATGAGCCGGGGAGAAGAGGACGGAGAATAAACCAGGAGCATGCGCGCACAAAACTAATAATTGTTATCAGGAGCGGAAGTGTGTACCGCTTTGTTTCTTTCGTCCCGCTGTCTGGTCGTCCCGAAACTTCGGGTCTCCCGCCCATCGGGGCTAGGTTGGACGGCCGTTTTTGCCATTGGTTGTTACCAGCAGCCAACAGCCCGCAACTGCAGGGCTACAAGCTCATAACCACAACTTATTGGGTGGTGTATTTACTAAAACTTAAATCCAAGCCTCAGGAATGAAAATCTTCCGGAAAATCCCATCTGTACTGCATCCCAATTACCTCCGCTTTCTGTCAAAGCGGGATCGTGTTCGTCAGGATATTCATTGGTGATGTTTGCGCAACCTAAAGTCAATGAGATGTTTCTGAATTTATAGCCGAGAGATACATCATATGTCATCTTTGCTTCGTAAGTATCCAGTTCATTGGACCCGGTTTGGGTATCAACCACTTTATCACCGTTGTCATTCCAGTTGATGAGTTCCACTTTACCGAACTGAACAGCTTTCACGGAAGCAAAGAAATTTCCCATGGTATAATCAATGGTGAAATTTATTTTGCTTTCAGGCGCTGATGCCAGCAGAAAATACTGTTCGCGCAGTCCGAAATAAACATCTTCCTTATTCTTCAGCTTGTCATTGGTATAAATTTTATCAATAGTCATTGAATTGAAATTGCCGGCAAGGGAAAGTTTCAGGATGTGTTTGTTGGCAAACGAAGCCGTATAGGTAACAATAGCATCAACCCCGGAGGTAGTGGTGTTCACAGCATTGGTGAAAAACTGCGCAGCGCCGACATTCAGTTTCTGAAGATCGCTTCCGATTACATCATCATCATCGTAAAAGGCACCTGTGAGAACGATCCTGTCTTTGATAGCGATCTGGTAATAATCCAGCGTGAAAGAAAATGCTTTGGCATTCAGGGTAAGGCCAACACTCAGGTTGGTTGACTTCTCTTCCTTTAATTTCGGAATACCCAATGTGCGGGTGATTGCGCTGCTGTTGCCGGCGATGATTTTATCAATGGCGGTTCCTGCAACAAAATCGGTAAAGGTAGTATTGTAATAAAGTTGCGCCAGGGAAGGTGCCCTAAATCCTGTGCTGTAAGCAGCCCGGACCGAAAGCCATTTCATGATCTTATACCTCGCTGCAACTTTACCGTTGGTTGTATTTCCAAAATCACTGTAATGTTCATACCGGATAGCCCCGCTGATGAGAAACGCTTTTGTCACATCCAGTTCCGCATCCAGGTAAGCGCCGATGTTGGTGCGGGACTCATTCACTTCGTTGTCGGGCCGGAATCCGGGAAATCCCTGTGAGCCGGCAGGCCTTAAGGTGGAATCCTGGCCATTTACATTGCCAAGCGAATCATAAGTATCGAAAACATAGTAGCCTCCGTAATTTTTATATGATGCTTCATCGCCTGCAAATATCTGGTAGTTCTCAATGCGATGTTCCACTCCCATGGCGATGTTCAGTCCTTTGAGTACAGAACCATATAACCGTGACAGGTTAACGCTCGTACTGTTTTGCATCAGCTGAAAACCGCCTGCGTCAAAATGCGTCGGAGTTTTTTCAAGCATTGATGCATTGAGAGATCCGTCCACGTAAAAATGGAAACGGTTCGAACCGAAAGTGTTGTTCACATCCATATTCCATCCGTTCAATTCTGATTTAACTCCTGCAGAAAGGGATTTATCCGTGATCACCGATTGTATATGCGGATCAAATCCCTGGGGATAGATAGAAGGGATATTCCTGTCTTCATCGGCACTTCTCGACCATGCATAAGCATCTGTAAAGCGGTAGTTGTATCCGCCGAATGCATAAGCTTCCGCTTTTCCGCTTACCGGAACAGAGGAATTAAAATAAAGTGAGAAATTCTCCGAAGCAGCATCGCCGAACTTGTTCCTGTAGACATCAAAAAAATCCGGGTCACTCGGACGGTTTGTACGGTTTTGCTTCATGTAATCGAGCGTAAAATTAGCAAAGCCATTTCCGAGCGATGCGCCATAGTTTGCAGCAGCCTGAACCATTTCACCGTCATAATCCTTGTCAGTCTTCTTCATGTGGAATTTGGAAGGCGGAACAGCAGTATGTGCGCCTGTCATAACATCCCCGGTAAATTCATTCACATTTGATTTTAAAACAATATTGATAACCCCTGCAATAGCATCCGAACCATATTGAGCTGATGCCCCGTCACGCAGAATTTCAATATGGTCGATTGCTGACGCAGGAATTGCATTCAGGTCCGTTCCTGTATTGCCGCGACCCCGCGATCCGAAGATATTTATAAGTGAACTTTGGTGCCTGCGTTTTCCATTAATAAGCACAAGTGTCTGATCGGGACCTAAACCACGCAGCGTGGCCGGGTCAATATGATCGGCGCCATCAGCACCGCTTTGCTTGTTGCTGTTAAAAGAGGGCGCTGCATACTGAAGCAGCTGGTTGATGTCAACCTGGCCTGCAACATTTGTCACACGCGCAACATCAATAATGTCCACAGGCACTGCTGTTTCCGTGGCTGTCCTGTTTAACCTGCGGGAACCCACAATTTCTGCACCCTTAAGTTCCAGGCCTTGCTGGAGCGTTACATTTAATTCAGTCTGGGATTCGGCCTTCACCTCTTTTGGCAGGTAACCCACGTAACTTAAAACAATAATAGAAGACGCAGAACCATATTTGATCGAATATTTACCATTGATATCTGTGGTAGTGCCATTGGTGGTACCTTTTTCATACACGTTTACACCAATCAACGGTTCACCGGATTCATCTGTAACTTTTCCGGAAAGATTGTTCTGCGCAGAAGCATTCATGCACAATGTAAACAGGAAGAGGAAGGCAATTGAAATGGTGTGTCTCATAATGTTTAGGTTTTGGTTCCTACAAACGTAGGACTTTACGGAATATGAGTCAAATGAGAAAAATCATTCCGGAAATTGATCGCCTGAATCCGGCCTCCGACTGTTAGCCCTAGCCACTCTTCTTACATCATCCCTTCGTCCGCAAAACTGAAAAATGCACTCTGTGCAACGATGACATGATCAAGCACGGAAATTTCCATGAGCTTTCCGGCAGCCACGATTTTTTTTGTGAGATCGATATCCTGCTGGCTTGGTTTTACATTTCCGCTGGGGTGGTTGTGGCAAAGTATAATGCTGACAGCTTTTGCATCCAGCGCAGCTTTAAAAATCATTTTTGGATCCACTACGGTTCCTGTCATTCCACCTATGCTCACATTCTGTTTACCGGTTACAAAATTGGCGCGGTTGAGAAATAAGATCCAGAACTCTTCGTGAGCGTTGTCGCCAAGTAACGGCTGGAAAATATTGACTGCATCTTTGCTGGTTACGATCTGGTCACGTTTTATTTTGTCCTCCGGCTTTCTTCGCCTGCTGAGCTCAAGAGCGGCAACGATGGTGATGGCCTTTGCTTCCCCGATGCCTTTGAATTTGATGAGGTCGTGTACGCTCAGCTTACTCAACTCATTCAAATTGTTTGCTGAGCCGGCAAGGATTCTTTTTGAAAGTTCCACTGCCGTTTCTTCCGCATTTCCCGAAGAGATCAGTATTGCAATAAGCTCTGCATCACTTAAAATGTGTTTCCCCTTCAATAATAATTTTTCCCTCGGGCGATCTTCTTCAGCCCATGATTTGATGGTGATGTGTTCCATATTCACCGGCAAAGAATGAGAAACCGGCTGCATTTAACAACTGAAATAGTAGAAGAAATTGGTTTTGAGAAAATTGAAATACAAATTTTTCCTCCGGCACCCGCGTTAGGGATAGCAGCGGAAATCCTTTTGTGAGGGACGAACAAAAGATTGCAGCGCCTGCCTGCCGGTAGGCAGGAATAGCCCGGCCCCCGAAGGGGGAACGCCCGACTTTTACTTCAGGTGAATCAGTTTGACTACAGAAGCGCTATTGGCAGTCTTGCATTTTACAAAATAGATATCATCAGCCATTTCAAGTGCTTTTGTTTTGAGTTCCAGGTTGAAGCGACCGGCAGGAATTTTTTCCAATGATTTTTCAAAAATCTTTTTTCCGCCTGAAGTGAAAATTTCAATTTCAACCGTGGATGATTTTTTCAATTCTCCATTTAACATCACACGGTCAACATACGGGTTCGGATAAGCAGACAAAGAGATTTCATTGTTATTAATTTCGTTGATTCCATTTACTGCGGGAATGCTCAGTGCATTCGGCGCAACAAGGCGCCCATCCTGGTCAGTGGAAACATAAACGGAGTAATAGGCTGACGTAACCACGGGAGGAATCGTAAACTGTGCAGCCATCAATGTATCATTGGCAATTGAAAGGTTCCCTTGCACGATGCTCGTTGCGGAACCTTGAACAAAATCCAAATCAATATAAGCCGTCGGCGAAGCTGAATTGAAATGTGTGTTGCTTCCTGTTATCGTGATCGTCAACGTTTGACCGGGATTCGCTCCTGTTGGTGAAATGGTGAACCGCTGCGGAGTTCCGTTCACATAAAATGCGCGGTCGGTGTGTAAATCTCCGTCAAAGGAATTATAGGCGTAGAGATCATAATATCCCGTAGTCGCTGCAGCAGGAATGTCGACATCTGCTTCAATATTTGTCCAGCTTAATACGTTGATGTTTGTAGTGGTTGAAGATCCCTGTGCAAATTCAAAATCTGCAAGGGCGGCTGATCCAGCTGTGAAATGCGTATTGCTTCCGGTGATGGAGATAGTTAGCGATTGACCGGCATTTCCGCTGTTGGGAGAGAGGTTTGAAATAGTCTGTGCAGCGAGCAACTCTGCAATGCACAGGAAAAAAATGCTGAGGGTTAGTTTCGGATTAATCATGGTGTTGGAAATTTGACCCGAAGATATCGGATTTATCTGTCGGATTTCATTCTGAGTTCAATAAATTTATTTTCAATTGCATTTTTAAATATTGCATAGTTCGGATGGCTGCACGAAGGCGGGATTTTCTGAATGGATTCATAAGCGTTTGCAATGTCCCCGGCATTAAAATATGCTGCACTCAGATTAAGCATTGATTCATCAAACATCGGTGAAATATCGAGCGCTTTTTTATAATAAGAGATTGCTTTTGAATGGTCGGAATCTTTCTCGTAGCAGCCCGCCAGGTTATTCAGCACATGAATATTAAATGGATGAATGGTGTATGCTTTCTCAAAATTTTCCTCAGCAAGTTTATTGTTTCCCAGGTTGAACCAGGCAACGCCTGCATACCAGGCGACAGGCATCGAAAAAAGGTCCAGCTTAAAAAAATAATTTTCTGATTTGCCTGACTCACTGATCACTTCATTCCATTTAGCCTCCTGCTTATTTTCCAACATGCGTTTCAGGTGATATTCGCCATTCATTTTTTCGAAGCTGATGTAAAGGCAAAAGAAGAGGAACGGCACCAGTACAAAAAGAAAATTCTTACTGATGCGAAATTTCTTTCCCTTAAAAATTTTATCGCTTTCATATTGCGAAGATATCGCAAGGAAGATACAGGCGATCTCCCTGTGCTCAATCCGTTCAAAAGGGAAATCGAAAAAGGAAATAACAAGGAAGCCTGCAATGCATCCTGCAATTGTCCGGATTACGAATAATTCACCACCACCGCGATGTTCAGAAGCGAACGTATACAGTGAGCGAAGACTGACAAAGAATATTGAAATAAAGACGAGGATGCCGCCAATACCCGTTTCAGAAAATATCCAGAGAAAATCATTGTGCGGACGCTGGTAATTCATATACCCGTCGGCAATTCTTTTATCGAAATTCTGCAATCCGTACCAGGGAAAATGAATCTGCCAGTTGCCGCCGCCCACGCCGGAAATAAAATGGTCAGCAATCATTGCACAGGTATTCTTCCACATTTCCACGCGAATGGAAAGTGTTCGTGCACTTGAAATTTCATGGTACCCGAAATACCCTGTGAAAATGATTGCAACAATAAAGACAACCATGATAAGGACACCTGACTGTTTGAACTTTTTTAAAAAGAAGAATTTTTGATTTGCAGAAAGTGTTTTCCACGGTGCAGTACATGCAATAAACAGAAGCATTGCAAACCAAACAGATCTCGTCTGCAAAAGAATTATGAGCAAGGTGAATACACCCAGACCAATAAGCTGCATTGTTTTCCGTTCTTCAAAATACAGGAGTGCCGCTGATGCTGTTCCGAAAAAAAGCAACATTGACAGCAGGTTTTTATTTGCCGCTGTGGAGCGCAGGAAAAGCATATCGTCAATGGCGAATTTTCCGTTCCATAGCTGGATGGTAAGCTGGACGATGGCAATTGCTGAAATGATTAATGAAAAAATAAAAACACTTTTTAATAATTCCTTTTTTGAAAGCAGGTTGTTTTTTAAAAAATAATGAATGGCCACGAAGAAAAACGAAAGCATAAATTCTTTGGCGAAAAAATATATTGCTTCACCTTTGTAAATTGCTTTGTCGAGGTTGATGAGATAGAAAAACGGAAAGGCAAAAATCAAAATCACCGTAAGGTTTAGTTCGATTGAAGGCAGCGCAGGTTTCGAAAGCAGCCATACAGAAATAATAATGAGAAAAACGGTGAGCAGGCAAAACCGTGGAATTAAAACCGGGTCCAGGAGAAAAGGAAAATAGATCAGTGCATTTGCAATAAAAAAGAGAAGGTAGATTTTTGCAATGGGCCTCACCTGTCAAATGTATGATGCATTTACCGGAAACAAAAAAGGCTGCCGGAAACCGACAGCCTTTTGAAATTATTTTAAGTGACTTACTTCGCTTTATTCATATGAATAGCCAATTCGCTTTTCAGGTTGGCTGCTTTGTTTTTATGGATCACGCTTTTCTTTGCAAGACGGTCAAGCATAGATGAAAGGGTAGGAAGTTGTTTTTTAGCTTCGCTTTTATCGCTGAGTGCCAAAAACTTTTTCATTGCCGAACGAAGGGTTTTATGCTGGTAGCGGTTACGCTCGTTACGGGTCTCAGTTTGACGGATTCTCTTAATTGCTGACTTGTGATTTGCCATTGAAAGTTTATAATTTGAGGTTGAAAAGTTTGAAGTTGAATGAGATTGATGTTGTATTTAACGCCAGACTCCAGGCTTCAAACCCTAAACCGATTTTTGGGACGGCAAAGATAACATCGGGCCCTTAATCTGCAAATAAAACAAAAACTTATTGCCACACAGGCATAAAGAAGCTCAAACCTGCAGCGCCTGGGCAAGTTCACTGCGCTCAAAAGATGCAATCCATACTATAATAATATTGTTTCCAATATGCTGAAATTGGATGTTTCCGCTATTGGATTTATCCTTTGCACCTTTACGTGACACAGGCTGTTTTAGATTTCAGATTTGCTAACTACCTGAAATTGAAGTACCACCCTTGATTGTTAAAAAACTCTACTTTTACCACCCTTTACCAGCTATGGACAAACTAAAAATCGGGGTGATCGGTGCCGGAACCATGGGCAGCGGCATTGCACAGGTGGCTGCAGCGGCCAGTCATGACACTTTTCTTTTTGATGCCGACCCCGGAATGATTTCCAAGGCGAAGAAAGGCCATGCCGAAACCATGTCGAAATTGGTTGAAAAGGGCAAAATTACGCGGACTGAAGCGGATAAAATCCTTTCAAGGATCCGGTATGCTTCTTCCCCGGGGGAATTTTCAGAATGCGGGCTCGTAATCGAAGCTATTGTGGAAAACCTTGATATCAAGCAAAAGCTTTTTAATGACATCGAAAAAATTGTTGACAAAGATTGCATTCTCGCCACCAATACTTCTTCGTTATCTGTCACTTCTATTGCATCCGTCTGCAACCAACCCGAACGTGTGATCGGCATTCATTTTTTTAACCCGGCACCCGTAATGGCGCTGGTTGAGATCGTAAAAGGCATAGCCACCGATCCTGCCATCGAAAGAAAGACAAAAGAAATTATCGATGGAATGGGTAAGACAACGGTTTTGGCAAAGGATACACCGGGGTTTATTGTAAACAGGATTGCCAGGCCTTTTTATGGAGAGTCTATTCGCATTTATGAAGAGGGAATCGCAGATTTTGCTACGATCGATTGGGCCATGAAATCATATGGTTTCAAAATGGGTCCTTTCGAACTGATGGACTTAATCGGGAACGATATTAATTATACAGTTACAGAAACTGTCTGGAGCCAGTTCTTTTTTGACGCACGTTACAAACCGTCTCTCACACAGAAACGATTGTTTGAAGCAAGGCGGTTCGGCAGAAAATCCGGGCAGGGATATTATTCTTATGCCGCTGGAATTGCTGCACCGGCGCCCAAAGAAGATCAGGCATTGGCAGAAAAAATTTTCATGCGTGTTTTGTCGATGCTGATCAATGAAGCTGCTGATGCGCTTTATCTTGGTGTGGCATCCCGTGAGGACGTTGATGCTGCAATGACAAAAGGAGTGAATTATCCGAAAGGTTTATTGAAATGGTGTGATGAAATTGGCGCAGATAAAATCCTCGCCGTATTGACCGGGTTGAGGGAAGAATATTCAGAAGAACGTTATCGCCCGTCTGTGCTGTTGAAGAGATTGTCAAAAGAGAAAAAGAAATTTTATGAATAAAGTGGTATCTCAGTTTGTGATACCATATTTCTGAATCATCCAAAGAATATGACGCAAGGAAAAGATAATGTGCTGGCCAAACGTGTTGTTGACTACATGTATGACAACGACAAATTCAGTCAATGGCTGGGAATTGAACGGGTAAAAATTGAGCAGGGTCACTGCATCCTCAAGATGAAGGTTCGCGAAGAAATGGTAAACGGTTTTGGAATTGCGCATGGCGGAGTGGCTTTTTCTTTTGCCGACAGCGCGCTTGCCTTTGCATCGAATGCCTATGGCAGGCTGAGCGTTGCATTGGATTGTTCAATCAATTTTTCTGTTGCAGTAAAAGTCGGAGATGAACTGACAGCAACTGCCAATGAATTGTCACTCACAAATAAGACCGGTACCTACCTGATTGAAATTACAAATCAGCATAATGAGAAGGTGGGATTTTTTAAAGGGACTGTTTACAGGACTTCAAAGGAATATTTTAAAGATAATTTTGAACGCTGAACACTCAAATTGCTAAGTAATAGAAAACTATTAGCACGCATCGACATCAAACATTTGAAGTTCTAATCAGTTTTGCTTAAAGCGAGATCAATCCCTTAGTAAAGAAACAAACGGTCAAAAAAAAATTCATTGAGAAACCTCACCAATCGTAGTTCAGGACCATACAAAACATTTGAGCAGAATAAAAAAGAAAAAAATTCTCTAAATGGTTTGGGCAAATCATTTTTGATCCTAACAATCATAAAAAAACAGCGTTCAATATTTTAATTAATGAAACAAGCCTACATAGTTAACGGAGTCCGCACACCGGTCGGAAGTCTCGGCGGATCTCTTGCATCAGTCCGCACCGATGATCTGGCAGCAATCGTACTGGCAGAACTCATCAAAAGAAATCCTTCCATTGATCCGAAGGAAATCGGTGACGTTATTCTTGGCTGCGCAAATCAGTCCGGGGAAGACAACAGGAATGTTGCGCGGATGAGTTTATTGCTTGCGGGCTTGCCCATTTCCGTTCCGGGCGAGACAGTGAACCGCTTGTGCGCTTCAGGAATGTCGGCTTGTGTTGCTGCTGCACGGGTTATTCAAACAGGAGATGCGGAACTCATAATTGGCGGAGGCGTGGAGAATATGACGCGCGGGCCTTGGGTGATTTCAAAGACATCAACGCCTTATGGGCGCGATGCACAGATGTTCGACAGCAGCTTTGGCTGGCGGTTCATCAATCCGAAGATGAAAGAAATGTATGGTACCGATGCCATGGGTGAGACGGCTGAAAATCTGGTTGACAGAGATAAAATTTCGAGGCAGGACCAGGACCGGTTTTCATTGTGGTCGCAGCAAAAAGCTACGGCAGCGCAGCAGCGCGGGAGACTTTCAAAAGAAATTGTTGCCGTTTCAATTCCTCAAAAGAAAGGTGATGCAATACCATTCGATAAAGATGAATTCATAAAACCGGCTTCTACTCTTGAAGGACTGGGTAAGCTCAAACCTTCATTCAGAAAAGACGGAACTGTTACTGCCGGAAATGCTTCGGGCTTAAATGATGGTGCTGCAGCATTGCTGATTGCATCTGAGGAAGCGGTTAAAAAATATTCCCTCAAGCCACTTGCAAGGATTGTTTCTTCTTCAGTTGTTGGAGTGGAACCACGCATCATGGGAATCGGCCCGGTGGAGGCAAGTAATCGTGCAATTAAAAAAGCCGGAATTACGTGGAATGATATCGAGATCATAGAGCTCAACGAAGCTTTTGCTGCACAAGCGCTGGCATGTACGCGTTCCTGGGGATTGGCCGACAATGATCCGAGGATCAATCCAAACGGTGGCGCAATTGCTTTGGGCCATCCGCTGGGAATGAGCGGGGCAAGGATATTATTATCTGCGGCCATCGAACTGCATGAGCAAAATAAAAAATATGCTTTGGCAACCATGTGCATTGGCTTAGGCCAGGGATATGCTGTTGTAATAGAAAAGTGTTGAAAATTAGAAAGACCGTCACTTTACGGGGTGACGGTCTTTTTGAGAAGCTTACGGGACTTCTTTTTTTTGCTAACCAACCATTATAGCAGAATTAAACAGGGGGCTAAATGATTTGAAAGAACGTACGGTATGTTTTCAATACCGGTTCAAAGAAACGTTCACTATCTCCGGAAACATAGCACCGATGAGTGAAACCGCCTGTTGACTGAGTATTTGGTAGCTTTGAATGTGCCGTTGGCAGCGTTCACGTTGTGCCGATTCGCTAAAAGCGCTCCAGCAATTTCAGGAATTTATCCTTCCTGTTGCGGGCAATGTTAATGGTTGTTCCATCATTCATTACTACGTAACCGCCGCTTCCCCGGATGTACTTTTTAATACAAGCCAGGTTCACAAAATGCGAATTGTGTACCCTGAAAAAATCGGGACTGTTGATGGATTCTTCAATTTCTTTTAATGTTCTTGTAACTACTATCTGTTCGCCGTTGGCAAGGTGGATGGTGGTGTAATTGCTTTCAGATTTGCAATGCATTACGTCCCCGACATTCACAAATATAAATCCTTCAAAAGTCGGCAGGGCAATTCTCCTGTTTTTATTTCCTGTACTTAATCGTTCTGCCAGCTGCTCAAATTTCATGTTGCGCGTGCGCACTCTTTTCTGGATCAGCCTTTCAACAGAGACTTTAAGCTCTTCAGGTTTGATTGGCTTGGTGAGGTAATCAAAAGCATTGCTGCGGATGGCATCTAAAACGTATTCATTATATGAGGTTGTGAAGATCACTTCAAAGTCTATATCACTCACCAGTTTCAGCATCTCAAATCCTGACATGCCGGGCATTTCGATATCCAGCAAAACGAGATTCGGGAAAAGTTTGCGAATCGCTCTCACGCCTTCTTCGGGAGAATTACAAACAGCCTGGATTTCTACGTTTTTGCAATGCTCCGTAATAGTATCTGTGAGCGCCATCTGGCTCATCTTGTCATCTTCAACAATTACACATTTGATCATACTAAAGGGTGGTGGAGCGAATATAGAGAGAATTGAGCAGGCAGCAGCCATTTGCAACGGATGGGTAGTGGCTCTCTTTATTTTTCTCTGTGGCTCTCTGCGTAGTATTAACTTTGCGCACTCTGCGGTTCCTGAATTAACAGCCTTTTTAACGCAAAGTTCGCAGAGAAACAGCCCGCAGAGTTCGCAAAGAAATCCTTTGTTGAAACTGAGCCGCTACCCATGAGTGCAATGTTTGACAATTCCTTTTGGATTTCTTTTGTTTTTATTTTTTTATATCTTTCCTGAAATTTTTTACCATGAAAAGAATCTTACTATTTGTTTTTTCCTGCCTTCTTTTTTCGCCTGGTAATTTATCGGCAACCTGTTCAGCCGGCTTCTCTGAAGTGATCGTGCAGATCATTCCTGATTCATGGCCTTACGAAACATCCTGGAGCCTTGTGGATCTTGGAGGAAATGTGCTTGATACCGGCACTTCAACCGGCGATACCATTTGTATTCCAACAGGTTCATGTGCGATGTTTACAATTTACGATCAGTATGGTGACGGCATCTATGCGCCCGGGGGATATTGGGTTTACCTCGATGGTGTGCTGATGGCTCACGGAGATGCATTCGGTTACCAGGCGCAATGTGCAATAGCATGCCCTCCCGGATCATTTTGTACTTCACCTATTCCAATTAATTCATACGGTAATTATGCAGCAACTTTTGATGATACCTGGTATACCTATACCTGCGACAGCACAGGTGGTTATAATTTATCCACCTGCGGGTTGAATACCTGCAATACGCAGATATGGGTTTACAATGCATGCCCTCCAACGCCTTATCCGGAAGGGCCTCCGGGAACTTATGCATACAATGATGATGCATGCGGATTTCAGTCTGACCTGAATGTTATGCTCGTTGCAGGACAAACCTACTTCATCCGCATCGGTGACAACCAGGATGATTGTGCCGACTCAGTGAATTTCACTTTCAATTATGTCGGCCCTATTTCAGGTTGTATGGATCCGCTGGCATGTAATTACAATCCGCTTGCAGTCATTGATGATGGCAGTTGTATTTATCCCGGCAATCCGAATTGCGCCGGACCGGATCTTGATTATGATTCTGCCGCATTTGTGAGCTCACTGATGCTGAGTTATTTTCCTGCTTCAGGCTGCGATGTGAGTGAAGGTTGTGTAACCGGTTATGGAAACCGATACGTGATCACGTTTACTTCGAAAATTAATAATGTCGGTACGCTCGACTATTGGATCGGAAATCCTGCCTCCCAGCCAGGCATGTTTAATTTCAATAATTGCCATGGACATCCGCACTATGAAGGGTATGGAGATTACAGGTTGATTGACATGTATGGAAACCCTATGCCTGTCGGACATAAGAATGGTTTCTGCCTGATGGATCTCTGTGGATTCGGCCAGTACAATTGCGGTAACATGGGAATTTCTGTCGGATGTTATGATGCTTACGGTGCAGGAACACAATGCCAGTGGATTGACATCACTGATGTTCCGGACGGTGATTACCGGCTTGCCATCGTCATCAATCCGAATCACTTACCAGATGCAATGGGTCACAATGAAATAAATTATTACAACAATGCTACGCAGGTGTGCATCAATATCGCCAGGGACTCCTCAGGAATTCCTTCCTTCTCGCTGCTGCCCAATTGCATTCCATATGTTGATTGTTCCGGAATACCCGGCGGTACTGCATTACCCGATTGCCAGGGTGCCTGCAACGGTCCCGCTGTATTCGGGGATGTGTATAATGACGGACACCTGGACTCACTGGATGTGCCGATGTACATGTCAATCCTGGAGAATAATTCATTCCCTGCTACTACCTGCAACGATCTGAATAACGACAGTACGCTGAGTGTATATGATGCAGTGCTTGCCAACTGGTGTATCAGTACCGGCGGAGTAGTTGGATTGCATAACCATTGTCATTTCCCCCGTAATATTTATAACCCGAACGACACTGCAGGCCTTACGATTGCGGGCTGGGATATGAACCAGCAATACATCGATATTGAAATGACAAATTCATATGCAGATGTAAAGGGCTACCAGTTCAGCATGCATGGAATAGAAATACAAAGTGTGGTCAGCATGATTTCGCCTGTTGATTTTCCTGCCGACATCCGTTTCAATACAACTTCACATGAAGTGTTTGCATTGTCTCCTGTCGATTCGTTCATACATCGCAGCGCCATGCCGCAGGTGATTTGCCGTATTTATTTCAGCAGTATTACGGATACAATGATTTGCATCAGCAGTGTGCGCGAAATTGTAAACAGTCATGCTGAGACCATGTTCAATTATATTTATGGAAACTGCATTACAAATATTGCAAATGATATTTTAACCACTTCTGTTCAATCTGCAGGCCTTGCCGTGATTCCGAATCCGGCAACCGACAAAGCACTTTTACATATAGACCGGAAAGTTCAGGTTGAAACTATCAGGCTGTCGGATCTTTCAGGAAAGCAGTTTATTGTGCCGATGGTTCCGGCCAGTGACGGATGGTATGAAATGGATTTGCATCTGCTTCCACAAGGCGTTTATATGATCCGTGCAGAAGGACAGGAGGTAAGAGGAATTGCAAAGCTGGTGAAGCTTTGAGTTAATAAAAAGCAATTCTCACATTGATTTGCGGAGTGCGACCATCTTAATAGCCGTCACCGCTGCCTCTACACCTTTATTGCCATGCTTTCCTCCGGCCCGGGCGCGCGCCTGTTCCATGTTATTTGGAGTAAGCACACCAAAAATAAAAGGTCGATTGTAATTGATAGAAAGATTGATCAACCCGTTTGCAACTGCATCGCAGATAAAATCAAAATGACGGGTTTCTCCCTGGATGACACAACCAAGGCAGATAACAGCATCAGGCTTTTTGGTTTCAACCAACAGCTGGGCTCCGGCAGGCAATTCAAAACTTCCAGGTACATTGATCCTGAGAATATTTTTTTGACTGCATCCATTTGCAATGAGTGTTGCGAAGGCAGCATCAAAAAGTGATTCCGTTATTTCCGGGTTCCATTCCGAAACGACAATGCCGATCTTCATTCCCTTCGCTGAAGGAATTTCAGATGTCTTGTAGTCAGAAAGATTGGTTTTCTTTTTTGCCATTACATATTCTCATGGGAAGGGTCACTCTTTTCTCCTTCTTCATTCAGACTTTTGATCATCAATCAGCGCAAAACAAAAAACCGAACTCTCGAGCCCGGTTTTAATCTTTGCTTATTGCCAACTGCCAACTTACTTTTTCTCCGCCATCGCTTCAGCCCTTGCCAGGTACTTTTCTACCTGTTGTCCTTCTGAAGTTGAGCTGTAGTCACTCTTGATTCTCTTATAAACATCAGCAGCTTCATTGTAGTCGCCTTTCATTTCAAGTGCGCCCGCAAGTTTCATCAGGAAAATCGGAGTCGTGAAATTATTTACATTTTCCTTTGCAGCTTTCTCATAATAAGAAATCGCATCGTCTGTATTTTTCAATTCCATATATGCATCACCGATCGCTCCCAGAGTCAAAGCAGAAGTAATCTGGTCTTTTGCATTGTAACTTTTTAAGGCATCAATGGCTTTGTCGTACTCCTTATTTTTAAGGTACGTCATTCCAAGATAGTAATGCGCAAGATTTGCAGACGGACTAACGCCATCATCATTGATGATTTCTTCGAAGCCCGGAAAATTGCCATCACCATTAATTGCCAGCTTCAAAGAATCATTTCTGAAATATTCTTCGGCACGGAACATTTGTGCCTGTGTTTCTTTCTCTTTCCCTGCAACATATGAATACTGGTAATAGAGGTAACCTGCTACAGCCACTGCAATAGCACCTCCTATTATCATCAGGCTCTTCTTATTCTTGTTTACGAAATCTTCCGTTTTTCCCAGGGTTTCTTCGATATTAAGTCCCTGTCCTTCTTGTGTTTCAGCCATTGGTTTTTTAAAAATGAGGTGCAAAAATAGCTTTTTCCGCTTAACTTCAAAGTTTAGATTCATGAGGTTATTCACCATCAATTTGGGCCTGTTTGCGCCAAATCAGGATCCGGAGGTCAATCTTTGTGGACAAATCACTCCCGGGTGCATTACCTTCGGCTTTCATTTTCTTATTATTGGCCAATGAACATACTTTTTTCAAGGTTTTCCGGTGTTTTATTCTCAATTTCATTACTCGGGTCAATTCCTCAATTGTCTGTTGCCCAGACGTTAACAGATTCCAATCTGCCTATCCTGATCATGGATACGCACAATCAAACCATCATGGATGACCCGCGGATCATTGTGGATCTCGGCATTATCTACAATGGTTATGGCATACGGAATTATGTAACCGATCCGCAGAATGATTACTTCGGACAGGTGGCAATTGAAATCAGGGGATCCACTTCACAGCAATACACGAAAAAGTCGTATGGCTTCGAAACCCGCGATTCCCTTTTAGAAGATTCAAATGTTTCATTGCTGGAGATGCCTGAAGAAAATGACTGGATACTTTACGGGGCATATCCTGATAAATCTTTGCTTAGGAATACGTTCGCATATTATTTATTTAACAGGATGGGACATTATGCTTCCCGAACGAAGCACGTTGAACTTGTGAGGAACGGAAGTTACCGAGGTGTGTACGAATTGATGGAAAAAATAAAACGGGATGATAACAGGGTTGACATAGCAAAACTGACACCTGCAGATACTGTTGGCGACAGCCTGACCGGCGGATACATTATAAAGATAGACAAGACAACAGGCAGCGGAACAGAATTGTGGTACTCTTCATATGATACGCTCGTTTTCTTTCAATATGAATATCCTGAAGATTCAGCGCTTGTGCAGGTGCAGAAGGATTATATTCAAAATTATGTTTACGGGTTTGAAACCGCTTTGCAGGGACCGTCATTCATGGATCCGGATTCGGGTTATATAAAATATATTGATGAGCAATCGTTTATAGATTTTTTCCTGGTCCAGGAATTGGGACGAACCGTTGATGGTTACCGCTCCAGTTGTTTCATGTACAAGGACAAGGACAGCAAGGGCGGCAAGCTTACAATGGGTCCACTGTGGGATTTCAACCTTTCTTTTGGAAATTGCGATTACTGTTCTGCTTATGACACCACGGGATTCCAGTATCAGTTTAACAGCATTTGTACGGGCTATGATCCGCATGTTCCTTTCTGGTGGGCGCGCCTGCTCCAGGATCCTGATTATGCAAATGAAATGCATTGCCGCTGGAAGCAGATGCGCGAGAGTTTTCTCAACACCGATTCAGTGAATGCCTGGATTGATTCGATGGCTTCTTACCTTGATGAATCTCAACAACGCAACTTTCAGAAATGGCAGATTCTCGGGCAGTATGTAAACTGGAATTATTTTGTCGGTCAGACCTACCAGGAAGAAATTGATTACCTGAAAACATGGATTGCCAGCCGAAGTACGTGGCTGGATAATAACCTGCCCGGCGTTTGCAACATCACAACATCAGTGAAGGAAACCCTTGATAACATCACCTGTAAATTTTATCCGAACCCGTTTTCTCATGTTACGGTTCTGCAGGTGCAGCTTGCAGGGGAGCAGGTTTCAGAATTATCACTCAATATTTTTGATGTGACAGGAAGAAATGTTTTCCGGAAGAATGTGGAGGTGAGAAATCAGTCCGCGAAAGAATTACTGGACCTGGAATTAAATCCGGGAATTTATTTTTATTCACTTGGCGCGAAAGGAATGCAACCCAAATCAGGGAAGCTGGTGGTTCAATAGAGAATTCAGGAATTATTTACAAGGGAATAAATAGCGCTGTCTAAAAACTTCCCATCGTAGTAATAATTTTCCCTGAAGTAAGCCTCGCGTACGAAATTCAGTTTTTCCAGCAGCTTTATTGAAGCCACATTATTCGGGTTTACATTCGCTTCAATGCTGTGAATATTCAGCATTGAAAAGCCGTAGTCTATTGCACATCTCGCTGCTTCAGTCATAATTCCTTTTTCCCAATATTCAGGGAGAAGTGCATACCCGATTTCCGCACGGTAGTGTTCTTTTATTAACCTCCAGAAACTGATGTCGCCGATTTGCTTTTTAGACTCTTTCAATTCGATTGCCCATGCAATGCCGTTCCTGCTTTCAACCATTTCGATGATTGCTTTCATCTTTTGAACTGCTTCCTCCATCGTTTTCATTTTCGCGCGGTCTGTGTAGCGGTTCATCAGCGGGTGCGTACGCATTTCAAAAAGTATGGGTGCATCATCCATTGTCATTTTGCGGAGGAAGAGGCGCTCCGTTTCCAGGACGGGAAATTTATCATATTTAAGTTCGAGCATGCAGGTGATTTTTGGTAATTCACTTTTCACTTATGCCGGGAATTACCGGTAATGTTATAGCTGAAGGTAGTTTTTCTCCCGGTGTACGCTGCAAACTGTAACCTTGCCGAATTATCCCTTAAATATTTCCTTTTTATAAAATACTTTTCTTTCCTCAAGGTATTTCACCACATAATCAAAGCAGGCCTGGTCTTCACCCACAAATTCAGGCGGTGAAATTCCTTTGCGTGTGAATTTATCACCGAGGACGAGACGTACTGCCGCTGTTGCCGTATAACCCGTTGTTCGGGCCATACTCATAACGCCAGTTTCTTTGTTAAAGCGATCGTAAAGCGTGTACACATATTTCACCTGTTGATTCCCTTCTTCACCCTCAACGGTGACGCGCATGATCGTAAAATCTTCTTCTCCCGGTTGGTATTTCCATTCTTTGAAAAGCAGCTTTGAAAAAACTTCCAGCGGTGACACCTCGGCATTTTTTGTCTTTATTTTTTCTTTTGAAAAAAGTCCGCTCTCGCGGAATATCCGCATCAAATCAATATGTCCGGGGTAACGCAAAGTTTTCTCTTTCATGTTCGGAACACCGGGCATCGTTAATGCAAGCGATCGCAAACCATCTGTGTTGAATGATTCAAGTGTTCCCACCTGTTCGAATTGCAGCAGTTCGGGTTCACTTAACGCTTCCTTTGTAATTAATTTTCCATCCTGGATATACCGGGCGGGACGCGTATATTCTTCAATTACATCAATGGGGGAGAAGGGTGCTTTGTATTCATACGGTTTTGTGCGTACAACCGGCAAGCCGCCAACGAGACATTCATAGCTTGTCATCTTCATCCTTTTGAAATGATAACCGGCCATCATGTTGCACATCCCCGGAGCCACACCGCAGTCAATCACAACCGTGACATTGTTTTTCTTCGCCAGTTCATCGAGCAACAAAGCATCTTCCGGAAAAAAGGAAATATCCACACAATTTTTTTTCGACTCAATAATTGTTTTCAAAACTTCGAACCCGAGAAACCCGGGAACGGCCCCAATCACGAGGTCGAACGGTTCAATCACCTTTTTTACTTCTTCTGTCTTGCTGAAATCGCATTGTATAGTTTTTATTTTTTGTTTCGACTCAATGGACTTTAATACCTCGCTGCTGTAATCAGCACAGGTAACTTCAAAATCGCTGGAGAGATCGGCACACATGGCGCTGCCTACCATTCCCCCGCCCAAAACAATTATTTTTTTTGACATATATTTTTAATGAATAATTATTCAACAATCAATTTAACCTGTCTGCGCTGGTGCACTGATTGTAACTGAAGCTGGTAAATACCCGGAGCCAATTCTTCCGCATTGATATCTGCATCAGATGTTCCCGCTGCAAGCCTGAGTGTTTTGATATTTCTTCCTGTCATGTCCGATAATTTAATTACCGCCGGCTCATCGAGCATTGAAAATGCAGCATGAATTATTTCCTGCGAAACATTTGCTGCGAAATCAAAACTGTTGCTCGGAATTCCAGGCAAGCCAACACCCGAACCAAGCCCGACATGGAATGAAGCAAAAACCGTATCACAACCGAATGCACGATAAACTGTATAGGTTCCTGTATCAGCAGAATTAAAACCTGTTATATCATAGTATTCAAAATTGGTATGGTTCAGTGAGCCATTTGGCGGAATCCACCAGATGTCAGGAGTGCCGCAATTTGAAATGTCAGGGCTGCTGTAAGGAAGAAAATAAAACTGGACGTCAGAACCATCGGCAACAACCGTATCCGGTGTATGTATTACCTGGCTTGGGACATAGAATACATTCAATTGCACAATTGTACCCGCACTGCTTCCGCAAGAGTTTGAAGCGGAGGCAGTGATATAAGTGCTGCCCGGGCAGTTGGCAAAATAACTTATGTAACCAAATGTATCCGGCGAAGATGTGCCATAATAAAAATAATTTTCTGCAAGAGGATCCCGGTTGAGAGAGCAGAAAATAGAATCAAAAGGAAATGAAGAACTCAAACTGTCTTCGGGAATGTAATAGCAGTTCTGAAGCGTAGCGGTAATAACAGGAGGCTGCGGCGTTGTATGTACGAGATGCAGAAGAAAGGACGCTGTATCTGATGTAAAGCATCCCATCGAATTGGTTCCTGAAGCATAAAGATGTATGTATGCACTCCAGTTCTGGTTTGCCACAAAAATTACGTCAAGGCTGGAATCGGTATCCGCATCAAGATCAGATAAAACAAGATTGGTCCAGTCAGTCCACCAATGATACTGGGTGACCTGTGTATTACTTCCTGCAATAAAATGATAAGTAACAAGTCCGGCAGAGGTGCAGGCAGTCAAAGGCCCGGTAATATTTCCCACCGAACCAATGGAAGGCAGGATTGTAATTGTATACTGTACAGAATCCAAACCTGTTCCTGCGCTGTCAGCATAAAGAGTAATGACATGATTTCCCGCAGCAGGAAATTGGAAAACAGTGTCACGGTTGTAGGAGTAAACTGTGCCGTCAAGCTTCCATGTATAATCCGTGTAACCACCACTGACATTGTGTGTGTATATCGGGGAATTTGCGCAGTAACCCGAGTCAATACTCACAGACAAATTTTTCCAGGTATGGAAATGATAGACATTTTTTCCCGAAATAAAGACATCGCTGCCGGATGGCGTTGCTGAGATCCATGAACAGCTGTTGTCATTCAGCGAGCAAACTTTTGTCCAGCAATCGCCGCCATTATCGGTCTTATAAACGTCTCCGGTTCCACGGTATAAGTAACCGGTTTGCGAGCTGATCATTTTTAATCCTCCCATACAGCCGCAATTGTTCGATCCCATCCAGTATGTTTCCCATGTTGTTCCGCTGTCATATGTCCGGTATACATAATCATCCTGTCCCATTACAAGAAGGGTGTCTTCACTAATCACACTCATCGCTGTAATGCCGGCCGTACCCGGAACTGCCAGGTTCGTCCATGTCAATCCACCGTCAGTGGTTTTTTTAACCCGCGGCCCCGTCGACCAATAGTTAACACCGCCGGAAACATAAATAACCTGGTCACTTACCATTTGAATGTTGCTGATCCAGAGGCTGAGCGAATCACTGTAATGCAGCTGGGTGAAAGTTTGGCCTCCGTCAAGTGTTTTGAATATTTTCCAGTAGCTGAAATTTGATGAGGACGGCATCACAGCAATAATCCCTGTGTCAGGATTCAGGAAATTGGCAATGCCGGCATATCCATGATTTGAATTGAGTGCAATCATTGCCGGAAAAGTTGTTCCGCCATCAATGGTCTTTACATTGATATCTGCAATGTAACCAAGCGTGTCGTTCACAAAGTCAAAGATGTTACTGTTTGAAACGCTGGATGAAATATTATTTTTTGACCAGGATGTACCCGCATCCAGGGATTTAAAAAAGTCACCGGTTTCGCTCAACGCATAGATAATACTGTCGGATGCCGCATCCACAGAAGCAATCCTCCAGTTGCCTCCTATCATCGCGGTAGGAATGGAAGGCTGGAACGGTTCAACGACCTGTGAAGAAACGACAACCATCACTGTATCATACACGGGACAATCATCTGCTGTATTCGCCTTGATGACCAATGTGGAATTTGAATTGATCTCCGCTAAAACCAAAGAGCTGTTGAAGTTGGCAAACCCTGAATTGTCGAGAGAGAACTGGTAGTTTTGCCCCGGAACAAATGGCACATCAACCACAAAATATTGTCCATAGCATCCGCTTTGATCTGCAATGCTGCTGTTAACAGCATCCTGGCGGACATGTACATTCAAAACTTCAACAGCAGTGTCAGTGCTTATTCCATTACTTACCACCACACTGATGCTGTCGGTAGTGGAAAGATTTCTGTTGAATGAAATCCCGGTATTGCTGGTACCCTGCAAACTTCCATTTACATACCATGAATAAGTATAGGAAGGATCTGCATTGTTATTTATGGTAACAGTTGTTTGTCCGCAAATTGCATTCTGCGCGGCGGTAAAGCCTGCCATGGGTTCAGGCATCAGGCTGCTCAGGCCATTTCTTAAAATAATTCCTCCGTTGCACAATGCATACAACTGGTTTCCCTGGATTACCAGGCGATTTACATAATAAGATTGCGTAGCGCTGAACTGCTGCCAATGCAAACCATGATCTTTTGATAAATATATTCCTGCAGAAGTTCCGGCAAAAACTGTATCGGCACCCTGGGCGACAAGGCAATTCACATTGTTAAATGGAAGTGTGAGAGGCGTGAAGGTGGTTCCTGCGTTCAGGGAATAAAATAGTTCATCTTCTGTCGCTGTGTATACGTTGTTGCCGCTGTTGGAAACAGCAAGTCCATAAAGAAATTTATTGTTGAAGTTGGTGTCAGCAGACCATGAGACGCCTGCATCGAAAGAACGCATCAAGGTGTTTTCGCCGACAGCAATCGCTGCCAAAGGCGTTGTGAACTGGATCTCCAGGAGGTTTTCCTGGCTAGGAGAATTTACATAGTTCCAGGTATCGCCATCGTCGGTACTCCTTATTATATGTCCGTGAGCTCCTGCTGCGAGACCGATTCCATTTTTGAAATCCATGGCAGCGATATAGCGAATCACTGCGCCTGAATTGTCTGTGAAAATGATGTCCCAGGTCAGCGCCGCATTTGTAGTCTGAAGAATATCATAATCATTGAAGGTGTTGAATCCGCCTGTCAGCAATCCTTCTGTCGGGCTCTTGAAGCGAATTTCGCGAAGGTCTTCTTTGATCATGGGTATAGGCTGTCCCAAAAGGTAAACCGACCAGGGAGTTCCGGAGAAACTGCTGAAATTATCCTGGGTATAAACCAGGTCATGATCTGCGGAAACGTATGCAGTTGTGTCATTGAGAAAGGAGATGCCGAAAATATCCTGGGCACTTACCGGTACGGTGATCACCTGCCATTGCGCACTGACACTGAAAGAGCAGACCAGGCAATAAATAATAATCCAGCATGAAATTTTTTTCATTGAATTGATGGGGATAAATTAGAAATGGAAAGCTAAGGTATGATTACCAGCTTGGCTTTACAAAGTACAATGCCGTTCCGTCCGGATCATTGAAATGAAGATAACTTCCGCTCTTGCCATCTTCGGCCTCCTGTGTGATTTTGATTTTGTTTTTAGCAAGCAGGGCTTTTGCATCATCGTAGCTGTCGACCATAAATCCGATTGACAAATCGCCTGAGCCTGACTCTTCATCACCACCGGGGTGAATTCCGAGTGTAATGCCCGGACCTTCTATCATAGCATAGTTGTCGCCCCAGCGCTGTTGTAATTTCAGTCCGATGCTTTCGTAAAATGCAATGGACTTGCCCATGTCTTTCACCATAATGGTGACGTTCGATCCTGTGAGTTTCATTTGTAGAATTATTATGATTTTTTTTATTTAGGACCCTACCGAAGTATTCGCACTACCAATATGGAATTACGAATGTTCTTTTTCGGATTTTGAATTTACATATTACGTCTGTACTGTCCCCCGACTTCAAACAAAGCATTTGTAATTTGTCCGAGCGAACAATACTTCACTGCTTCCATGAGTTCGGCAAAGAGATTTTTATTCTGTACAGCAGTCAGTTGAAGGTGTTTGAGAATTTCATCCCTCTTGTTTTCATTCCGCTTGTGCAAATCCTTCAGCATCGTGATCTGGTATTCTTTTTCTTCTGTTGTCGCGCGGATTACTTCTTTCGGAAGAACAGTCGGTGAGCCTTTGCTTGACAGGAAAGTATTTACGCCAATGATGGGATATTCTCCTGTATGCTTAAGTGTTTCGTAATACAGGCTTTCTTCCTGGATTTTTCCACGCTGGTACATCGTTTCCATTGCTCCAAGCACACCTCCTCTTTCTGTAATGCGGTCAAACTCTGCCATCACAGCTTCTTCCACGAGGTCAGTGAGTTCTTCAATGATAAAAGAACCCTGCATCGGGTTTTCATTTTTTGCCAGGCCCAACTCACGGTTAATGATCAGCTGAATTGCCATTGCCCTGCGCACGCTCTCTTCTGTCGGTGTTGTGATCGCTTCATCGTATGCATTTGTATGCAGCGAATTGCAGTTGTCATAAATTGCATAGAGGGCCTGCAGCGTAGTTCTGATATCATTGAAATCAATTTCCTGTGCATGCAGCGAACGACCCGATGTCTGAATGTGGTATTTCAGCATCTGCGACCGTTCATCAGCACCATACTTTAACTTCATCGCCTTCGCCCAGATTTTTCTTGCAACTCTTCCGATTACTGAATATTCAGGATCGACTCCATTCGAAAAGAAGAAAGAGAGATTGGGAGCGAATTTGTTGATGTCCATCCCACGGGAGAGATAATATTCCACGTAGGTAAAACCATTTGATATTGTCAGCGCTAATTGTGTGATCGGGTTGGCACCTGCTTCAGCAATGTGGTAACCACTTATGGAAACAGAATAGAAATTCCTGATCTTGTGTTTGATGAAATAATCCTGCACGTCACCCATTAAGCGCAATGCAAACTCAGTGGAGAAAATGCATGTGTTCTGGGCCTGGTCTTCTTTCAGGATATCAGCCTGCACTGTACCGCGGACAGCATGCAATGTTTGTTCACGGATTTTTTTGTAAACGTCTTCAGGCAGCACCATGTCGCCGGTTACGCCTAAGAGCATGAGACCCAATCCGTCATTTCCGATCGGTAATTCTCCCTGGTATGCAGGCCGTGTAACGCCTTTCTTCTTATAGATGTCGTCAATTTTCTTTTGCACTTCCTTTTCAAGGCCATGTTCTTTGATATACAATTCGCATTGCTGGTCGATGGCTGCATTCATGAAAAATGCTGTGAGCATGGGCGCAGGACCATTGATCGTCATAGACACAGAAGTTCTCGGATCTGAAAGATTGAAACCGCTGTAAAGTTTTTTTGCATCATCCAGGCAGCAGATGGAAACACCGCTGTTGCCGATTTTGCCATAGATGTCGGGACGGTAATCCGGATCATGTCCATACAAAGTCACACTGTCGAATGCTGTAGATAGCCGTTTCGCAGGCAAGCCATGGCTTACATAATGAAACCTCCTGTTCGTGCGTTCGGGTCCGCCTTCGCCGGCAAACATGCGTGTAGGATCTTCGCCTTCACGTTTGAATGGAAACACACCGGCTGTGTAAGGAAATTCCCCAGGGAAATTTTCCTGCAGGCTCCACTGTAATATTTCACCCCAGGCTTCATAACGCGGGGTTGCAACTTTCGGAATCTGGGAATGAGAAAGAGATTCAGTGTGCGTTTTCACTTTCACTTCCTTGTCGCGCACTTTGTATATGAATACCTCATCGTGGTACTGCTGCTTTTTTTTCTTCCAGCCTTTCAGAAGCTTTTTATTTTGCCCGTCCAGAAGCAATTCCGTTTCATGGTAAAGGTCTTCAACTTTTTTCGCAATTTTTTCCTTGTCCTTTACAGTTGAATTGTTGAACTGCTCAATCGTAGAATGCAATGCATACAATTTATTTGCGATTTCACTTTGCTCTTTTGTCCATTTATTATAACCGCGGACGGTTTCGGCAATCTCGCTCAGGTAGCGGATGCGGGCAGGAGGGATGATGTAAATCTTTTCGCTCATCTCGCCCGAGATCTCAAAATGAGATTCGAGTTTCGCGTCAGCTTTTTCATTGATCCTGTCAATCACAGCGCGGTAAAGGCGGTTCATGCCGGGGTCATTAAACTGCGAAGCAATCGTTCCGAAAACAGGAACATCTTCATCCTTCATCTGGAAAAGGTTGTGGTTTCGCTTGTACTGTTTCTTCACATCACGGATTGCATCGAGCGCGCCGCGTTTGTCAAACTTGTTCAATGCAATGATGTCGGCAAAGTCAAGCATGTCAATTTTCTCAAGCTGTGAGGCAGCGCCGTATTCAGGCGTCATCACGTATAAAGAAACATCACTGTGTTCGATGATTTCAGTATCACTTTGCCCGATGCCGGAAGTTTCAAGTATGATCAAATCATAATGTGCTGCTTTCAAAACATCCACGGCATCCTTCACATGCTTGCTCAATGCAAGGTTGCTTTGCCGCGTAGCAAGGGAACGCATGTATACCCGTGGATTCGAAATTGAATTCATGCGGATCCGGTCGCCCAGCAAAGCACCGCCTGTCTTGCGTTTGCTCGGGTCCACGGAAACGATTGCGATGTTCTTGTCCTTAAAGTCCAGTAAAAATCTGCGCACCAGCTCATCTACAAGGGAAGATTTTCCAGCTCCTCCGGTTCCTGTAATTCCTAAAACTGGAGTTGAAGAAGTTTGAAGTTTGGGGTTTGAAGTTTGTTGGTGTGAGGTTGCGTTGAATAATTTCTCGAATTCAGAATGGTTATTTTCAGCACAGGAAATGATGCGTGCAATGTTATGTGCATTCTTCTTCTGCAGGTCTTTCATTTCACCATTCAATGAAAAGCCTGTAGGGAAATCTGATTTCTCAAGAAGGTCATTGATCATTCCCTGCAATCCCATACTCCGGCCGTCATCGGGATGATAAATGCGCGTGATGCCATATTCCTGCAGCTCTTTGATCTCTTCCGGTAAAATTGTTCCGCCGCCGCCGCCGAAAATTTTGATATGACTGCAGCCTTTCTCTTTCAGCAGGTCAAACATGTATTTGAAGTATTCCATGTGCCCGCCCTGGTAACTCGTCATGGCAATTGCCTGTGCATCTTCCTGGATGGCGCAATCAACTACCTCAATTACACTTCTATCGTGACCCAAATGTATCACTTCAGCCCCGCTGGCCTGGATGATCCTGCGCATGATGTTGATGGCAGCATCATGACCGTCGAAAAGTGAGGCGGCGGTAACGATTCGGATCTTATTTTTAGGGTGATAGATGTCGGGTTTTTTCATTGAAGGGCAAAGATACACGAATCGAGAAACCTTTAAAATCTTTGAGATTTACGGCTACAAATTCAATAATGTTTTTTAAGTTTTATTCTCGCTGCAATATGATGGCAAGAATACGATACAAAATTTGAGTAATTACTTTCAAGAAAATTCTCTGGTTTTTGACGGAAAATTTATGTTTATTCGCTAATGCGACCGAATATTTCTGATGTCATATGAAATTTTTAAATTTTCTTTTAATCTTTTTACTGGTAACCATCTTCCGTCTTCCGTTATTTTCTCAACCACTTTTTCATAAGAAATACCTGGAACCCGGATATTTTGGCCAGTTTGTTCAACAGGATAATGCCGGTAATTTTTATGTCGCGACAACAAATAGCGAGGACAAGCTTTTTGTAATGCGATGCGATAGTTCAGGGACACCGGTTTGGGGTAAGCTAATTGGTCAGAATGCAACGCGAAATTTTGTTTCTGACTTTATCATTGATGATAACCAAAACCTGGTTATAACTTTTACTGCAGATGGCGGGGCTGCCGGGAATTATTTTGCCGGGCTTATTATCTCTCTGGATACTTTGGGTACGGTGTTATATTCAAAAGTTTTAGGAAATGATGATGAGATATACATTCCCCATAAAATCATCCGGGATACTGCCGGGTTTACTATGAGTGCGGAACTTGTTGACACTTTGCATAATTATGGATTTAAGCTGATCAAGTTCGATAACAATGCTGACATTATTTTTGAACGACATTTTCATCTATTCGGAAATGGAACCCGCGTTTTGAAATTGGCTGACGGGAGTTACATTCTACACCAGGATGGAAGAATTGGTATTCTTTACATTGATCCGTCTTTTACACAGCTAACATACAGAGAAGGAGACAATGGAATTGGAAACCCATATCCAAATTCAAAAGCTGTTATTTCCTCAGACAGTCTGCTATATCATTTCTGCAGCAACATTAGTAACAGCTTTGAGATTGCCTGCACTGACATAGGGATGACGAATGGATGGTTTAAAGATTTTTTGCTCGATGTTCCGCCAAATGACTTTACAATAAATGATATTCTTGAACTCTCCGATAAAAGCTGGTACCTGGTTGGGAGCCTGGGAATTTCCTTTTTGCAGACCGACAAAGTGATAATACATGCAGACAGCACGTTCTCCCAATTTAATGCAATCCGGATTCCCGGTTACGTTTATGACATGACAAGGTATTCAAGATCAGTTATTACTGAAAATGATGAACTTGTATTTGTTGCAAATGGTGTAGATAGTATGGCAAGACCGTTAAATGATTTTGAGGTAATTAAAACAGATACAACTTTCTCTTCTATTTGCAATGCAATTCCACTCACGATTCAAAATATAGGGAGCGGTGTTTTGTCTTTTTATAATTTTTCATATAGCAGCCAGATCCTGCCGTCTGTTATGGATACAATCGTACTGGGAGTTGCAGATTATCTTCCTGTTTCAGGATACTGCTACGACAGTACCCTTTCTGTAAAAGATTTTTTTTCTGACTTTGATGCAAGTGTCACTGTTTACCCAACTCCTGCCTCGGATAAATTTACTATTAGAGCTGATCGCCCTGTCACCTCATGTACAATTACTGACATAACCGGTAGGGTGTATCAGGTACAAACACACCCATCAGCCATTTTTGAAGTCAGCATCCGTGATCTCCCGAACGGAGCATTTTTTTTATTGCTGAAGGATGAAAAAGGATTGTCTGCTCACAAAATGCTGATTAAAGGTTCTTGAATTTACGGTTTATTTCGCTGTCAGGGGGAGCAAATCTTAATAACTCTTTGACTAAGTTTTGCTTGCCACCTGCCCATCGAAGAAAGGGCCTTAATTTAATTTCCTTTTGGGTTTGCACAATGGGATCAAAGCTTGTAAATTTTTTAAATATAAAAGGATTCAGGTAAATAGTTATTCAATTATTAATCAATGCTGATGGATCTCCCGCCCAGATTTAAGAATCAGAAAGATTGAAATAATCATTTTCACACTATCTGACTTTTTCTATTCATCCCTGGAGGAAATATTTCATTTCTTCACCTGCGCAAAATATTTCCTTCTTGACGATCGTGCAGTATCACCAAAATTATCGCTCCACCAATCATCAGTTCTCAGAGGTTTAGGAGGATCGCTCTTTTTTCTCCAGGTGAGAGATTCCCGGAAAGAGTAGTGGCTGAAGAGTCGCATGAACTCACCCAGGTAAATATCAGCTACTCTTTTGTTGCCCCTGATGATAACCATGTTTTCATCATTTTGATTTGTAGAAGCATCGCTGAAATTAGCGGAACCGGTTATCACAATCGGGTCATCAGAGATTGGATCAATCAACATGAACTTGTTGTGGACATATCTCACATTCACATTTAATCCTGTGAGCCTTTCCTTCAGCCAGCCGTCAAACTCACCGGTCCGGATGAAGTTACCGATTGCGAAAACATTTTCAGGCATGTCTCTCAAATCCTGAATTTCTTTTTCATCAGCTTTTTGTGCAGCTGCTTCTGTTTTTTTATACGCCCTCGTTGGCTTCTCCAGAAGTGCTAACCTGAATGGCGCTTTTGATTTCTTATAAACATTTTTAAAAATCTTGTTGAGACCGAAAGCGAACGTCATAAAGAGACCTTCCTTCGCTCCCATAGCAAGGTCACCGTAATAATTCAGGGCATCAAGATTTGTTCGCGGACTATATAAAGGAGATGAACCTGCAGGGGGCGGATCGTTAGGAATGGAAGTAATGTTTTCAGTTGCCTCTTGCATGTCAGGAGTCGTCGGATCTTTTTTTAGTTCTTCCCAGTAGGCCAGGTAATCTTTTGCTACTTCCTTATCTTCGATTACATGTGCAACGTTGGAATGTCCGAAAATCCCACCTTCGGAAAAATTAGTTCCGCCTGTCCATACGCTTACAGGTTTGTTCCCTACTAACTTTACCATGAATTTGTTGTGTGAGATATAGGATGCACCTTCTGTCCTCGGCGTACATAATTTTTTAATGCCGGTCTTTTTTATCATTGCTTCATTCTTGTCGCGAGGATCAGCCTTTCTTGCATCGTACACAATTTCAATGTCAAGACCATTGTCGGATGCTTGCCTTAATACTTCAAGGAATCCCTGGTAATGAAATTCATAAGCCGCAATTCGTAGTTTATCGGTTCCGGGTTTACATGATTCTACAAAGTCTTTCATAGCCTCAAACAACCCACGTGACAACCATTCAAAGGCTGCTTCTTTTGGTTTTACTTTATCAGGAGCTTTATCTCCAAAGCGTCTCATGTATTCCTGCGATGCAGCCGTTCCGCGATTGAAATAGACATTGTGTTTTTTCGCGTCAGGACTTTCAGTGGTGATATCGACTGAAGTTGAAAGAAAAGGGACGAGTTTTTTCGGAGTTCCTTTAAGTGCAGTGATGGTATAGGTATAATCGTAACCAGGTTTTGCGGAGTAGTCCGCCCACTGAAATCCCTGTATCGGGTGATCCTTGGTTGAATACAGTGATCCTGCAGGTAAACCAGGATCTGTTTCCTGGAAACATTTCATTCCTTCAAGGTAGTAAGATTCATTTTCTGTATGGTCGACCCGGTGTATCGAAAATCCAAGGAGACCATTACACAGGTTTTTGGGTAAATTAAAACCTAAGGTAACAACGTAGGTACCTGAGATGGCAACTACTTTCAAATCGGTACTGTCTTTAGTTTTTCTCATGGCTGTGTTTTTAAATTCAATTTTTGGATGGGAGTTTATTTCAAGCTTATTCTAGAATTTCAGGAAGCGAAAAAAGAGGATGAAGTGTAACAATTTCCGAAGATATGTTACACTTTTTAATATTAGAACCCATCTCAAAAATATCTATTGTATTTTTCCGGCGTCTTTTATCGCCATGCTGCGTTGCTTTTCTTGCTCAGACTACTTCCAGTATGAGCTTCAAAAAGCGCCTTGCCTGACGCCAAAATACTTGAAAAAATTCTAAAACATATTTTTGAGATGGATTCTAGGATAGTTTTAAGTAAAAGAGTGTATTTATAATTAGGTATGTATGATCGATCTATAAAGCCTTCCCCGAATTTTAATCTTCGTTAAACATTTACATTTGCAAAAAAGCTAATATGGAACTAGGTGTGAGCATGTTCGGCGACAATCATTACGATGAGCGTGGCAATCCAATGGCGGCAGGCGAAAGGCTGCGGGAACTGATGGAAGAAATAAAACTCATGGATGAAACCGGCCTGGATTTTTTCGGCATCGGTGAGCATCACCGGCCTGATTATGCAGTGTCTGTTCCTGAGATAATCCTGGCTGCGGCTGCTACTGTCACAAAAAAAATAAAACTCGGCAGCGCTGTTACGGTGCTGAGCTCTTCCGACCCTGTGCGCATCTATCAGAGCTTTGCTACCATTGATCAGCTAAGCAACGGCCGTGCGGAGATCAATGCAGGCAGGGGCAGCTTTACAGAATCATTTCCGCTGTTCGGATATGATCTGGCAGATTACGATGAGCTGTTTGATGAGAAATTAAACCTGCTCGTTAAGATCAATAATGAAAATCCTGTTACATGGAAAGGAAACTTCAGGGCAGAACTTAAGAATCAACAGGTATTGCCTCGTGCGTCAAATGATCACCTCGATATCTGGATTGCCGTAGGAGGGACTCCTGAATCTGTTGTTCGCGCTGCGAAGCTGGGGTTGCCTGTTGTATTTGCCATCATCGGCGGAAACCCTGCGCAGTTTAAACCGCTCTTTAATTACTACAAGGAAATTTATATGCACATGAAACACGACATGAGCAAATACCGCGTAGGCGTTCATATGCATTGTTTCCTGGGTGACAACAGCAAGCAGACGGCAGATGATTATTTTCCTGTTTACTCGGCACAAATGAATCGTATCGGACGCACCCGCGGATGGCAGACATATACGCGCCCGCAATTTGACGCAGGAAGAGGAAGAGAGGGTGCTTACATTATCGGCGATGCAAATGAAGCAGTGGATAAAATTCTCTACCTGCAGGAGATGTTTGGACTGACCCGGTTTTCTGCACACATGGATGTGGGTGGTCCTTCTCATTCATCACTGATGAAGTCAATTGAAATTTTTGGAACCAAGGTTGCGCCGAAGGTGCGTGAGGCACTGAAAAAATAAATTTCAAGATTTACTGGATGCTTAAAAAGGTATCTCTGTTCGGAATTCAATCGCTCGAATAGTTATTGATATAAATTTATCCCGCAAGGATTTCTTGAAAATTATTTATTCTTTCACAAACCTTGAAGAATGAATTCCATCTTTTTCTTTTGTTTCAAGCATGTATGTTCCGGGAGCGAGATTTTTCAAGGAAACGATAAGTAATTTATTTCCTGATGGAAACGATTTTTCCACCAGCTTTTTCCCGCATAAGTCATAGATGTAAACCTGAATGTCTTTTGAGTTTGCGTTTTCCAAGCCGATGGTAAGCTGATCTTTAACAGGGTTTGGATAAATGGACAAAAACCTGTCATCGTTCTTAATTTCATTCACCGCTACAAGGCAGAGATTATTTGAGCCTTCTTCATTGCAATAAAAAACATCTGCTGAAACATTCGTAAAAATTTCTTCGTCACCGCTTCCATACCGGATCACCAATGAGTCTATTGTTGTTGCATTTCCAAGGCCGAAATGAACGCGCAAGTCATTCTGGCTCTGAAAGGAATTTTGTGCGCTGATTTCTCGCAGTTGCCAGTATGAACTTCCATTGATGGTTGCTTTCAGCCTAAGTATTGTTCCCAATGCAGACCTGTTGGAAACAGTTCCGGCACATTTGATATTGATCCAGTGATTTCCGGTTGATGCTGAATCATTCCTGAACAAAGCCCGTGCATTTCCATTTCCGTGAATGAAAAGATCGAGGTCTCCATCATTGTCATAGTCTCCGTTTGAAATTCCGCTTGCGCCGGCTACACCTAAATTTATTGCAGGTGAAAATGTTCCATTTCCATTGCTGCGGTAATATTTTGTGGGTTGAAGGTCATTCGTAATAACAACATCCAGGTCACCGTCATTGTCAAAATCACCCCAATCATTGGTCAGGTTTGTTGTTGTTGCTGTAAATGGCATAACCTGTAAAGTATAAATGCCGCCATTATTAACATAGAACCGCGACTGCACACCGGCATAATTGGTAAGGCAGAGATCAAGGTCCCCATCATTATCAAAATCTATGAAGTTGTAACACTGTCCATCCTGCAGCTGGTTTGCAAATAATTCAGCTGACATTCTTTCTAAGGTATCAAGCCCTGTTTCCATTTTTAAGTTTTTGTAACAGAAATCAGGACCCGGCGATCCACCCGGGCCGCTGGCAATAAATAAATCCATATCGCCATCCAGGTCGAAGTCGCTCCAATAGGGAACTGTATATGGCTTGGTTGAATCGGTGAACATATAACCTGTTTTATATTCTGGTGTCACCGAATTGCTCCTGTTCAAATAGAGTTTCGAAGGATAAGGGCCGGCAGGATGAAAACCTGCTGCATGGGCAAATGTAAAATCTGCAAAGGCATCTTTATTCCAGTCTCCGATTGCGCATCCCCATGCAGGAAATCCGTTCAGGTTCGTAATTTGAGAAGAAATGTCTGTGAAGACTCCATTGCCGTTATTCAGGTAAACACCCGATGGATATTGTGCTATGATGCAGTCTATTAAACCATCATTGTTCAGATCAGCCCATGAAGCTCCCCCTGCATTTTGTCCCGGTGTAAATCCAAAAGGGGTTAACTGGACAAATGTTCCATTGCCATCGTTCCGGAAAAGATATTTGGGGCAAGCGAAAAGATCCAGGTCATTGTCATTGTCAAAGTCCACCCAGGCTGCACCCTTGTATGAACCTGCTGAAGTAAATGTAGTTACAGGATTTTGTGAATCAACAATCTTATTAAATCCACCCTGGGCAAAAATCAGGGTACTGGAAAGTGTGAGACAAAAGAATGGAATATAAATTTTTTGCATGGCGGTTAATTTTAGCCGCAATGAAATATAGCCGAGCTGAAAAGAGGTTAAACCGGATAAAGATTTACCGAATCTCCTGGTTTATTTTTCCATTTTCTGCTTCCTTTCGGAATTCAGTAGGTGTTTTGCCTGTTATTTTTTTAAATGTAGTATTGAAGGATACTTTATTGTTGAAGCCTACTGCATAGGCGACATCAATCACATTCAATTCCTTTTTTGTAGATGTTGCAAGCAACTCCATTGCTTCATTCACCCTTTGGTGATTGACATATTCAAAAAAATTCATCCCCTTGTGTTCGTTGATAACCTGGGAGAGATGGTGTTTTGAAACGTTGATGGATTTTGCAAGGGATTCAAGCCGGAGGTCATTCTCCAGAAAAAGTTTTTTTTCCTGCATAACACCTTCCAGTTTCATTAAAATCTCTTTACTTACTTCGTTGTCAAGCGCGGAATTTTGATAACGCGGACTTATTTTAATGGAATCCGTCATGGAGAAGCCGCTGAAAATCCTTGGCTGGAGATAACCAAACCATGCAATGAAGTAAATAAAGAAAGTCATTGCAAATGAAATCATGTAATCCCATGTACTGTTGAAGAAAGAAAATCTGCTTAGCACATAATAAGAAGTAAAACTCAGGAGGAAGAGCAAATAAAGTCCGGAGAGCGACAGGAACCATGTTCGGACTTCAGCATTCGTTTTGCTGAATGCCTGGTAAGAGCGATAAATTACATATGCATAACAGGACATGTGAAGGATCTGCAACCATGGTATCCATGCATAAAAATTATTCATACCATCGGGCCAGTTGAACAGGGACGGTGATACCATATGACCCCGCAGCCATTGACGCTTTACTTCGGAAGAGCTCAGGTAGAGTGGAAGCTGGTAGAGAATATTAACCGCAAAAGGCACCAGGTGAATGGCATCTTTTCTATTGACAGGTTTGCCCTGGAAAACATTCCTGAAATACAGGTACAGGATCACCCCGAACAAAAATGGAAAGGCCGCACTTACAGCCATGATATGCGGATACCAGGTTATGTATTTCGTCCAATAGAAAACATATTCAATAAGTGTAACGGAAAACAGAAAAAGCATGAGGGCCAGTAAAATATTGTTGGTCCTGTTTTCTTTCTTAATAAAACACAAAACAATGGAAACGAAAACTCCCTGGATAGCTGCAAAAAGAAAAATAGTTGTCCAGGAATCGAAGGATGGGGATTGCATAAATTGTAAAAATAAGTGAAGAGGAACTAAAAAGCGGTAATTGTTATAAATATTTACGCTCCTGATTTTCAGTTTTTGGAATTACGATGCCTGCAAATGAACAGTCAGCTGAAAGGTATGTAAAAAATGAAAATAGATCAGCTGAAACCTGGTTCCTTGGGGGGCAGATAAAAAAAAGAAGCCCGCTGCAAGTTGGCGGGCTTCCTTTAAAATGTTTAATAATTGACGCTGATGTTACCTCCCTTCCTTTACCGATTCAACGGTTGCCGGAATCAATCCATGGGCTTTCGCATGCGTCAGAGAAATGTCTTTTTCGTTTTTAGCCTGTGACAAACACATCACAACGCCATTCTTTTCGTCAACCCAATAGTTAATGAAGCTCACACCGTATTTACCTTCTGTCGCAAGGTCCTTCATATGCGCTGCGCTTACATCTTTTGCAGTGACCTTACCCTCACCCAGGTAATGTATGTCGAGGAATAAATTTTCAGGTTTAATACCTGTTGTCTCTTCACCTGCTGTCACCTGGTAAATCCGTTCCGGCATCAGGCCATGAGCTTCTGCATGGGTCTTCCTGATTGATTCGCTGTCGGGCGAAGAAGAAAGACAATAAACCAAACCGTTTTTCTCATCTACCCAGTACTTAATAAAATTCACACCGTACTTACCTTCCGTTGCAAGGTCTTTTTTATGTGCTGCGGCCACATCTTCAAACTTTACTTTTCCCTGCTCCATGGAATGCACATCTATATAAAGATGATTCGATGAAGTTGAATTGGTATTTGAAGCATCCTGCGCTTGTAACAGCGTGGTTCCTGAAATCAGCATTGCTATTGTTGCTATTGTATTTTTCATAATTGTTTTTTTTAAAGTGAAAATGATAGAATGAATTAAGCGACAGTTTCTATTTCGATTGTTGCCGTCGCCGGACTGAAAATGCCGTAAACCTCGCTGATGTTGTCACATGGAAACGGACCTCTTTTCGCATGCTCGCGCAGGACTTCCTCACCATTGGCCTTGTACAAACACCATAAATGATTGGCCGTGATATAGGAATGAAGCCATTGAAGGTTTTCATTTCCCAATTCTTCAATTACAGCACATGAACGTTGTGCAATTGCTTTTCTTTCTGCCAATGTCAGCCTGCCTGCATTGGGAAGCGTTCGTTGAATTAAATAGGTTTTCATAGGATTATTTTTAATAATTATTTACGATACAAAAATAGATCAGGGCCAGGCGGGGGTGCTAACACATATCGTTCAATGATTGGTAAACACGATGAAAAAAAACAATCAATGAATGGTAAAATTCATTCACTGTCATCGTGAAAAGTAAAATAAGGGAACCTGGCGGCTATGCTTTTTTCAAAAGCTCAATGTATTCCATCGGTAAAAGCCCGAAGCCCGACTTAAAACATTTTGTAAAATAGGATGGGCTGGTAAACCCTGTTTCAAAGGTTACCTGTGACACAGCATAGCGGAGGGTTCGCAGCATTTCCTTCGCTTTTCTCAACCTGAAATCCTTTAAAAGGGAATTGCACGACATTCCTGTAACGCCTGTGACCTTGCGGTAAAGCTGCGGCTGACTCATCTTCATTGCCAGCGCATATTCAGGCACGTCAAATTCAGGATCATCGAATTTTGCTTCCAGCTTTTCAAACAATGCATTCAAAAAATCCTCGTCAGGATGTGAAAGCACATGCAGGTGGTCTTTTTTTAATTGCAGCAGGTCCCTGGAAACAAGGTCTTTTATTTTGCCGGCGATTGCAATTTTTCCCGTTGTCATTAAATTGCTGAGGTTCGTTCCAAACTGTATTGTGTCACCGAACAACAGGTTGCTTTTTTCTACAGGCTCCCCGCCGTTGAGGGCCATTTTAAAATCGAGCAGCGCCGCATCAGCGTCGGTTAAATCAGCTTTGATGGCCAGCGCACAGGCTACAGCGTCCGAAGCCGATACAAATGATACAATGAACCCTTCACCTTCATGTTCTGCCTCGCTGCCGTTGTGTAGTTTGATGTTTCTGCGCACGGTATCATTCAGCCTGTGTAAAAGTGCGTCAGCCTTTTCAGCACCCAGGAAATGGCGGAGCAAAGCATGATCTTTCGTAGTAGTAACCAGGAGCAGCCGATAGGAGGGATCGGTAAATACTTTCAGTCCATTTGTTGTATAGGCATCATCGGGGTCATATATGCGCCCGAGAAACGATTTTACCAATGCGCTGCTTACTTCAATAATTTTATGGGGAACCAATCCGTGCGCTTTGGAATGCAGGTCTTTCACAGCGTCTTTATCAACTGCTTCGATGAGGCAGAAAATGCTTTCCCGCTCCTCGTCAATCCAATACGTCATGCAATTGCAGCCAAATTCCTGCTGGTGAATGAGGTCTTGCCTGTGAGCTTCAGCAACGTCCAGGGATTTCACTCCCGGAACACTGTGTATGTCCATGTAAAGTGGCATGTGATGCGATTACAGGGACAAAAATAACACATTCAACTGAAGTATTTTTGGATTACTCCTCGCACCTGGCAAAAAAAGATTCGCAGAGATATGGTCACCCAATCACCCAATCACCTAATCACCTAATCACCCAATCACCCATTCCTTCTTTCTCCCATTCCTCTCCTAATCCCCGAATCCAGGTAACTGAAAATTACTAATACTCCAATTACCCCATTCCGTTTGTTTAAAATTGATAAAAGCTTTTCCCAAACATGTAAGCGCTTGTCCGAGTTCCCGCTGTGTGGAATAATTCAGGTGAAGCCTGACCGAGGCGAAGCCTTTTTCAAGATCAAACTCCACATGTTCTACAGAAAGCTCTTCTACCTCAATGGGCTGAAAACATTCCTGGAAAGTCATTATGAACCTGGAAATCGCTTCCCTGTCAAATTTTTTTCCGTGGAATAAGACTGATGTATTTAATTTTAATTCATCCCATTCATGGTTCCACTTTCCTGTAAGTATATTTTCAATAAATTCTTTGGCATAACGCCTTAAATCATTGTCATGGTTCGGATGATATTCTTCATAGATGAAATGACTGTACATTCCTTCAATCCGTATATCATCTGTTTCTTTCAGGAAAAATTCTTCTGTGATGAATTTATAGATCACTTCGTCTTCGTACTCACAAAGGCAATCAAGGCAAATATGATTTTCAATCATTAATTTATCGAGCCGTTCCAGTTCGGTGCTGATTTCTTTTTTGCTTAATCCATTGATGGGTTTAAAGTCCGGGCGGCCGAGGTAATCATAAACAGTTATTTGCTTTGCTTCCTTATGCGATTTCTCAAAGTTGTAGATGTCCGTCAGCCATTGATTTTCCATCTCAGGATCGAGTGCTGAAGTATCCATCATCTTCATGCCGTGCTCCAGCTCAAGTTTCAGCTTTAGCAGGTTGTTTTCTGCTTTTAATTCGTCTTCAGATTCCATGGTTTTTGATTTTGATTACAGCGTCAAAACTATGCAGCATGGAATTGATGCAAAACCAATATATTATAATTTATTCCTGGAGGAAGTACCTGACTCGAAAAAAGCTAATGGCTCAGTTTCAACAAAGGATTTCTTTGCGAACTCTGCGGGCTGTTTCTCTGCGGACTTTGCGTTACAAAGGTTGTTAATTCAGGAACCGCAGAGTGCGCAAAGTTAATACTACGCAGAGAGTTGCAGAGAAAAACAAAGTGAGCCACTTCTCGAAAAAAGGGTGGTGCATGTAGAGAACCTCAGAGAAAAATCAAACTGACTCACTACTGAAAAAAGACCTTTCTCCTGTTTAATCTTCCCTCAGATATCAAACACCAGCTGCTTTTTCAAGTCCTGCTGGGTCTGCACAACATTGCTGTTGATATTCACGACAAACCTGCAAACAGAAGCTGACTGTGCATACTTCTCCCTGAATTCTTTTGGCTTGATGGCGACAACGATATCGCCCGGAAATAAAGCCCACACCAGGTTCTGTGCATCCGGGTTGAATTTAAACCGTTGTAATGTTTTCTCATCGTAACTGTAGACTGTATTGAAAGATTTATCGGCGAGAAATACACGCAGCGGTTTCAATGTGTTGCCATGCTGGTCAACAAAACTTGCAACTACCGTATTTGAAACCGGCATACGGATAGGTCTGTCGCAATTCCAGATTCCGAAACCATCGAGTTGAAACTGCCGCATTGCAAAAGACTCTGCAGACTGGGTGCCTTTGATCCACCGTGGATTGGAAGCAAAATAATTTGCAGTGTCTTCCCGGAATTTCCTGAAAGCCTCCATTTCACCCGACCTTCTTTTTTCCTGGCTTGCCGTAAATTCAGCAAACCGGGCAGCGAATTTTTTCAACGAACCTTCTGTCGCAAGACGCGGCATAACTTTAATGCTTACTGTATCATCAATATCGAACATGGTAAGCAGGTATGTATTGTCGGCATCAACACGTTCAAGGGTCAGGTTGTTCCATGGACGAGGCAGCATCTCGAGGTAGTTTTTGTATCCAAATAATTTCCGGTAAACATTTAAAGCATCGCTGCCAGTATAATACCATGTGTATGCCCGCAGTGCATTCAGTTCGGGAATACTTCTTTGCGAGCCGATAAAATGAAAGCTGAAACGGTCAGGAGCAGATTTCTTAAACTGCAGGAATTTTTTTTTCTGCGCCGGTTCCATCACGCTATATAGTTTCACGTGGTAATCGGCAGGTGTGTATGTAAACACTTTCATGGCTGAATCGGGCAGGTTTCGTGGAAGACGCGATGCTGCTGTTCCTTGTCCGCTCACAGTTACATTGCTGTTTCCTTTATAAATCCATTTCTTCTGTTGCTTGTCGAAAAAGTAAAGGTTATATCCAGGAGTATTTTTTAAAGATGCCATCATCACGTTGATCCTGTTGTTCTGGTTTACAAAGAGCGGTTCTTTTCCGTTGTAAGCGGTAAGTTCAAACATGCCTGCACTTTCCAGCTGGCTATCTGTATTCCCTGAATCATAATTCATCGGTATACCGCTGAGGAAGAAATCCATGTAGTTGTAAAATTCCCTGTATTGAACCTGCACATTCCCGCTCACTGTGTTCCCCTCTTTGTCTACAAAAGCGTCAGGCGGAATGGTGATGACTGACTGATGCCTTGAAGTGATGATTTGCCCGGTAGCGGCATTCACGGTTGTCTGTTGCGGAGTAATATCCAGCAATGGCAAAGGCGGACTTACTAACCCGGAGCCAAACGATGTGGCTGTAAGGTTTGCCGCGCTTTCGCCATGCGGGTTTACCAACCGTTCCATGTTCTCCTGCCATCCCTGTGAATCCGGGGACTGAATTGGAGAAGAACTTTGCGTTTCATTTTCATGAAGGGACATTGGTGCACCCTTCTCTGTCTTCGTAGTATTTTGTGTTTGCCTTTCGGCCCGCTTCCTGTTGTCGAGCCACATGAAAAGGATGGCCAGCGAAGCAAAGAATAAAATTGCGAGGGCAGTGATGAAGGATTCAGCAGCAGCGCTTGGCTTGCGTGTTTGATTGGATGACATAATTACCTCCTTGTTTTAGATTGTTAGAAATAAAATAAGAAGTAGGGATGTCTTGCCTTGGGTCAGCTTTGGTAGAGAGGTGTTTTAGTTTAACGGAGAAGTGGAAATATTATTTTGTTAAGAAGAAAAAAAATATCGAATATCGAACAAGGAATGATGAACATAGAAGTGACGGATTTATTTCATCATTCGATATTCTTTGTTCGCTATTCGTTATTCATTCCCTTTAATTAATTTGATAGCAATTCCTACCTGGCAACAATCACCTTCTCATTCCAATTTCTTTTTCCGTCTGTTGCGCGGAGAAAATAAATTCCGTTTGAAAAGCCTGAACAATTTACTTTTGATTTCCCGTTGATGTTCGTCTGAGAAAAAATTGTTCTTCCGGCGATATCAAGGATTTCAATGTCGATACCAGGTGAAGGAACTTCGATGTATAAACTATTTGATGCAGGGCTGGGATAAACATGCAGCTCCCTGGTTTTGATAGTTTCATTCATTCCTGTTGAAGTTTGCAGGAAAGCAACATTGCTCACTATTGTATTGCCGGCCAGGTTAAATCCACCGCCCACCAATACTCCGTTCTGATATGGGAAAATTGCTTCTGCGTCGGAGTTCACTCCTCCATACAATGTATCAATTCCGTTTCCATCATGCAGAACGATGCTGCCTGCAACATGTGTTCCGGTCGCATCCGTTACCCTGTTGAAACCACCGGCCATATAAAGTTTGTTGCCTATGTTTTTGATGGTATGAATGAAAGGATGTACGCCGGCCATGTTGTAATAGCTGAATCCAAACAATGGATTATCCCAGCTTGTAAGATTCCATTTTGCGATGCAATCAACAGCAGTATTGCCTGACATCGTGAACTCTCCGCCCACAACCAGTTGCCCGTTAAATATTCCGGCTGCGTAAACTACTTTGTCAAAGCCGACACCGTAAGGCCTCCATCCAAAGCCATTCCATGAAGCAATGCCATGGGCAAGAGAGCTGCCAGCCAATAAAAAGTTTCCTACCACAAGCAGTTCTCCGTTGTAATACATCATTTGATGCGGGTACATCATGCCGGGGTTAGGCTGCATGCCCATATTCAGTCCCTGCCCGCAGGTAATCCAGTGCGTTCCATCCCATTTTGCAATGCCGGAGATGGTATCATTATCTACCCGGTTAAATTCCCCGCACACATACAATTCTCCGTTATAAGTGATGATGTCGTAAAGTGAAGGAGGGTAAATCGAACCCACATTCGTAAAATATCCGCCCAGCGTTTGCCAGCTATTGCCCTGCTTAAAATAAACACGGTTCCATATACCCGTTGTATAGGCCAGTGCATACAAGGTTGTATCGATCATCTTCAGCTTATGGATGCCATCGGCAACAGGTACAGCCAATCCGGATTGCTGCCAGTCAGTGCCATCCCACTCATATAAATAAGGCGAAGGCTGTCCGTAACCATATAAGTGATTGCTGTCTGCCTCAAACCCGACAACAAAAGAAGGCATAGAGGTGCCGAAGGAAAGCCATTGGGCGTTGGTTGTTGAAGAGAATACCAGCGCGATTGTGATGAGTATTAATTTTTTCATGCGACCTGGGTTTTGTTAAAGACAGATGCAAGATAGGAAGAAAGGGGGAAAGGGAGATTGGGAGAAAGGGGGAAAGAAAGAAGGGGGGAAGGATACGGGTCTACGTGAAACTATTAATCAGAGCGACATGCGATGGATATCTATGATGATGCAAGAGACCCAACAAGAGATCCGGCCTATTATGACGAAAGTACAACTACCTAAAGGGAAATGGGTTTGAAATCATCTAATCACAAAGTAAGGAGTGCTGATAACCTCACTCCATCACCACTCTTTTTGTAAGAACTTCTTCCCCCATCACCACCCTCACCAAATAAACCCCCGGTTTCAAATCCCCCACATCAAACTGAACCTCTCTTTCTTCCGCCTGCATTTGCTGCGAAGGAAGAATGGTACGGATGAGTTTACCGCCCACGTCAAATAATTCTGCCTGCACATTTTTTTCTTCCGCAAGATTAAATTTCAGGTTTACGAGGCCGGTGGTAGGGTTAGGATAAATAAGTACTGGTTCTGAAACAGGAAGCGAAACTTTTTCTTCTGAAGTATGATCAATGGCTGCAGTGTCTTCGTCATCCGGGAAAAAATTGGTCTCACTGACACCTACTTCGAAGGCTCCGACTGAAAAGCATCTTATTGTATCTGTCCGTGTTGTTGCGACCAGGCCCGTTGTAACCGAGCCCCACAGCGGGATTTTGGATTCAGAGACTTCTACTTCAGGCAATATGACAGGATCGCTTTGCAATGGTTGTTTTGGAAGATGCTCATGTGAAGAGGCCAGGACTTCACCTAACATTACGCTTTGACCTCCAGTTGCAGAGCCCCTTGTATTGACTGCAACAGCACTGTCAATCGCCACTGCAGTTGCTGCCGAATCAAGCCCGGTAAGTTCCAGTTTGCCTAATACCTCATCTTTCGGAGTTGTACAGGAAAACAATGTTGTCCCGAATGCAAAAAGCAGCGCCACAAAAAATACCTGCGCTGCAGAGAGGTGATTACCTATTGACTGAAATGAAATTTTCAGCGTAACAGGCTTTGACAGCTGGTCAGTCTTAAAACGTCCGCACAATTTTTCGTTTTCATGTTCGAGGAGGATTTGCTGAACTTCCCGGGGAGATTTGGCTGAGAAGTCCATTACAGTTTTGCAGCATTTGCCGCAGAAGCGCCCCTGCTCCTGTGGCGTCATCTTATTCCAGTTTTTATGACAGGGCTTCGGAATGGAAATCTGAAGTGTCTTCATAAGATTTGTTTTAGCCAGGGATAACTCAATAACGATTAATCCACAAAAAGAATTTCACCAAAGACGAATCTTACACTTCAATGATAAAACGGGCAGCCGGCAGGTATAACTTGCAGTCATTCACGCAGGTTTTTTTGTTCGCACGGATATGAGTAATCCGTATCTTAGCGGTGAAAATATTTTTGTCACGCAAAGCCGCACAGGGCGCCAGGTCCCGTGAGAATTTTTAATTTCCTCAGCGTTCTTTTCGTCTTTGCGCGATATTGGATTTAATCAATTTATATTCTAACATCTTAAATCAAACCATCATGGCTTTCAGATTAAACGACACTGCACCTGACTTTCGTGCAGAAACAACACAGGGCACCATCAACTTTCACGAGTGGATGGGTAACAGCTGGGCAATCCTTTTTTCACATCCGAAAAATTTCACGCCTGTATGTACAACAGAACTTGGGTCAATGGCCAAACTTGAACCTGAATTTGCAAAACGCAACTGTAAAATTATCGCACTGAGTGTCGACGCATTAGGCAACCACGCAGGGTGGCTGAAGGATATCGAGGAAACCCAGGGTGCAAAGGTGAACTACCCGATGATTGCAGACAGCGATCTATCTGTTTCCAAACTGTATAACATGCTGCCGGCGGAAGAACCGGGAACATCAGAAGGCAGAACGGCTGCAACCAATCAGACTGTGCGTTCGGTTTTTATTATCGGTCCTGACAAAAAAATAAAGCTGATGCTTTCATATCCAATGACGACTGGACGTAATTTCCATGAGCTGTTGCGCGTACTCGACTCCCTGCAGCTTACAGCGAATCATAAAGTGGCTACTCCTGCAAACTGGAAGAATGGAGAAGATGTAATCATCCTCGGCTCTGTTACAGATGACCAGGCAAAGGAAATATTCCCAAAAGGATGGAAGGCGCCAAAGCCATACCTGCGCATTGTATCACAACCTGGAAAAGAAACAGTAGCAGCAAATTGAATTTCTTGGAACAGGTTGCTGTGTATTGAAAGCCAAAAAGAAGTACTGCTCAATCACAGATTATCGCTAATCAAAGAATTAAATCTGTAATCCGGGCAGCTGCCGGGATTACAGATTTTTTTTATCTCGCTTCGTCAAGCCATGCCTGTGCCTCGTCTATATTGTCGAACATTTTTACATTCATACCACGGTTTACGGCTACGTTTTCACCAAAGCGACCGGGATCGAGAACGGGTTCCTGTAATATAAATGCAAATTTGGGAATCAGCGAATGTTTGTTCACAAGCTTTAATACTTCTGCCGCACAAAATTCACCGTAGTAAAACCTTTCCATTGTTGTTGGCTTGCCGGTAACTGTGCGTCCGTCAACGAGCACTTTAGAAGCGCGGTGTTTTTTTACTTCTTCAATCAGGCTTAAGAAAGTTCTTTTTGCCTCTTCCAAAGTGTACGAGCCGGTGAACACTGCATTCAGTATACCTTTTTCCAGGCCGGTTTTTAATTCCATGTTCGTATCGTTCAGTGCGATAAAAATATGAATTCTTATCGAGGTGAGCCGCGAAGTTTTGAACCCGCGGATTAAGATATGAACGGAATAAGGCTGCAGCCCTCAATATTTGATGAACTTTTCTACCCCGGAAATTTTGTGGTCGTTAACCAGTACGATATAATAAATTCCCTGGCTAAAATCAGTAATGTTTTGGAACCAATGATCAGGGCTTCTCTTTTTCCGGTATTTTCACATCAAATTATTTTATTTATGAAGAGACGGGAATTTTTTACTTCTACTGTTACTGCAGGAATCGGATTATCAGTGGTGCCTTTGTCGAATGTTCTTGGCAAAGAGAAATTACAGCCTGGCATCTCAGAAGAAAATAACCTGATACCTGTTGCTGTTGCCATTTCAAAGGGTACAACAGAAATTGATTTTGTCGGTCCATGCGCAGCATTTGAAACCTGGCTTTTTGATAAAGAGGAGAAGAAATACAAACCGAGGTTTAAAATCTTTACAGTTGGTGAAACGCTTGACGCTGTTGACAACCGCATTCCCGATTTTACTTTTGCAACTGCGCCTGCATCCCGGATTGTACTCGTTCCTGCCCAGCAGGGTTCAGATGCATTGCTTGCCTGGTTAAAGGAAATGAACACCAAAGCTGAACTGATCATGTCTGTTTGCGTCGGCGCCCGTCACCTGGCCAAAGCAGGTTTGCTCAACGGACTTTCAGCGACCACACACCATGAATCCATTGATAGATTTATAAAAGATTATCCTGATGTAAAATGGATTAAAGGTGTCCGCTTTGTAGAAGAAAAAAATATTGCAACTGCAGGAGGACTTACTGCAGGAATTGATCTGGGCTTGCGTATTGTAGACCGTTACTTAGGCAGGGAATCAGCGCAGGTTGTGGCTGATCACCTCGAATACCAGGGGACAGGGTGGAAGGTCAATTAGCCTTTTTTTAATTATTATTTTTCGACCTCGTAATTGGTGACAACTATTCCGTTTTTAAATCCCTTCGAATCTATTAAACGGAGGCTGAGCTTTTTTACATCTTCAAAAAGTGTTTTTCCTTTTCCTAATATGACAGGCACTTTCACCAGGGTATAAGAATCAATCAGGCCGAGATCTGTAAGTTGCTGAACGATGGTGCCACTTCCCAAAATGGTGAATCCGCCTTTGGTTTCTTTCTTCAGCTTTTCTATTTCTTTCCTGTTTATTCCAGGCAACACCCTGATATTTTTCCAATGCTCTTCTTCTTTCACGCTTTTTATTTTTTTGGAGAAAACAATCTTGGGACTGTTCACCATCACATCTGCCATATCGGGATCCATATTCCGTGCAGTTTCTGTCGGCCAGAAACTTTTCATCATTTCATAGGTAGTTCTTCCGAACAATAACGTGCTTTTGCTCTGCGATTGTTGATGCGTATATTTTTCATATGCTGCATCTCTTTTGATTTCTTTGAACCAGTCAATTTCTCCTCTTGGTCCGGCAAAAAAACCATCGACGCTGATGTGATTGAAAACTGCTATTTTTCCCATGGAATTATTTTTTATTTGTGATAAGCAATATATACACCAGTTGAATTTTTATTTTTGACTGGATATTAATTTCAACACCTTCTTTGCCCTTGATTTATAACCTGCCGAAGCATAAGGCATCTGTTCCTCAATACCAAGAATTAATTCCTGTTTCAATTCCGGGTATTCAACGGAAAGGTTCCCCAGAACGGACATGGCAAAAACATGAATGGCTATCGGTTGCTTTTTGTCGTTGAACAACCTGAAGCAAGTTTCTGCCGCAAGTCCCTGGAGTGACTTCGGAATTTTTACGAACTGTAAAAGCCGCAGCGTATTTCTGAGAACGGCATTGTGCAGACCGGGCTTGTCCAGGTTAACTAATAATTTTTTGAGGTGTTTGGAAATGAGATGAGGATGTTCGATTGCAATATAGCTCAATGGCCAGCCGGCCCGCTGGGTAACACGGTATTCGCCTTTGAGGAAAAGAGAAATGAGATCATCAAACTTCTTTTGATCATCACCGATGTATCTGATGATTTTGTTGGTTTGCTTTTTCGAATGCTCTTTTAATATTTCCTCCTGAAGGTTCATCGGCATTTTGAAAATATTTTTTAGGGAAGAAACTTATCTATCTTATTGGGCAAAATATAAATGAGCGGGGTGATGGCGAAAATGAAGATGCTGACGAGCGGAACAAAGAAGCTGAAGATTACAGCAATTGCATATACAACAGGAGAGATTAGGAAAAGAAACGTAGCCGTCTCCTGTACTTCATGTGTAATTTCTCTTTCCAGGAGTGATTTATGCTTGAGGCCATAATTCCATTGTACGTACAGTGTGAGATTGCATACGCTTAGGTTGACTGCATAGATTAAAATCGCAAACCATTTCAGCGGATGTTCCGCAAGCAATCTTGTGCTGAATGGTACAAGGCAAACGACCATGTAAAACAAAACGCCGAGAAAAATAAAATACCGGTTGCTTCTGCCGATATATTCAAACATAACACGGTGGCCAAACCACATTATACCGAGGACAATAAAGCTGATGATGTAACAGAGGAAATTATATTTAACGGAAGCGACAGCATAAATAAAGTTATGCCATGAATCCATTTCAACTTCCGGAAATTTTAATTCCAGAACCATGATGGTCATGGCAATGGCAAAGATGCCGTCTCCCAACGCCTCGAGACTGAGGGATTTCATCGGTAGTTTTTCGTGTGTCATCGCTTATTCATTTTAGCTTCCGCGAATTTCATGGATTTACATTCAGGGGCAAAATTATTTCATTTTTTTTTTCGGCTACATTCCTGTCGGGGAAAGGTTGCTAAAGGATATCGCTAAGAAATCAACAGCAAAAAACCTTGCTGATTGTCTGCTGAAAGTTTTAAGAATGATTTACTCCTTGACAAGCTTTAATCTTTGAACCTGGCTGCCGGAACCAACTTCGACGGTATAGAGTCCGGGATTCAACCGGCTTATATCAAGATGATATGTAGACTCCGTGTTTTGCTGAAGCTGCCATTCGCCAGCCCTGCGACCAAGAATGTCATAAATAATGAGGTGAGTTGTTTCGCCGGCAGTATAACCCGCCTTAACAAAGTGAACTGATACGATATTACCTGCAGGGTTTGGAAAAACTACCAAATGCTCATTGACATCTCTTGCAGTGTGAATACCGGTGAGCATAACAACGTTCGTGACAGCATTATTCGTAAGTACGGGACGGTTGTAATCGAAATAAATGCCTGCGAAATTGGTAATGTTGTTTCCGCTAACGAGCGTTCCTTTGGGTTGGATGCGGTAATGTACAAATCCGTGACTCCCGGGTTCATCCGTGCTGCTGTCAGGCAGAAGAATATTATCAAACCTGAAATCCAGGTTGCGCTCCCAGTCATTCCAGTTCATCGTGACCTGGTGGGATGATGCCAGGAACTCAAGTGTATTTAATTGCAGCCTGGAAGTATCGATGGGATTCAGAATTTTTATTTCGAATGCTGTATCGTTTCCTGTATTTTGAAAATTGATTATGTAATCAAGATAAGGAGGATTTGGAAACTGGGTATCCAACAATGTATCCTGATCTACGATAATATCATTGGGATCCAGGCTGGATGAAACTACAGCTTCATGATAGGAATAATTACAACCTGGATTCGCATCACCGGCAATCGGTTCTATGATCGCTCCTGAATTAATCACGTCCCCAATTGTCATCCCCGGAAGGACATTCACACTAATCATGATGTTTCTGGATTCCATCGGTGCTATTGGTAAACAATTCCATACAATTGAATCTGCCGTAATTGCTGACGGGACCGGATTGGCAGAAGAGAAAGTGACACCAGAATCGGGATAAAAACTAACCGTTGGTGCAAGCATAGTTGTTCCGGCATTCCTGTACGTAATCATGTATTGCGCGCTACGACCAACTCTGAAACGACCCACAGGAGTAAATGTGATACACACATCATTAACACTTCCTGCGGACTGAAAGGCAAAATCATTCAGGCTGTCAGTTTGCAACATAGCAGGGAAGTAGGCATCATGCGTCGCCGGAACAGCAGTGCAATAATTAACCGGCGCCGAAGTAACAGTAAAGTTGCCGGTATCGCGTAAGACCACGTTATAGCCACCACTCTCATTGCTATAACTAAACCTTCCGGAATTTATTTCTGTAACAACTTTATGCGGCATTGTAAACTCACCTGAATCGCGTACGTTGTTGCTGTTTGCATCAAAAAACATTTGACCTGAAATTGAGTTATAATTCTCTGTAAGTTTCATCACCCAGAAATCGTAATTGCCCCGGCTGCTTTCTGTCAGATCACCTGATAAAGAGGAGGCGGTGTAACCACCAACAGTATAAGTGCTATCATGGTTTTGAATAATTACCCATTCGTCATCGGTTGAAATTCCACCAAAAGAATTTTGCCATTGAATAGAACCTGAAGAGTCAAGTTTCAAAATGTAGAAATCAACACTGCCGATAGAATTTTCTGTTCTGTCGGACGAAAGATTTGACACTGTTGAGGAACCTACAATGTATCCGCCATCCAGGGTTGGTTCAATCTGGCAATCGATTTCAACATCATCACCGCCAATTGTTTTATCCCACAGAACATTGCCAATGGAATCCGTCTTTACGATCCAAATATCGTATGTATTGTTCCGGCTGTCTTCTGTTTTATCTCCCGAGATGTTTGACAATGAATAGCCAATCAGGATATAGCCACCATCCGTGGTAGCACGCAGCGATTTGAATGAATCATGGTCGGAACCGCCAATGGTATTCTGCCACTGTACATTGCCTGATGAATCGATTTTAAAAATCCAATAGTCAACTCCTCCATGACAGTTTTCAGTTTTATCACCTGAGCTGTCTGATATCGAATATGCACCGATCACATATCCTCCATCCGGGTGGTCTAATATGGTAAACGGCTCATCATCGGCATTGCCGCCAATAGAATTTTGCCATTGAATATTACCGCTTGCATCTGTCTTGATAATCCAGCAATCATTGCCACCATTACCGGCGTCAGTTTTATCACCTGAGAGATAAGAAAGGGATTGTCCTGCAATAATATAACCGCCATCAGGAGTTTGATGAATTGAATTTGGTACATCCCTGTTGTTTCCGCCGTAAGTTTTCTGCCACTGCAGGGTGCCAAGAGAATCAATTTTTATAATCCAGTAATCCAATAATCCCCGGCAGTTTTCTGTTTTCTCACCGGAAATATTTGATTCTGAAGATGCACCGAGAATGTAGCCGCTGTCAGAAGTTTGTCCCAGACACAAAATGCCATCAGATAAACTACCGCCGATAGTATTCTGCCACTGGATATTTCCCGAAGAGTCTGTCTTTATAATCCACATATCGCCGGATCCGTATCCAACTTCAGTCTTATCGCCATCGGCCGGGGAGTTGGACGATCCGCCAAGGATGTAACCGCCATCAGGAGTCAACTGCATGCAACGCAGGTAGTCCATGTTACTTCCTCCATAAAGTTTCTGCCAAAGAATAGCCGCAGGAAGTTGCGCCGAACTCGACGCGCTAACGACAATACAATAAAAGAGCAGGCATAATTTGTAAATTGTTTTCATGTTTACCTTGATTTAGGTCCTAAAGGCATCTAACCTGAACAATACAAAACTATCACTAATTCTTTATTGACCAAATGGAGTCAAGTAAAACTGTTCATGTCCGGAACAATGAAAAATTCCTTAGCGTGTTCCTTGAAAAAGTATTGTGAAATAGCTAACCTGGGAATTCAGCCTGGTTTTTTATAGCAAATTCAATTAACTCTTCAACAGGAATTCCGGCGCGGCCACTGGCATCCCTGATATCATCCCGTGAAACATTCGCCGCGAACGTTTTATCTTTTAATCTTTTCTGCACGCCTTTCAATTCCATTCCGTCATAGCCGTTCGGCCGCATGAGGGAATATGCATGAATGAATCCCGACAGCTCATCGAAAGCGTATAACATTTTATCCATTTTTGTTTCCGGCTCTACGCCAAAGTAAGAGGGGCCATGTGATGCAATGGCGTGAATGATTTCAGGATCGATATTCCTGCTTTCCAATTCTTCAATAATTTTTTTACAATGTTCTTCGGGCCATTGATCCCAGTCGGCATCGTGTAATAAACCCGCCATTTGCCATCGCCATTGATCTTTTTCATCAAGCATTTCCTTTTGTGCAGCCCAGCATTTCAAGAGGTGCCCGACCTGCTTCATGTGAAGCTGAAGTCTTTCGTTCCTGACCCAATCAAAAAGAAGCGCATGAGCATCATCGTAAGATAAAACATTTCCGGAATTGACAGGATTGCCGAAAGAGTTGCGATTGAGTGAATGTGATGCCATTTGAATCAGTTTTTATTTTTCAGAAAATCGAGATAAGGTTTGATTTCTCCTTTGAATTTATCATTCAGCTCCTGCTTCATTTCTTCTTTCTGAGAATCATACCTCACGAAAGACAGGAAGTAAGCATTGTTGGGCAATTCTTCTTTATCAAAACGTGTTTTGTATTTTGAGTTATGAAATGAAACGGTGTCAAGAGAATTGACAATACTTTGAATCATTTCTTTTTTCAGCCCTTCTTTTTCACTTCCGGTTTTAGTTTCGATTGCTTTATAAAGTGAATCGAGTTTTTTTGTTCCGGCAAGTAAATGTTTTGCAAAGCGGTTGTAATCTTCCTGCTCATTGCGGTAGGTTTCCAGTTGGGCTGATTGTTTTCCGAACCTTGATGCAAGAAATTTTTCAGCGCCCGTTTCCCCGACAGCACTTGCAAGGTTTTCGTTGAAGTCAACAGAACTTTTCAGGTATATTGTTGCATGTGTCATTTCATGGATGATCAGTTCTGCAAGCTGCCCTTCATTGCGCCTCAGCATTCCCGAAAAGACAGGGTCGCGAAACCAACCCAGCGTACTCCATGCGCTTACGGGAGCATATTCCACATCGTAATTCTTATTCTTTAATGACAATGCTTCTGATTTTCCTTTTTCAAAGTTGAAAAAACCCTTGTAAGAAACAGTGCCCAGCAATGGAAAATACCATGTATAAGCTTTCAGCCGGAATTTTTCTGCGGCGGTGAGGTTCATCAAAAGCGGCTTGCCATGCTGATCGTAAAGTGTAGCGTAATTTTTGGTAGCAGTAAGCCCAAGCGAATCAATTGCAAATTTTTTTATTTCTTCAATCAACCGAAGTCTTTGTTTCAATGAATCAGGATAGGAGGGATCAGCAAGCACTTCATCAATGGGCCTGGCATTATAAACAATGGTTAGCTGACCTTTTAATTGTGCGATTCCATAAGCGACCAGGCTGAAATTGAATGTCACCAATAAAATAGCCACGATCAGGACCAGCTCTGAAATCCGGATGAGAAACCTGGTAATATTTTTCAATTGCATTTTTATTTTTCTCCGCAAATGACTGTTGCGCTGGAATCAAGCTGCACATTTCCATCAGGAAACCTGTCATCTATCCTGAGAAGAACTTCATCTTTTATCTTCTGCTGCTGAACAGTATCGGCTTTGCTGAATGCAAGGGGTGAAGCTGCATCTGTAATGAAACTCCAGTAAGTTTCCTTTGTTCCGCAGGGCATTTTGGCTTTCACTTCTTTATCCCTGATATTTTTCAATCCTGCTTTTGAAAAAAAGCCATGCATAAAACCTGCGGGCGCGCACCTGAATGCACCGGGAGCGCCGGGAGCGGGAAGTTTTAATTGCAATTGCCGGATCATAATTTCCATTGAGTTGGATATCCAAAAGTTGTCTTCAGCACAATTCCATACAGATGCTGCAATTCTTCCGCCGGGCTTCAGAACCCTTGTCATTTCTGCCAGCGCCATTTCTATGTCAGGAAAAAACATGAACCCTAAGCGGCAGGTGATTGCATCAAATGTGTTGTCTTCAAAAGGCAATGCGGAGACTTCACAACAAATGGTCTCAAAATTCAGCAGGCCGCGCTTCTGCGCATTTTCTTTTGCAACGGCGAGCATGTTTTCTGAAATGTCTGATGCGGTTACACTTCCGTTTTTGAGAATAGAAGCAATGGTCAAACCGGGTTCTCCTGTGCCTGTTGCAATGTCGAGCACCCTGGCGTCCTCTCTGAGTTCAAGCATGCTGATCATTTCATCACTCATGGGTTGAAGGAAACGCATCATCAGTCCGTCCCATTTTTTCCATCCTGCAGAAGATTTATTCCAGGATTCCCGCTGAACTTCCAGTATTTTTTCAAATTGTGATTCCATGCTTCACATCCTGATAAACTTTTTCCAGGCTGCAGATTTGCCTGAATTTATTTCGAGCAGGTATATTCCCGGAGGGAAATTTTTCACATCCAGAGTTTGATGCCCCCGTGATTTGCTTTCATATATTTTATTCCCTGTGATATCAAAAATCCTGATGGCAGCATCATTATCCAGTCCGCTGATATTCAGTTGGCCGCTTGTCGGATTTGGAAAAATCTGCAGCGCATGAACATTCGTCAATTCATCCTGGATGCCTGTCGTATTTCCATTCCCGAGTTTTGCTATGTAATAGCCGGCAGTATATCCCGGGCTCACAAGGAGGCTGTCATTTCCAAATGTAGTGCTCAGTTCATAGCTGCCGGTAATGAATATATTCCCATTTCCATCCATGTGCATGGCCGTTGAGCTCAGCGAGCTGGATGCGGAACCGGATTGCTGCACCCACTCCGCGTTTGCAGCGGTATCGAACTTGGTAACAAAAACACTCAGTGCTGATGAGCCGGGTACGTTTAACGAACCGAATGTTGCGGGATCACGGAATTGCCCTGTCGTATAAAAATTTCCTGAAGTATCAGTTGTTACAGATGTGGAAAATTCTGTCCCGAATGTTGCACTGCCCTGGTGTCCTGCCCAGGTTAAATTTCCTGATGAATCGTACCTGGCAGTAAAGAAATCATAATAACCATAGGTTACCAGTGTGGTGGTATCGAGGTACATGGTATCGCCTTTGAAAATTCCTGTTACAAAGCAGTTGCCGTTTTGATCTGCTGCAATGCCGGCAGGTTCCTGGTTTCCGGGACCTGAACCTGAATTTCCCCACAGTGCATTTCCTGCAGAATCGAACTTCGCAGTGAATGCATCAAAGCCCGTGTTTGAAGAGACGATTGTGTCATTTCCAAATTGAATAGCAGCGCTGTTGAAAGTTCCTGTCACAAAGCAATTGCCATTCCTGTCAACAGCCAGTGCACTTGCCAGGTCAGTGCCGCTTCCTCCCGCGCTGTGGGCAGAAATAAAATTGCCCGCCAGGTCAAGCTTCAGGATGAAAATATCGCTGCTTGCATTGTTGGCTGTCAACGGAATGTTACCGAATGTAACGCCTGATTCAAATGATCCCGACACATAACAGTTGCCGTAATTATCCAGCCCGATTCCATAAGCATAATCTGATCCTGTGCCCCTTCCTTGTTTCAGCCATAACACACTTCCGTTCGGATTGAATTTGGCGATGAAAACATCCGGTGATGAACCCATTGAAACAACTGTATCGTGATCAAAAACCGCAACACCATTAAAGAAACCGGTGAGGTAACAGTTTCCTGCCGAGTCAGTGCAGACAGACGTGGCCAAATCATATGGCGGAACATTGGCGCCCCTGGCTTGCCGCATCCATAAATAATTGCCGGCTGAATCATATTTTGCCAGGAACAGGTTCATCGTTCCTGTGGGATGGTAAACAGTATTTCCGAAAAGGGCAGAGTCACGGAAATTACCGGCAATAAAAATATTGCCTGAAGGATCTGTTGTGATGGCTGTGATACCCGTTGCAAACGACAATGAACAGGCACTTTTAGCCCAGGCCCAGCCGGGCGCTTGTGAATTGCCTTGCTTGTAAATTAGAACAGATAATAATAGGAGGAAGGAAAGTTTTTTTGACATCCCGCGAAGGTAAGCAAATTGAAAAAGTCTTTTGCTTATGGGATTTACGAATGGCTTTTTTAATCTTCACCCAAAAACCTTTGTGTCACGGTGACTTAACGGCAGTGGATTAATTTTGCCATCCCGAAGCGATGGGATCACAATGGTTCTGAGAAATCAACCCAATATGTTGTACAACCCCCAATAGCAAAACAGCATTACCAAGAGCATATAAGTAACATTGTTGAGTGTGAAAATCCATTTTGGAAATGATGTCCAGGCTTTTTCACGAAAAATCTTCCGGTTTATTATTAATAAGGGGATGAGGATAAATAATATTAAAAAAGGAATAAAGGATGCCATACTCACAACAGAAAAGCTGCCCTCTGAATAAGGAGCAGGGAAGTAGAAGATGTTTTCTACCCGGGCAAGCATAAAAATATAGAATAGCATCACAAGGCTTAAGGGAAAGAATAATAATTTGACCCATACATACTTTGTTGTTTTTCTTTTCCTGAAATAGTTGACAGGAAAATAGAATGCTGAAATAGAAAATAACCCGGCGCAAAAAAGTAAAAATGAATTTATGGCAGGACTGTTCATCGGTGTTTTGTAAGCGGTCAGCTTTGCGAATTCAGCATTTGGAGGAAAGAGGGAAGGAATTTCAATGAAGTGATTTCCTTTTTTCAATTCATCAGCGAGAACAAACTGGACGCGTTGAGAATAGTCGTGATAAAAATACAGGGTGGTAATTCCTTCATTCAGATTCAGGATCGAAGTGAGCAGGGTGCCGTCTCCATGTTTCGCCCTGCACACATGCATCGTATCAGAGAGTGCTGTGCAAAAGGCAAGAGAAGTATCAATTTTATTTTTGAGAAATGCAGTTCCGTTAACATAACGCATTTGCCTGATGGAGCTGAAATCTGTGATTGTTGAGGGACAAAAATTAGCCAGCACATATTTAGAATCGCTTCCTTCAATAACCTTATATGGTTCGGCTACGATGTATTTCCCTGATTTGTCCACGTACAAAAAAACATCCTGGCTGAGTGAACTGTGATCATACTGATCAATATAAAGTTTTACTTCATCAACGGTTTTACATGTATGAAGTATGTCTTTCAGGTAAGCAGTTCTGTTTGCAATTTGCTTTTTGCCGGGCGAAACGGAACCATTCTCAGGTGTTGCTGTAGCAAGCGTTACAAAAGCCAACCCGAATTCATTCATGCCGGTCTGTGGCGCAAATCCATTCGCTCCATCAGGCCTGGCGCCTGTAAATGCTGTGCCGTATCCATTTGTCTCAAACCAGATCCGCGGCGTTTCAAGCCAGGTATCATAATTACTGCCGACCATCGTTTTGCCGGCGTCAGTTATTTTATATGAACTGCAGGACCTTGCGCTCCGGAAATTGAAAACTAAAATGCCTAATGTGAAGCATGTCAAAAATAATTTTTGTGCTTTCATTTTACCTGTTTGATATTGAATCAAACGAATGGGTGCCTTATATATTTGTTTTGGAAGGAAATAGTCACGGGCAATATGCTAAAAAAACGATTGTGTGCGGATTAAAGTCCAGCTTTGTATCAGCGGACTGGTGATTTTATTTTTACCGCTGCAAGCATTTCCGTGTCAATCCTGCAATCCGCCAAAATGGTGAACCCATGTTTTATATAAAATGGCAGTGGCGTTAGGTAGTTCTCCCCATTGCTTTTCAGGTCATTGTTGTGGTCGATGACCCACCCGTAAAATTCTTTATTCTCTTTTTCTAATTTTTCAATCAGCAAACTTCCCAGACCTTTTCCCTGGTAGTCGGACCGGACGATTATTGAAAACCTTGTTTCATTTTCTTTATAAAAATCAACGGCCCAGGCTATTATATTGTGCTGAGGATCTTCAATGAGATAATGATTAAAGTTTTCCACGCCATCCAATAATATTTTAAAGCGGTTAGCAAGTTTAACAGGATATTCTTCGTTCCAGAGCTGATCTATCTGCTTCTCCTGCAGAGAACTTAATATTTTTGTTTTAATGATTTGCATCGCGGATTAATGACGCAAGCTAAACCATTATTTTCTTCAGTCCTTCGTTTTCTTTTCTTTAGGTGTCGGTTGTCCCTTACCGGTATTAACCAGGCTCAGCAAACTTTGCTGTATATATTCTGACCATGCATTTGAGCAGGCACCATAACATTCAATTCCGGGAAGCAAGCCTTCATGTGTGAAACGGATGTATGTCTTCTTTTCCTTTTCAAAGATTTCAAAAGAGATTTTAGTTCCGTTCCATTCCTGTTTGTTTGTTATGAAATTCAGTTTGCTTTCGGTAACAAGCCAGGTTACTTTTTTGCCCGGAATAACTTCCACTAGTTTTTGTTTTGAATAATGGACATCTCCGAAGCGGACTGAAAATTCATCATTCAGTTTTTGTGAATTCCCATCGAGGTTTTCTGTCCACCATTTTCTGACATTGTTTATGCAATTAAATGCCTCTTCCGGTGAAGCATTCACAGTAATCAGTGTTGAATAATCTTTTCCTTTCATGTGATGGTCTTATTTTTTATTCATCAGGATTTTCTCGTCTTCTGTTGCCGGTTTGCTTTTGCCATTCGGATTTCCTTTGCCTGTTTCAATCAGGTTTTTCAAACTCTTTTGAATGTAAGTTGTCCAGGCATCCCTGCAAATGCTAAAACATTCATAAGCCGGAACAAGGCCTGCATGTGTAAACCTGATTTGCGTTTTACCGCCGGCAGTGGAAATTACAAAAATGATTTTTGTGCCATTCCATTCGGTTTTGTCCTGCGTAAACTTGAAATAGTTGTCCAGCACCTGCCAGGCAACCTTTTGGCCGGGAACTTCTTCAATTACCTTGATGGTGCAGCGATGGATGTCTTCAAAATGATAATAAAATACCTGGTTCATTTTGTCTGTGCTGCCTTCAATTTCTTCCGACCACCATCCGCGTACGTTATTAATTGCATTGAATGCTTCCTGTGGAGTTTGGTCTACCAAAATGGCAGTAGTGAAATCTGGTGTTGACATAGCTGTAGGATTTAAATTGTTATTTTCTTTTTGCCGGGAATATGAATCGTAACAAGTGAATGATAACAGGAGGACGAAATAAAATTTTGAATTTTTCATTCCCGGGTTTGGTTGAAGCAAGGAATGTTATTTGAGTAAAATAAATTGTCCGAGATGGTATGAAAGGTGAGTGGTCCTGGTGAGAATTATATTTAGTTTGTTGCGGTGAGGTTCTTTAGCGAAATCTTCCGCTGAAACTGAAGTGTGTTTCTTAAACCAGTCTCCAGGTTGCATGCTGTTGAATTTTTGAGTCAATACCTCGTTCATTTTTTTCCAGTATGTCCTCAATTCCGATGCTGCAGGAATGGCGGCAACAGATTTGTCGGGTGATTTGAATGTTGCATTTATTTCCGGAAATATTTTATCGCCGAATTCCAAAAGCGGCAGCATGTCATCGTGCACGGCAACCAGGTGCCCCAGCAGGTAAATACCCCGGTTTTTACCCGGTGAGATTTCTCTTTCCAATTGTTCATCTGAAAAGGTATTCAGTGCATCATCAAAGTTTTTTACCTGTGCATACCACCGGTCCATTATCATTTTTACTACTAGTTGATCTGAGTTCATTGTATTTTGATTTAATTATTTAGAGATGCAAATCTATTGTCTTAAGCGGTAACCAGAGGGGTGTAAAATAGACATTCTGACGGGTTGTTTTGGACATGTGTTATTTATAGCTTTGCACGATAATTATCAAATGAAACATTTAACCATTATCGTTCCGGAAGGCCAGGGAAATAACCTGAGTAGCATCGTTGGATCATACAAAATATTCAGCCGCGCCAATTCATACTGGAAGGCAAATGGCAGGAAAGAGGTATTTACGATCCAGCTTGCCGGCATTTCGAAGGAAGTTGAATTTTTTGACGGCCTTTTTACTGCGAGGCCGCATGCAACCATTTCTGCGGTTAAAAAAACCGACCTTATTATTATTCCTTCTCTCAATCATAATTTTCAGAACGGGGTGAAGGGAAGCAGATCAATAGTGGATTGGATTGTAAAGCAATATAAAGGCGGTGCTGAAATTGCAAGCATCTGTACGGGGGCATTCCTGCTTGCCGCCACAGGTTTGCTCGATGGAAAAAGTTGTTCCACGCATTGGTCTGCTGCAGATCATTTCAGGAGCATGTTCCCGGATGTGAATTTGAAAACCGACAAACTGATTACCGACGAGGGCGGCATTTATACGAGCGGCGGTGCTTATTCTTTCATGAACCTTATTTTATACCTGGTGGAAAAATATTTCGACAGGCAGACTGCGATTTATTGCTCGAAGGTTTTCGAAATAGAAATAGACAGGTTCAGCCAGTCTGAATTTACCATTTTTACCGGTCAGAAAATGCACGGAGATGAAATGGTGAAAAAAGCACAGGCAATCATAGAGAAAAGCCTGGATGAAAAAATTTCCGTGGAAGAATTGTCAAATAAATTTTCTGTCGGCAGGCGAAACTTTGACAGGAGATTTATCAAAGCCACGGGAAATACGCCTCTCGAATATTCTCAGCGTGTAAAAATTGAATCAGCAAAAAAAGCTTTCGAAACAAGCCGTAAGACGATTAATGAAGTGATGTATGAAGTCGGATATTCAGATGTAAAAGCTTTCCGGGAAGTATTCAGAAAAGTGACGGGGATGTCGCCGGTGGAGTATAAGGGGAAATACAATAAGGAAGCGGTGGTTTAATGTATTCCCGGCAGTTGAAAAAAGCAGAGGTGGAATTAATTCTAGTGTATTGGTTTTTGAAAAGGAAGACGGAGGATAGATTTGTCGAAGAAATCAACCACATAGGGTACCTAGATCTATGTGCCCTATGTGGTTATTGCATTTATTTTTCAATGCAAATTTTTTTAAGCACTTAAAATTCGCCGTTATTGCTTTTCTATCAAATCCCAAAGATTACCATAAAGATCTGCAAAGACAGCAACCATTCCCCAGGTCTCCTTTACAGGGTTTCGGATAATTGTAATTGCCTTGTCGAGGAGATTTTGGTAATCCCTTTCAAAGTTGTCTGTATGTAAAAATAAAAATACCCTGCCACCGGTTTGATTTCCTATCCTGCTTTTTTGTTCTTCGGTTGCTGCTTTGGCTAATAATAAAGCGCATCCTGCTGCACCTTTTGGCGCAACCAGTACCCATCTTTTAGTCTCAGACAAAACTGTATCTTCAATTAAATCGAAATTGAGTTTATTAGTGTAGAAATCAATTGCTTTATCATAGTCATCAACAACCAAAGCAATGTGCGATATTTTTTGTTTCATGTTTTAATATTCATCCTGTCAATAAATGGGTTACGGCAACTACTCACTTGCCAGCCGAATCTCTTAAGCTAACCATATATTCTCCTTCCGGATTGTGCCCGATATATACTGAGTCGCCGATTTTGTAATCCATCACGCCCTCGCTAAAATAGGATTCCCCGTTTTCATTCCTGAACTCTACGCTTTTGTAAGCAATTCCGGAGGCATCCACACTGTCTTGTTGAATGTGATAAACGGTATAAAGTTTTTCATTGGGATTGAATATGTGAACGATATTGATCTTTTCTGGTTTATGGTGACAGGAAAGAAATATCAAAATACAAAAAGTAAAAAATAATTGTTTCACTGTGCTTCGTTTTTTCATGACGCATGTGGTTATGCTGAACAAATATAATCAGAAACTGCAACAATTAATTGACATCTGAAATCCTTCTTGACTTTGCGTTTGGTGGTAAAAAAACCTACCACGAAGGCACTGCGATACAAAGTTTAATGCATCCAATACCTATGTCAGCAGCTGCTCAAAGAACCCGCCAATTTTATTTTTCCTGTCAACAAAATGAATTTCTAAAATCCAGTGGCGCTTATTTCCGTTTGCATCGGGAAGAAACATGTCATTGTGATTTTCCGGGTGAACGTACAACCCGTAATTTTTTGGTTCCAGTCGTTCATGCGGGAAATGCCCGATCAGGTGTCCGCCCAGTTGCCCGCCATACGTCCAGCCATATTGAATTGCAAGTTCATTGATGTATTTCCAGTATTCAGCACCGGTGAGTTTTGTTTGCCTCCCAAACCACTCCTTTGCTTCATGCCAGGCTGTTTCAATATCTTTTTTCAGTTTGTGTTTCAGCGGGTCGCTGCCGATCACGTATGTTCTGCCGAAGTCTGCTTCCCATTCTTCGAAGACAGGACCAAAGTCAAGAAAAATAATTTCGTCTTCCTGTAAAATGAGATCAGGTGGATTTTCATCGTATGGCTGTAAGGTGTTGATTCCCGCCCTTACAATTCTCTTATGCCAGTATTTTTCAATGCCATAAAGTTCAAAGGCCAGGCTGTAAACTTCGGTATTGATTTGTACTTCTGATTTACCTGAAGCGATAATGCCGCGATTTTCAATTTCATTAAACAGGTGAAGTGCTTTTGCTTCAGCTTCCATTAATTTTGCTTTCGTCATGGGTTGAAATTTAAATTATGATAGCAAAATTAGGTTTGGTGTCAGTCATAAAAGTTGTCACAGGACAAGAAATGGTCTATTTTATTTTTCTCCTTATCCTACTCAATGAAGTGGGCGTAATGCCGATAAATGAAGCCAGGAATTTTTGCGGAATGGCTGCCATGTAACCTGGTTTTTTAAGCAAGGCCAGGTACCGCTGTTCTGCAGTATCTTTTTGGAGCGAGGTAAACCTGGAAATCAAATTCAGTATGACATCTTCCCAGAAGTTTTTCATCAGTTCCTGGGTTTTGGGAATTGTCCTGTACAATTTATTTAATTCGGATTTCGGCAGGAAAACAATTTCGCTGTCTTCGATGGCCTGGATAAAATAATCTGATGGCTTGCCGCTGATGAAACTGTAAATCTCGATTGCAGATGATTCTTCAAAGGCAAACCAGACAGAAACTTCAACATCTTCCTTCAGGTAATATAACCGCAGGCATCCCTTCTCAACAAGCACAATATCCCTGCAGGTTTCTCCCTGTGTCAATAAATAATTATTTTTTTTGATTGTCTTCCGTTTGAATTGCCTTGTAATAATTTCTGTTTCCTTTTCAGAAAGATCAACGTACTTTGACAGGAAGTCAGTAATAATTCTGCTCATAAATTATTTCGGTAGGTCTTCAAAACTTAATAGGTATAATTTCCCGCATTATCCACAGACACGTTTAATGCTCTCTGATCGTTCTCAAATTTGTCGAACCCGGTTTTCAGATTTGTCCAGAACCCGAGCAACTCAACGTTGTTTTTATATTTTGCTTTATAGGAGGTGAAATTTTCATCAGTCATTTTAAAAGGGAAAATATAGACAGGAATATTCAGTTGTCCATTCTGCCTTGCCTGGATTGCGTACAAATAAATTTCTTTGATCTTGTCATCGGTCATGGGCATGCAACCAATCGTTACACAGGAGCCGTGAATAAATATATCACCTCCTGGATTATTTGATTTGCATTTTTTTCTGTCGGATTGGTTGGGATAACTGACTCCAAGTGACAGGTAAAAATTACTCGTCGGATTAAACCTGTCAATTTTATAGAAACCCTCAGGAACCTGGTTGTCACCTTTCATTCTCTTCGGTCCGGGTCCGCCGGAACTTGAACAGATAGTATAGGAGGTTAGCTTTCTATAAGCAGGTTCTGATTTTGATTTGGCAAAAATATCAAGTTGTTTTTCAGCTTTGTAAATGACAATCAAAATATTTAGCTGATCCGTTTCTATTTTGTTCCCTTTCAGCTTTTGAGTGATCAGTTTTTCCTTTTCGTTAAATGCAGACCTGACCCTCGGAAATTTTTTCTGTTCCGCGAGAAAATCTCCGGGAGAAATAAAAGCCGAGCAAATAATTGCCAAAATTAATATGACTGCAGGCCGCATGGATTTATTCATGACATTTTTAATTGTGCATGTGTTTCACCGGTTGTTTCATAATGTTCATAGAGATTGCGGGCATACATGTTTTCAACGATGTACCTGCCGCCAAGAACAGGAAGTATGCTAAATGAATAAACCTGGTCTGGTTTTAAAATTTTACCGCTGCGTTGTAATTTGTCAACCAGCATAGCCAATAAAATTTCCTCATAAGTATTATTGGGTAAATTTCCATCTGTAAAATTGCGGTAGTCTTCGTCTATAATTTCAAGTTTACCTTTTCCGGTATCAAGGAAAATTAATTTGCCCTTGTTGTCCCTGAACAGGATATCACCAAGCTTTGTAAGCGCAATTACAATTTTATCTTCCCCGGTAAGCCATTTCCATGTTTTTACAACTCTTGGAAGATCAAGATTGTGAAGAGGTATGGTATAAGCTTCCAGGTCGTACATCAGTTAACTTTAATAAAAAAAATCAGTCTCTTTCTTTCCTGTTAATGAAGAGAATATAGTTTACAATGGTAATGAGAATAAAATAACCGAATGCAAGCCAGTGAATATTGATATCAGGTGGTACCAGGTTTTTGTTTTTTAATCCCTGGAGATAATAAAGTCCCATGTAAGCATAAGGATCTATAAAACTATATTTATAAAAGTATGCAAAAATAGAAAGTGTCACCAACAAGAAACCCACGCCAATTGAAATGAGGAAATTTTTATAACGGATACTTAATAAATATTGGAACGCAACAATAGGCAGGCAATCCAGAAAGTAGGCGGCATTGTCTTTCAAGATAGCGATAAACGGAAAAGCTTGCTGCGGATACGGAACATGAAAAATCAGCCAGGATGCCAGTATTCCAACTAATAAGATAGCGAAGTTGAAAAAGAAAAAAAATTGCAACAACATCACAATGATGACTGCGTATTTGGCAAGGAAGATAGTTGAGATTTTCTGCGGTGTTGTAAATAATTGTTTCCAGCCATTATTCTTGAATTCCAGTTGGGCGATTAAACTTGTAACGAGGATAATTCCCATTGGCATAAGTATAACTGCCATTGAATTCCAGCATTCGTCAGATAACATTATCCAGAAATCCGGCGGCGGCGGATGGACTGGTTGGCTGAACTCTTTAATGATATGGGCCAGCAGTACTGAGACCGGTATAAAGAAACCACCTATCACCACAAGCCATGCAGCAGCACTCCCTTTTTTCTTTATCCACTCGCTCTGAAAGCTATGCAGGAAGGAGGGCACTGTCATTGTTTTCTATCAGGCTCAAAAAAATTGATTCAAGATCCCTTTTATAGATACTGATTTCAAATACTTCAATGCCGTTGCTGACTAACTGTTTATTGAGCAGGGAAATATCCTGTTTTGTTTGCATTGGTAATATTATTTTTTCATGCCGGTGCCGGATTCCGGGAATGCGGTCAGCCAATATCTCCATGGCTCTCATGTTATCACTCGTTTCAAGAATGACATGAGATGATTGTTGCTGCATTGAAACCAATTCGTTTAAAGTGCCCTGGAATACAAGTTGTCCCTTATTGATAATGCCCAGGTGCGACACCAATTTTTCAATTTCAGAAAGCAGGTGGCTTGAGATGACAATCGTAATTCCGTTTTCCGCGTTCATTTTTTTCAATAGCTCGCGCATTTCCAGGATGCCATTGGGGTCTAACCCGTTCGTGGGTTCATCAAGAATGAGCAGCGATGGATTATTCAACAATGAAATTGCAATACTCAACCGCTGTTTCATTCCAAGCGAGAACTGTTTTACTTTTTTATTGCCGGTGTCAGATAGTCCTGCAAGGCTGAGAACTTCCTCTATTCTTGGCAGCGGACATTGATAAACTTTTTGCAGGAGATTTAAATTTTCTTTTGCCGTCAGATGGCCGTAGAGTGAGGGGCTTTCTATCAGTGAGCCGACGTTTCTTAAAATTTCAACACGGTTTTCCAGGAATGATTTTCCAAAAATTGAAATGCTGCCGGTTTGTTTTTTCAGCAAGCCAAGCAACAATCTCAAAGTGGTAGTTTTGCCTGCGCCGTTTGGACCTAAGAAACCATAAATGGAGCCTTCAGGCACATGCAGGTTAATGCTGTTTAAAACACAGTCCTTGTCAGAAAACCTGTAGTCAAGATCTGTTGTCTCGATGCAAAACATGTTGTTGTGATGGAATTGAGACTATAACGGGGATGTATCAACCATTATTTGGACTTGTTGAAAATTATGCAGCAATAGAAAGTGCTTTTAAAGCTAAAAGCCACCCTGCCAGGTTAAGTGCACTTCGAAAATAATTCAAACGAATCCATGACGATGCAATTCCTGAAGCATCATGTTGTGAAAGCTTTTCGGCATTCATGAGCTTAATGGCTTTCGGGATGAAGAATGTAAAAGTTCCGGTTCGTTCAGCCAATGTTATAATCGATGCCGCAAGCCACCAGTCATGCCTCGGCCCGATTGATTGCCATGCAACGATAATATTGGCAATTGTAAGAAGCGTGAGCGGCATGGTTGTGACCATTCCCCAGAATTTTCTTCCCGTGTCTGTTTCCTTCATTGCTTTGCTGTTCACGATGTATCCGCCGCCTTGTGATTTAATAAACCATTGCGGTAAAATGATTCTTGTCTCGTAAAGTCCTGCTCCGAAAGCAATGCCCAGGTTGATGATGAAAAGCCATAAGAGTATTTCGGGGATATTGAGATTCATTTTTTAAAATAGGTTTTATGATATTCCCGAAGAGAATAAATCAGTTCACGCTGAGAGATTCCATTTCCCCCGCAGTTTGGGCAACCCATCCCGGTGCATTGTTAATGCCCTGGCGTAACAATAGATTCAGTTGCGCTGTATGGTGTTGTATATGCCTGATGTTATAAATCAGCATTTCAAAAAATGAATTATCGATTGACGGATTCACCCAGCGCTTCAAAGCTATTTCATCGGTAAGAGATGCGATTACTGAGCGACATTTTTCGCGGCCCATTTTTAAATAGTCAATCAATTCAGCTTTTGTATATATGCGCGGAGGCATTGCCCCTGAAGGATCCCATTCTGAAAGTGTATATGGTTTTGGCGGCGCCCATGAATCGGGATCGGCAGCCAGATAATAATCCAGGTAGAATATCGTATGATAAGCCTTGTACCAGAATTTATTTTGATTGTCCCAAAGGTTTTCAGGACACATCACGATTGCATTCTCCAGCATATCAATTGCAGCACCGTATTGTTTCCAGAGCGTTTGTTTGTAAGAAGGATTCATATGATTGAAGTTTAATGAAGAGCCAAAAATGTGAAATATTAGAGAGATTGGCAAGAACAGGCAGAATTAAGTAGTGGCTGCCGGTAGATATTCAAGCCCCATGTTGACATGAACTTTTTTAATCCTGCAATTACATTTTCACGAAAGGGCAGGTCTTTGAAAAGGAAGACAGCCGGATTTGCAAAAAATAAAGTCCCTTGCTTAAATCGGAGACATCAATTGTTTCCTGGGGCGATGAAGGATTTAGCTCAATTATTTTTCTTCCAAGATTGTCATAAATAATTATCGAGTCAAATTGTTTTCCGCCCGGTGTTATTTTCAGATGATCTGAAACAGGGTCAGGAAAAAGATGAATACTGCCGGCTTCAAACGCATCACTGCCGGCGGATGCAAGGCAGTTAAAAGAGAAGAGCCCGTATCCTAAAATCACGGGTGTAAACGCATAACCCAGATCTCCTGCAGTAAGGATATGATTATAGGTTGTTGCCAAATTGTTGAATGAAGAGACTGAGAAAAATGCATTCAGGTTGCTGTCAGCATTCTCGATAATCCCGGATATGGTTCCATAAACATTTTGATTTAAGGAATCGCCGGCAAATTGCACAGTGTCGCCCGGACACATATTTAAAAGGGGCGGAGCAGGCTGGCCGACAACAACAAGGAATATTGCTGCATTTGCAAAAGAGCAGGAGCAAAAAATAACTGCGATTAAAAAAAGTTTCTTCATAATAAAAAATTTAAACCGAAAGATATTTAAAACGCAGGGCTTTACAAGATGTAATATGAAATATTATTTCAACCGGCTGATGATTTCGTCTCGCACCTGTTTTTAATGATTCTTAAAATATTCTGCTGGATATCGCGCATGATCAGTTTGCTCCAGAGCCCGCTGTAAAAATTGAAGTGGGTTGACAAGCGGAATTTCGAAGTGAGGTGTAAAATTATCAGTCCGGAAGCTGTTTTTTCAATTTCATATCTTCCTTCCATCACATCAAAATATTTTCCGCCAGCCATTACGTGCTGATCCAATGCGGCCGGTGGAGTAGAGGAGGGATCGGCTTTAATTGTAAATGCCAGGACTTTATTTTGAACTGCTTCTGTCACCGTTTCCGTAAAGAATAATCCCCGGGCGAAAATTGCTTTCCTGATCCCTCCGACAGCAACCGTATCGAGTTCCGCTTCAATGGGACGGGGAAAGCCCAATACCTGGAACAGGGATATTTTATTTTCCGCTTCGGGGATTTTTTTCACGCGCGTAATGTTCTCCCATACTTTTTCATCACTGGCGTTTATTGAAATGGTTGTTTGCTCTGTAAATATTTTTTCTGTCAACCCGAAATAATTTTCAATAGGTGCAGCTAAAAATGGAACTAATAGTATTGCCGACATCAGCATTTTATTTTTTCGCCTGAAAAAAACCATCACACCGAGCATGCTGCCTATCAGCGACATGATTGCGAAAATCGGTATGGCCATTAGTGCGCAAATGATTCCTTCTTCTCCGAATAAAACAGAAATGAGCACTACACCTATAATTGAAAACAAAGGCATTGTTACCACAAATATTTTGCTTACACGTGTGATGGTATCTAAATGATACGCTGTGTAAATTCCTATTGCCATCGGCACCAGGAAAATAAATGATAGCGTCATCAAGCCGTCAGTAGGAATGAGCGGGTTCTCTCCCAAGTCCAAAGCGAAAATAAAACGGGCCAGGAGTCCGTAGGCAATACCGTATGAAAGGGCTTTCAGGTTTTTCAATTGAAGATAGGTTTAATTTTTAACGGAAAATTGCTCTACGATGATCAGTTTTTTACTTACGAAATTCTTTTCACTCTGAATGTTCACATAATAAATCCCGTTTGCAACGCCTTCCATATTAAAAGTTGATCCTTCCTGATTAATTGGTGCTTGATAAATCACTTCTCCCAAAACATTAAGTATCTGAATCAACCCGGAATTGTATTTTTTACTTTTTATATAAAACAATCCATTTGATGGATTCGGAAATATGACGACTTCATTTTCATTGTCGAAAATATTTTCTTCAATTCCTGTTTGTAAATCAAGTTTTGCAACGAATACATCTGCATACCCTCCCCCGGAATTAATTAACGTTGTACCTCCGAAGGTAAGTGTACTTCCGTAGAAGTCACCTGTCACATAAAGCGATCCACTACTGTCTATACTCATACAATGTGTTTTGTCAGTAGCCGGACCTCCTGCACTGAATGCTGACAGTACGCTGCCAGCTGCATCGTATTTTACGACATATATGTCTGCATCACCTGCATTCGTTAAAGGAATGGTTCCAAATGTTATCGTTGTGTCAGCATAATATCCCGTGATGTAGGCATTCCCCGTTATGTCTGTAGCAATTCCTGATGCGACATCAATGAAGCGCGTTCCTTCACGCCTCGACCAAAGCTGGTTACCTGAAGAATCATATTTAACAACAAAAATATCTGTCGGACCTCCTGTTGTCCGGGCATTGTAAAGTGTGTCATTTCCGAAGACAAGAAAAATGCTGTTGAAATATCCGGTTACAAGAATATTCCCTGATGTGTCAGTAGCAAGCGAAGTACCTGATTCAGTACCGCTTCCTGCACCGCTTCTTCCCCAAATTGCATTTCCTGCGCTGTCATATTTTACTGTGAATACATCATCATATCCGGTTATACCGGGATTGGTTAAAGTTACAGCGCCAAAGTTGCAGACGGCGCTGCCTGAACTTCCGGTAATAATCATGTTCCCACAATGATCTGTGGCAATACCGTTAATGGCATCGTCTTCTGATCCGCCCGCACCTGTTAATTTAACCACATTGCCTGATGAATCATATTTGACGATAAAAATATCAGTATTAATGGTATCGGAGTTTATAACCGTCAACGAATCAAAAGTCATCGAACTGCTATAGTAAAAGCCTGCTATGTAAACATTTCCGGAGGCATCTGTGCAAATCGCAGTGCCTTCGTCAAAACTATTTCCGCCGCCGGTCTTTGCCCACAATTCACTTCCGGAAGATGTGTATTTCACGATAAAAATATCAGTGGCACCACCGGGTGTATTGTGTAAAGTATCATTTCCGAAAATTATTTCCTGGCTGTAATAATGGCCAGTGACATATACGTTTCCTGAAGCATCCGTAGTAACAGCCATTCCATAATCGTAATCGGGACCACCTGCCCGCACCGCCCAGAGCGGAATACCAGAGGGAGAATACTTTACAAGGAACATGTCTTCCATTCCTGTATTTGCATTTGTTAAAGTGAAATTTCCAAAATCAATGGTCGCGCTTGCAAACATGCCGGTGACGTATGTATTGCCTGCACCATCAGCGCTGATACCAATTCCCAAATCTGCACGATTGGCTGATGTGCCGCTTTGTGCCCATTGCCATTGAGCAGAAACAGGATTTTTGTTCAGCAAAACCAAAAGCATTAAAAAAAAATTCGACTTTTTCATTTTAGAACGATAAATATTTTAGGCTCCCGGTTTTTATTTCTCTAAAGTTTAATCACTTCGAGCAGAAAGGGTGAATCATCCAGCAAAAAATATATTTTGTTATCCAGTTCCCTGGCGATAATATTCATGAGGTTTTCTTTCACCCCCACTTTAATTACATCCTTGGTGAGCATCCAGCTTTTATTGTTTAAGAACTTAAGTTCCTGTGAAATGGTTGAGGCTGTTTTTGGTATCTCTATTGTAAATATGGCATTGCTTCCGAAATTGAATTTTGTATCAATCATTCCCTTGCGGAATAATTCTACCCGTTTCATTCCCTCTGAATCCGGTTTCATTTCCATAATCGGAAGCACCTGGCATTCGACAACCTTCCAGGTTGCGATTAAGGAATCTTTTGAAAGACCTTGTGAAATAAGTTGCCCTGAATAGATCAACAAGGCAATAATGATGAAGGTGATTTTCATTGTTGTTTGTTCAGAGTAGTATGGCAATACTGTTTAACCGGACTAGAATTCTCTTCCAGAAAAAAGGTATCCACAATATCGCAATAATCCCTAATGAAAGCAGGTTGAATTTAATCCTCCATCCGGGTTCGGGATTAATTGCAGTGCCTGGTTGCTTCAATGCCGTTGCCCTTCCCAAAGCTATGAAAGCATCTGCAATGGGAAGTCTGCCGAGTAAGTATTTTTTCTGATCTCCCGAAGTCCATGAAAATCCAAATGCATTGACGGTTTTATATTGTTCTTCAGCCAGTGCGTCATCATTAAAAAGAGCGAACGTGCCTGTCGCTACAATCGTAGCAGCAAAACCGACACCGAATATAACAGGGCCGGAGTCAATATCGCCGTTTCCATTTTGTCCTTTTGGATATTCTCTCACGGAAGGAAGTCCAAATGTCTTGCTTACAAAGTTGGACTTAAAAAGCTTGTATTGCTTCAATGCAAAACCAGGATCAGTTTCTGCCAGCAACCTGAGCATTAAGCACATGGAACTTCCCCTGGCGCCAACAATAGATTGTCCTGTTTTTGGATCTGCTTCATGCGGGATCATCATAGTCACGGGATCAAGCCTGCTCCTGACTTTCAGCAGCCAGGAATTAATTTCATTTTTATATTTCTCCGGAAATATTTTATCGTGAATGCTTAGGGATGCCATGGCGACAAACATGTCTGCAGGCCAGGCGCTTCCCGTGTAAGATTCCAGGTAAGGATTTTCAGATTCTCTTAAAGCATTTTTGATATTGTCACATCGAACCTCGAACGAATCCCTATAAGCTTTAAGATTTTCCGCTGTTGTATCTGCACTTAAGATTTTTGATAAGAGATAATTTCTCCAGCCACTGTAGTAGATGCCGTATCCGGGTTTTAAGGAATTGTCAAAACCCCTTTTTCCTTTCTCAGAATTAATTGCATCGAATGCATAGAGACTTTCTGAAATTGCTTTGTCATGAAGAGCTTTGTCTTTCGAATCACAAAGAGCGAGCTCGCACCAGGATAATCCATACATCGCATTGACAAAAACAAATCCTTCAGGAAAAATTCTTTGCATCTCGTCACCGAGGGAATTATTTTTTAATTCACGCTCAAGAAAATTCAACTGATGAATAATATCATTCTTCTTTTCTTCGTATGAATAATTCTCAGCATATAACCTGAAATTGAACAGCAGGATAATGAAAGTGATGAATGAAATGATTAGCAGGAGAAGATATCTCATCCAGGCAGGTGGTTTAGTGGTCCATTGCTGAAAGCTGGCAAGTTACTTTTTTATTTTGTGTGCAAACTTCCTGTAAAGTATCATGGCAGGAACAGCGAGGAGAATTATTCCCCAAAATTGAGCAATGAAAACAAAAAATGCTTCCATTGATTTCCATCCCGTTTTCAATGCATCAAGCATCCTGCTTCCGAAACCAGGAGTGTAAGAATCAATATTTTTTTCGTTGGAGATCAGTTCCCTCTTCATCGCCGGCCGCTGGTAAATAGATAATGTTATTGTACTGAAATTGATTTGGTCCTGGTAGGAAAGGTTTGAGATTTTTGCATTATCGGATTGTTCCTGCCTGTTCAACAGCAGCTCTTCGGCCCGGGCAGTTTCATTTAATTTTTTTCCGCGGTTGTCTATTGCATTTGTGAGCCGCTGTTCGTGACTGGCAACCCTGCCCTGGGTCAATTTATTTGAGAGCAGCTGAAGTGCAACATCATCAGCCTTTATGATCCTGTAATCCAGGTAATCAATGAGAAGAGAAACAGATTTTAAAACTGTATCAAGTTTTGTATTCGGTACCCTTAAAGTTATTGCATTCGAAACAGTAAAATAGGTTGTTTCAAGAGATGAGTCAGCAGAAACAGGAATAACTGTTTTGTTGTTGATGCTGCTTTCTAAGTTTGTATAAGCTACAAAGCCTCCGAATTGATTCGTAATATTTTCTATTGCATAAGTGGAATTGACAACGCTCTTCACTTTAAATTTCAAATCCGCTGTACGGATAAATTTTCGATCTGAGTCCTTGCCATTCTCAACTGCCGCTGAAGAAGAAATAAATTGATTCGCTGTTGAATCGGTTTGTGAAATGCCGTTAGCGGTTACTGCTTCCTTGCGGGTTTGGTTGCAGGAAAAAAATAATGCAGCAAGTCCTGCTGCCAGGAGTAATCTCAGGGTTGGTTTCATGCCGGATAAGGTTAGGGTTTGCTCACGCTAACGCTGCCGGGAAAGGTTCATTGAAAAAAATAAGAACTTTATAATATTATTAACAATTGATTGAGTCGCTGATAAATAATAGTCCACTGTCATTTGGTCAAATCATTTCCTTCAAAAGCATTTTCTTAATCAAAGAAACCTGTCCCAAATGATAATAACTGTGTTCAATCATAGCTTCAATGTTTCTCCCGTACGTCCCATACTTTTCATCTGTAAAAACTTCATTGAGTTTGGCTTCAGACATTTCTGCAACATGACTAACAAACTCTTCTGAGTTGCTTAAAAATTCGTTCACCAATTTATTCCAATCATCATCAGAATTTATCGGCGGCATATCAAAGCTGTATTTGTCACGTATCTCCAGTTGCCCTCCTCTGAAAACATTTAAAATTCCTCCGAGGTAATAGTTGATGTGGAAAGTGAGCGCAGCAATTGTATTCAGGCTGCCGGTTTTTTTCGTTGCCTGTTCCCATGTCACATCAGAAAGTTTTTCTTTCCAATTGGTATTGGCAACCCATTTTCCATCGAGCAATACTTCCTGAAGCCGGTGGGCGAGAGAGGTGCTGTTTGTCATTCACAAATTTAAAGAATTTCCTGCAGCTTTTGCCGCGTAGCCACGAGGTAACAAAGACACTAAGACATTATGCCGGTTCACAAAACGTTTTTAAAAAGTTCTTCTCTCATCTTCTCCTGTGATTTAACATGGATTGTATCAATTCCAAGTTTGCCGGCACCATCTGTATTATCAGGATTATCATCCAGGAAAACTGTTTCAGATGGTTTGGTTTGTAAATAGTCCAGAACAGTTTGAAATGCTTTCGCTTCGGGTTTTCTTGTTCCTATTAAGTGAGATGAAAATACTTTTTCAAAGTGCTTAAGTGTGTCCGCATACCTTGCTGGCCAGACTTTGTAATGAATAGCATTGCTGTTTGTTAAAGCTACAAGTTTGTGGTGTTTCTTCAAATGCAGCAATATTTTATCAATGCCAGGGTAAGGATCTAAATACAAATCATTCCAACCCCTGTCAAAATCTTCATCACTGAGTTTGATGCCTATTTGTTCGGTGACAATCTTTCTGTATTCTGCAGGTGAAATATCATTTCGTTCAAATTCATTCCAATGTTCATCAATTACGAATTTATTTTTGATGTCGTCAAATGGCTTGCCGGAAGAAGCTGACCATGACTCGAAAATGTTGTCGAAGGAAATATCAAAAACAACTCCGCCCAGATCGAAGATGATGGATTTAATTTTTGCCATGAAGGACGTATATTTTGAAAAGCAGAATACAAATATGAAAAGATATTTTGGTATCTTATTTCTTCACAATCTTTCCGCACCATTCATGGTTTTTGTCGTCTGTGATAGTATAAAAATAAATGCCGGAAGAAAAAGGAGTGAGATCTATTTCTGAAAAATTATTTTTCATATTCATGACTACTCTTCCCGTATTATCAATTACCGAAAGATGCCTGATGACTACGCCTGTACTGTTTATTTCTTTCCAGCACAGTGGGATCCGAAGCTTGGAATTCACGTGACTTGAAGTCG
>JADMIO011305975.1_pt1 | contig 115707 bp, 103 predicted proteins | sample 8958161 | NCBI WGS metagenome assembly JADMIO01 (sample SAMN16585339, study PRJNA669376) | soil metagenome | isolation source: Crop rotation soil | place: USA: Cullars Rotation, Alabama | collected 2011 | reverse complement strand
GATCCTCCCCTTCGCAACAAAGACAAACATGGCGCCCCAATGGGGCGCTTTTTTTATGAACAACAATTGCCCCGAAGGGGCATTCGCTTTGTTGACCTCGATCCTCCCCTTCGCAACACAGAAGCGCTTCAATTGGAGCGCTTTTTTTATGAACAACAATTGCCCCGAAGGGGCATTCGCTTTGTTGATCTCGATCCTCCCCTTCGCAACAAAGACAAACATGGCGCCCCAATGGGGCGCTTTTTTTTGCACGTATGTGACGCAGAAACGCCGCGTAGAAACGCGGCGCCGTACCCTATATAATTATGAACAATTGTAAATTGAATGAGATCCTTTTGCCCCGTAGGGGCAACAGATCTGTAACGCCTCTACGCTAGCTTCTCCGGGAAATGCTGCTAGCTCCACTGCTCTTTTGATCCTTGATCAATCCATCTCCGGCGATGCGAATGCCGCTCGCTCCACTTGCTCTCGCAGTTAATTCCTTATTCACCGTGACTTTGATTTCTGATGCACCAGATGCATGTGCAGAACATTGATCCGTTGCGAATCCGTAACCATTGAATTCACTTGCACCGCTGGCTTCAACCTGGAGCTGCCCTACTTTGCCCCTGATCTCTACATCGGATGCTCCGCTGAGATCAGCGTTCATTGTCTTTGCATTGATCTCTCCCTTGAAATCACTCGCACCAGAAAATCTCAATTCGAAATCAGCATCAGGAGAATTGATGACATTGCTTACATACACATCGCACGCACCAGACGCAATTAGTTTGTTCAGGCGCTTAAACGATACATACGCTTTGAGTTTTTTGTTACCGGTATTTTTCCACCACCTTCCCTTTTCTGCATACCAGATCTTCAAGACACCATTCTCAACTTCTGTTTGTATCCGATCACGATCTTCTGTCTTTGCTGCACTTACTGCAACAGCTTCTTCATCATCCTGCGAAAGATACAGGTCGATTGCATCAGAAACTTTGATCCCTGTAAATCCGCTCACCTTGCGTGCCTGCGCATTGGGATCATTAACAGTTTGCTTCTGCGCAAGCAGGGGCAAACTTAGAAATGAGATAAATAAAACGGCAATTAATTTATTCATGATTTGTAATTATTAACTTTTACGGGAAACACTTCCGCCGCTGCTCGTCCTGATATTCCTGATCGATCCGTTTCCTTTATAATTTATATACCCGCCACTGCTGGCATCAACCGACAATTCCTTATTCACGGTTACCTGAACACCGGCACCGCTGCTCATATCAGCTTCACAATTTTCGACAGTGAGGTCGAATCCATGAAATACACTGCCACTGCTCCCGTCGGCAACCAATTTACCTGTCACGGTCCCGGATATGCGAATAAAAGATCCGCTGCTTTGCTCTACATTCATCTCGCCGACCTCAACCTTCCCATTAAAGGATGCACCGCTCGATGTTTCCAAATTCAGGCGTGAAGCCTTGATGGTGCCTTCCAGTTTTACCGCTGAACCTGAAGATGCGCGAAGGCCATCCAGCTTTACAAATGATACATAGGCTCTCAGCTTTCTTCTGGTTCCGCCGCGCCATTGTCTCCACCAGTTGTCATCAAAATAGATCCTCAATTCACCATTGATGACCTCTGTAATTATTTTGTCCCTGAATTCCGGCTCGTTTGCACTCACCGCAACAGCCTCGGTATTTCCCTCATTGAGGAAAAGCTCGATACCATGAGAAACTTTTATTGAATGAAAATCTTTTACATCACGTTTAACCGCATTCGCATCGTTGATCTGAGTTTGTGCAGTCAGCGAAAGAGAAATAAACCCACTAAAAAGAAAGAATACCAGTTTTTTCATAAATAGTTTTTTTAAAGACTCCGTTTTAATTTGATTGTTGCATTAACCCCTCTTGCTTACGCTGCTGCCACCACTGGAAGACTTACTCTTAACGACTCCAGGTCCTTTATAATCGATATCGCTGCCGCCACTGGCATCAGCCGTCAATTCTTTCGAAACGTTCAGCTGTGCATCACTTCCACCGCTTGCAGAAACGGTTGCATATTCAACATTGAGGCCGAAACCATTGAAATCACTGCCGCCACTTGCGCTGATCCTTAATTTCGAGGCTGTACCCTTGATGTCCACATCAGAGCCGCCACTTTGCGAAATGTCCAGATCGCCTACTTCAACAGTTCCGGAGAAATCGCTTCCGCCAGATATGCCCATCTTGAGTGAACTTGATTTGATGACGCCGTTCACGATAATATCGGCACCGCCGGATCCTTCAAGGGCATCAAGAGTTTTGAAAGAAACATAGGCCTTCAGGCGGCGGTCACGCCAGCCAAAACGCCAGTTTTCATTATAATAGATGAGGAGCACGCCGCTTTCGACCCGGGTGACGATCTTGTCCCGGTATTCTATCTTCGAGGCACTCACGGCAACGGCTTCTTCATTTCCCTGGGTGAGGTAAAGGTCTATCCCATCTTCAGCCCGGATCGCATGAAACCCTGTGGCAGAGCGGGGTTCCGCATTTTGATCATTGATGGTTTTCGTTTGTTGGGAATTACAGGCCAGGCATATAAAAAGGACAAAGACTGCCAGTAAGCTCTTCTTCATAAGTCTTATTTGGGGGTGTGACGGTCGAGGGTTCCGAAAAGTTACAGGACTGTGAAAAAAACTTTGAGTGTATCTTTGCTTGCCTCGCCGATGGCGGGGTCAGATTCCCGGGGTGCTCCCCGATCCGCCTTTGGCGGGATCGGGGGGCTGAGATAAGACCCGTAGAACCTGAACAGGGTAATGCCTGCGCAGGGAAGGTAGAAAAGATCATTCCTACACTTCTTCGCAGCATTTCTCTTAAACCATTTTTTCAAAAAATCATTGAAATGAAAAAATCGTTTTTGGGGATTTGCTTTGCTGTATTTTTTCAATCCCTCACTGCTCAAATTATTGCAGGACGGGTAGTTGATCCGGAAGGAAATCCCCTCGCTTCGGCAACAATAGAACTGGACCGGTATGGGAACACGATTTCTAACGAAACCGGCTATTTTGAATTCAAAAGATTAAAGCAGGGAACCTATTTGTTAAGGATCACTTCGATCGGGTATAAGCCGGTTGAAGAGAACGTGCAAACAGATTCCACCGTCAGGGAATGGAAAATGGAAAGGCTGAATATATTCATGCAGCCCGTCGAAATTCGTGCGATCCGCGCGGATGACAAAGCGCCTTTCACGAAAACCAATTTAACGAAGCCGGAGATCGAAAAGCAAAACCTGGGACAGGATCTTCCCTTCCTATTGAATCAAACTCCTTCGGTCGTTATCAATTCAGATGCAGGTAACGGTTTTGGCTATACGGGAATAAGAATACGCGGTAGCGATGCCACGAGAATTAATGTTACACTGAATGGCATTCCTTATAACGATGCAGAATCGCAGGGAACATTCTTTGTAGATCTTCCGGACTTTGCTTCGTCACTAAGCAGTATCCAGGTTCAGCGTGGAGTAGGTACCTCTTCGAATGGCGCCGGTGCATTCGGGGCGACAATCAACCTTGCAACAAATGAGGTGTTGACATCGCCCTATGCCGAGTTGAATAACTCGTATGGATCATTCAATAGCTGGAAACATACGATAAAAGCAGGGACGGGTTTGCTTAACGATCATTTCACCCTTGACGCAAGGTTCTCGCAATTGTCAAGCGATGGTTATATCGATCGCGCTTCGAGTGACCTGCAATCACTTTATGTTTCAGGTGCATGGATGAATGCAAAAAGTTCGCTACGGTTGAATGTATTTACCGGAAAGGAAAAAACCTACCAGGCCTGGTACGGAGTCTCCGAGGCCGATCTGAAAATCAACCGGACGATCAACTATGCAGGAATGGAAAGACCTGGCGCTCCTTACGATAATGAAGTGGATAATTATCGCCAGGACCATTATCAACTTTTTTTCAACCACCAGTTCTCAAAACAAGTCAGTTTCAATACTGCGTTTTTTCTCACAAACGGCAATGGCTACTACGAACAATACAAAGCTGACCAAAATGCTTTAGACTATGGATTGCAGGACACGACCGGTGATCTCATCAGGCAACTCTGGCTGGATAATCATTACTATGGGCAAATCTTTTCGATCCAATATCGAAAGAACAAGGATCAATTCACATTTGGCGGAGGATGGACAAGGTATGAGGGCAATCACTTTGGCGAGATCATTTGGTCACAGACTGCGATACCGCATAAGTACAGATGGTATGACCACAATGCATTGAAGACTGATCTCAATGTATATGCGAAATACCAACGTCAATTGACCCCCTATCTTTCCCTGTTCGGGGACCTGCAGCTTCGAAGGGTTAAATATAATATCGATGGATTTAGAGATAACCCAACAGTGACCATCAACCAGGATTGGAATTTCTTCAATCCAAAAGCCGGTATCAGTTACACCAAAAACGGATACCAGTTATACGCGTCTTATTCCCTTGGACAAAAGGAACCCAACCGTGATGATTTTGAAGCGGGACAAAATCAACTACCCAAGGCCGAGATGTTACACGATTTTGAATTCGGTTTTGAGAAACGTAATAGTCAATCGCAATTTGGGGCCGTTCTTTATTACATGACCTACAAAGATCAATTGGTTTTGACCGGCAAGGTCAATGATGTTGGTGCCTATACGCGCACAAATATTCCGAATAGCTTCAGAGTTGGACTGGAACTCCAGGGAAGATCAAGAATAAGCAGCTGGATGCAGGCTGCAGCCAATCTCACATTAAGCAGGAACAGGATCAATGACTTCGTCGAATTCTTTGATGATTATGATACCGGGGGCCAAAAAAATATCAATCACGGAAGCACAGATATTGCTTTTTCGCCGGCAATTACCGGTTCAGCGATAGTTTCATTCTTTCCCGTAAAGAACTCGGAGATCGCGTTAATTGGAAAATATGTAAGTCGTCAGTTTCTCGACAATACATCAAATAATAATCGAAGTCTTGATCCGTATTACGTGCAGGATATTCGTTTGAGCTATTCGATGAAGCATGTGAATTTTATTTTGCAGGTCAATAATGTGCTTGACAAAAAGTATGAACCAAACGGATATTCGTACAGCTATATCTATGGCGGTTCGCTGATTACAGAAAATTTTTATTACCCGATGGCTGGAACAAATTACCTGATCGGAGTAGGATTAAAGTTTTAAAGTGAGAACAGATCCAGGGTACCCTGTAGTCTCAATCGATAAAAAGCGAGTTCTTTCATGTTTTTACGTTTCGCAAATCGCGAAACGGTCTCCGCATAATTCAAAATATTGAAGACTTTTAAAAACGGAGCTATTTCGTTAAAGTTTGAGGGATCGATACCATAGCCTTTCAGGAATTCCTCGCGCGCGTCAACCGAAAGATCGTGAAGTGCAATGGAAAGGTCCCAATAAGGGGCAATACTTGAACAGCAATGTTCCCAATCGATCAAGGCAAGGATCTTTCCATTATTGTCAATGATCACATTTTTCAGGCGAAGGTCTCCATGATTCAAAACAGGATCCACTTTCCATTTTTCCATCCTGGGCACAAGGGAAGAAAGTTTTTTGAGTTGTGCTTTGTTGAGCATATCGTTTTTACTCAGTATATCGATCCGCTCGCGAACATTGAATTCATCCAATAAATATTCTTTCCATGTCTTATTCTTCGACAGCCTGTTTTTTGACCAGTCGAAGTTGTTGCCATAATTATTTGTTCTTATAGTATGAATGAGTTGTGCATAATGCCCAATTTCAAATAAGATGCGCAGCCTGTCCGGATGATGGGTCGCTTCCGTTCCCCGCAATTTTTGCTGAAGCATATATGGAAGTTCAACCACCTCATTTCCTACTTCCAGGATTTCAGCAACGGGAACTCCGAGTTTTTTTACTTTGTCTACTGCCCATTGTTCTTTTTGGAAATCCTTAAACCTGGCTGGAGATCGTGCGATCCTTACAATGAATTCACCTTGCCTGCATTTTACTTCAAATACAAAGTTGGTAAGACCGGCCGGCTTGAATTCAATCTTCTTACATTCAGAACCAAAATGATGCTGGATGATCTTTTTAACCAAGGTTAATTTCTTCCTTATTTCGGATGCCGGGTGTTTGCGCATTAGTGGTGAATGACGGTTTTCTGCATCAGGGCCAACTGCTCCAGCAATTCTCCCAATTCGGCAGAACCGTGAACTTTTATTGGTGGAAGTGTGCCCTGGTATTGAAGGTAAGGATTCCCCACATGCACAGCCTGACCCACCGCCGATAAGAATGTATCCATTTCTGAATCGCCCGCTCCCAATGAATGGTTCAAATCAAAATCCAGATATTTCGCAATTCTTTCTGCTCCGGAACGCTTGTCAACACCTTTATGCGTAAAAAAATTATGCTTCCTGGTGTGCTGATAAGCCATTAACTGATCCTGGGGAATATCGATCAGCAAAAATATCATACATAGTGGTTGTGATCGTAATTGCTCTTCAAGAAGGTCACTGGCCCCCGAATAAACAGATGAGGCACTCACATATTTCTTTCTCACCGATTCAATCTTCGTGGGTAAGGGTGTCCAAATGATTTCCCCTGCTGTCCAGTCGCGAGGATAGTAAAAGACCAACAGATTACCCGATTTCCTGGATATGAGATCTCTCACCATATTCATTACTTCAGTGATCTCTTCCTGGTCGAGTATGACAGCATCAATCTCTTCATATACAAAAGCACCACTCTTCGCCTGGTTAATGTATCCTAACTGGCTTCCATTCATCAATACTGTTGGGATCGGAGCATTCGAGATATTGTACCATTCCATCGCAAAGGTCCTCATTACTGAAAGTGGGAACCGGAGTGTGTTTAATACCACTGGTCGCCCTAATTCATAGATCTTCTCCAATCCCAGCTCAACAGAATTTGGAATGAGGTACTGTCCCTGGAACTCATGAATTGCCGTTCCATCAAGGTCAGTAACTACTCCGCCTTTTTCTGCAAATGATGATTGATTGAAGAAAGTCTGTAACTGTATCGCCTGTGCCTCGGAGATCGCCATTCCTCTACGATTTAACTACATATACCACAATACCATGCCGTCAATCGATTGCTTAATCAAAATTGGATTAGAGGAAAATAATCTACAAGTTTGTATAGCGAAATGAATATCAAGACTTTTATCCTCGATTCCTGCGCCACTAAGCCCTTTACGGGAAATCCCACGCCTGTTTGTATCCTTAACTCGGAATATCCTGACAACATTCTCCAATCAATCGCTACCGAATTCAATTTGCCGGTTTGTGTTTTTGTCTTAAAGGAAAAAATTCGATACTTCACATCAACAACAGAGATCCCCGCATGTGGTCATGGCACCATTGCCGCAGCAAAGCTTCTATACCTTCTGAATGGAATTACTGAGATCGAATTTATAACGATAGAAAAACTGAAACTACCTGTTAAGATCGAATCAGGATTGCCTTGCATAGAATATCCAAACTATAACCTGAAGGAATATCCTGTTACCAATGAACTTCTTTCCTCACTTGGAATTACAGAATACGTTTCTGCAGGACTAATAGAGGAGCTGGAAACATTGGTCATCGAGGTTGATGATCCTTCTGTGGTAAGAAAACTGAGACCGGATTATGAGGCAATGATGAAATCCGACAATAAGATTGTAGAAGTTGTGGTTACATCAATCTCCGATGATATCAAATATGATTACCTGCTTCGTTCATTTTGTCCATGGATCGGGATCGATGAAGACCCGGTAACGGGTTCGGTTCAAGCCGCACTCGGCGGTTTTTGGAAGGAAAAATTGGGCAAGAACCCACTCAGCGTATTTCAGGCATCGGAAAGAACCGGTCAGTTAAGTGTATTCGTGACTGAAAAAAATACAGTTACCATTAAGAGCGATGCACTCATTGTTCTCCGGGGTGAATTAAATTTGTGATATGAAGAATCCAATCCTTTTAGTCTTCTTGCTTCTCCCATTCACTGCATATGTTCAGATCAATATAAGCGTTTCAGCCGGTGATCATGACCGGTTCAAGTGCCCTGTGTCCGTTTTTTTGACCAAACCATTCTCAAAAGAAAAAGAGGTGCGCCTTGTTGAAGTCAAAACGAAGAAAAGGATACCTGCTCAATTGCTGGATAGCATCACGCTCATATTTATACTTGACTCGCTAAAGGCAAAGGATTCGAGGACGTATACCCTGGACTACGAACCAGAAAAAAAACAAATGTTTCACAATGTGACGGCAGAACAGGATCAAAATGGGATCTTAGTTCGAAGCAAGAACAAACCTGTACTCTATTATCACACTACAGAAGTGTTGCCGCCAGCGGATAGCCCGGCATACTATCGACGCAGTGGTTTTATTCACCCGCTATATTCTCCGGGTGGAAAAATCCTTACGGATGATTTTCCTGCTGGTCACGCGCATCAACATGCGATATTTTCAGCCTGGACCAACACTACGTATAAAAAGCAATTCGTTGATTTCTGGAATCAGCATCTGCAAAAGGGCACGGTTAAGCATACACAGGTGATGAACGTAAAGCAGGGCGCGGTTTGCGCCGAGCTCACTGTTATGTTGGAATACGAGAGTTTCGCGCACGGATTGGTTCTACAAGAACAATGGATAATCCGCGTGTATCCGTTTACTGACTACTATCTATTCGACATCCTCTCGGAGCAATACAATCCCAAGGATGATACCCTATATATTAACAAGTATCATTACGGCGGACAAGCGTTTCGAGGGTCCAAATACTGGAATCCTGACGATAAGGTGAATTATAAAGAAAATTGGAACATTCTAACGAGTGAAGGCGTCAAGGATTCATTGGCCAATCATACACGCGCAAAATGGGTGGATGCATCAGGAAAAATCCAGGACCAGGTTGCAGGAGTAACTGTTTTTGGACATCCGTTAAATTATGGATATCCTCAAACGATCCGCGTTCATCCATCAATGCCTTACTGGGCCTTTGCACCGATGGTGGAAGGAGCTTTCACAATCAATCAAAGAAGTTATTATCGTTCCCGCTTTCGTTATTATGTGCACAACGGAATGCCGGATAAGACAATTATCGAAAGGATAAAAAATGATTTCGTGGAACCGCCGGGAGCGATAGGCAATGGGCAATAAGCAATAAGCAATGAGAAACCTTTGTCTATTGCCCATTGCCAATTGCCTATTGCTCCTTGCCTTCTCTCCATTTCAGCATTCCACCTGAGAGATTCTTGACGTTTTGAAATCCCATTGTCTCGAGAATGAGACAGGCCTGTCCGCTACGGTTGCCGCTACGGCAATAACAAATCACTTCGCTGTTTTTGAGATCATCCAGTTCATCGGCTTGCATAGATTGGATTCGTCCCAACGGTACTAATTTGCCGCCAATATTGAAATCCGCGTTCTCATTTGGTTCACGAACATCAACAAGATTGAGTTTCTCTCCTGCCTGGAGCCGCGATCTTACTTCTTCAGCAGTTATGGTTTGCATATAATATTTTATTAGTTGTTGTCCTGATTATCTGTCGTATCTGTAGCGTTATCAACCTGTCTCAGCGGTTTGGTCGTACTTAGCCACAAATCAATCGCCATGCCCTGGCGAATGCGGTTGAATCGGCGATCCACTGTGAACCGTTCCGGGCTTTGCCTCTTCACATATGCATTGGAGGTATCCTGAACATCGGGATCGGGTAACACGACGCCCAACACGAGATTATTTTGTTGCATTACCATCTTCGCTTCAATATAAGACAGGCCGAAAAGATCGGGAACTGGAAATTCTGTTTGTCCCAGGCCACTTCCCAGCACAAGATCGATCACACTACCCATCCTGATCCTTGTTCCCGGTTTGATCCGCTCACCATCATATACCTGCTCAAGCACGGAATTACGAGCGAAATCAGATTTATAACTTGTATCGCCCCTTCTCAACCCATATTGTTTTAAGACCACTTCGGCATTTCGAAAGCTAAGACCCTCCAGCAAAGGCATCTCAATTGTGGGAGCAACTGCGCGGCTTATCGTTAGATAGACCGTTCTGTTTTTCTTAACGGTTGATTCAGATTCCGGAAATTGCCTTAAGACAGCGAGTGCACTTGCTGTGTCATTGTATACGGAATCCTGTATCTCCACTTCGAATCCCTGGTCTTCCAGGATCTTTCTTGCATCGTCAAACTTTTTTCCAATCACATTGGGTACCGTTAATGTAGATCCATGCCTTGTGAGGAACTTCAATGAAAGCATGAAAAGAAGTAGCAAGATGACAACGATCACGAAGCCGAGCAGGACATGCATCCATAGCGGCTTTTTTTCCATGTACTTTAGTGCGCGCAAAGGGTTTGTTTTAGTTTGATTCTAGTTATCGGTTCTTTTTTTCCGGTCCAGTGCTTCTTCAATCAATGATGAATAAAACTTTTTCAGGCTCCAACCCATGATCTGCACTTGCTGAGGTACGATGCTCGCTTCACTTTGCCCTGGCACCGTGTTGATCTCAAGAATATAAGGCTGGCCTTTTGATTCATTATATATAAAGTCGATCCGCACCACACCCCTGCAATTAAACAATTCAAAAACCTTCTTTGCGGTATCCCTGATCTTATTTTCTACTGATTTATCAATCTTCGCCGGGGTGATCTCCTCACTCATACCCTGGTATTTGGCTTCGTAATCAAAAAATTCTTTCTTGGTGATCACCTCTGTTATGGGCAACACAATTATTTCCTTATTGGTCCTGAAAACTCCAACGGTGAATTCTCTTCCTGAAATAAATTCTTCTACCAGTACTTGCTCATCCTCGTTGAATGCTTTTGTCAAAGCCGCTGGTAACTCCTCCGCCTTATTCACTTTACTCATACCAATACTGGACCCGCCATTGTTTGGCTTCACAAAGACCGGAAGGTTCAATTCCTTCAGGATCATATCGGAAGTTATGGGCATATCCTTAAACAGGTGGAGCGAGCGGGCTGTATTGATACCTCCAAAGGAAGCAACAGCCACGGTATAACTCTTATTAAAGGTAAGGGCTGAAGTTGCCGCGTCGCAAGATGTGTAAGGGAGGCCCATGAGGTCAAAATAGCCCTGTAGTTTTCCATCTTCACCTGGGGTCCCATGGATCCCGATGAGCACTGCGTCAAAATTTATCTTTTTGCCTGGTAAGGGTAGCGTGAAATCATTCCGGTCGACCTCGATCTTCCCGGAGCCGTTTTCATAGAACCAGCCGTTTGGAGTGATGTCGATCTTATAAACCTGGAATTTATCCGTGTCGATATTTTTTTCGATCGTAATGGCGCTTTTGTAGGAGATGACCGCCTCGCTGGAATAACCGCCTGTAACAAAAGCTATATTGGGTTTCATGGATGATGAAATATTTCAGCAAATAAACGGAAAAGTCGGGAGTCTTGTGTTTGGAGTTTGGAGTTTGGGTCCCGATAGCTATCGGGAGGCGTTTAAAATCAATATCAGAACGTTGCGCCTACCTTAGATAATGCACGATCCAAAACTATTAGGAAAAATTTAAGGGAAATAAGAAAGGTGAAGGACGTTCTCCCTTCACCTTTTTACGGCGGGAAATATCACCCGCCAGAACTAAGTAGCACTCGGGCTACATTTACTATTTGCATTTCTATATCCTGAAAGTTAGTATAGTTATATAGGCGTTTCCAAATTTTATTCCCTTTTTTTCGCACATTTTTATAACGATCACTAAATATGCATCTTAGCTTTTTTCGCCATCAACTCGTCAACGGTTTCGCGATACATCTCATCTGGAACGCAACAATCAACCGGGCATACGGCCGCACATTGTGGCTCCTCATGGAAACCCTGGCACTCGGTGCACTTGTTGGGCACTATATAATAGATGTCTGTAGCAATGGGTGGATTCTTTTGTTCCGCATCGATTACAGTTCCATCCAGTAAGGTAAAGGCACCGCGGATGGTTGTGCCGTCTGCAACTGCCCATTCCACACCTCCTTCATAGATCGCGTTGTTGGGACATTCCGGTTCACATGCCCCGCAGTTTATACATTCTTCTGTGATTTTAATTGCCATTTGCTAACAGGATTTTAGTGGATTGATTACAATTAATTTTGCAGCAAATAATTGCCGGATGAATTTACAAAAACGCCTCGGATTATTAGAAAAACTAGGCAAATATATTTTATCTGATGATAATAAATGGGAGGCTGTTAAAGAACGCGCATATGAATATAATAGATGGTTTATTCCGGAGTTCATTTCGCTCGCACTAAAAAATATTGCAGAGGAATATCTTCAAAAAGAAAAGTTGGAACAACTGGCTCTGGACTATAAAATTCCTGAAAGTAATCCTGATCCAAAAAATATCGGCGTCGTGATGGCAGGAAATATTCCCTTGGTGGGCTTTCACGATTTCCTTTGCGTTTTTATTTCCGGCAACAAGCAAACGATAAAACCATCCTCAAAAGACGATTTCCTGATACGGCACCTTGTAGAAAAAATGATTGAATGGGATAACGAAGTCGCTTCGCTGGTAAGTTTCGCTGAGATGCTTAAAGGTTGTGACGCCTATATCGCAACAGGTAGTAATAATTCTGCCCGGTATTTTGAGCAATATTTCGGCAAATATCCAAACATTATCCGTCGTAACAGAACTTCAGTAGCCGTACTTACCGGCAAAGAAACTGCGGAAGAATTGGAAAAACTGGCAGATGATATTCACCAATACTTTGGGCTCGGTTGCAGGAATGTGACCAAGATCTATGTTCCCAAAGGGTATGATTTTGTTCCCCTCCTGGATGCATTTAAGAAGTATAAATGGATGGCTGATCAATCCAAATACCGGAACAATTACGAGTACCAGCTGGCCGTGTTGATCCTGAACAAGGAATATTACATGAGCAGCGAATCGCTTCTTCTCCAGGAAAAGGATTCCGTCTTCTCTCCCATCAGTCAACTGAATTATGAGTTTTATGAAGATGTAAACAGTCTGAACCGCAGGCTGAAAGCTCAGAATGACATCCAATGCATCGTCGGAAGGGATCGCCTTCCATTCGGCCAGGCACAGAAACCTGGGCTCACCGATTTCGCCGATGGAAGAGATACTTTGAAATTTTTGCTGGATTTGAAGGCAAACTGAAAAACCGTCCTGCCAAAAATTACGTGGATGGTTAGCATAAATGCTTTCTTTTCTTAGCTTTGTACAGGCGATCTACGAAGGCTTTAGTAAATTTATTGTTAAACTGAATTAGCGGTACTGCCATCTTTGGTACGATGGCGTTAATTTGTTGGGCAGGCATATTATTTGAGATTAGTAATTCACACAGAAAATAAAAACGTTTACATAAAATGAAGATTAAGCAAATACTATCGGTTGTACTGATCAGTGCAGTTACAACAGTGGGTACCTTATGGGGCTATAATCGGTTCATCCAAAAAGACACTTACGTCTATCGGACTGAGAATGGCCAGCAAGGTAAAACTCCTTTAAACTATGCCGGATTCAACGGTATTAATGGCGAGACGCCATCATTTGATTTTACTGCTGCTGCCGAGGCGGCAACACCGGCTACGGTGCATATCAAAACAAAAGTAACAAGAACAGCTACTAATAATCTTCCACGCAGAAGTCCGTTCAGTGATCTGTTTCCTGATATGGATCTCGATGATCTGTTTGGAGACCGTTTGCGTTCGTTCCCCCAGAGCGCTTCCGGATCTGGTGCGATCATTAGCGAAGATGGATACATTGTTACCAATAATCACGTAGTTGCAGGGGCTGACGACATCAACGTAACGTTGAACAACAAACGCAGCTTTAAAGCAAAGCTGATTGGTGCAGACGCGAGCAGTGACCTTGCGGTATTGAAGATCGAAGCGAAAGGATTACCCTTCCTGCTTTACGGAAACTCCGATGAAGTGAAAGTTGGACAGTGGGTCCTTGCAGTTGGTTATCCGCTCACACTCGAAACAACAGTTACGGCTGGTATCGTAAGTGCAAAAGGAAGAACTCTGGAGATCAACAACCGTCAAAGCGACGCTCCTGTTGAGTCTTTCCTTCAAACTGATGCAGCTGTAAACCCTGGTAATAGCGGGGGTCCGCTGATCACCCTCGATGGAAAATTAATTGGTATCAATTCTGCGATTGCATCCCCGACCGGTGCATATGCAGGTTATTCGTTTACGATCCCCGTAAACATTGTAAAGAAGATCGTTGCTGATCTGATGAAGCATGGAACTGTTCAAAGAGCTTACCTGGGAATTGAATACCCACGTGAAAATCTCAGCGAAGAGGTAAAAGCTCAAAACGGTATCAAAGAAGGTGAAGGCGTTTATGTTTTGAACGCAAGAACTGAAGGAGCCGCAGCAGCAGCCGGTATTAAGAAAGGTGATGTTATCACGAAGATCAATGGTGTTTCAGTTACAAACGGCGCTGAAATGGTTGGACAGATCGCTACCTATCGTCCTGGTGACAAAATAACAGTCTCCTATAAGAGAGATGGAAAAGATTTTAGTACCAACGTCACGTTGCGCAATTCAAGCGGAACTTATGATGTTGTGAAGACTTCTGTATTAGACAGAGTTGGCGCTCAATTGGAGAACCTGAGCAAAGACCAGGCAAAAGAACTTGGTGTTAATGGCGGGGTGGTAGTTAAATCTATCAGCAACCGCGGTCTCTTTAGCAAGGTCAGGATCCAGGAAGGATATGTGATCATCAAAGCAGATGGAAAGGAAGTAAAGAGTGTGGATGATTTCAGAAAGGCTCTTGAGTCCGCAACCGGAAGCATTAAGCTTGAAGGAATGTATCCTGGCTATGATGGAGTTTATCCGATAATTCTTAATTTAAATAACTCGAATTAATAATTAACTACTGAAAGTGTAGGAGGCCCTCCCGTCTTAAGCGGGAGGGTTATTTATTTTGATTAGTATACACTTTGTAATCCCATGCATGCATTTCGATCGAGAGTCCAGGTATGATCTCGATATCCTGCCCCGTGAATAGTTCCCTGAACGTTCCATAAACATATCCTTCCGGCAATTGTACAAATAAACTATTGGGAGAAAAGTTTAGCAATACGAGCACATCATTATTATTTTTTCTACGGATAAATGCAAGTACATACTCGTCAACATTTGTCTTCATGATCTCTGGCCTGTGCGATCTTCCCGAAACGATTGCAGGATGGTTTTTTCTCAATTGCAAAAGCCGCTTGTAAAATTCATGCATCATCGGTTTTTCATTCCATTCGATCATGTCCTTTTCAAAAAACTTCAATCGCTTTTGATTCGGCAATTCCTGCCCGCTATAAATAAGCGGAATGCCATTCCATAAAATGCTGAAGACCGCGAAAGGTTTTGCCGCTTCACCATACTTTTCATATTCGGTGCCATTCCAGCTATTCTCATCATGATTGCTGGTAAAAAAGAGATGCGATGTTTCGGGAGGATAATCTTTTTCGTATTTATCGAGAAGCTGTTTTAAGTCCTGCAGTTTTAACTTTCCGTCGATAAAGCTCTTAGTGGAGTGCATCCATTGCCAGGCATAGCAACAATCAAACACATCCAGGTAATGCCCATCTTCTGTTTCGGCTAACCAGAACAGTGGCTTGATGGCGTCCAGCTTTATTCTTGCCTCACGCCAGAAATCAAGAGGAACAAGGTGCGCCATATCGCATCGAAATCCATCCAGGTCAAACTCCCTGATCCAAAAGATCATGGCGTCGATCATCGCTGCACGCATTTCTCCGTCATAATAGTTGAGATCGATCACGTCAGTCCAGCCGTGGTTGTCATAAAAATTTCCCTGCGCATCCCTTTTATAGAAATGTGGTTTGGTCTTGGTCCATACATGATCGCAACCCGTATGGTTAGCCACCCAATCAATAATAACTTTGAATCCTGATGCATGCGCTTGCTTCACTAAATCACCGAAGTCCTCGAGTGTACCAAATTCAGAATTGGTATTCATATAATCGCAGGACGCATAATAACTCCCGAGGCTTCCCAATCTTTTCTCGACGCTTATTGGTGTAATGGGCATGAACCAGAGCACTTCCACTCCCATTTCTTTCAATCGCGGCAGATGTTTTGCAAAAGCAGCAAATGTACCCTCAGGAGTAAATTGCCTGAGGTTTACTTCGTATATGTTGGTATGGTCAGTCCAGGCGATAGGCCTGGATCGCTGCAGTTTTGTGGTTGACAAGTTAATAAGTTGACAGGTTGACAAGTTAAGGAACAACATATTAACAAAAAAGTTTGCTATTCCCTGTTAACTTGACAACCTATCAACCTGTCAACTTAACTTTGCACCAATGAAAACCTTCCAGGTTCCACCGGCTTACCGTAGTCCACTGATCAGCGCTGTCAAGTCCAAAAGAAAGCTGCAGGATAAAATGAAAAAAGACTTCAGTCCGGCCCTGCTTGATTTTGGTCCGTTGAAAATTTACCTGGCCAGGCATTTCGGTTTTTGTTACGGAGTAGAAAATGCAATTGAGATCGCATTCAGAACAGTTGAAGAAAATCCAGGTAGGAGAATTTTTCTTCTCAGTGAAATGATCCACAACCCGGTCGTGAATGCCGACCTGGAAGAAAAAGGAATCCGCTTTCTTCAGGATACGATCGGCAATCAGCTCATTCCTTTCAGTGAATTGAAAAACGATGATATCGTCATCATACCTGCTTTTGGTACTACTTTGGAAATGGAAGCGAGGTTGAAAGGACTAGGTATCTCAACCGAAACGTATAATACTACCTGCCCTTTTGTGGAGAAAGTTTGGAACCGAAGCGAACAGATCGCCGAAAAAGGATACACGATCGTAATCCATGGCAAACCAAAACACGAAGAAACAAGAGCGACATTTTCTCATGCCGCTTCCAACGCTCCTTCCCTCGTAATAAATGATATGGATGAAGCGAGAGAGCTTGCGGAATTTATCAAAGGAAATAAGTCATCAGAAGAATTCTATACAAGATTTAAAGGACGATACTCCGCCAATTTTGATCCATCCAAACATTTGCAGCGAATCGGTGTAGTGAATCAAACCACGCAATTAGCCACCGATACGCAGGCCATTGCAGATTTTCTCAAACAAACGATAGTAGATCGGTACGGACCTGAAGACAGTTTCGCTGATACCCGCGATACGCTTTGCTATGCGACGAACGATAATCAATCCGCAGTAAGCGGCATGTTGAATGTGTCGGCCGACCTTGCAATAATTGTTGGAGGTTATAATTCATCAAACACTACCCACCTGGTTGAGTTATGCGAGCAGCTGCTTCCGAGCTATTTTATTAATGACGAGGACAAGCTGATTTCGAAAAACGATATTCTTCATTACAACTACCACACAAAGCAAGAATCGCTTACGCATGATTATCTTCCGAGGCATGCTCCCGCAAAGATTCTCATCACCAGCGGCGCTTCCTGCCCCGATGCCGTTGTGGAACGGGTGATTCGAAAGGTGGCAAGTTTTTTTGACGCGGAAGACAGGATCGACGCGTTGGTAAGGGAATGGTCCTGAAAGCTTCTAAGCCATCTTAAAGGATTCCAGGAATTTTGTGTTGAAATTTCCTTTAATAAAGGCTTCATTACGCATCAGCTGCTGATGAAAAGGGATCGTTGTATTCACTCCTTCGATCACATATTCACTAAGTGCCCTGCTCATGGTATTGATCGCTTCATTTCGTGTACGCGCCACTGATATGATCTTACCGATCATTGAATCGTAATATGGAGGAATGGTATAACCGGCATAAACATGTGAGTCGATCCGGATGCCGTGGCCACCCGGCTGATGCAATACGGTGATGCGTCCTGGTGAGGGACGGAAATCATTGTATGGATCTTCAGCATTGATGCGGCATTCGATAGCATGCATCGTCGGTTCGTAATCTTTACCGCTGATCGCATCACCCGCAGCGATCTTGATCTGTTCTTTGATCAGGTCGAAATTCGTGACCTCTTCAGTAACGCAGTGTTCAACCTGGATACGCGTGTTCATTTCCATGAAATAAAAATTCCTGTGCTTATCGACAAGAAATTCAATCGTACCCACGCTTTCATAACCAATTGCCCCAGCCGCTTTTTTCGCAGCTTCTCCCATTTTAAAACGCAATTCGGGCGTCATGAATGGTGAAGGTGATTCTTCAACAAGCTTTTGGTGACGACGCTGGATGGAACAATCCCTTTCGCTGAGATGGCAAACCTTACCGTAACGGTCACCCGCAATTTGGATCTCGATATGCCGGGGTTCTTCAACAAATTTTTCGAGGTATACTCCATCATTCTTAAATGCGGCACCAGCCTCGGCTCTTGCAGTGTTATAGGCTCTTTCCATTTCAGCTTCTGCCCAAACAACACGCATCCCCTTTCCTCCACCTCCTGCAGTGGCTTTTAAGATGACCGGATAACCCACCTCCTTGCCGAGTCGCTTCGCCTGGTCCAGGGTCTCAAGCAAACCTTCACCTCCCGGTACCACAGGCACACCGGCTTTGATCATGGTGTCTTTAGCCGTGATCTTATCTCCCATAGCCCTGATCTGGTCAGGTGTTGGCCCGATGAATTTGATATTATGTTCGCCACAGATCTCTGAGAACTTCGCATTCTCTGCCAGAAATCCGTAACCGGGATGAATGGCGTCAGCATTGGTGATCTCTGCTGCAGCCATTATATGCGGGATATTCAAGTAAGAATCAGAGCTGGCCGCTTTACCGATACAAACTGCTTCGTCGGCAAAGCGAACATGAAGACTATCCTTATCAGCCGTTGAATAAACTGCGATGGTACGAATACCCATCTCCTTACAGGTCCTGATCACCCGAAGCGCAATTTCTCCACGGTTAGCTATCAAGATTTTTTTGAACATGAATACAAATTATCAAGTAGGTTCTACGAGGAAAAGTGGTTGGTCGTATTCAACGGGCGACGCGTCTTCGGCCAGGATCTTCACGATCCTTCCTTTCACTTCACTTTCAATTTCGTTAAAAAGTTTCATGGCTTCAATGATGCAAACCGGTTTGCCGGGCGTCACTTCATCACCCACCTCAACAAACGAAGGCTTGCCGGGTGACGGACTCCGGTAGAATGTACCGATCATTGGGCTCTTAATTGTTATGGAATTGCTGGGAGCAGGTTCTGCTACTTTTGCTTTCTCCGCCGGGCCTTGTCCGCCTGTGGCCGGAGGGGGACTATATGTTGCCTGCTGCTGTTGAATAAAGGGCTGGGCAGATACAGGCGTTGCGATCAAATTCTGTACGGGTTCTTCCTTTTGCTTAATCGTGAGTCTAAATCCTTTCTCCTCTACAGTCACTTCACCGATGTTGGATTTGTTGATCATTTTGATCAACTCCTGAATTTGTTTGAAATCCATCGTGAATTTTTTAAGGTTATCGGTTCTTTTTTGGTCAACAGGGGGCTAAGATAGGTGAAAGTTCCGAAGCCAGTTAGCTTACTCTTTTACGCGCTCAACATATTCCCCGGTCTTGGTATTGATCCGGATCATTTCTCCTTCATTTACAAAAAGAGGAACGTTCACTGTTGCGCCGGTTTCAACAGTGGCCGGCTTAAGTGTACGTGTGGCAGTGTCACCTCTAACGCCTGGCTCAGAGTAAGTGATCTTTAATGCGATCTTATCGGGAAGCTCAACGCTCATTGGCAACTCGGTCTCAGTATTGACCAACACAGATACTTCCTGCCCTTCTTTTAGGAATTGAGGAGCATCGACAAGTGTCTCCTGAACGGCTATTTGTTCGAAAGTATCAGTATCCATGAAGTTATACCCGGTGTCATCCTTATAAAGGTATTGGTAGCTTTTTCTTTCTACTCTTACCGGGAAGATATTGTCGCCGCTATTCCAGGTCTTTTCAATTGACCTGTTATTATCCACCCCTTTCAGTTTTGCCCAAACCTTTGCCGCGGCACGTGCCGTCTTGTTCTCGCCAAATTCCACGACGGAATAAAGGCTTCCGTCCAGTTTCAGGATCATGCCCCTGCTAATGTCTGATGTTGTTGCCATAATTATTAAGAGGGGCGAAATTAAGGCAATTTGCGCAGATTATCGACTGGTGAATGTGCCGGGATCAGGAAGTCGCTCAACCCTGGAATAGCGGGTGCTGAGAAGTATAAGCCCTTTATCCGGGTCATTCTTGAATATTTCGAGTTTTACATTACTGCCCGCAGTGCCATTGGATGGAATTATATAGATCATACCATTCTCACGGATCACTCCACCTTCAGATCCATCCATCTTAACAACAATATCCTTCATATCAACACCAGTAACTTTTATTACGAATGGATTTTTAATACCTATAAACAGGCAGTTTCTTTGGCGGGCCTCTGCATAGATCCTTTCCATCATTTCTGGCGTAACTTTTTTGGGCGGACTAAGATAGACTGAATGGTTATCCTTGTTTGATTTTGTCACTGCATTTATAATTCCTCCATTCTTATCCAGGTTATATTTCATTAAATCGGCTTCATGGGAACTGAATTCATACAAATGAATATCGTTTTTTGCGGTCCAGGATTCAAATTCCTTTTCGTCATAGGTCAGAAATTTTCTGTCAACAAGAAACATTTTCTTTCCCTCGATCTTTTGAAAAATATCCCAGTACCTAACGCCATCCTGAATAGTAATATGGTCCCGGTATTTCGGCGTTTCTTTTTGTTGTTTGGTCTCAATGATGATCACACCTTTCTTTGCTTTCTCACCATAAGCTTTTGTAGCAGATTCATCTTTGAGAATAGTTATTTTCTCAATCATATCCGGATCTATTGGTATTTCCTTCATCTGCATTTTCGGATATTCTTTTCCGTCAATGATTATCAAAACATCCTCCACACTCCTGATATCAACCAGCGGCTTACCGGGAAACGGTTTTCCCGGGCCGTTTAAACTTGCATCAATCTTAATGGGAGTCATATCAGTCGCTTCAATTGGCTTTTCAGGTAGGGATGGTGATTCGGGCCCTGCTTTTCTTGGCGGTGTTCCAGGTTTTGCGGGTTTTGCCGGGGTGGACCGCCACAGATCTTGCAGCGGGATTCGATACTTCTTTTCAAATTCTTTGAGATCCTGGTCAACCCTGAGATCGTAGGTTTCAGTTTTTCCATCTTTGGTTTTTATAGTAACTGTGTATTCCCTAACATTCATCCTCTTTATCTGATCAGGAAGTTCAACTAAGTCTTTATCTCCAGTTGGCGGAGTCGGAGGTGGTGGTGGAGGCGGCAGTGGTTTACCATCAGCGTCCGGCGGACTGAGAGGCTTACCTGCGGGAGGCGGAGGCGGCGGAGGAAATATGCTATCAATTGAACGATTGTATTTCTTTTTAAATGCAGCAAGATCGTCATCATCGTTCAGTGAATAAATTTCCCTTGTGCCGTCTTTAAGGGTTATGGTAACTATTGAATCGACTACCCGGACCGACCTGAATTCTTTTGGTAAACCCCGGTGCTTTTCGGGAATAGTATCCGTGAGCAGGTTAAAAGTGGTTGGAACCGGATCGGATTGCTGATGGCTCCGGAAAGCAAGCAATAATACCAGGGCCAATGGAATTATGAATAGAAATTTTACCAGATGCAGTTTCGCACTTCGCATTTTGTTCATCATGGCTATACGTTTTTTGAGTGATGTGAAATTGAATTGATTGGCTATACTGAATTGTGATACTCCGATTACTTTCAATAGCAGGTACTGGTATTCTTTTCGATCGATGCCATTCCTTAGTACTTTGTCGTCGGCTATGAACTCCAGGTTTTGACGGATAGCTCGCCTGATCATCCATGCAAATGGATTATACCAATTGAAAATGCATAGCAGTTCACCCCAAACCATATCTATGCTATGCTTTTGCCTGATATGGATAAACTCATGGCGAATGATCTCCTTTAATTCTTCCTGCGCATGTAATTCCTGGTTGATAAAAATCGAATTGCCGAAAGAAAACGGTATGATATTCTCATCTACCTGGTAGATCTTCACCGGATCATTCAATAATAATTTTGCTCTTGAACGAATTCTTGAAATAGAAAAATACTGAATGCCCATGCGCACAAACATGATCAGCACCCCAACAAGCAGGAGTAGGAGCGTCCAATCCCAGAAATTCCATGTTGCCACCTTTGCAACGGGTGTGCCGGTCTTATATAGATCGAACAGAGGAATGATTTGAACTACCTGGCTTGCTTCAAGCTCGTTTCGTTGAATAAATGCTGATATGTCAGCAAACGCAATCAGGAATGCCAGCAAAGAATAGATCAAGAGATACCACCTGTTCCAGTGATAAAAAGTCAATCGCCTGAGAAAGCCCGCATAAAACAAATACATCACCGCAAGGCAGATGGAAAATTTCAAACAGTATTCGATCAGGTAAGGCATTTCGTATTATTTTCTTCCTTCAATTATTTTGATGATCTCTTTCAATTCTTCTGAACTGAGTTTTTTCTGCTCCACGAAAAAGTTGACGAGCTCTTTATAGGAGTTATCGAAGTAGTTTTTCACCACCCCGCTCATAAAATTCTTTTTGTATTCAGCCTCATTCAACGCGGGCCGGTAGAGATACGCATTGCCCAGCATCCGGCTTTGCAGGAACCCTTTCCGTTCCAGGTTCTTTATCGTTGATGCCAGCGTCGTATACGGAAGCGGTTCTTCCATATTATCCAAAAACATCTTTACACTCCCTTCACCAGTCTTCCAAACCGCCATCATTGCCAGCTCTTCCTGTGGGCTCAATTTTTCCATTTCTACGAATTTGTCGTAAACCTACGAAATTTTCGTAGACTACCAAATTTTATTTTCCTTAACCTAGGTGGACCGGATTTTGCTATTATCTTGCCATGAATATGAAGAAGCTATTTGTATTGGCATTAGTGATGGTCAACGTCGCAGCTTACGCGCAAACGCAGCCTCAGGTTCCTGCATACAAGAAGAACCCCACCATTCCGAAGTTAGATCTGGTCAAAATAGACAGCAGCCTGATCACGAAAGAAGGTCTTCACAAAGGTCAGCCGGTATTGATCATGTACTTCAGCCCGACATGCGAACATTGTATTGTACAATGGAAAGAAATGACGGACCGTATGAATGACTTGAAAGAATACCAGATTGTGATGGCAACCTATCAACCATTTGATGAAATGGTAGATTTCTACAAAAAGAATCAACTGGGTAATTATAAAAATATCCAGGTCGGCCGCGATACCCGTTTCGCGCTTCCACCATTTTATGTGATCAACAATCTTCCATATTTCGCGCTTTACGACAAAAAAGGAAATCTTATCACTACGTTTGAAGGAAACGTAAAAGTGGATAGCTTGATCAATAGCTTCAAAAACGCAAAATAAAATTTGAATTCCTCCCCTACCTTTGCGGCCTAATAACATCTCAATGAAAGTAACAGTAGTAGGCGCCGGTGCAGTAGGTGCAACCTGTGCCGATAATATCGCTCGCAAGGAATTATGTCACGAATTGGTTTTGTTGGATATTAAAGAAGGCCTTGCCGAAGGTAAGGCGCAGGATATGATGCAGACTGCCACGCTGCTCGGATTCGATACCCGGATCACCGGTTCCACTAACGACTATGCGAAAACTGCGGGAAGTGATATCGTTGTGATCACTTCCGGCATACCACGCAAACCAGGTATGACACGTGAAGAATTGATCGGTACCAATGCAGGTATTGTAAGAGGGGTATGCGAAAATCTTTTAAAACATTCGCCTAATGCCATCGTGATCGTGATCAGCAATCCGATGGATACGATGACCTATCTCGCACTCAAGAGTACAGGTCTTCCCAAGAACCGCATCATCGGAATGGGCGGTACATTGGATAGTGCAAGATTCAAATATCAACTCAGTCAGCATCTCGAATGCAGCCCGGCAGATCTGAATGCGGTGGTTATTGGTGGACATGGCGATACGACCATGATCCCATTGATCCGGTTCGCAACATGGAACAGCGCTCCTGTTACTAAATTCCTTTCTGCTGAACAACAGAAACAAGTTGTTTCCGACACCATGGTTGGTGGAGCTACACTTACAAAATTGATCGGCACCTCTGCCTGGTACGCACCGGGGGCCGCAGGTGCAGCCCTTGTCGAAAGCATTGCAAGAGACGAGAAAAAATTATTCACCTGCTGCGTTTCGCTTGAAGGCGAATATGGTCAAAAAGATATTTGTCTTGGCGTGCCCGTAGTCATTGGAAAGTCGGGATGGGAAAAGATTCTCGACTTCGCCCTGAACGATGAAGAGAAGGCGCTCTTTGCTAAAAGTGCGGAAGCAGTGCGCAGCATGAATGAAGTGCTGAATACATTGGCCTGACCCAACCTTCGTCCAATACCCATCGTAAAATTCCTTGTAGAACTGATTCTACACCCACGAGGCATTTATTTTGCAGTAACGATTTCACTCCCTTCCCTTTACTGTATTCATTCAAAAAAAACGCCATGGGGAATCTTTACTTTCGTTTTCAGAGAATCATTCGATTCTTTTTCATCACGATCCTTTTATTGTCATTGTTCTCACTATTGGTTGGCACCGCAAAAGCCCAACCGAGATTAACCTTTAATCCATTGATCACAAGCGGGCTTAGTTCGCCACTCGACATCGTGAATGCCGGGGATGCGAGCGGTCGCCTTTTTATCGTGGAGCGAGGAGGGGCAATAAAAATTTTTAAGAATGGATCACTAATTGCGAAACCATTTCTGAATATCCACGATACGATCGTTTCAGGTGGAGAGCAAGGCTTGTTGAGCCTGGCATTTCACCCAGACTACGAAAGTAACAGGTATTTCTTCGTTTGGTACACGCGCAGCGGCGATGGTGCCGTTACACTGGCCCGTTACCGTACCAGTCCTACCAATCCGGACACAGCCTTACCTAATTCAGGTGTCGTACTTCTGTCCATCACCAAACCGGGTACTCCGGCTTTCACCAATCACAACGGTTCAAAATTGAATTTCGGTCCTGATGGTTATCTATATATCGGAACCGGTGATGGTGGAAGTGGTGGTGATCCATTCAACAACGCACAGGATAGTCTTTCATTAAGAGGAAAGATGCTTCGGCTTGATGTGGATGATTTCAGTGATCCGCCACACTATGATATCCCGGCCGACAATCCTTATGTGACCAATCCGAATATCCGGGATGAGATCTGGGCCTTTGGATTGCGCAATCCATGGCGCTGGAGTTTTGACCGTGCAACCGGCGACATGTGGATCGCAGATGTAGGTCAGGGTGACTGGGAAGAAGTAAATGTGCGAACGCCAGCACAATCCGCCGGCACAAATTATGGATGGCGCTGTTACGAAGGTAATGCAGTAGAGAACGGTTCCGGATGTAAAACAGCACCTAACTATTCATTTCCCATCCATGTGTACCCGCACAATTCAATGACAGGAGGATTTTCGGTTACTGGTGGTTATGTTTACCATGGACCTGGCTTTCCGCTATTGACAGGTTACTATATAATGGTCGATCATATATCCGGAAGGCTATGGCTGATCAATCCAAATGGCAGCGGTGGCTGGAATATCTACACGCAGGCGCCTACTGCAGGATCAGGGAGTATTGCCGGCTTCGGCGAAGCTGAAGATGGAACACTCTATGCAGTTTCGCTGGGTGGTGCCGTTTATACTGTAGAAGCAAATTCTCTTGTACCTGTTCAATTACTGGAATGGAAAGCAAACTGGATCGACGACGATGTGCGCCTTAGCTGGCAGACGACCAGAGAAGTCAATTTCGACGGATTTGAAGTTGAATTCAGCAGGGATGGAATAAACTTTTTCAAACAGGGAGCAGTAGCCGCAAAGAACCTGCCTAACGGTGGAACTTATTCCTTCGATCACAGAATGCCAGGTCACGAAAATTTATTCTATCGCCTGAAAATGGTTGACCGTGATGGCCGGATCGACTATTCCTGGATCATTTCATTGAAGAAAGTTGGGATCACACAGATCTATCCGACCCTGATAGAAAATGGAGTATTGAACATCACGATAAACGAACCTTATGATCAATTGCAATTGATCAATATGGATGGCCAACGCGTTCTTACCCGTAGATTGGATGGAAGAACAACCGGTAATATCAGCATTACACTACCATCGTTGAAACCGTCCACTTATCTTGTTCAGTTGCTCAGCAAGGAAAAAAGATTCCAGCAAAAGATCATCATAAAGTGAAAGGTTGTAGAGCAAACAAAAGGGTCCGCCACGGTGGGCCCTTTGTCATTTAAGCGCTCTTTGTGCAATCAAATCGGTGTCCTGTAGTTTCATGCACTTAAAATGTCCACGCGGGCATTTTCTCGTTCCGTATTTGCTACAAGGCTGACAGGGAAGCCCCGGTACAAAAATATTTTCGAACGGTGGATTTGGATTTTTGGATCCATAATAAGGCTCCACGTCCAACTTTGGAGAAGTAGCCCCCCAAATGGCCAGGACTTTCTTGTTGAATGCGCTTGCGATATACTGCAACCCTGTATCATGGGAGATCACAAGCTTTGCTCTTCGTACCAGGTCCGCCGATTCATTCAGGTTGAATTTTCCGCAAGCGTTGTAAATTTTTACAGGAGCAACAGCAGCCACTTCATCGCCAACTTCCTTGTCTTCTTTTCCACCAATTAAAATGATAGGATGATCTATTTTTTCGCAGATCTCCTTTAGTTTATTTATGGGTAATTTCTTTGTTGCATAGGAAGCGCCGATCACAAGCGCGATATATCCGGCATGATGTGACGCAGGAATATCTCCTTCCTTCACCTTGTCTTTCTCGGGAATAAAATAATCGAGTCCTCCCCCATCATCTTTAATTCCAAAAGCACGAATTGTATCCAGGCTTCTCTGTGTAATATGCCTTCCAGGCATTCTATTGATATGAAACTTTGTGAGGAGAAATTTTTCCCAGTTAAGTTTATCGATGGTATAAGCTGGTTTCCTCAGTGCTCTTTTCACTTTCCCTGAGCGGAAGTTGTTATGCAGGTCGATCACATAGTCATAGTCTTCCTGCTTTAGGGCTGTCGTCACCTCAAAGATGTTCCTGTCGAAATAGAAGAACTTGTCGACATAAGGGTTTGCTTCAGTAACCGCTTTGAACGATTGCCGGGTGAGAAAATGAACTTCCGCACCGATCACCTGTTTTTTCAAGTGACGCAGCACCGGCGAAGCAAGTACGATATCGCCAATAGATGAGAATCGGATGACAAGAAACTTCATACACCTAGCCCTGCAATGGGTGTTTTAGACCTTTCAACAAAATTCAGATCTTTTCCGAAAGTTTCTTTCGTATATGCAGCAGCAATCAACGTAACAGCCATAAGTATAATTGCTGCGATCCATCCGCCAGTATAATAATCAGTCAGCCCTCTAAGGAACTTAAACAATGGAAGAATAAGAATGGCGAGCATTCCTCGTACCATATTTGGAATAGTTGTAGCTGCTGTTGCCCGCAGATTTGTTCCGAATTGTTCTGCCCCCATTGTAACAAAAATTGCCCAGAAGCCGGTACCGAATCCTAGCCCCGCGCATACCCAGTACAAGGCTTCTGCGGTCGAATTTTTTAATCCAACAAAAAAAATAACCATGAATATGATCGTAATACCATAAAAAAGAAAGAGCGCTTTTTTTCTACTTCGGAACCATTGGCTTACGAAACCAACCACAATATCACCCAATGCGATCGCCGCATACGCATACATAAGTGATTTTCCCGGATCAATAGTTTTTTCTGGAATGCCCATCCATTTGCCGAATTCACGCGAAAACGTTACTAATACGCCGATCACGAACCACGTTGGCAAACCAATTAAGATCGCTAGCAAATACCTTCTGAATCTTTCCCAATTATTGAACAACATTAGAATGTTTCCACGTTGAACACCCATTTTCTTTACTTCATGAAACATACCAGATTCGAATACAGATATCCGCAGTATCAGTAAAAGTAATCCCAAACCCCCACCGATAAAGTAGCAAGTCCGCCAATGAAAGTTTTCTTTCATGATGAATGCGACGACCGCTCCAGTTAATCCAATTCCTGCTACCATCGATGTAGCAATTCCTCTTTTTTCTTTAGGAGTTAATTCAGAAACCAATGTAATCCCAGCGCCTAATTCTCCCGCCAACCCAAGGCCAGCAATGAAACGAATCCACTTATATTGCTCAACCGTTTCAACAAATCCGTTAGCAATGTTGGCGATAGAATAAAGTACTATCGATCCAAACAAGACACTTAACCTTCCTTTCTTATCACCCATTATACCCCAAATAATTCCACCAATAAGCAGACCCCACATTTGCCACTGCAGAATGAGCTCACCCTTTGTGGTTACCTCAGCCGTTGTTAATCCCATTGACTCAAGACTCGGTATACGAATAATGCCAAAAAGCAGAAGATCATAGATGTCGACAAAATAACCTAAGGCAGCCACTATTACGGCTATGCTAAAAATGGAATTGGTTTTTGATTGCATATGGCTTCGTCGAATGGATTATGCAATATTCTCGTTTTTTCGTTTACCAAAGAATATTTTCCAAAGCACTGGCGCGGTAGTGACCGCAATGATAATGATCACGATCATCTCAAGGTGATCCTTTAATTCGAAACCAAATTGTCGCTTGACCCAGATCTGAGCGAAATGTCCCGCAAAGATCATGCTGATCACCCAGGCGATGCATCCTATAATATTGAAGAAAGCAAATTTCTTTTTATCCATTTGCACGATACCGGCAATGATTGGCGCGAATGTTCTGATGATGGGTAAGAAACGCGCAAATATGATCGCGCCACCACCGTGTTTCTCATAAAAATCGTGCGCCTGGTGCAGGTATCGTTTCTTGAATAACCAGCGATCTTTCCAGGAATACATGGCCGGGCCGATCCTCCTTCCAAATGTATAGCCAACAGTATTACCCAGAATACCCGCGATCGTTATCAAGCCGACAAGTAGAAAGAGATCCAGCCATTCATTTGTCAAATGACCAAGGCCGATGAGCTTAAGAAATTCATGGGAAAGATTCGCACTATAGATACCCGCTACAAACAAGAGGCTGTCGCCCGGTAAAAAGAATCCTACAAATAATCCTGTTTCCGCAAAAACAATGAAGAGCAATAACCACAGTCCCCCATAAACGATATAGAACATCGGATTAATGAGGTCTTTCCAATTAAAGCTCTTTTTTAGCAGGACCATATCACCGTCCTTGATCGCCGTTGCTGCGATGGCCCTTTTTTCATGGCCTTCCTGCGTTATGATCAAAGAATCAGTGCGATTAAAATGTACGGTAGCATATCCTGATGGATCCGTTTTATAATCCCTGGCAACACCTCCATTGCTCACGGTGACCTGGTCAACCGGTGCTTCATACTGGTTCCAGATCTTTATGCGAAGAGAATCCTGGGAATAAAGGCCGATGCAAAGAAAAGACACGACAATAAAACAAATCGTACGCTTCATAGTTCCATTTAAATATTACTTCCTGCTCCGATGGGCTGTGCTTCCCCAAGCTCTCCTTCCCATTTACTCACCACGCTTGTCGCGAGTGCATTGCCTACAACATTGGTCATGCTTCTGAACATGTCGCAGAAATGATCAATGGGCAGGATCAATGCCACGCCTTCGGGCGGGATGTTGAACATAGCACAAGTCGCTAAAACAATGACAAGGGATGCACGGGGCACCCCTGCAATTCCCTTACTGGTTAACATTAGAACCAGCAACATTGTTAACTGGGTTCCTATATCGAGGTGAACATTATATGCCTGGGCGATCGCGAGACTCGCAAATGTCATATACATCATGCTTCCATCAAGGTTGAAAGAATAGCCCAATGGAAGTACAAAAGATACGATCCTGTCCCGGCAGCCAAAGCGTTGTAGCTCTTCCGTTAGTTTTGGGAAAACTGCTTCGCTGCTGGTTGTACTGAAGGCAATCAATAGCGGTCCCCCAATTCGCCGGACCAGGTCAAAAACACGCTTACCGAGGATCAGGTAACCTACCGAAAGCAAAATGAGCCATAGCAGGAAAATACCGATAAGGAAATAGAGAAAATAATTTGCATAGAATGTAAATACCTCCAATCCTCTTTGGGCGACCACAGCCGCCAACGCCCCGAACACGCCAATGGGTGCAAAATTCATCACATAACCAACCATTTTAAGGATGATATGAGATACAACATCCAATGCTTTTATAATAGGTTTGGAATATTCTCCCATTGCGGCACAGGCAACTCCAAAGAAGATCGAGAAAACTACTAATTGCAGAATTTCATTCGTTGCCATTGCCTCGATAAGACTACGAGGAACAACGTGCTCCACAAATTTCTCCAGGGAAAATTGCTGATTCTTGGTCATCAGGTCTTTCACACCTTCCAGATCGCGTTGAGTCATCTGGACGCTTTCTCCGGGCTTAAAAATATTCACCAATAAGAGCCCTAACAAAAGCGAAACCAACGAAGCCGATACAAACCATAGCAAGGCCTTCCCACCAACACGCCCAACCGCTTTCAGGTCACCCAATTTGGCAATGCCGACGACGATGGTCGAGAACACCAATGGAGCTATGATCATCTGGACGAGGCGGATGAAAATGTTGCTGAGGAGCTTAATGTTTTTTGAGAACCCGGCGATGGTTTCGGCTGAAGAATAGGTATGAATGATCCAGCCCACCACAACACCCAACGCCATAGCAATCAAAATGTATAGAGTGAGCCTGTTTCCTTTAGTCATAAGCAGTAAGAATGGCCGAAAATCCGAAAAATATCGGGATATCGAAACTTTTGGTTGTTAAAAAGATTTGATGGTCAATTTGAATAATTCTTTATTTTACAACCTTATTCTCTCTAAAAACAACCAACTGTTATGAGTTTATTTCGAAAAAAATCACTCACTTCATTATTATCACAAGCTGCCGATGCTGAAAAAGGTTTGAAAAGAACCTTGTCAGCACCCAACCTGGTAGCCCTCGGAATTGGAGCCATTATCGGTGCTGGTTTGTTCGTTCGGACTGCGGCTGCAGCGGGTTTGCACGCAGGTCCGGCTGTAACACTCTCATTTGTAATTGCCGCTATCGGGTGTGCGTTTGCAGGTTTGTGTTATGCGGAGTTTGCCTCGATGATCCCCATTGCCGGAAGTGCATACACCTATGCATACACCACCATGGGTGAGTTGGTAGCCTGGATCATTGGCTGGGCCCTGATCCTTGAATATGCGCTTGGTGCCGCAACAGTTTCAATCGCCTGGAGTGAATTTTTAAATAAACTTGTAGATGGGCGAATACCTTACGAATGGTGTCATTCGCCATTCCAATCCTTTCTTGACCCTCAAGGCGTGATGCATCACGGTATAATCAATGCTCCCGCCCTGTTGATCCTACTCTTGCTTTCACTGCTTCTTATCAAAGGAACCCAGGAGTCTGCCTTTGTAAACGCAATCATTGTGATCGTAAAGGTTGCCATCGTTATCCTGTTTATCATCCTTGGATGGCAGTTCATCAATGCCGATAACCACGATCCATACATGATCCCTGCCAACGCGCCGCCGGCTACGCAGCCGAATGGCCAGCCATACAGCTATGAAGGGTTCTTTAACCACGGATGGGGAGGTGTACTCCGAGGCGCTGCCATTGTATTCTTTGCGTTTATCGGATTCGATGCGGTATCCACTGCCGCGCAGGAAGCTAAGAATCCAAAACGCGATATGCCAATAGGAATTCTTGGTTCACTTGTAGTCTGTACCATTTTATATGTGTTGTTCTCCTATGTGTTGACTGGTGTTGCTCCTTATACTGATTTCGTAAAAGAAGGTAGAGAAGCATCCGTTGCTTATGCGATAGAAACTTACATGAAAGACTATAAGTGGCTTTCCACCTTTATCACCGTTGGTATCCTGGCTGGATTCTCCTCTGTGATCCTCGTGATGTTATTGGGTCAAAGCCGGGTATTTTATTCAATGGCGAACGATGGCCTGCTCCCCAAGGTGTTTGCGCAACTGCATCCTAAATTCAGAACTCCGTACAAATCAAATATGCTCTTATTCCTTTTCGTAGGAACATTTGCAACATTGATCCCGGGTGATATTACCGGTGACCTTACCAGTATAGGAACATTGCTGGCTTTCGTTCTTGTATGCATTGGTATCATGGTTATGCGCAAAACAGATCCAAATACCCCCAGGCCTTTCAGAACTCCATTGGTGCCGCTTGTACCAATACTGGGCGCGCTGGTTTGTACCGCGATGATTGTATCATTGGACAATACAACGTTGTTGAGCGCATTTGCATGGATGGTCCTCGGCTTGATCATTTATTTTTCATACAGCCGCAGGTCAAGCAGGTTGAATAAATAAGATTGATCTCAATTAATACTAAATAAACCGTACCCAATGGGTGCGGTTTATTTTTTATGCTCAAAGAAATCTTCGATAAGATCTCCCGGGAAATGGAGAATTACTTCCAGCAAAAGTCGCTTAATGCAAAGGTGACAACAGGAAATTCATTGAAAGAACCAGATCGCAATACCATATTCCTCGAATTGCTGGACTACGGCATCGATCCACTCCTTAAGAATCAGTCCCGCGCTTATGACGATGATGTGGCTTCTACCAACTACTCTCATATCATTTCTTTTTTTGTGTTGCCCTGTTCACCTGTTTATGAAACCAGGCTTCAGCTACTGGAAAGCTGCGTGGAGTTTTTTGACCACCAACATTTTTTCCAACTATCAGTAAATAAAGAAGAGTTTGAACTGGCTATTTCCTTAAAAGCAACCCATCAAAACGAATTGACTCAATTCTGGATCGCAAGGCAACAACCGCCCGCACCTGTGTTGTTTTATACTGCACGAGTTTCGGCCATTTAGATTATTTTTGCCACCCTATGGGAAGGATCTTCGAAGTTCGGAAATCAACAATGTTTGCTCGCTGGGACCGGATGGCCAAGCAGTTCAGCCGTATTGGAAAAGAAATTGCCATTGCCGTTAAGGCCGGTGGACCAGATCCCAATACAAATCCCGCTTTGCGCAGGTGCATGCAAAACGCAAAGAGCGTCAACATGCCAAAGGATCGCGTGGAAGCAGCTATCAAAAGAGCGCAGGGCAAAGACATGACGAATTACGATGAGATCCTTTATGAAGGATACGCTCCTCATGGTGTGGCCATCCTCGTTGAGACCGCTACCGATAATCACGTAAGAACAGTTGCCAATGTAAAAAGCCATTTCAACAAAGGGGGAGGCACGTTAGGAAACAGCGGTTCCGTTTCTTTTCAATTTAAAAAGATGGGTGTATTCAGGTTGAAACCCGAAGGACTGAACACCGAGGATCTCGAGTTGGAGTTGATCGATTTCGGCCTGGAAGAATTAGGGGAAGGAACCGGAGAGAATGGTGAAACCGTTCTCGTGCTTCGATGTGCATTCAATGACTTTGGAAACATGCAAAAAGCCCTCGAAGAAAAAAAGATCACACCAATCAGTGCGGAAGTTGAATGGATACCGGGTACAACAGTTCCCGTGAACGATACACAGGCTGAAGACGTGAGCAAGCTGATCGAAAAATTAGAACAGGATGAAGATGTGCAGAAGGTATTTCATAACATGGGATAAGATCTCATTCCTCATACCTTGCCAAAAAGAATCCCGTTGTCAGAACGCGGTCTCCGTTAAATGTCAAATAGGGAGCTGTTGAACCTCCAGTAATAAAAACAACTTTTCCTCCCGGAAATGGTGCAACTCCTCCTGAAAGATCAGAAATAGCACCACCCATATTTTTTGCAAATACAATTGAACCAGAGGGAGAATATTTAGCAAGGAATACATCAGTACTGCCTGAAGCAACCAGATTCTGGAGAAGAAAGGTTACGGGATCAAAATCGACTGTTGCTCCAAAAGTTCCTGTTATATAAACATTGTCGAGATCATCAATTCTGAGATCTGAAACATTATCATCAATAGCTCCTCCTATTGAAAACGCCCCAGGCAAAAGTGCGCCAGCGCTGCTATACCTGGCGACAAAAATGTCGCCTCCTCCATTTGACGTAACGTTTTGCGTGCCCGCATCCGGATTAATGTCAATGGTCCCCGTATAAATTGCAGCGAGACAAATATTCCCGCTAATATCCACTGCCAATCTTTGGCCAACAAAAGATTCGGTTCCTGCGCCACCATATGCTTTGGCCCAAAGAAGATTTCCGCTGGTGTCGAACCTGGTAATAAAATAGTCGGAGACTCCTGCTGATGTAAGGCTAGAGGTTCCCCCAGAAGGATCAAAATCAACTACACCGCTAAATAAACCAGCAAAAACAAGAGATCCACCAAGCATCACCAAACCCGAGGTTACATCGGCGGCACCGCCTCCCACTCTTCGACCCCACACAAGATTACCTGAAGCATTATATTTTGCTACAAAAACGTCAAAGTTGCCCGCGCTAACAAGGTTTGTTGTGCCGGCTCCGGGGTCTGCATCAAGTGTGCCTGACAAATCCCCGCTGATATAGACGAAACCATTAGGATCTATGACAAGATTTTTCACTTGCGAAGTACTGGTAACAGTCAGGTGTCTACCCCAAACGAAATTTCCCGCAAGATCATATTTGGCAAAAAATGGCGAGGTGGTGGACACGGTATGATTGTCAGTCCCCGGCCCGGGATCAAGGTCGGTCGTTCCGGAAAAATAACCCCCAATATAAATTCCGGTTTCGTTTACGGCCAGATCAACGATCTGTTCACCAGTGCCGCCACCAAATTTCTTTGAGAAAACATAATTCCCTAATGAATCAAAAACTGCAAAGAACATATTATTAGAGCCAGTCAATGTATCAGTACCAAAAATCAGCGTTTGATCAACTATACCAGCAACGTATACCTTTTTATCAGCCCCTACTCGTACTTTAAGACCCCGTGAAGATTGCGAAGTTGACTTGCCGGCGAAATTTGAAAAATATCCTGGAGGATCAATCAGTGATGCAGTTTTTACACCTAGCACGACCCAGGCAGTGCCATTGAACATCCGTATAGCTTTCAATCCTACATCATACACTAACAGGCCTTCAGCAGGATTTTGTATCGCCTGGATTTGCGTCCATGTCATTCGTGGGGGAAGAAAACCTTTGTTATTGCTTTTTAAATCAAGTAATGCACTGTTGTGTGCAGTGGATGCATCGGTGTTGATAGCAACCTGCGCATTGATCAAATTCAGGGAAAGAATGCAAAATATTGCCAGAAAGGACCTCTTCATAGCGGTTAGGTTCAGGTGTTCTTTAAGATACAAAAATTCCTCAAAAACGAATAACGGTTACACCGGTATTTGGAAAGCTATCCATCTTCATCAATTCATCGATGCCTTCGGAAAGGGAGACCTGCCTGCCTAGTAATTTCTGGGGTTGAATCTTTTCCTGGCGGATCATATCTAACATAGAGGGGTATTCGTGGGCCTGCATTCCATGACTACCAATGATTTCCAATTCATTTGCTATCACGGCGCTCATCGGTATCGGGGGATCCGCTTCCTTGCCCGCAAGAAGTCCCAGTTGGATATGCCGGCCTTGCTTCCGCAAAGAAAGAATGGAGTTGCGGGAAGTCTCTCGGCTACCCAAAGCATCAACCGAAATAGAGGCGCCTCCTTTCGTAAGATCATGGACAAGGGAGGGCAGGTTTGCAACGGCTTTTGCATTGATCGTTTCAACAGCTCCGAGTTTTGAGGCGAGTCTCAATTTTTCATCGTCGATGTCAATGGCAATAGGTTTCGCATTGAATGCCGCGGCTATCATAATTGCGGAAAGCCCAACGCCACCGCAACCATGCACCGCTATCCAACTATCAGCTTTGATCCCACCTTGTTTTACAATTCCTCTCCATGCAGTGGTAAAACGACAACCAAGGACAGCCGCTGTTGTAAATTCTATTTCTTCCGGAAGAAGTACAAGATTGAGATCTGCATATGGAATTCTTACATATTCCGCGAAGGATCCCCACCCCGTAAACCCGGGCTGATAATAATTATCACAGATCTGCTGCTGGTCGTTCAGACATTGGGGACAATATCCGCATCCCAAACAAAATGGTAAGGTGACTCTGTTCCCTTTTTTAAATTTTCGAATGTTGGCCCCCGTTAGTTCAATCGTTCCAGCCAATTCATGTCCCGGAACATGGGGAAGACGAACATCTGAATCATGCCCCTGCCAGCCATGCCAATCGCTTCGGCAAATACCGGTTGCCTGTACTTTGATGATCACATCGTTGGGTCCTGGCTCGGGATCGGGCAGATTTTCGAGGCGGATCTTCTCCTTAAAACGCTCATAATAAGCACCAAGCATGTCTTTTCGGGATTATATCTTCCCTGATTTCAAGATACGTGGAAATTCCTCAGCATTAGTTCAATTTCTCATATGTACATCACCGATGGTATGTGCTTTGAACTAATTCAGTAAACATTTGTACCGTGAAAAAATTATTTTTTGCAGCCATAGTGCTGTTCATAAGCGCCGCTTTATCGGCCCAGACCCTCACAATCCGATTTGAGGGGGTAAATAGTTCCAATGGCAATCCGCTTTACTATGCCGTTGATCTGGACGGATCGCTGTATTATTCCGCTAACGCGGGAAATACTGAAAATGGTCGTGCAAAGCAATTATATATTCCTAACCTTACAACTGGATCTCATAGAATTGCTGTGTACCAGCTTGCGGATAACACGCTCATTGATCGCAATACCGCTCAAGCTGAATACAACAACACTTTCCAGTTGCGTTCCGGTTATGATATGGTAATTGCAATCAGGAGAAATGGCCAGGTTTCTTTCTCTGAGAAAAAGGCTACCAACACAAGCACAAGTACCGGAACAACGATTTCTTCCGCCGAATTTGACAAGATATATACGTCGGTGAAATCTAATTGGTCTCAAACTTCCAAGTACAATGCGGTAAAAACTGCATTTAACAAGAAGACCAATTATTTCACAACCGAACAGGCAGGACAGCTCGTACAGTTGGTTACTTCAGAACCCAGGCGTCTGGAGTTAGCTAAGCTTTCTTACCCGAGAATTACCGACCCTGAGAATTTTGTCGACATGACTGACTTGTTTACGTCGACAACTAATAGACAAAACCTGGAAAGGTTCTATGAAACAAAGAATCCAGGTGTTGTGACGGAAACCTATAACAACCGGGTTCCAATGAGTGATGCGGAATTCAGCAAATTGCAAACCAAGGTCAGTCTGCATTTCCGTCAGTCGAGTGTAGTTCGGGATATCAAAGCGGCATTGAGTAATACGACCAATTATTTTACAACTGGACAAATTCGTTCACTCATGTCGATGGTTTCAACCGAAGCGGATAAGTTAGCGATCGCAAAACTGGCTTATCACCGTGCATCAGATCCGAATAGTTTCACACAACTATACGATTTGTTCTCAAGCCAGGCGAGTGTAGATAATTTGAATAATTATATTAGAACAACACGTTCATAGCGTTTAGAAGCGGGATGAATAGTCTTTCAACGTATCCTTTTCCTTTTTAGTGAGACTACTCATTCCGCTTTTGCTGATCTTCTCAAGTATCCGGTCGATCTCTTTTTGTTTTGAAACTTTGTCAAGATTATACTTATCCTCGATGGTGTAGTGAGTTGGATGCTTCTTAAAAAAGAAATTGTCGATGAGCAAAACATGCGGGCGGGTAAGGATGAGATAAATAAAGATCAGCGTGGGGATCAGAATTATAGCGATGGTGATATAATTATTGACAAGCGCAGCCGGATCAAAAAGAATACCTGCGATCATTCCTATCAGTGCACCTCCAAGATGTGCATCGTGACCAATATTATCTCTTCCAGATCTAATTCCATAAATAGAAAATAACACAAAGGCAAGACCGAACAACCACCCGGGAATTGCAATCGGCAGGAAGAAAAATCCAATATTGCTTCCAGGGAATAATGCGATATAAGCAAAGATGACTCCGCAAATTGCACCAGACGCACCAACCGCGCTATAATCAGGATGATTCCGGTGAATAAATAAGGAAAGCAAATTCCCGCCGATCAAACTGGCAGAGTAGACCACCAGGAACTGAATTGAACCGAGATAGGATTCAACCATTCCACTAAATGCAGCGAGGCTTACAACGTTTAAGATCAGGTGAAACCAGTTCACATGCAAAAAACCTGAGCTAATCAGGCGGACATACTCCTTGTTGACCAGGATTTTGTCAATTTCAAATTTATACTTATCAAAAAATGCATGATTGTTGAATCCCTTAATAGAGATGATCACATTCAGGATGAGAAGTAAAAGGCTGATTATACCAGTATCGGACATACTGGAAATTTATTAAGAAATTATGGATTTTCTTAACCCTTCGTCGGTTGATAAGTCAGAAGCATGACGCCGAGTGGGAATGTTTTGGTCTTGACCAATTTCAATTCAGGCGTATGCATTCCATTCCGGAAAAATCGTTTTCCTTTTCCTACCATTATCGGGTGAACGAGAAACTGGTATTCATCTATAAGCGCAGTACCCATTAACGAATGAACAAGACTTGCACTGCCATCAAGAAGGATCTGTTGCCCGGTTTGAACTTTTAGTCTTGCGATCTCTTCGACCACATTGCCTTGAATTATTGTAGTATTATTCCAATCCGCTTTCTTTAAACTTGAGGAAACAACGTATTTAGGAACAGCATTCAACTTTTCTGCAATTCCCATTTCGTTATTCTTGAACTTCGACCAGTAAGGAGCCAGCATCTCATAAGTATTCCGTCCATAGATCATGGCGTCGGATGACTGGATTGTATTCTGGATATATTCGATCCTTTCATCGCTTTGAAAAGGATTAAACCATTCGTTCATGGTGTCACCATCAAAAACCCCATCTAGCGTGATCCATTCCTTCACAATTAACTTTCGCATACTTAGGCAGTAGCAAAAGCCATGCTAATTATTGCTTGGATCTTGCCAGGAAATAATTCGCATTTCGAAATTCCTCCCGGTTGGGATCTTCTTCCGCAGACTTCACAAAAAGCCAGTAGTAGGCCTTTGCCTTGCGGAAATCTTTTGATTTTTCGGCAGCATACCCTGCCCCGTACAGTCCATTAAATCTATTCGGATGTTTTCTCAGGTCTATTTCATAAGCCGTCAGCGCCTCGTCAAATTTGTTAAGACTTATTAAAAGATCCCCCAATAATTCGCTTGCAGGAATTACTTCACCGGGAGTGACGGAACTTTTTTCTGTTTTATCTTCCATGTCTGCGGCAAGCTTCATGAGCTCTATGGCTTTTGCATTGTTTCCCTTCTTTAGTTGGATCCAGGCCTCACCTGATTTGATCTGGATATCTACCTGGTTGGCCTTGTAAGAATCTTTTTGGTCAAGCAAGGATTGACGAAGCGTATTCAATTCCTTCAATTCAGTTTCTGCCGCTTCAATATTCCCCAAATGAATATTACCAAACATTCTGGCGTTATGATAGATCGCCTTCTGCCAGGGGAATTTCTCCCAGGGAAAATCTGTTGGATATAATTCCATAGCCGCCGCATCTTTCCACATTTTGTTTTCCAGGTAATACCTTGCAGGTATTGCAGCGTACGCATAGGCTACTTTGAAATTCTGGGGAGTTACTTTGTCGATTGATTTGAGATAGTCAAGCTGTTCTTTTGCTTTTTTCATCTGTCCTTTTTGCAAATAGGCATACATCAGGTAGTCCAGGCCATGCAATTCTTCATCCCAATGACCTTTAATGCCTGAGCCTTCAGCATAACATTTTGCCGCATCAATTGAAGCGATATTTGATTTGATCGCTTCTTCCCAAAGGCCAAGACGGGTAAAAATATGCGAAGGCATGTGTTGCGCATGCGCTGAAGAAGGTGCTATCGATGCATATTTTCTTGCTGCAGGAAGAGCAAGTTCTGCAAGTTCCGGGTAATCGTAGCTGTGTATGATATAATGAACAATTCCCGGATGCGAGGGTTCCCGATTGTATAGCGCAGTCAGGATTTCTCCTGCCTTTTTCTGGTTAGCATAAGTCTTATCCGTTGGAACTGCTGATCCATCTAATGCCAACGCATAAAATATCGCGGCTTCTTTGTCATTAGGATAGTCATTATACAATTGCGCCATTGCTTTCTCATAATTGAGAACGCGGCTGCGATGGTCCTTACCCGCCCAATCTTCATAAAATTTTCCAATTGCGTCAATATAATCAGCTTCTCGCTTTGTTTTCTTTTCCAATTCCTTTGCAATTCTGATGGCGCGGCTACCTTTTTCCAATTCTTCTTTTGTTGGCTGTGTCGGCCATACCTGGTGAAAATTGCTCATGGCCACACCCCAGTAGGCCATTGGAAACTGGGGGTCTTTGTAAATGATCTTTGCAAAAACCTTTTCTGATTCGTCGTATTCGAATGAGTGAAGCAGTGAAAGTGCAAGATTAAAATCCTTTTTGATTGAATCGGATCCCGTCAGTTCAAAACCAACATTGCCGAACTGCATGGTACCGGGACCGCATACCACAACCTCTCCCCTTTTCAACTTAATGGAATCAAGTGACGACTGCGTAATCGGGCTACTGACTTGTTCGCATGAAACAAGTATCATCAGGCAGCAAATAAAGGTTAGTTGTTTATTCATTAAGATGTCCATTTTGAGTTTGCGAGAACTACCGAAGTATCAGCTTGTCTTTCAGGGATCGACCAATATTTCTTTAACAAGAAATCTTTTTCTTCGTTTGATAAAAGCCGGAAGCCATGTCGTTCGTAAAACCGGATGGCCCAACTTGCATCGGCCCAGGTACCAATTAAGACGGGAGTTTCTGCTATTGTTTGCAAATGCGCCAGCAATTTACTTCCAATTCCTTTGTTCTTGCTTGCGGTGCGAACATAGGCATGCCTGATCAAGGTTACATCTCCCTTGAATTGAATTCCCATAACACCAAGGATATCTTCACCCTCCTTGTAACACCAGAATTCAACTCCTTCATCAATTTGTTTCTTTAACTCTTCGGCTGGCATATAGGGATCGTGCCACCGATCTTCGGGTATTACTCCCCGATAGGCATTGGCTGCATCGTTGATGATGCTGTATATCTCGTTGAAGTCAGCTTTTGAACATTTGTCAATCATACTCGAATTTGGTTATGTCATTAGTAACAGAATCATAGATCAGGAACCCTTCCGCTGAATCACCAAGTTGATCCAGAAGAACTCCACGCTTGTTCCAAATGGCGGATTTGCCACCGGAATCTTCCCCGATACAATTTGCCAGTAGCACGGTCATCGAATAATTTTTCCCTATCTCTGAAAGCCGTTTCGCAGTTCTTTCCATTGCGTCCTTCGATTTTACCGCGCTTGCTACGTAATACTCAGCATTCTTTTTAAATGCATTTTCCGCATGCTCACGTACAGATAGTTCATAGCAAATAGCAATGGCGATGTCCTCATTTTCTCCAATCATACTATTTGTATTTTCTCCACTAACAAAAAACGGCTCTTCATCTGCATGAATATGTTTCTTATGATATACATGTCTTGCTTCGTTGGGACGGAAAATGATCATGCTGATAGAAATACCTGATCCATTTTTAATTGGCATCCCTACGCCAATGGTTACGCTATGCCTGGTGCTGAGCTCCTGAAAATCGTCAAATCTCTTATCATCAATAGCTGTTGCCAGACCTTTAGCGAGTTCCGGTTCATAGCCTGTTATTGAAAGTTCCGGAAAAATAATGGTGTCCGCTCCATGAGCTATCGCCAGGTTGATCAACTTTTTATGGTTTTCAATATTGGCTTGAATATCCCCCCTCGCCGGCCTGGTCTGTACAACACAGAGTTTCATATTTAATAATTAAAATCAACAATTACGGGTACATGATCGCTGTACTTCGCCCAATTTTCATAATCACCGATCTCAACTGAATGAAGGTTGTCGATCATGTCCTCCGAAGCAAAGCAATAGTCAATGTGATATGGCTTGTCCTTATGCCTGTACATATAAAGTGTCGGGTGAATTTCTTTTCCCTGCTCCTGATTGAAATGGCGATGATAGGCGCTATGAATGCCTTTTTTCTCCAGGAACTCTACAACATGGGAATGGTTCCCTGCGCGCCGCGGTTTGTCCCAAATGGTATTGCTATTAAAATCGCCGACCAACACAGTTTGTTTCCTGCTTACCAGTCTGCCGTAATGATGAATTGCCTTCCAAACCTGGGTAACATAGGTTCCATCGGGATCGAGGGGATTATAAGCCCAGATGGCAAATAAGGTGAACCGCGTTCCTTCCGGCCGACTGACAGAAATAGGAATAATTGTTCTTAGTTCTGGCCAGTGCCTGGAATGAACTTTCATCTTATAACCGTTATATGAAAAGATCCCGAGTCCTTTATTTTGATTTGATCCGAACCAAAGACGATCATGCGGTTCAGGATTATTTCCATGGAAATCGATCTTGTCATGATGCTCACATTCAGGAATGACAAGAAGGTCCGGCTTATAATTATGCAGGAGCTCCGCTTTCTTCCGAAAAGCCATGTTACAATTCCACGTAATAATTCTCATGCATTTGCGCAAATGCGTGTTGCGTCTAATTAATTGTACTTTCTTTAATTTTTCTGTCAAGCAATTGGAACAGTTCTTCTATAGGGTCTTTGCCTGTGATCCTTCCAAAGAATGCATAAGACAAGACACCTTCCTTATTGACAATGACAGTAAACGGGTAATAAGAGAACTTTTTAACCTTGTCGATTTCAGATTGCGGAAGGCTGGCGATCTGGAAGGAAAATTTATTATGATTTAGAAATTCAACGATCCTGCTTTCATTGTCAAAAGTAACTCCAATAAAAATCACGGAATCCGATTGATGTTTTTCGACAAGTTTATTCAACGCCGGTATCTCTGCAATGCAAGGCTTGCAGGCCACGAACCAAAAATTATAAACGACCGTCTTACCCTTTAAAAATTCTGGTGAAATCACTTTACCATCTATAGTCTTTAATTCAGGAAGAATAAACTGATCGCCGAAGTGGTCAATGTATGATTTAGTGATACCATCTTCGCGGGAATAGAAAAATTTTCTGTTGTTATCGACGATGAGTCTTTCCTTTTTCGGCTGTCCAACCACTGAAGCGGCATATTGAAGAAGCAGGCCGCCCAGCACAAAGATTTTGATCGCTGACATCTACCAAATTTAATCATTTAAAATCACTGCAAGAAGCATTTATGAAGGTACCCTCTCACATTCTTTGCATCCCTTAAATTATACTTGAACCCTAGCTTTTCCGCAACAGCAGCTGCGAATTCTGAGAATATTTCGATCATTACAAACAGCGCTTTCCAATTATTTTCAATTTGACTACCAGGATAGGATTTTAATATTTCTTCATACTTTTTTTCCGGTAAGTAGTCCTTCATGTATTTCCCTGCTTTTCCAAACGATACCGAAAAATTTGTGCTTACACCAATATACCATTCGATCATCTTCATGAACATAGGTCTTACCACGGTTTCCATCATTTCGCTTGAATAAGTAATCTCTTTGCGCAAAAGTCCTTTTGCCACATAGGTTGAAACCCACCAGAATTCATTGCAAACATCCTGGAATTCTTTTTCAGTAGGTTTTTTGATCAGGTAATCCCTATCGGTTGGTTCCGGAAGATTTTGAAAGAGATTATCCTTATCAAGTAAACAAATGGTAAGGCTGTCCGGCCAGAAGTCCTTCTTCACCTTTTCAACAGGAAACAGCGTAAGATCGATCCTGTTTCCATCTTCAAATAACATAAGGTAAGCAAATCCCTCACTATTATGTTCCCCAAAGCTCATTTCGTCGGGCAATTGCATAATGATGCGTTTTCCAAATACATCCACCCAATTATGGTCGGTTGTAAACGATTGTAATTGATTCACGATATAAACTATATCGAAATCCTGGTATGAATCTGATTTGACCTTTGGATTTGCGCGGGAGCCGTTGAGCAATACCGCTCTCACGCGGTCGTCAGACTGTGCAACTCCGATAACTAATTTTTCGATTTCAGCCTCGTTCCGCATAGGGTGAATTTACCCTAAAACGGCTTAATCTTTATTGACTTCTTTTCCCCTCCAGCACCTCAATTCTTTTCTTCAACTCTTCAATGATCTTTTGTTGCTCCTGCATGGCTTTCACCAATGGAACTACAAATTCTGCATAGCGAAGACCATATACGCCTTCTGCATGCTGAGGTTTGTCGACTCCGCTAAAATCAAAACCCATTGATTTCGCCAGTTGCTCAACTTCCTGTGCGATAAACCCGGTTTGTCGCTGCGGCATTCCTGGCACCGAACTGGAATCCCTGTAATAATTATTCAGCGCGGGTACATCGACGATATAAGAGACTGGTCGCAGTCCCATAATAAAAGAAATTCCTTTCACGTCTTCTTTCACCTGTTGTTTAAAGCGGCCATCTGAGAATGCAGTCCAGCCCACCTGTCCGCCAATAGAGCTAACCGCTGTATTGCCGATTCTTACCTTGTTACTTACATCAACTATCGCCCCGGCGCCGATAGCAGTTGCGTTTGAAAGATTGCTCGATGTAAAATCAGAATTGTATCCAAGCATCGTGTTGCTGTTACCGGTAATATTCTCATCGCCCGCCTGGCTTCCTATGAACGTGTTGAAACTACCCGTTGTATTTTTCGTGGTAAAAGATTGACTTCCAAAAAATGCATTCTGGGTTCCGGTAGTATTGAAATTACCTGCCCAGGTTCCTACAAAGGTGTTCAGGTTGCCGGTCGACTGCTGCCCAGCAGAATAGCCCATCAGTACATTGTATGAACCGGTCTGATTATGATTGCCCGTATAGGACCCGTAAAAACAATTGTAGTTGCCTGTAATATCATCGTAGCCCGCCTGGTATCCGAAGTAGCAATTGTCTCTTCCACTTATTTTATTATATGCTGAGAACGCACCATAAAAATTGTTGCCACCGTCTGTTTGCATGGAATACCCGGAATAAGCACCACTAAACGTATTGTATCCATTAAATTGGCCATGCAGGTTTCGACCTGCCATGGATCCGATGAATGTGTTCCTGATTGCCGAATCATTTGAGTAACCTGCTCCATAACCGACATAAGTATTTTCAATTCCATTGACATTTCTATGTCCCGTGCTCGCGCCCACGCCGGTATTGAACATATACCCAAAAAGAGTATTGAAAGTAGAGCTGTAAAAGGATGAATCACCCACCGCTGTATTGAAATGATTGTTTCCTCCTACCTGGCTGAACAAGGCAAGATTTCCTATCGCAACATTTCCACGGCCGGTGTTATTTGTATAAAGTGCACGATATCCCATCGCAATATTGTGAGTTCCGGACAGATTATTTCCAAGCGCTTCGAAACCCAGGCTATTATTGAAACTACCGGAGTTATTCAGGAATAGTGCGTGAAAGCCAAGCGCGGTATTGTTCGTTCCCGTTGTATTGAAATACAGCGCACTGGCACCTACTGCAGTTGACGCACTTACTGTCGTGTTACTGAACAATGCTCCCCATCCCAGCGCCACATTTGCTGACCCGCTGGTATTTGACTGCAGCGATATATTTCCGATCGCGGTATTATTGGCTCCATTCGAGTTGATCCGCATTGAATTGAATCCGATCGCGGTATTCGCATATCCAATGGTGTTACCATACAACGACTTTGATCCAACGGCGGTATTATAGAGTGCTTCGGTTGCTGAAGCGCCGAGGCCATTGTTCATAAGCGCCGAATCTCCTATCGCAACAATATTTGATTTTACAGAATTTCCCATGAGTGCCTTATAGCCTATCGCCACATTTGAAGTACCTGTAGTATTGCTATAACCCGCATGAGAACCGGAATAAACATTCCTGCTTCCAGATGTGCTGTTCAGTGCAGAATACATTCCAATGAAAACGTTGTCGGATCCATTGCTAACCTGGCCGGTATAGTTTCCGAGATAAGTGTTATAGATTCCCGTTGTATTATCTCTTCCGGCATTGTTTCCTAAGAAAGTATTTCCATCACCAGTGGTATTAGCCATTCCCGATTTGGAACCGATAAATGTATTTCCGTGTCCCTGGTTTTCCATGCCGGCCTCTTCACCCATGATCGTCGCCCACCATCCCCGGTTATTCCTTCCCGCAAGATTCCCGATTATCGTGTTGTATTGTACGGGAACATTGGTTTGCGCCAACGCACCGTAACCGATGATTGTATTATAAGATATTGATGAATTTACATTCACCGCAGTACTGTCACCAAGAATCGTATTACCTAAAGATCCTGCCAGCATCGTCAATCCTGCCTTGCTTCCGAATAATACATTCCTGTTAGCCGGATCGATCAACCCGGATCGGATATTGTTCACTTTAAATTGCAAGGGGATATTATCTGAAGTACCGATATAATTCACCGAAGGATTGGTGCCATTGTTGCCATCAAGTGTCCACACCTGCAAACCGGTGAGTAGCTTTTGCCAGGACCCGCCATTATAGAAGTAGAAGATCTGCTCAGTTTGATCATAAACAAGCAGTCCGGGTGGCGGCAGTATAATTCCCGTACGTTCTGCCGTAGTTAATCTTGGTATCAGCAATCCTTTCGAATTCGAACTTAGATCAAGTAATGCATTTGAATTTGGAGTGGTAGTTCCAATTCCAATGCTCTGCGCAGTTGATTCAACTAGGAAAGAAAAAAGCAACACAGCAGTCAAAAGAGCTGTTCTCATAAAATCAGGTTTTAAGTCTAAGAAAGCTACAGTAAAACGGAGGGGGATGTAATCACTCAAATGTGTGAATTAATCCAGCTTCACAATCTTGTGCTGCAGGGCTTTTGCAACGGCCTCGGTGCCACAGTTGACGTGTAGTTTGTGATAGATATTCTGGAGATGTTTTTTTACCGTGTCGACGGTAATTGAACTCTTGTCGGCGATCATCTTGTAACTGTTGCCGCGTACGAGTAATTCGAGAATTGTTTTTTCTCGTTCCGTAAGATTGAACTTATTTTCCGAACCGGTATTCTTTCTGAAATGCTGAAATACTTTTTGTGCTACGAAAGGGCTCATTGGTATTCCGCCCTCCATAAGTTCATGCAGGGACTGAATGAACTTAATTGGCGAAGTGTTTTTCAGTAAATACCCATCCGCACCTGCGCAAATGCAATCAAAGATCCGGCTGTCGTCGTCAAACACGGTATACATGATCACCTTGACATCCGGAAAATTGGATTTGATCTTTTTCACTCCTTCAATACCCCCAATACCGGGCATGTCGATGTCCATGATCACAAGTCCGGGCAGGATGGTTTCAAGCTGACTCACTACTGCATCGCAATTTTCAAATGATCCCGCTACCGAAAAACCATTGCCCTCGGCCAATAACAATTCAATGGATTGCCTTAACCTGGTATTATCCTCATAGATCACCAATCGAGTCATAATATCGAATGTATGTTCTTTCATCCGGATGGTCAATTACACATTAGGGGAGTTCTGAGTCGGGAGTCAGGAGTCGGGAGTCGGGAACTTATTACTCCCGACTACTGACTATTCCTAAATTCTCATAGATATTTTAACAACGGTTCCTTTTCCGGAAAGGCTTTCCACGGTGAAATCCGCCTTCCATTTGTTGGCTCGTTGCCTCATATTATAGAGGCCGTTCCCGGGTTGGGCTTTATTTGATTCGAATCCCCTCCCATTATCCCTGATCAGCAGGTTGATGGAATGGCTATTCAATTGGACCTCAACCAATGCCTGCGTGGCTTTGGAATACTTGACAAGGTTATTGATGGCTTCCTTGAAGATGAGATAAAAATCCCGCCGTTGGTCCATAGGAAGACTAATCGGATGCGTGATCACTGGAAATAAAAGTTCTGCTGAAATATCCTTGCCTTCCAGCATGTCGGCAGCATATCGCTTCATACGGACAAATAGATTTTCAAGATCATCATACCTTGGATTGATATTCCAAACGATATCAGAAAGGGATTCACTGATACGCTGGATATCCTCGCCCGCTTTCGAAAGGTATAAGCCGGCTTTGGTCTCATCCTGCATATTTCGCTTAGCCAACTCATTTAGGATATTGATATTGCTCAAGGATGCGCCAATATCATCATGCAGGTTCCTTGAAATATTATTTCGAACTTCCTGTAACCGGAGAAGCTCGGCTATCCGGTAGCGATATAGTGCATACAAACCGGCCGCAATAACTAACACGACCAGGGCAATGAACCAGGGCGATTGCCAGAAAGGCGGGTTTATTTCGAATGCATATTCTGCAATGTTATCACTCCATTTTCCATCTACATTCAATGCTTTAACCTGGAACCGATAGTTACCGGGCTTCAGGCTTGAATAGTTAACCGAATGAATCGATTGCGGATCAGACCATGCTTCGTCTCCATTTCTTACCAGTCGATAGGAATAAGTTACTCCCTTTTCATCCAGGAAGGTATTCGAGGAGAATTCCAGGATGAAATTGTTTTGACGATAATTGAATGACTCCTTTGCGGGTGCCTTGTCAATAATGAAAACTGAAAACGGAGCAGTGCTTGATGAAACATGATTGATCAACCTTGATACACCCGGATGATTGGCCACCCAAACAGTATTATGCCGGTCAACAAAAATATTTGCAGAAGAATAGATCTGGTTGATCTTACTTACATCCGTGATCCGGAATTGTCCATTTTCCCATTTGCCAAGGTTAAGCCCCATCGCGGTGCCAATCCATACTTCATCATTCTTGCTCACTCCAATTCCCCAAATCGTATTGTTCTTCAGTCCATCTTTTTCATCATAATGCAAAACCGAGTCAACAAGCCCATTCTTCATTTTTATAAAAAACAGGCCGTTATATCTTGTACCCGCAATGATATTTCCATTCTTGTCCTCTCCCATTGCTCTTACCGCCTGGAGGGGAAGATCAGGGCCAGGGATCTTTTCCAGGTAGTTCAATTGTCGTAACGAGACTCTTTCATTATTGTATTCAACTGCGAATCGAAACAATCCGCCACCAAAACTTCCAGCCCAAAGATCTCCCTTGCTGTCAATCATTAAATCGCGGAATATTGCGGGATCGGTCGGTAAGTAATAGGATCCACGTCCATCCCAGGCTGCAATGCCATGAGGAACCGACATAAAAACAGACCCATGTTTATCCCTGACCATTTCGATTGCAGGCCCTTTGTATTGTGCCAGTTTTTTTTCATCATATATCGTAAAATCTTTTTCGTCCAGGTGTGCCTGGTATAATGATGAGTCATTGCTGTAGATGATCTTTCCATTTATTTGCTGAAGGGCATATGCCCAGAAAACGCTGTCATTTTTCTTTATTGGAATCAGCCGCCCCCTATCGAATGCATTAATTCCGTCCTGGGTCCCTATGAACAAGAGGCTGTCTCGCTCACCGTCGGCGAAAAAGGTCGCGTGGTTGAAGTTTAGTCCTTCTCTCGTTGTATAACGTTCCCAATTCGACTGCCTGATCTTGCAAATGCCACCATTTAAGGCCAGCCACAGCAGACCTTCCTTATCGACCATCATCTGGTTAAACCAAAGACTGGGTAACCCGTCTTTTTCAGTATAGCTGACCATACGTTTGTCAGGCGAAACCCGCACCAATCGCCGGAACTGTTCTGTGATCCATAAATTATCAGAATGATCAAATTCAAAAGCCGTGGCATGCACACTTTTCCACGGGATAGTAAAATAAGGTTCTATTTCAGCAGTCCATGAGTTGTTGGCAGGTATTAGCTTCTTCAAAATATTGATCACATCATTCTCGCCAGTAAAAAAGATCCTGCCCTTATGATCTCTCTTTATCACTTTAGTTGTGATTGTTGTTGTACTATAGCTTCGTCCTTTGGTATTAAATATAACCAGTTGCTGCCTGGCGTTAAATGCGAGCAACAGTGTATCGTTAAAGGGGACAAGTGAAGTACCTATATCGGCGAAATTGAAGGCACTGTCTACAAGAAATTCTTTTAAAGATCCATTTTCGAAGTAATGCAATCCGTTATCTGCGAGTATGAATTGTTTGTCGTTCACTTGAAGTGCCTGAACAAGCTGCGGCATTTTTCTTGAGCTGTCCAGGGAAACGAGCGAATCTCCCTGCACTTTGAAAGGATATGGATAGGATAACAACCAAATCTCCTTCTCCACTTCCAATACCTGGAAACAGAATTCAAGCCGGTATTTCTTTTGCGGAAAATAATTTTTGAAGCGGTAGCCATCATACCTGATCAAATGGTAGCCATCGGTGAACCATAACCAACCTTGTTTATCCTGGTAAATACTGTTTGCGCCAATGACGGGTGCGCCTTCCTGCGAGGAGTACAACGTAACCGGGAGATGTTGCGCAGATATTCCCCGGCAAATAAAGCTTAAAACAAAACATAGCGCAGCGATTCTCATCGGGGTAGTGTTGGTCTCCCAAGTTAAGAAGAATCTGAGAGGTATATTTGCAGAATGGATCCGAGGCCAATCATCCTCTTCGACGGCGTTTGCAATCTATGTAGTGGCAGCGTTCAATTTATCATAAAGAGAGACAAACAAGGTCAATTTCGCTTCGCTTCATTACAAAGTAAGTCGGGGCAGGAACTATTGAAAAAATTCAATCTTCCCGAAAACACCTTTAATTCTTTTGTTTTGGTTGAAGGCGACCAGGTTTATACGCGTTCTACTGCAGCCCTGAGAATTGCGAGACAGCTCAAAGGATGGAAATGGCTTTCTGTCTTTCGCGTTGTACCAAAATTCATTCGCGACGGAATATATAACCTGATTGCGCGCAACCGGTACCGTTGGTTTGGAAAGAAGGAAGAATGCTGGATTCCTACGCCGGCGCTGAAGGCGAGATTTTTAGAATGAAGAAATCGTTACCTCTCCTTTCATATAATAAACACATTCCCCGGCCATGATCACACGATCTCCCAGAAATTCGCACCAAAGTTCGCCGCCTCGCTGTGAAAGTTGTAAGGCATGGAGCTTTGTCTTGCCTAATTTCTCCGCCCAGTAAGGTATCAGTTGCGAATGGGCAGACCCCGTGACCGGATCTTCATCAACGCCTGCGATCGGCGCAAAAAACCGGGAAACAAAATCGACCTTATCCCCCTTTGCAGTAATAATTACTTTTTCACCAATCTTTTTCAACAAGGTAAAATCAGGTACACAGTTTCTAACCGCTGTTTCGTCTTTTAATTCTATCACTACATCACGGCTCCGTTCGATATTGACGATCTCCGGATCTCCCAAGGACCTTGGTAATTCGGCTTGATAATCCGGATATGGCTTAGGCTTCCACGCGGGGAAGTTCATGCGGATCTTTTCTTTCTCCTTTGTTATGACAAGTATTCCGCTTTTACAATCGAATTTAAGTTCGGGTTTGTTAAAACCAAGAATATTATAGAGCACATATGCGGAAGCCAGTGTAGCATGGCCGCATAAATTGATCTCCAATGCAGGAGTGAACCATCTTATTTCGTAATCCGCACCGTTCTTGCTGGAAGGAACAAAGAAAACCGTTTCGCTCAGATTGTTTTCCATTCCCAGCTTTTGCATGAGATCCTCATCGATCCATTTTTCAAGCGGAATCACGGCCGCAGGGTTGCCTGAAAATAGTTTATTGGTGAATGCGTCGATTTGATAAAGCGTCAATTTCATGACGCTAAAGTTACTGGGATTTTTTCAGGACCACTTTAACCTGAGTAAACTTATATGCCGCTTCAAGGAATGACACATAATTACTCCAGGATTCCTTTTTATCATAATTCTTCTTGTAGACTTTTTTCGTTGTGATCAAAACCTTGTCACCATCGAGCTTTGCGGTGGAAATGAATGCCCCGCTCTCATTGTCGATATTGAAATTAAGGTCCTGCAATCCATCGGCTGTATATCCTTTGGGTAACTGCAACGTGATATTGTTGGAAATGGTCCGGGCATTGCTGATCCAGATATCATTTTCTCTTTGCTTCATCTCTTTCTCCTCCAACTTGATCTGCCCACCAATAAGACGACCAATTTCCAATAAATAGTTTCTTCCAGCCTTGTTGACGAGCTTCTTCAACGTAAAATTCTCTTTGAATGAAAGCACGGGTGTTTCATCATACCGGCCATCTTCCAATAATTCGAATTTGTTGTATTTCTCTACTTCCACTTCATCTCTTTCCACCGCTTTTTGAAGATGCTCTATTTGGGATTTCTTACGCTCTTCTTTATCAGGATCCGCATAAGAAGGATCAGTTTTTTCTTTCTTCGGATTCACAATGTAACTCTTGAAATCCTTGCTGAGGTATTCCCTGTCCAGATGTGCCAGTGTGATCATACTGTTCTTTTCCAAACCAGAATATGCACTGACTCTTTCGATATTAAGCAGATCCATTGATTCAGGAATGGTGACCACCATATCCTGCTTTATATAATTTTCCTCATAGCCGGTTGAAGGCACATTTGCCTTGTAATATCCCTCTGATTTTCCCAGGCCAAAAGCATAGGCTTCAGAACCGTCGAAGCTACCACTAGGGTGCGCGAACATGTCGAAATTATCGAATGGGAAAAGGAAATAATATTTATCGCCTTTAACGCGCAGCGCAAGATCAAGCTCTTCTTCGAACAGGAGATCATTCCATTTGCCCAGGTAGCGAGGCATGACTGTTAATACCTCAACACTTAGCTCCTTTCTTGCGCATGCATGATACAATACGGCCGCCCACAGGAGTTTGTTTACAGATACTACATCTTCTTTATTCGATAATTCTTTCTTACTCTCCTTTGCTACTGTCTTCTTGGCACCAAACATTCCCGGAGTCTGGCTTTTTACTTCACCTTTATAATAACTCTCAAGAAATAGTTTGCGAAATGCGTAATAGATCTCTCTTACCAATTTATTGGGAGGAAGCTTATCCTTTCCATTATTTTTTAAATATTCATGAATATCCTTTACCATCGCTTCAACTATTGGTGAAGTATAGTATTGAAGCGAACCGTACATGTTCTTGAGTTTATCCAGGCTCACGGATTCCGCGCTGGCTTCTCCTTTCTTTCCAAAAAGTGTGTTCCCCAACCCACCGCCGGTATATACGATCTTCAACTTGATCGTGGGTGCGCTACGATACTCATAATTCCAACGCTCGTCGCTTGATTTAGGGCGATTCTTATCGATGATAAAATAACTTACCAACGATTTCTTCTCAGATGCTTTTTCAAATCCACCATCACCTTCACGAAGCTTGGGTGCGCCGTTGTAAGATTTGAACATCGCGTTGGTTCCTTTGTCAAGATCGAACTGGAATTTCTGGTAAACAACCGGGTAGCTATATGCAAGCGTAAAAATATAAGGAGTGAACTCCCCCTGCCCTTTTTCCAGGCCCACTTCCACCGCTGAGGCATATTTGTAATCAACGATATCCCCCACCTCAAGATTCGGGATAGCTATTTTGAAGTAAGTACTGTTATTATTAAAATAGATGGGTCGATAGATATTGTCAACATCTTTGTTTACCTCAATGGACTTGCTCATATCCACCGACTCTACTTTTCCATTAGCCTTGATAATATTATAAGTAATTTCTGTGCGTTTGCCATACGTGACAAAATAGAACTCCGAGAATTTCTCCAGTGCATTCTTATCCTGAAGGCGGATACGTTTGCGCACATATTCTCTGATCGTCATCACATTGCTCATTGCCTTGCGCACATAAGCGTAATCGATCTTCTGAGCAAGGATCACGGCGCTTTCCTGGGCCCATTGATCAGGAACCTTCGTTTGCTTGAATTCCGGCTCCTCAATAGATTCCTGGCTGAACGAAATAAAAGAAACAGTGATAAAGAGGGTAAATAGGAAGAAAACTTTGCGCATAACTCTGTAGTTATTTTTTTACAAGTACAACCTGGTCGTTATAAAATTTATTGATATCCTTTATGAAAAGATTCCATGCAGCAAAATCCTTTTTCTTCAGGATAGGCGTATGCACAGCGATCTTCTTTGTGTAGAGAATGGTATTTCCTTTCATTGCATAAGAACCTTCAAAGGAGTATTCAGCGTTCTTAAGTGAAACCGGATCGGGGAGATAATCGGATTTGTATCCTTCGGGGATTGCAAATTCGATCTGCGTAGTGAGGAATATCTTGTGACTTAGTTCATAATCATTCTTTCTTGTTGAATCGAATTCAAAACCGCCAAGTTCTTTCTCCCAATCCAGGTTAACATACAGTTCATTCCCTGCTTTTGTGATCTGGTGATTGGCTTTTATATCAAAAGCTATCTGCAATGGTTTTTGACGATCTTCCCAGGCTGGTTCTTTGATATTCGAAATGGTTACATTGGGATTACCCGATTTCAAATAGTTTTGAAGTGCATCCTTTTTGTTATCGTTCCGAATGGATTTATAAACATTCATCAGGCTGAGCTTGGACTCTCCATTGGAAGTGGTATTGTAAGTTCCTGACAGGCTTTCTCCATCAACTTTTAATTTAACCAGGGTTTCCACCTTGTTCCGATCAGCTGGAAAATCAGGGATCTTATCAATGATATATTTGTCACCATCTTCTATCAAAACCTGCTTTCCCTGTATTCTATGCGCATAATCATTCAAGGGCATGTTTTCTTCCGTACCGTCGAGGAAATAGCGTTTGCCGTTGATCGTGACAGTACAGATCATATGATTGTCTACAACCAAAGAAGGCAAGGTATAATCATAAGGAAGATCGGCAGTCCCAATCCAGGTAAGCCTTGCATCAAATCCAGCCAGCTTCAATAGTTGAGAAAGCAAATTTGCCTTTCCCTTACAATCGCCGAACTTATTCTTCAATACATTCTGCGCAGCATCGGGCCTGAATCCCATGATGCCATTCTCAAATGCGATATAACGGATATTGTCCTGTACCCAGTAGAAGATCGATTCCACTTTTTCGAGATCGGTCTTTTTATTTGCAGTAAGCTGTGTGACGAGGTTCTTTAGTTCATCAGGATTATTTCCTATTTCTTTTGTAAGAGAATGATACCACGCGTAGAGGTCTTTCACCGATTCAAACAGGACATTCTTTTTTCCTGCCTCGGTAAAACTCTTACTCACCAGAATGATATGCGGATAACTTTTAGCCCAGTTAGGAGAACGATATTCTTTTTCAAATGCCGGAATATTCTTGAGTCGATAGGTAAATTTTGTAAGACCATTCTCCTTTTCAGTTTCCTTCTTCACGTCATATCCCTGGAAATTGAACTCTCTTATCTCAGCCTCCAGCCAATCGGGGACATAGAAAACGACCGTTTTCTCTTCCACAGGCACTCGTTCATGGAAATAAACGGAAGTGAGGTATTTGACATCTTTATACTTTCTATCGTAAGAAAAAGTAACCGGTACTCCTTTAGACTCTAACGGGATTGCGGCAACGCAAACTTTCGCATCACTATGAAAGATACCGTCACTCTGATAGTCCATGCACTGCAGTCCGACCTTTAAAGCTTTTGTTTTACCGCTTAATGCTTTTACATTTTCAATCACGGACTGATCGTCATAAAAGATCGCATCCGTGGAATTGATGAAGTCTTTTAAGGGAACAAGAGTTTGCGATAGACTTGAATTCACACCTACTTTTGATTCACCTGTTTTGGAAGGCAGGATGGTGAAGCGGAATTCTTCACGATACTCGATCGCAACAATTTCTGTCTTGGGATATTTTGTTTTGAAAGACGGTACAGCGGACGTATAGTCAGCACTTACCTGAGCATTGGCTGCGTTAAAGGATAGACACAGCACCGCCACAAGCACTCGGAAATTCAGGGATTTTACCATTGCTACGCCTCAGATTGGTATCAGGGTTAAACGTAAATATATAAAAAACAATTGTCCTTTTCGGGCAACTGCTTTTGATTTTTAACACTAAGGGATTTCACTTATTCCGCCAACATTGCCCGGATCGTATCGATAATATCTTCAGCATTGGGTTTGCTGAAATAATCACCGTCGCTGCCGTAGCTACCGCGATGGGCTTTAGCGGTCATCGTGCGTGGAGCAACATCGAGCCATTTGTAACCCCCTTGCTTTTCCATTACTTCAGTGAACATATATCCAGCTGCTCCGCCTGGTACATCTTCATCGATGAATAGAATGCGATTGGTTTTCTTTAGTGACTCGAGGACCTTATGGTTTATATCAAATGGCAGAAGAGTTTGCACGTCAACAATTTCGCAATGGATTCCCCATTTCTCCAGGCGAGTCGCAGCCTCCTGCACAATTCTTAGCGTTGATCCGTAACTCACCAATGTAATATCCGTTCCTTCGCGAACAATTTCCGGAATGCCCAGGGGAACAAAATATTCCAGCAGGTTGGAAGGCAATTTCTCTTTAAGTCGATAACCATTCAGGCATTCAACCATGATTGCAGGATCATTTCCCGCAAGCAGGGTATTGTACATCCCGATCGTCTGGACCATATTCCGCGGAACACAAATATGCAATCCCCTGAGCGTGTTTAACATCATTCCCATTGGTGAACCCGTATGCCAAATGCCCTCCAGCCTATGACCTCTTGTACGAACAATGAGCGGGGCGCTTTGTCTGCCTTTACATCTCCAATGCAACGTCGCCAAATCATCAGATAAAGGTTGAAGTCCATAAATGAGGTAATCGATATATTGAATTTCAGCGATAGGTCTTAGTCCACGCATCGCCAGGCCAATGCCCTGGCCCATTATGGTTAATTCGCGAATCCCGCAATCGAAAATCCTGTTTGTACCATATTTCGCCTGCAAGCCTGCGAAGCCCTGGTTCACATCACCGATCTTTCCGACGTCTTCACCGAATGCCATTACTTTCGGATTCGATTGGAATAAAGCATCGAAGTATTTATTAAGCACTTCATACCCGTTAACTGTCGGTGCATCATGCGCGAATTGCGCAGTGGTGCCCTGGATCTTCAATGGGCTTCTTGCCGATTCACTGTACAGATGTGAAGCATATGACTCATGCCCTTCTTTCTTCAATTCATTATAATATTCCTTCAGCTCAGATGATGCGGAGACATTAACGGCTTCATGCAATAAATGCAAAAGATCGCGACGTAAGGGTTCCCGGTTGGCTAGAAGATCCTTCTTAATTGCAGAAAGCGTTTCCGTGTTTGCCTGGTCAATCAACGCGATGGCTTTTTCTACCTGTTGCTTAATTGGATCTTCGAATTTATCCCATGCATTTTTTCTGGCAGCTCGTACAATTTCCTTTGCCCTTACTTCTGCATCATTTAATTCCTCTTCGCTTGCCAGTTCATTTTCCAGTATCCACTCACGCATTTTTTTAATGCCATCCCAATCTCTCTCCCATTGAAGCCGCTCGGGAGATTTATATCGTTCATGGCTACCCGAAGTGGAATGACCCTGTGGCTGGGTTACTTCTTCCACATGGAATATCGCAGGCACGTGTGTCTCTCTTATTTTCCGGATACCTGCTTCAAATACTTCACACATCCCGGGATAGTCCCATGCTTTTACTTTATAGATATCGAGGCCATTCGTTCCTTCTTTTTTCTGCATTCCTTTCAAGGCTTCAGATATTGAACCCTTGGTAGTTTGAAATTGCCTTGGTACGGATATTCCATAGCCATCATCCCAAATAAAAAATGCCAATGGAACCTGCACTACACCTGCTGCATTGACGGTTTCCCAAAAATGTCCTTCGGAAGTAGAAGCATCGCCGATAGTACAAAAGCAAATTTCATTTCCATTGTTACTGAGGTTCGAAAATTGACTATAAGTTGGTTCGGCACGGAATAATTTTGAAGCAAGTGCAAGTCCTAAGGAACGTGGCACCTGTGCGGCTGTCGGCGCCATTCCTGATGCAATGTTTTTTCTGTTCACCAGGTCGAGCCATTCGCCATTCCTGTCAACCATTTCACTGGCAAAATGTGAATTCATTTGTCGTCCTGCACTATGGGGGTCATTGGCAGGATCCGGATCGGCATATAGTTGCGAGAAGAATTCTTCGAGAGAAGCTTCGCCGATTGCAAAGGCAAAAGTTTGGTCCCGATAATAACCTGACAAAAAATCACCAGGTCTAAAGAATTTAGCCGCAGCGATTTGTGCGACCTCTTTTCCATCTCCGAAAATGCCAAATTTGGCCTTGCCTGTCAGCACTTCTTTTCGGCCCGTCAGACTTGCCTCCCGGCTCTCCACAGCCATGCGATAATCGTCTAAAACTTCTGACCGGAAATGGTCGAAAGAAAGCTTGTCACCGGCAAGCAGTTCATTTGGAGTTGGTTCCATTTGGCAAAAATAATGATACTAACAGCCATTTGCCCGGCATGTTAAAAAAATGTCATTAGCTTGCAAATTTGTTGGCATTTACGGCGTTAAAAATGTATTTTTGAGACAGTTAAACAAGTATCCAATATGAAGAAATTCTTCGCCCTGCTGCTGGCCGGATTCGTTTGTTTCAGCGCTTCTGCCCAGACCAGTGAAAATGTGACGAAGCCCGCTACCGCCGACGTATTGCTTCTTAAACAAACCAGCTTTGATTTTGGTAAGATCCAACAGGGTCGTCCGGTCACGCATTTGTTCGAGATAGTAAATACTGGTACTGAACCACTTCGCCTGGAGAACGTGCAGGCAAGTTGCGGATGCACTACTCCCGAATGGAGCCGGGACCCAATAGCACCAGGTGCAAGCGCTACAATTAAGGTTGGATATAATTCTGCAAGTGAGGGTCCTTTTCAAAAGACTGTGGCCGTTACTTATAATGGAGGCCTTTCAAAGAACATTGTCATTTCTGGAAATGTTTATAAAGCGCCGACAACCCCAGCGCCCGTTAATTCGTCATTGTCTTTATTCAAAGTAAATACTAATAAATAAAAACTGGCAAATATGAAAAAGTTCATGCTCGTACTCTCAACAGTTTTGTTTACTACTGTGTTGTTCGCTCAAAATGCTACGCAGAAGAAACCTGAAGATTATGTGAAGTTCAAAGAGATCATTCATGATTTCGGTAAAATCAAACAAGGCGTACCTGTTACTTATGATTTCGCATTCATTAATGTTACCGATAAGCCGATCGTTATTGAATCCGCTACTGCATCCTGCGGTTGTACAACTCCGGTAAAACCTGAAGGAGCTATTGCAAAAGGAAAAGTTGACAAGATCACAGCTGGTTTTAATGCTGGTTCAGTTGGTCCGTTCAACAAGAGCATTTATGTAAAAGTTGCCGGTGTTGATAATCCCATCGAGATCAAAATAACCGGCGAAGTACTTACAGCCGTTGACTTCGTTAAATATGAGCAAGTGAAGTCAGGGAAGAAAGGAAAGTAATTTTAATCAATTTATTATACGAAGAGCCTGTCGACACATCGGCAGGCTTTTTAGTTTAAATGGTTTGATGGTTGGATTGTTAGATTGTTGAATTGATACCTAACAATCTAACAATTTAGCAATCAAACCATATCTTTGAACTATGCTTTCTATATCAAAACGCGGTGAACAAATGCCGCCATCGCCAATCAGGAAACTGGTTCCCTTTGCTGAAGCGGCAAAGAAAAGGGGTATAAAAGTTTATCATCTTAATATCGGTCAACCAGATATCGAAACGCCGCCAGCTATCCTGGATGCTGTCCGGAATGCAGATATTAAGGTGCTTGAATATAGCCATAGCGCAGGAAATGAATCATACAGAAGAAAATTAGTTGAGTACTATAAGAGAGTTGGAATAAATGTGAGCCATGACCAGATCATTGTTACAACGGGAGGATCTGAAGCTATAATGTTTGGTTTTTTTTCCTGCCTCAATCCCGGTGACGAAGTGATCATTCCGGAACCATTCTACGCAAATTATAATGGATTCGCCTGCGCAGCCGGTGTAAATGTTGTTCCCATTACTTCGCATATTGAAAATGGTTTCGCCCTCCCTCCTATTGAAGATTTTGAAAAAGTGATCACGAATAAAACAAGAGCGGTGATCATTTGCAGTCCAAATAACCCAACAGGCTATTTGTACAGCAGGGAAGAAATGGAAGCGCTCAAGAAGATTTGCCTGAATCACCAGCTCTACCTTTTCAGTGATGAAGCTTACCGTGAATTTTGTTATGATGGCGAGTACGTGAGTGCAATGCACCTTGATGGACTGGATCAACATGTTTTGCTGATGGATACGATCAGCAAAAGATACAGTGCCTGTGGTGCGAGACTTGGAGCACTGGTGACAAAAAACAAAGAAGTGTATGATGTGGCAATGAAATTCGCGCAGGCAAGATTGAGTCCTCCCGGGCTTGCTCAAATAATGGGTGAAGCTGCAGTTGATCTTCCCGGGAATTATTTTGATGAACCAAAATCCGAATATCTCAAACGCCGCGACACATTGGTTAGTCGGCTGAATGCCATGCCCGGAGTATTTTGTCCATCTCCCGGCGGTGCATTTTATGCAATGGCCAGGTTACCCATCGACGATAGTGATAAATTCTGTCAATGGCTGCTCGAATCCTTTTCCCACAACAAACAAACTGTAATGCTTGCGCCTGCAACAGGATTTTATGGAAGCAAGGGACTTGGCCTGAATGAAGTGCGACTTGCCTATGTGCTGAATTCAAAAGATCTCAATCATGCCATGGATTGCCTGGAGAAAGCATTGGAACAATACCCCGGAAGAATTTCACATTTGACATCACTGATAAGCGAGAAACAAGGTTAGAGTCTCCTGTTGAATCGAAGCTGGAAGAGGCGGTCCTTTTCAGATATGCCATAGGTAGCAGCAACGGCGATCTTATTGAATGGCGCCAGAATAATTCCACCCCCAAAGCCTTTATGCCATTTATTGGATTCCTCTCCATCCAGCCACACCCTGCCTATATCATAAAAGCCGAGCACACCTGCCTTTCCATTGAAAAGGAAACCCTTCACATCAAAGAGGTATTGTAATTCCTGGCTGCTGTAAAAGCTGGTGGTACCCCAATAGCGGTCTCTTCTAAGGCCTTTGACCGTCCAAACTCCTCCGATGGGATTCATTTGATAGAATTCCGGTTCACCGGTAACGGTAGATGCGCCCGTCTTGACTCTTGCGGTCAAATTTCTGAAAACAGGAACATAAAATTCAACAACACCTGTATAACGTGTATAGTCACGCGAAGATTCCTTGAGATTTCTTCCATATTCGACATTACCCATCAACACAACTCCTTTCGTCGGAATTGCAGGATGATTAATGCTCGAGAACAGCAGGTTGACATAACCTCCGCCGAACTGGTTCTGCACAAAGAGATTCTTTCCATCCTGGAACTCAGCGAATACAAATCGGCCAGTATCTTTTATAATATCAACGGAGCGGTAGAACGGACTTAAACTGAGTGTAAGGTATTTTCCAAACTGGCGGCTCAGGCCAATTCGGGCATAGCCTTCCTGCGAACGCATGCGATAGTAATCCAGGTTGGTCGTGACTTCCTGCGTTTCATTACCCAACCCAAAGAAATTTGCCCAGCGAACGAGATCATAATTACCAAACAATTCCAGGTTCCATTTTCCAATGAACTGGTTAACGAATCCTTCATAGGTGAAACTGAAAGCTTGTTGGGAAATTGAATAACGTGCATGCACCGCGTGCATCGAAGCAAATGGAGTACGTTCCCATTTATAATTGATCATCTTGTATCCCAGGCCCACATACAGGCGATCAGGATAATCGTAGAATATTTCGGGTTTGAATCCTTTCTTATCATAGAAGAATGCATCGTACTGATAAGAAGGTCTCAATGGATCATTCGTCAACTTTACGACAGTCTCCCTTGAAGTGATGATCTCATTGTTTAAATCGTCATAAATAAATGCTCTTTTGCCTTTTGCAGCAGACTTATCAGCATAAACATCTTTTCCTGTTCCACCGATCAATCTTACGGTGATAGCCTCGTTCACTTCGCCATCAATATGGTAGATATCGTTCTCAGCTATTCCATAAACGCGGATCTCTTTGGTTTCGTCGGTCAGGAATTTCCTCGAATAAAATGGAGTCTTACTTACATTACCAGCACTGTCAATCCTGAAAAGTTTTACCGTGGTCTCGTCATCGTTCAACCGGATCACTTCAAAGAATTCCTTTTGAGATGTACCGGGTATATCCACTTCTTCTGCCAGGAATCGATAATATTCTTCAGCATATTCAGTGAGATGCGACCTTCTGGATTTGAGTTTGGCGATTATCTCTTCTCCTGATATTGGAAACACTTCAGGCGGAAGTTTTCTCACAGACGCTTCAATTACTTTATCTGTCAACAAATGCTGAAGTTCCTTTGCAACAGAAACCCAATCATTCATCACCATTTCATTGGCCATTCTCCTGTCGAGGTTCCTTGCATAGAAATTATAAGATTTGATATCCTTTATATTGTTATCGAAGGTCTGGAGATAACTCATGCGTGCGGCAGATTTGCCAATGCCTAACAAAAGGCCATCAAATTTTGTAAACGCCTGGTCGCGATCGCGCGGGATCGGACGGTAAATAGTTCGACCGCTTTCTTCAAATGTTGCCCAACGCCATTGATCCTCGTGCCTTCCCCAGTCGCCGATGAAAATATCGAATAACCTTGCACGTATATAAGCCTGTTGGTCTACTTTCTGATCACTTCCTGATAATAATTTCTTCAATAGATCCTCAGTAGAGATGATCATTTTTGAGTTGCCGAAATTTGGAGCATCTTCCCAATTGTCATCAGGCCTTTGCTCAAAGAGATATAGATCATTTCCAAATTCTGAATTATGGTTTTGAAGGGCCGCTTGCGAAGGGACGTAGACAATCCGGGGATTGGTATGATAGATCTTTGCTGCTTCCGCCATGGAAGGGATGGTCAGTGCCCCATAAGGATGCGCAACTGAACCCTGGTCTCTAACGATCCTATGCACGAAAGTACCCTGAAATATCTCGGGCAGGGCCTTTCCAAAATCTTTATCAATACTTCTCAATACATATTCTCTGTCCTGCGGGTTGCGAAGTTTCAATGTCTTGGTTTGCCTTCCGCCTCCGGCTTCGTAAGGATGTAAGCCACCATTTTCTGAGTCAAGGTAAAATTGATTGACTGTTACGGGAGTCGCCCACTCTTTCCTATAATGATTTCCCCAGAGGGCCTGATGAAGTTTCGATCTTTCGTATTGTTTACCTGCGACAACTTTTATATAGGCATTTTTCGTTGTATCCGACGGAAAGGATTGCTGGCTTTTCCCGGAAAAATATGCCAGGAGCAGCACGAGGAGTAGACTTAGGGCAGAACTCTTTCTCATTATCAAGCTTCCCTTTAGGTATAAGAAAGAAAAAAACCTGCCATAGGCTTATGGCCGGATTTTCACTCACTCTCAGTATAAAAGGAAATTTGAATGAATTTATTGTGGCTGATTTTCTACAATAAAAAGCCCTCCGGGTGGAGGGCTGAAGTATTAGTTCATTGACAGGACCGAAAGGAAATAATCCGGATCCAGAGAAAAGTACTTGTCGATGGAAACAGGCGTTTCTCCCAATTCAATTTCAAGAAAGGATTTTGCCTGGCGGATTTTCCAGAGATACATTTTTTTTGCGTTAGGATTTTCAGCAAAAATCTCTGGTAACATTTCAGGAAGTAAACCATTCCAGCAAGCTTCTTCCAATTGTTCTTCCTGGTTGGAGCGACCTTCACCTGAATCTATTTTATCAGCCCATTGCCTGGCTGAAAAACTAGTACCCGTCATGAGTAAGATTTCCTGTTGTGTAGAGTTTCTTTCCATACGCTGGGTTTTATGTACCTGTATATTTGACGTAAAAACGTGCGCCAGGTAACAAAACGGTTATAAAAAGTTGTGTTAAAGAGGGAATTAGGTGTTTACCCTAATTGTATTATGTTCAATGGCCTGTCGAGAAGTTTCCACTTTCCCGAGGGAATTCGGCATAAAACCGCAAGTAAATGCAAGCTAATTTTCAATAATTGACGATCATCAATCCAATTCGCTTTCCAACTTCTTCAAGCAAATGTGCTGCATCTTTCATTGCTTTTTCTGTTGTCATCGGCCGATCAATAATTGGGAATACCTCACGTATTCCTATAGCCGAAATTTCTTTTGCCGACAGTTCGAGGCTACCGCAGACCAAAAACACAGGCTTATTTTGAGCGCTGGCTTTTTCCGCGATGCCGGCAACTACTTTTCCTTTCAGCGTTTGTTTATCTGCCTTCCCTTCCCCGGTTATTACCAGGTCTGCCAGTTTCAGTTTTTCCTTTCCTTTTGCAAAATCCCAAAGCAGATCAAATCCTGCTCTGATCTCCGCGCCAAGAAATGCCTTGCATCCTGCCGCTAAACCTCCGGCCGCTCCTGCCCCTTCAACGGCGGAAAGATCGATTCCCAATTCTTGTTTTAAGATCTCGCTGTAATGTTCCATTCCCTTTTCGAGGTCTTCTATCATTCCGGCGTTTGCACCTTTTTGAGGGCCATAGGTTCTTGTTGCGCCATGTTCGCCACAGAGAAGATTTTTTACATCAGTTGCCACAATGAATTGTTTACCGGCCGTATCAATTGCACTTTTTGAATCAATTTTTTGGATATGAATGAGATTCTTCCCTATAGGCATTAATTCATTCCCATCGTGATCGAGAAATCGATAGCCGAGCGCTGCAGCCATCCCAATTCCGCCGTCATTTGTAGCACTTCCGCCCGCACCGATCACAATTTTCTTCGCTCCGGCCAAAATCGCCGCCTTTAACAATTGCCCTGTTCCAAAAGTTGAGGTATCCGATGGATTATAGAAACCTGGCGTTAATAATTGCAGTCCCGAGGCCTTTGCCATTTCAATGAAGGCCGTACTGCCATCTGAGGATAATATCCAACTTGCCTCCACGAGATGAAATAATGGGTTGGATACTTCCTCCTTAAATTCTTTTCCGCTACAATAATGAATGATCAACTCGGTCCACCCCTCTCCACCATCAGCCATTGGAAGTTTGATTATAGTTATATCGGTGTTGGATAAGCGTAAGCCCTTCTCCAGCGCGTCACATACTTCGAAGCTGCTAAGCGAGCCTTTAAATTTATCAGGTGCGAGGAGAATCCGGGATATCATAGTTAAAATTATTAATTTACTCTTCATGGAACTTTCATTCCTACAGGTATTAGTATTTCTGCTCGTCGGAGTGGGTATCATTATTTTGCTGACAGCGAGATTTCATGTTCATCCGTTTTTTGCATTAATGATCGCTTGCATTGTTGTGGGATTGGGTGTTCAGCTTCCCGTGCCTGAAATAATTGGCACGATGAAAGATGGTTTTGGGCATGTGATGAGGTCGCTTGGATTTATTATCGTTTTAGGCACCACGCTCGGCGTTTTATTGGAACATACCGGAAGCACAACGGTAATTGCTAATCATATTTTGAAACGCACCGGTGAAAAAAATGCTCCGCTTGCGATGAGCATTACCGGTTTTATCGTAGGTCTTCCAATTTTTTGCGATTCCGGGTATATCGTTCTCAGTGGCGTGAATCAATCCATGGCCAGGCGTGCAGGAGTGCCGATGATCGTTATGGCAACTTCATTGGCGACCGGGCTGTACTCTGTTCATTGCCTGATCCCACCACATCCCGGAGCAGCCGCAGCAGCAAGCACACTCGGAGTTGATTATGGAAGACTCATCCTGTTCGGCATCATGGTAGCTATACCCGCAACCATTGCCGGCTATTTATGGGCAAGATTTATTGGAAAAAGAATCTCCGGCCACGAAAAAGAAATCAAAGGCGAAGAGGAAAGAAAAGAATCTCCTTCCATCCTTAAAGCGTTGCTGCCAATCATTGTTCCGATAATATTAATAGCCCTCAGGTCCTTCCTGATCAAAGAAAATGTTGAATACAGTTATTGGGTTAGTGCATTATTCTCTCTCGGTGATCCGGTGATCGCTTTAGCAATTGGGGTCTTGCTTGCGATGAATTGCAAGAAAAAATGGACAAGAGATAGTTTAAGTAGGCTATTAATGGAATCTGCCGAAAAAGCCGGTGGCATTCTTGTGATCATTGGAGCAGGTGGTGCCTTCGGCGCCATTCTCGCTGCGACAAAAATTGGCCAACACTTCAGCGATTCGCTTGCATTGGGAAGTCTTGGTTTATTCTTTCCTTTTTTATTGACTGCAATTTTGAAAACTGCGCAGGGATCATCAACTGTAGCGATCATTACCTCTTCATCCATCATTCTTCCGCTATTACCGGCTTTGGGATTGGCAAATGGCAATGGGCCACTGCTCGCAGTGCTTTCTATGGGCGCCGGTTCAATGCTCATCTCGCATGCGAATGACGCTTATTTCTGGGTGATCGCAAAGTTTTCGGGGTTGGAGATGAAGGAAATGCTGAGGTCTTACTCTGTCGCAAGTTATTTGATGGGAATTGTGGCGTTCGCAATCATACTACTCTTATCCGCCCTACTTTGATATCAAAAGAACGATCTTTCGGTAGGGAAAGGTTCGATGCCGTATTTTTTGTTTAGATCAGTAATTAACTCACGATACTTTAGTTCACCCATTCTCTTCCTTTCATCATCGAGCCATTTATTTATCGCCCCAAATTGTGAAATATCCATGAACTTTTTATTGTCGTAAACAGTCAGCTTGTTATCACGAACAAAATAAAAGGTAGAACCATCCTTGCTGAAATCATAACAGTCATTCGGGGTGAGATAAAAAGCTCCCTTTTCCTTTAATTGGCCGTCTAACAAATAAAGAACCTGCAATTTCTCTATTGAATGTTTTTTCCCCTTGATGATGTAATTATTCACAGCAGCATTATAAGTCGTTCCGTAAATCTCAAAGAATGGGTCGGATGTATGCTTCACAACACCAGCAAAATCTTTTACAACAAGCCGATGGTACTTTCTCTTTTCTTTTATTTCGGTCACAAGAGAAATAAGAATTTTCTCCTTAAAATTCACAGCAACAAACTTTTCAGGCCAACATTTGATTTGATTCGATTCAGCTTTTCTGTCCAATAAGCAGAGACCATTGTTCTCAAGCTCAGCTGCAACAAACTGTTCATCACCGCCGCAATATGCATAATATACGGTCTCAGGAAATGTATATCGTTTTACGTCCCTGCCGCTTTCATCTCCTACAAAGAGGTCTTTCCCCCTGCTATACAAAATTGAACCCGTTTCTGAATAGTCGGCAAAATCTATATCAGCTTGCATCTTAAATGGCTTTCTTTCACCGTCATTAATGCTCTCCAGACGGCGCTCCCCATTATTCTGTACAGCGTAAAATATCTTGTCGTAACCCTTCGAAAGGCTGATCGACAAGGGTGTCGGCGTTTCGAAAATTTTCCGGCCAACACTTGTTGTATGTATCAACATACTTATCTGGGTGTCTTTAAATGCAAAAATGTTGGGATATACACCCCACTCACGCTTTGTGGTAAAGTAGGGGATTATGAGATTTTTTTTCTTCGTCATACGAATCTTATACGAATCCAGGTCCGAATAATTATGCCTGCTTAGAAATGCTTTGTCGTACAGGTAGCTCTCTTTCGCGGTAATATTTTTCAAAATCACTGTTCTGACCACTTTGTCGTTAATACAGTCATACAACTGAAATTTGTCGGAGTAACCTCCAAGTACATTTCGGCCCGAGTCAGTGAACCCAAGTAGAAGAGTATCCGTTCCGTTCAGAAAGAATGCATAGTTAATATTATCAAAGGTCTCCAGCACAGAATCCGACCTTACATCCATTACCGTGTAGGTTCCTATCGCGTTACCAGAATCATTCCTTACAGCAATAAATTTGCCGTCGCCTGACATATCAATGTCAAATCCATTGAGGAATACGCTGCTTGATTTAAGATTAATTGTAGATCGTGCGAAACTGTCGACTATTGACTGATCCTCCGAAATATGAAGCATTCGTTCCTGAACCATCTGCCTGGTCATTGGACTAATATCATCCCGATCATACACGCTTTTGGCAATCCAAAGTGCATGTAGCTTGTCGGGAAAAGTATCCATGCGTAAAGCAAGTGCTGCCGCAAATGAATCATTGCTTGCCCTAACGTTTCTTTTGTATGCGAGAATAACTGTAACGAGGAGCAGCAGGATAGCGGCCGCTGCAATGCCAAGGGCAAACCCTTTGCGGACTTTTTTTATTTCATTCTTTACAAATTCTTCGCGTTCGCTTTTTTCACCTTTTGTTTTACTATCCTTATAGAACCTGGTTTCTTCTTTGTCCAGCCCGACGTCTTTGATGTCTTCCTGCCATGTTTTGATCAAACTATATGGAATGGTCTCTTCTTGTTTCATATAAAGCGCAACCATTACCCTGATCCCATTCAATCTTTTTTGTCGCGAATCGCGTTGCTGGTCGATCAATCTTGCCAAAATATCGTGGGCCAATTCATAACTGGTTCCATCAGTTCGCAGAATTTGGTTCTTGGTAAATTCTACCAGCAGGTATCTTAGCTCTTCCTTTTTAAAGTTCTGGAGATACTCAGCCGCAGATCCTTTCAAGGCGACCGAATTTCCGTCGATCTTATACTGAATAGGACGTTTAGTTCCCTGATCATTTACAAAAACATCCAAAACCCGATTAACCAATTGCGGGTCAGCCTGTGGAAACTTTTCATTGAGTCCTTTTTGAATAATTGCCTTCCTTTCAATGAGGAAGCGTTCCAATACGTTTCCAATATGGCCGAACTCTTCAATTTTCTTTGTTTGGAATTTTAGTTCAGGATTTTTGATGTTCTCTGGAATCAAATTGCCATTATAGGTATCAAGGTATACATGACGCCAGAGTTGATCCATATAAACCTGGAGATAAGGCAACGCAACTTCTTCTCTTGAGGTGGCGATGGCGTCGACTATTTGTTCAGAATTCTTAGCTGAATCATCCAACCGGATATTGAATTTTTCACAGGATTGAATAACCACTTCCTCCTGAATTGTTTTTTTTCTCATTGGCTCAATTCGCAGCCGCCTGTCAGAGATTCCGGGGATTTCAATTTCAAATTCATCGAGCCATGCAAAAAATTCCTCACGCATGACGATAATAATATGACAATCCACAAGTAAGCGGGAGGTCAACAGTAACTTGACCATCCTCAAAAAAAACTTGCGTTCTCTTTCGTCCGCCAGGATCAGCACCTCTTCAAATTGGTCAAAGATCAAATAAATGGGAGTCAAAGTGTCTTCAGCGATCCTTTCCAGATGAAAGAATATTTTACAAATTGTTTTCTTTTCATCTTCACTGAAGCGATCCTTATTCCTTTCGTCACTAAAGAACCGGTCCATCAGGCCTTTCAATTCTCTATCCTGTAATTTGCGTTCATGGAGCTTTGATAGTTCAGTAAGTATGGATTCATGAATATTTTCTCCGCGACGAATAAATATAGGTGTCCAGTCAGTTATATCAAACCGGTTTGCTAAACCACATTTGATTATGCTGGTCTTGCCGGTGCCTGACTGACCATAAACCAGCACTATGCGATTCTTATTTACATAGTCGTGAAGACGTTCAACCTCTGTTTTCCTGCCAAAAAAGAAATCTTTATCTTCTTTTTCGAACGGATCGAGAAATTTGAACGGGCTTTTTATATAAGCTGATTCCATAATAAAAGCAGTTGGATTGGTCAGGAGATCACCTCTTGAAAAGCGGCAAATTGAAGTCTTATCGGGTGGAAGTCGTCATCATCACTGATCTCATCTCCCATCACCATATTTATCTCCAATCCGTCGCGCGCTTCAGTAGGCGTTTGCACTTTTTTGAAACAGATTTTTTTGGACTCATTCGATCCTGAAAGTCCTTTGAAAAACATGATATAACAGAGATTTGAGTTCTTGATAAAAGAATTTCTGTCTATCACAAAAGGACTGAGGTTTAGGAAATCCTTTATGGTAGCTGCATAGATCTTCCTTTTGCCATCAATAAGCTGCAGTTCAGATTTTATCAATACAACACCCCAATTGTCCAGGAAAGACTTCATACAATAATAATTGTAGTCATCAGTCTCATTTGCCTGCATACAGGGAATGATTTTATGCTTGTATTCCGCATTGACTTTATTCGTATGCCTGAATTTCATGACATCGATATGCTTAATACTGGAAAGTTGGTACCTGTGAATAAACCCCAATGGACGAACAAAATCACAAAGCTGTTGTTCGGCTTCCTGGCAAGTGACCGGTAACAGTGACTTGTTCAACTTGTTCTTTGTAATACGTAGTTTTAAATTGGTCAGATACCTGCAGGCATTCCCGAAGTCTTCGTCATCCACAAACAAATCTTTGATGAATTCTTGCTCATCTATGAATGACTTGAAATCAGCGTTTTGTTCACCCTGTTCATTGATAAATTTTCTTGTTAGCGCAATTAATGAGATATAGTCATACGATTCACGCTCCTTATCGCTCATACTTATGTAGTCACGTAATCTTTCCTTTAACTCATCTCCCAGTAGTAATTGATCGCCAGATCTCAGACGGAGCTCCCAAACCTGGGCAATCATAATTATTCCAAAAAATTCCATCGTGATTTGAAAGAATTGTGCGATCTGGTTTATGAGAAGAAGTAGATTTTCGTCAGCATTTCCCTGTTGACGATCTCTCACCTTTTTTAAGCAGAACAATTTTTGCAGATGTATACCGATCGGATGAGGTATGCTATTTAATATGGCAGTTTCCTTATCATTAGTTGTAACATGATCCTGTGGATTTTGCCTTCCTTCTTTTTCAACAAGCTCTCTTATTCTTGGATTGCCGGCGACGTTAAAACTTCTATATAAGGTATCGATCAGATTTGGGGCCTGCGGGCGCGCGCCTGTATTCCAGTTTTGCTTATATGGAATTGGATTGATCTTAATGCCTTCTCCATCCTGCGGATCCAAACTCCATAAAGGAAGATCCTGACTAATTATCGATTCAGTAATGATATGTCTGGACAGAGCATGTGAGAGATCAAGTTTTGCGACTATGGCAGCAGACGGTAAAGCATCGTAGAAAGCATTTTCAATAGTTTTTTCCTCGCTCACCAGTCCAGTCCAAAATTGAATAGAAAAGTCTGTCGCAGCTTTGTCACTTACTGAAGTTGTTGTGGAAACGACGGCAGGCACGCCCATTTTCAAAAGAGAATCTACTTGTCCCCCTGTAGAGCATCCGTTTAATACCACGAGTTTCAAAACTCCATTTTCCGACGAATTCTTTAATTGAGCGCTTATTCCTTCAATGAATGCTGGCTCGTCGCCCGCTAATAACCGATCCTTTCCTGCATGCCCACTATAGTGAAAAACTGTTAAGCTGTCTTTGTACTTTGCCAGGTTACGGGCGATACTTCTGGGAGTTGCATAAGGATCAGGTACTATAAGGTAATCTCCAATGATATACCGGTCATTCAGTATCTCTGTCAGCGCATTGAACTCTTCAGTAAGATGATTGAGCGGCTTCGACGGACTGTTAGCAAACGCCAAATAGATCACTTTCACACAAAATGATTTTAGGGGTCAATAAATTTGATCCTGTGAGTTCAGAACTATCCTTTTCAGGGGGCAGGCGGGCCTATGGAACAGGCCTGAGAGAGTTTTTTACATCGTCTATCAATTTAAGAAATTTCTGTTATAGTTGTCGAAAAAAACTCGGGCAGGTAAACACTCTTTATGAGTTAGCTTTTAGGCAGTTTTTCCCTATTTTTGCCTCCCTTTTGGCGGGGTAGCTCAGGCGGTTAGAGCGCAGGATTCATAACCCTGAGGTCATGGGTTCAACTCCCATCTCCGCTACAAACATGAAGCCCCTACGGGGCTTTTTTTGATTTGCATTATTTCGCAGATCTTACAAATGTGAAGCCCCTACGGGGCTTTTTTGATAGAAAAAGGCCACGTATAGAAATACGTGGCCGTCCCTTTGAATTCGCCATATCCATATCTGATACCACACCTACATGGTTCATTTAATTATTTGATGTTAACATATATCCCTCCGGAAAAATTCGCACATACTACTATTGAATTGGAATGAATACCGTTCCTCGCTGCAGCCATTGGCTCAAAGCCTATGTCAGGATCTCTATACACTGTTGGAAGAAATACCTGCCCCTGAAAACGCAAGCCCATGCAAGACATCAACTCAACTTTTGCTCCTCCTAACACTGAAAGTGTAAATCGGGTGATCTTTGTATAGCTCTCCGGACAAAGAACTGAAAGCCCAACCATCATTCCCGCAAACGGCTTTATCTTTTTCTTGCTGAGGTCCATAGATGCTCCGCCGAGGATAGTATGTAACGATGCAAAACCTAATTCCACATTATTATGACTCAGTTGTGATGACTGGTAATTGTATTGCATTTCAACATTCACTTCAGGCAATATCCAGGAAACAATCACTCCGTTATTCAAACCTTCGTCAAGCTGGTATTTTCCAAAACTTCCTTTCACACTGGCAGGTACGGAATAACCTGCATATCCACTCACCTGGAAATGTTGTGCGTTTGATGAAGCGCTTAACACGATTAATATGAATAGTAAGATCGTTTTCATTAGTCGCCAGAAAAAGCAAACCCAATATTTATAGTGAGGTAGGATTGTCCATCCAAATCACTTGCTCCAAAGTTTCCATAATACTTGACACCAAGTATAAATGCCGCTCCGTATCCAGACTTTATCTGGACGCCTGCTTCAGGCCGTACACAAAACTGCCAGGCACTATTGGTTATCCTGTAAAGTCCAAAATCTGTTGCCCGTTCAACGAAAGTCGTACCCAGCCCCACACCTATATACGGCATCGATTTGCCGTTTCCGGCAGTTTTGAACCACTTTGCGCCAAGAATAAGAGGCACAGCATTCACATAACGGTACTGCACACCCGTAATCGTTGCTGTCTCCGAGGTGTAGGCTTTCTGATCAACACGCTCATAAAATACATTCCATGTTGCTTCCAGGCCTATGTCCAGGTTCTGTTTTTGTCTTTTGTTAAACTCGAGTGATATTCCACGGAAACTCGTTTGACCGATATACTCTTTAAGGTCCCCAAATGGAAATGCAATTGGATAAGTGATCACAAAATTTCCACCTTGCGCCCATATCGCCTTCGATCCAATCACCAGAATCAGTAGTATAACTATCTTTTTCATATACCTTCGTTTTACTAATGTTTTAAATAAGGGGATTGCGCATATGCCTGGTCGATACCTGCCTGCGCGCGCGAAGTAATACTTGCCGTACCACCTTCTGCCAGGCCATTGAATACCGCCGTCCATACCACTGGCACGTCATCACCTGAAATGGCTGGATTCGGATCAACCATTTGCATAAAAATGGAACCGGAACGATAACCGCTGACATACGCGGGATAGTAGCAACATGGATAATACCAGCCCCAAGGAGGATAATACCCGCCATACCACCAATCATAATACCACCAATCGTAATAATAGAAGATATTGGTAGTGGTCATAGCAGAAACCAGCAGTAATACATTTGGATTTTGGTTTCTTTCCACCTCGGTCCAGCCATTGGCCGTCATGTTTGTCCTGATCTGATCCAGGATAATATCACCTGTTGCTTTGGGGATGAATTCGGGCTTATGATTTCCATCCGGATCATTAAATATTTCGCCTGTTATCTTTATTATACTGTCAGGCATAGCATAAGTATTCTTTGCCTGGAAGTCGAAGCCGGAATAGTAATTAGTATATACGAGATCTAATTCTTCAATATACTCAGGCCCCTTAGGATAGCAGCTCGCCAGTATCATTGCCGAAACAACGATCAATGCCTTGTAGAGTTTAACTGACATATTTGTGAGTTTTTGTTGTTAGATATCTCAAAGAATCGCTTTAACTAAATTACATTTCCAAATAAGCGATTCATAGAAAAGAGAGGCCTTCTCCGCTAAAACTCATAAAACTTGGCACGAGTTGGAAAATTTGGGCGTTAGAATTTATAAGTAAGATTAATTGCGACGCCATAGTCACTCTTTGTTGTTCCTTCCGGCGGTTGTGTATCGAAGTTGGCGTAAGGATTTATGGACCAGTAAAAATCTTTTAAGATCTCCCACGAAAAACTAAAATTCCCACCATAACGAGTCCGGTTTTTCTGTGAAAGACTATAAAAGATTGATTGAGTAGTGTTGATCTGCAGGTTTGGATTACTATACTTGAAGAAATTGAAACGTACTATCAAGGGAACCTCCAGCAATAAGTCACTTGAAACACCAGAGGTACTCTTCTCCTGGTTAAAAGTCATTCCGGTGATGACCATCAGTTGCAAATACTTCTTTACTATTAACTTATTACCGCCACCGACTAGTTCCTGAAACCTTCTGGCGATAGACAACTCAAGATTCCTTTCATACTCAAGTCCCAACGCCATGAACCAGGTTGGGCTTAAATTAAGTCCAAAAAAAAGTTCTCCATTCTCGCGATCTCTTGAAAATACGCCTGAATCTATCGAGCTGATCGCAGACAATGACAATTGATAGTCTGCCACTTCACCAAAATAATAGATATCCGTATTAATATTGAACTGGCCGAGATCTTTGGATTTGGTATAAGTAAATCCGGCACCAAACGTTCCATTTAATCTTGTCCAAAAACCTTTTTCCAGGGCAGTGATCGTGTTAATGTCCAGTATACTCAAGTCTACCGTTGAAGAATCGTCAAGTAGTATCCTTACCCAACCATCCTGCTTTCCCTCTTTCATTACACCATAATATATGATCTTGGAATTTGATTCTATCTTAAACCGCTGCACAGCATTAATCCTTCTGATCTTGTACATTTTCATTTCAATGATATTAATGGAATTATCATCAAGCGTCAATTCTCCGAACCTTGCACCCTTTATATCCCCGATTAACTCCTGCCCTTTGAATAGATGGATCGTATCTTTTTGGGTGTATGCGGGCTTGTTAAGCATCCCCAGGACAATTATTATAAAAGTTCTCCAACTCCTGAACATAAACCCAAGACACGGCCAAACAGAGAGAACCTGAAAAGAAGTCGAAGTATTTTGCCAAAAATGATGAGATATCTCACTTTTCTTTCGAACATGCTTGAGTTGGGCTTCAAATTGCAGTAACTTTCATATCCCTTTTTTATTCTTCCTTCTTTATTCAACACACCTATTGGATCTCTTGTTTTTCATTCAATAGGTATATGTATGGAAACTTATGATGGCGACCTGAAGGAAATGATCCGGAATAAGGACAATCACGCATTCGACCTTCTTTACAGGAAATATTGGGATCCCTTGCTAAATTTTGCGACACATTACCTTTGCGATGAAGACAGTTGCGAAGAAGTTGTACAGGATCTTTTTGTACACTTACATAGCCGGCATTCTACACTGAACATCAGAAGTTCTGTCTCCTCCTATTTGTTTACCGCGTTACGCAACAGGATTTTAAATCACGAACGAAACCAGGCAGTATACAGAAAACACATTGCAATTGCAGGTAAGACGACCGGCAACTCATACAACAACAATGTTGAACAATTCATCAACCTCTCCGAATTGAAAAAAGAGATTGATTATTCGCTTCGAAAAATGCCGCTCAAGTACAGGGAAGTTTATTTGTTGCATGACCAAAACCACTACCCGGTTAAAAAAATCGCCGAGCTCCTCAACCGTCCTGTTAATACTGTAGAAAAGCAATTGAGAAAAGCAATTGGCCTGCTACGCGGTAACCTGAAGAATTGCATTTGAGATATCGCTATTGGAAAGATATCTCAAGTAATTGTTTTGATTTTGGCGGAAAGCTTCCTTCTAAAGTGTCTAAACAAAAAACAACAGGGTATGAAAAAAATTCTCTCCATCCACCTGGCAGTACTACTCATTGTCTTGTCCTGGTCTTGTGGTTCAGGTCTGAAAGTAACCTCTGATTCCGATAAGCAGGTAGATTTCAAGAAATATAAGACTTATATGATCTACGAAGGCGCAACGGTCAACGATGCGATCAGCCAATTGAACAGGGATCGCATACTTGCGGCTATAAAAACGGAAATGAACAGGAAAGGATTCCAGGAATCAACAAGTTCTCCGGAGTTACTCGTAAACCCAATTGCGATTTTTAAGGACAAAACATCGGTAACTGCAAACTCAAATTACTATGGATATGGTGGAGTTTATCGACCGTACTACTGGGGTGTTGCCGGCACATCGAGCACGACAACGTATGATGTGAGAAACTATAAGGATGGCTCGCTGATCATCGATGTGATCGACGCCGGTTCAAAAAAGCTGATCTGGCAGGGGATCGGGAACAAGGAAATAGATGGACCTGTCAAAGATCCGGACAAGAGAATACCGGAAGCAATATCCATGATAATGGCAAGCTTCCCTCCCGGTGCAGGCAAGAAGTCCTGATCATTTTTAAACACATTTTGCGATGACTGGCGCGAGGAGAAAATTTACAGATGAACAGAAGCTGGACATCCTTCAGCAAGCCAGGAATATAGGAGTAACTACCGTACTCAGGAATCACGCCCTCTCTTACAGTGTATTCGCAAGGTGGAAACAGAAATTTATGAAACCTGATCCAAACACACAGAGTGTTACAAATCCCAATAAGACAAGGTCCGAAATGAAGCAACTAACGGAAGAGAATATGCGCTTGAAAAAGATCATCGCGTCACAGGCGCTGGAACTCGAAAGGAAGGACGAAGAACTGAAAAAAAGCAATTCCCTGATAGGGAGGAGATAATCATAAAAATCTAAAAACCTACAATTATGAAGCAGTTTCTAATTCTAACGGTAATCCTGTCGATGTGCTTCTTACTGAATGCACAGGATGCGGACCTGGTAATAACAGGCACCAAGAAAGTTTCAAAAAAAGAAACACCCGAAAAAGTCATAGCAGCGCTGAATGCCAAATTTCCCGACGCAAAATCGGTCAAGTATTATAAGACTACTCCGGAAACGGTAAAAAACGGTTGGGAAGTGACAACGGAAGATAATCTTGGTGGTGCTGATGTGGAATATTACACAATAAGCTTCAAGCGGGATGACATGAAATACTATGGTCTTTACAACAGGGACGGTGATTTGGTCCAATCCAGGGCCGAAGCTAAGGTTGCAACATTGCCTGATCCTGTTGTCGCATCGCTAAAGTCTATCAGCTCCCAGTACCCGGGTTATAAGGTCACATCAAAGACCTATTATAAAAATCAAAACTATTCCAAGAGCAAGGAATACTATGAAGTAACCGCAAGTAACGGTAAGGATACTAAAAGACTCTACTATGCGCCGGACGGTACATTGACGAAGATCAAGGAATAAAGAAACGAGCTATGGCAAGGGGTAAATCGATCGGGTTGATCATGCTACTCAGTTTGATCAGCCAGCTTATCGCTGCGCAATATGCAGTAAAAAATCTTAGCGATAAGCATAAGCAATATTACGATAGTCTGCAAAAGATGAACTACGACCGGGTCTTTCCTATCCTGGGAGATAAAGTGTATAAACGAGGCTTTGATATTCCCTGGCCAATTGGAATAATGATCAACAATTTTTACGGGAAGCAAGACATCGACATCAGTGATATAAAGATTGGCATCATCGATGGTGATAGCACCTTCGGACCAGTAGATTTGAGCAAAGTGATCGTGTTTGACAATGTAAACGCAACCGCATACAATATCAACGCAAGAGTGGATCTGTATGTGTTGCCCTTTCTGAATGTATACGTACTTGCCGCTTACATGCCCTATGCAAGTACTTCAGTCAGCCTTGTAAAACCAATAAAAATATCCACCAATCCGAAACAATCCGGATGGGGCTACGGCTTTGGGATCATGGGTGCCGGCGGAGTGGGACCTGTTTGGTTACAGGCAGATGTCAACTTCACCTGGGCAGACATGCAATTGCTCGAGAATAAGGTATTCACTGAGGTTGCCGGTCTTCGCATCGGACATACTTTCCCCATCAAAAATGACCCGGAAAAGAATTTTGCAGTATGGATCGGCGCAATGGGAATTTTCATAAATAACGAGACGGTTGGAAAAATACCCTTGAACGATTTACTCCCGGATTTACCTCCTGAAAAAATCGACGAGATCAGGAATAGTTATAATGATTGGTACAATGATCTCAGTCCACTAGCAAAAAAAGTAGTCGATAAAATAGTGACGCGGTTAGAAGAAGGACATAATGGTGGTTCACGAGAAGACACTTACATCACATACCAAATGAATAAAGCAGTGAGTCAGGCCTGGGCCGGCATCATTGGGGCGCAATACCAGTTCAGCAAAAGATGGCAGCTGCGCGCAGAAAGCAACTGTATTGGAAACCGGTTCTCACTCATGCTTTCGATGGGTTATCGATTTCTTGGATTTAAGAAAAATAAATAATCACTTAAAAAAGTTCAACTATGCTAAAACAAATAATCTTACCTGCAGCTGCGGCTTTTATCATACTGGCATCATCATGTGGTCCAAATAAGAAATTGCAGGCTGCTAAATCGGAATTGGAATCCGCGCACAATGAGATCAACCAGCTCGAAAAGAAGAACCAACAGTTAAGCCAGAGTATCGATGCGTTAAAAACTGATTTCGCAGCGATTGATAATCGCAACAGGACATTGGTCAACGAATTCACTAACTACAAGAAATCATGCGAGGAAAATGAAGAAAAACTCGCAGTGATGCGCGAAATCCTAACGGAAGAGGCACAAAACCTCGACAGGTTGGAACAATTGCTCGATTCTGCATTGGATGATTTCAGTGACAGAGGTGTTGATGTCCATCATAAAGACGGATTGCTTTATGTAAGCCTTTCCGACGACCTGCTTTATAAACCCGGCAGTTCGAAACTCGGCGAAAATGGAAAAAAAGCATTGAACTCCCTGGCTAATGTCTTAAACCAGTATCCGAAACTTAAAGTAATCGTGCTGGGAAATACAGATGATGTGAAATTCAAGAAAGGAAGTGATAACTGGACCTTAAGTACGGAGCGGGCTAACGGTGTGGTACGCACGCTAAGGGATGATTACATGGTTGATCCATCCCGCCTGACCTCCGCTGGAAAGGGAAAATACAATCCTGTAGCCGATAACAGCACAGAAGAAGGAAGGGCCAGGAACAGACGGACCGATATTATCCTTAACCCGGATTTTGATCGTCTATGGACCGCGATAAGAAGAGGGGAAAGATGAGAATAAATGTCTATCATATAATGCTGTTAATTGTTTTCCTACCATCAAGTCTATTGCTGCAGTCGCAAAATACCCAGGAACTTGCTGACAAACTATCAAATCCGGTTTCTGCCCTGATCAGTGTTCCTTTTCAATCGAATGTTGATTACGGGATCGGTCAGTATAATGGAGCTAAGTTTCACTTGAATTTTCAACCGGTAATTCCCATAAAGCTCAATCAGAAACTTAATCTTATTACAAGGTATATAATACCTCTTGTCGATCAGGATGAAATTAGTGGTGAAGGAAATCATGAATTTGGATTGAGCGATGCAACACTAAGCGCCTTTTTTGCACCGTCAAGCTCAAAGAACGGTTTAATGTGGGGTCTTGGGCCGGCATTCCTCGTACCCATTGGTACAAATGATTTATTAAGTGCTAGAAAATGGGCAGCGGGACCAACCGCATTGGTACTTAAGCAATCAAACGGTATAACGGTCGGATTTCTTTTCAATCAACTCTGGTCCTTCGCGGGAAATGCAGACCGGGCAGAAGTAAATCAACTTTTCTTTCAACCATTTTTTGTAAAAAATTTCAAAAGTGGTGCTGGTTTGAATGTGAATTCCGAAATGACTTTTAACTGGGAAGCTGCCACTACCACCATATATCTCATTCCTGCTGTAACCGGTATAACCAAACTGGGAAAACAAGTAGTCTCGCTGGTAGTAGGACCGAGAATTCCATTGGCTGCAGCTGATTTTGGAATAAGAGCTGGGATAACGTTTGTTTTCCCGAAGTAAAATTTTGGCAAATGCGAGTAGCTAAAACAGCTATAAATATTCTGTTGTATTTCTTATTGCTGGATAATGCGTCAGCGCAATTGGATACCACTAAACAATCCAGGCAATACAAGAATGTGATCCGGTATAATCTTTCGGGAGCGATCCTGTTTGGTATTGACCATTATATAGTCTTAGGATATGAGCGCCTCCTCCTACCCAATCAAAGTTTCTCTGTCAATTTCGGGAAAGCTTCCCTTCCACGACTCGTCTCCATTACTACCGATAGTTTCGCCTTAAGCCAGGATCTCAAAAATACCGGTACAAATTTCTCCGTCGATTATCGCTTCTATCTAAAGAAGGAAAACAAGTACCTGCCGCCTCACGGATTATATATCGGCCCCTTCTATTCATTTAATCATTTTAAAAGAGAAAACAGATGGGATTATAAAACTGGCGGCAGCAATAACCACATCATCACAAATTCCAAATTCGATATACATACACTGGGGTTTGAATTGGGTTATCAGCTTGTACTATGGAAGCGCTGGACGCTCGATCTCTTAATGATCGGTCCTGGTTTCGGATTCTATAAATACAATGCAGTATTTGATGGAAACCTTGATCCTGCTATGAGAGATCAATTGCTTGAGGGATTAAAGCAATTGTTAACGCAAAGATTTCCTGGAATGAATTACGTGTTTTCAGAAGAGCACTTCGATGCACGGGGCACCATGAATGTGACGGCCCTTGGATACCGGTATATCATTCAATTTGGTTTTAGCTTTTAATATGCATAACTGTTAAAAAAAATTTCAACATGGCAAACAAAAAAAATGGTTCCAGCAAGAAACCAAACATTCTAATTATCTGGGGTGATGATATAGGATGGTTCAATGTTAGCGCTTACAATCACGGAGTCATGGGATATCGCACTCCCAATATTGACAGGATTGCAAAGGAAGGCGCAATGTTTACAGATTGGTATGGCCAGCAAAGTTGCACCGCTGGACGTGCGGCCTTTATTACGGGACAATCCCCCATCCGGACAGGACTCACAAAAGTCGGTTTGCCGGGTGCGGACCTGGGCTTACAATCAGAAGATCCAACAATCGCAGACATAATGAAATCGCTTGGATACGTTACTGGTCAATTCGGAAAGAATCATCTGGGTGACCGTGACGAATTCTTACCTACTGTACATGGATTCGATGAATTCTTTGGCAACCTGTATCACCTGAATGCAGAAGAAGAACCAGAAAATTCCGACTATCCAAAAGATCCAGAATTCAAAAAGAAGTTTGGGCCACGCGGAGTATTGCATAGTTGGGCTATGAATGACGGAACCCAAAAGATCGAAGACACAGGACCGCTTACTCGAAAAAGAATGGAAACAGTAGACGAAGAATTTCTCGATGCAAGCCTGAAGTTCATTGATAAAGCGGTGAAAGATGATAAACCCTTTTTTGTTTGGTGGAATTCCACCAGAATGCATATCTGGACACATTTGAAAAAGGAATCAGAAGGAAAGACAGGTCTGGGCATTTATCCCGATGGTATGATTGAACACGATGGCCACGTTGGAAAACTGCTTGATAAGTTAGATCAGCTTGGAATAGCCGATAACACAATTGTAATGTATTCGACAGACAATGGTGCAGAAGTGATGAGTTGGCCCGACGGAGGAACGACTCCTTTCCGTGGAGAAAAGGACACCAATTTCGAAGGAGGTTGGAGAGTTCCTTGCGCCATTCGCTGGCCCGAGGTTATTAAGGCGGGCACGGTGTCCAACGAAATCTTTTCCCATACTGACATGCTTCCCACCCTGGCTGCTGCTGCTGGTGAACCTGAGATCGTTGAAAAACTGAAAAAAGGGTTTAAGGCAGGCAACAAAACCTTTAAAGTACATATCGACGGATACAACTTACTTCCATTTATTAAAGGTGAAGTGAAAACCAATCCCAGAAAAGGATTTCTTTATTGGAGTGATGATGGTGATTTATTCGCGCTTCGTGTTGGCAATAACAAAGTAACGTTTATGGAACAGCGCGCACATGGTTTAGATGTTTGGAGGGAACCGTCTGTGTCTCTTCGCGCTCCCAAATTGTACAACTTAAGGACAGATCCATTTGAAAGAGGTGATGAAGATGGAAGCTTATTCTATGACAAGTGGGTAGCGGATCGTTCATTCTTGCTAGTCCCTGCACAGGCAATCGTTGCACAATTCCTGAAAACCTTCAAGGAATTTCCCCCAAGGCAAAAGCCCGCAAGTTTTAGTATCGACCAGGCATTAGAAAAAGCGCGACAGCTTCAGGAATCCATGGCAGCAAAAACAGAAGTTGGTGTAAAGAAACAAACTCCTGAAATGGTGGAACACGATTGACCGATAAAAAACACAATACAATGAAAGAAGGAAAACAAGAGACTAATGGGAAGCATAAGTCAGTGTCCGGGTATGCTGATGAATATAATGCAAGGCTTCAACGTGGAGCACTTCCTATTCCCGATGTTGCGAAACCTGGCTTAATGACTTATGATGCAAGAGACCCGAATACTAAATATCCACCCATCATTCCTTTGCGTCCGCCAAAGGGCGCGCCAAATGTTCTCATCGTCTTAATTGATGATGCTGGCTTCGGATCGTCCAGTGCGTTTGGAGGTCCCTGTCAAACTCCTAATATTGAAAAACTTGCAGCAAATGGTTTAAAGTTTAATCGTTTTCATACCACAGCATTGTGTTCACCTTCTCGTGCAGCTCTGCTTTCCGGACGCAATCATCATTCTGTCGGTATGGGCAATATCACAGAAAATGCAACAAGTGCACCAGGAAATAATTCAATCCGTCCAAACACGGCTGCGCCGCTGGCAGAAATTCTAAAGTTGAACGGATACTCTACAGCGCAAATAGGTAAGTGCCATGAAGTGCCTGTATGGGAAGTTACTCCTGTCGGACCATTTAATGCGTGGCCAACAGGCGGAGGAGGTTTTGAATATTTTTATGGATTTATCGGCGGAGAAACAAATCAATGGTATCCCGCATTGTTTGAAGGTACCACTCCTATAGAGCAGTCAAAAAGCCCTGAAGAGGGTTACCATCTTACCGAAGACCTCACGAATAAAGCAACAAAATGGATCCGTCAACAGAAATCACTGATGCCGGATAAACCATTCTTCGTGTATTTCGCACCAGGTGCGACACATGCTCCACATCACGTTCCGAAAGATTGGATCGAAAAATATAAAGGAAAATTTGACCAGGGTTGGGATAAAATTCGGGAGGAAACTTTTGCTCGTCAAAAGAAATTGGGAGTTATTCCAAAGGATTGTGCATTAACCGCCCGCCACGAACAAATTCCTTCATGGGACTCTATGGATGTTAAGTTGAAGCCGGTTCTCACAAGGCAGATGGAAGTATATGCAGCTTTTTTATCTCATACGGATAACGAACTGGGGAGACTAGTCGACACGCTGAAAGATCTGAACATTCTCGACGATACGCTTATTTATGTCATTATCGGAGATAATGGTGCATCGGCAGAAGGTTCCTTGCAAGGAACATTTAATGAAATCGCAGCTATCACGGGTTATGGCAACCTTGAAACGGTGGAGTATCTGAATGGCAAGATAGATCAAATTGGAGGCCCGGAATCTTACAATCATTATGCCGTTGGTTGGGCTCATGCGATGTGTACACCATACCAATGGACAAAACAAATCGCTTCACATTTCGGAGGCACCCGAAATGGAACCGTCGTTCATTGGCCGAAAGGGATAAGATCAAAAGGAGAAATCCGAAGTCAGTTCCATCATGTAATCGATGTAGCTCCGACAATACTTGAAGCTGCGAAATTGCCTGAGCCCACAATGGTAAATGGAGTACTTCAAAAACCATTCGAGGGCGTTTCCATGCTTTATTCCTTCGACAATACAAATGCTGCAGATCGCCACGAGACCCAATATTTCGAAATGATGGGCAATCGTGGAATTTATCATCAGGGATGGACGGCAGTAACAAGACGCCGTATTCCATGGATAACAGGGGGCGAAGTAGGTCATACTTTCGACGAGGATGTATGGGAACTATATGACACAACAAAAGACTGGACACAGGCAAAAGATATCGCAAAGGAAAATCCTAAGAAACTCGCCGAGCTACAGCGACTCTGGTTAATTGAAGCAGTTAAATACAATGTATTGCCCATAGACGATCGCATGATGGAAAGAGCCAATCCGGATTTGGCCGGAAGGCCTCAATTGGTTCGTGGCAACCGACAATTATTATTTGGCGGGATGGGGCGATTGACCGAAAACTCTATTGTCAATTATAAAAACAAAAGCCATGCGGTAACAGCAGAAGTTGTGGTACCTGAACGCGGAGCAGAAGGAGTGATTGTTGCCGTTGGCGGAAACATCGGAGGTTGGAGTCTTTACGCGAAGGAAGGTAAACTTAAATATTGCTACAATTTCTATGGGTTCAATGAGTACTACACCGAATCCACAGACAAACTTCCGCAAGGTAAACACCAGGTAAGAATGGAATTCGAATATGATGGTGGTGGGTTAGCCAAAGGCGGCAATATCAAACTATTTATTGATGGCAAAAATGTGGGCATGGGTCGGGTAGAACAGACCGAACCACTGGTCTTTTCAGCCGATGAAACATTGGACATAGGCAACGAGACTGGTTCACCAGTGACTAAAGATTATAAATCCAGGAAATTTTCCGGTGAAGTGAATTGGGTTGAAATAGATGTTGACAAGGATGCAGAAGATTCAGATCATTTCATAAAGCCAGAGGAACGATTTGCAATCGCAATGGCAATACAATAACAAAATGCAAACACAATTAAAGACAGCTGAAGCAAAACCTAGCCCGGCCAACATGGTCCTGATCCCCGGCGGGAAATTCATGATGGGATCAGATAAATATTACCCGGAAGAAAAACCTGTGCACGAAGTAACCGTTAGTTCATTTCACATAGACAAATATGAAGTAACCAACAGGGAATACAAAAGTTTCGTGGAAGCAACCGGTTATGTTACTGTTGCTGAAAGGCCGCTAAAGGCCGAAGATTACCCTGGAGCAAACCCGGAACTACTCGTTCCAGGTGCGTTGGTTTTTCAAAAATCAAAAGGGCCCGTCGACCTGAATAGTTATTTCAATTGGTGGCAATGGGTTCCGGGAACAAACTGGAAGCATCCATATGGTCCTTCCAGTTCGATTCTCGGCATCAAAGATCATCCCGTTGTTCATATTGCCTATGAAGATGCAGAAGCGTTTGCAAAGTGGGCAGGCAAAGACCTGCCCACCGAAGCGGAATGGGAATATGCTGCACGAGGAGGATTAGACGGAATGGATTTTACCTGGGGGAATACAGATGATCAGCTAAGCCATCCAAAAGCAAATACATGGCAGGGGAATTTTCCTTATCAGAATTTACTTGTTGACAAATACGAGGGAACATCTCCCGTCGGTTCGTATGAGCCTAACAGTTATGGACTTTATGATATGGCGGGAAACGTATGGGAATGGACCAGCGATTGGTATGTGGCGCATCTCGACGAGACTGCAAACAAAGTGAAGACCTGCTGCACGACGCATATTAATCCAAGAGTGATCTCGGCAGAAGCAAGTTATGATCCATGTCAGCCGAACATTAAAATTCCACGAAAGGTCGTAAAAGGAGGATCGCATTTGTGCGCACCAAATTATTGTTTGCGATACAGGCCTGCTGCAAGGCAACCACAGATGATAGATACAGGGATGAGTCATATTGGATTCCGTTGCATCATTCGTGAACGAAAATATTGAGCAATGCCAAAAGACTATTCACATCAAAATTTAAAAGGCCTTTCATTCAGAGATCGGGATCTGAGCTATGCCAGCTTTGCGGAGAGTGATCTGCGCGGCGCTGATTTCAGTGGATCGAATCTAACAGGTGCGGACCTCACAAGTATTAAAACCGGGATCGCACCCATTATTACGATCGTGATCTTTTTCGTTGCACTGATCATATCGGCGATTTCCGGCTATATGGCCATGCTTGCAGGTAATACGCTCCAGGAAATGATTCAATCGACTGATATATACGTGAAAGATGCGGGCTATGTCACCATCGCATTGATCGTGTTATTTCTCGCATATGCCTACTGGAAAGGCGGGGGAAATGCAATCCGGAACATTGTTCTGCCCGCAGTAGTGATTGCACTTTGCATCGGTATTGTTGTAAAAGTTGCTGGAATTGGAACCGGCAGAGCGATGGTATACCTGATTTTGGCATTGGCCTTAACAGTTGTGATGTTCATCGTAGGTACCATTGCGAGATCGGCAGCGGGTGCATTATCCAATATCTTATTTATCGCTGTTGCATTGGTGGGGGGTCTTTTTGGGAAGAGTGTGGGTGGAGGAATAGGAACTGCGATCATGGCGATAAGCTGCGCATTGATCAGCAAAAAAGCATTGAGCGGAGGAGGAGGCTTTGACACATTGAGAAAAATCGCTTGCTGGATCACTTCCCGGTTTGGCACTTCCTTTCGCAATTCCAAATTGGGTCAAGCGAATTTTTCAAAATCGGTGATACATAATTCCGATTTCTCGAATGCTGATATCTCGGCTGTGCAATGGGGTAATTCCAGCAGGCAGAACTGTATCGTCAATGAAAAATGGATAAAAAATGACGGATGAAAAAAATAAATCGGATCTGCTTGCCCTGGCGCGAACTGCGCTCGCTTATGAAAGAACTTTGATGGCATGGATCAGAACTTCGATTTCCTTGATCTCGTTTGGATTCACGATCTATAAATTCTTTGAAGAATTCAGCAAGAATGAAGAGCGGGACAGGATACTTACGCCGAGATTGGTCGGACTGATCATGATCGGATTTGGTTTTATTGCATTGCTCCTGGCTCAAATTCAACATAACGCTGCAATCAGAAAATTAAGAACTGAATATCCCGCAGTTCAAAAATCAATCTCATCCATTCTCTCCACATTGATACTGGTATTCGGACTCATGCTTTTTTTAGGGGCCTTATTCAGGCAGTGAATAAAATACTAATTATATGAAAAAGAAAATTTTCCTGGTGCTACTAATAGGCATCAGTATCCAGGTATCAGCGCAAAAGGCGAGAATCAACGGGTATACTTCTTATGTATTTGACGATGGTTTTGATTCATACTATGATGCAAACAATTACTACACTGGAAAGGTCCAGGGTGGATTTCAATGGGGAATTGGGGTTGAATACATGTTGCAGGAATTCTATTGTCTGGAGTTAAAATATCTGCAGCAAAATACCATTGCACCCACTACTTACCAGGGAGGAGTTGGAACTAATGTCAAGAACGAGAATTTCGATCTGAACCTCGGGTACCTGCTTCTCGGAGGAGAACGTCACTACGCCAAACCTGGGAAAAAAATAGAAGGATATGCCGGCTTATCGATAGGTATCGCCTTTCTTGGTGTCACCAACCCTTCGAACGGTAATAAAGGCAATGCTACAAAATTCGCATGGGGGGCAAGGTTAGGTGGTAATATCTGGGCCTCGCAAAGACTCGGCCTTAAAGTGCAGGCGGAACTATTGTCTATTGCCCAGGGATTTGGCGGTGGTCTTTATTTCGGGACCGGTGGTGTTGGTGCAGGCGTTAGCACCTACTCAAGTATCTACCAATTCGTACTTGGTGGCGGAATAACTTTCAAAGTGGGGCAATGAAAAGGATTCTTATCATCATCTCAATATTCATGATCACATTGAGTGCAGTTAGTCAAAAGAAGCGCTATGATTCCACTGCGCTGCTGATCATGGATCGAATGTCGGAGGTGATAGGTGGCATGGAAGCCTGTTCCTTCAAATTGCGAACTGCACAGGATATCGGACCAATGAAACATTTCACCGACTATGAAGTATTCATGAGCGGACCTTACAAAATGATGATCAATGCCCATGGATATAAAGGCCACCGTACGTTAAAGTATAACGGAGAACAACTCTCGTTCTATTCTTTCGACGAACACAATTACGCACTGATCAAAGGGAATAAAAACATTATTGCTACCATTGATAGCGTCAACGAATCCTATGATATAGAATTTCCTGCGGCTGATTTTTTCTATCCTGCATTTACTGATGACCTGATCGAAAATGCTGATTCCATTGTATATGTCGGCAGGGAAATGATCGGCGGAAAGGAATATTTTCATATCCTGGCTGACTCTAAAGAGACGATTTTCCAATTCTGGATCAGGAACGATTCCTATCTGCTACCCGGGATCTTCTCAGTTACTTACAAGAAAAAGGAAGGCATCCCTCAATATCTCGCCATATTTTCAGAATGGCAGGTCAATCCAAGTCTGCCTTCGGCAATGTTTGATTTTATGCCTCCTCCAGGTGCAACAAAAATCAGATTACTCGCAAAGAATGAAAAGTGAAAAAGATCATACTTATAATACTGCTGACTTTCGTGATAGGTCAAGTTTATAGTCAACGAATGAGGCATGGAGCTTCAAGATCAATGAGCAGGCCAACGAGCCAACCCTCAAATCGCTCAATAAATGGAGGAAACTATAAGGCTCCTAACAGGAATCAACCATCCGCAGGTCAGCGTCCAAGCAACCCGAGTATAAATACTGGGGATCGAAACACGAATATCAATAACAAAAGGGGCGATGTAAACATTAATATCGACAATAGCCGAAATACCGTCGTTCGAAAAAACAATGTTGCAGCCTATCATCGTCCTCCGTATATGTACGGCGGTAGGGCATTCTATTGTCATAACCCGTATTTCTATCACGCTTACCGCCCGTTTTACTGGGGACCGGCGTATCACCCATGGGGATTCTTTATAGCTGCGCTCGCAGTCACTGCCATCATTGTTTCAGTAAATGATCAGCAATACCAGTATGACGAAGGAACCTGGTATTCAAAAGCGGATGAAGGGTATACAGTTGTTCAGGCACCTGTTGGAGGAACAGTCACAAAGATCCCACCCGGAAATCAAACGGTAGTAGTGAACAATGTAACCAACTACTATTATGCGGGCGCCTACTACGAAAAAACGAAAGATGGGTATAAAGTAGTTCCACCCCCGGCAGGCGCCGTCGTCGACAATCTCCCTGAAGGCGGGGAAGAAGTCAAAATCGGGGATCAGACTTATGTTAAGGTTGGAGAGACCTATTATCAACCGATACAGGTCGATGGAAAAAACAAATACGAAGTGGTTCAAATTGAAGAGGAGAAAAAGAAGTGAAACTATGTTTATTTATCCTGTTCATGGTCTTTTCTCCCTGCATAACTGGACAGGTAGTGATCGCTCTTTTGTTTGGCGACAAATTGAACACGGGCAACCTTGAATTTGGTCTCGTGATCGCCGAATCGATCACAGACATCACGAATATCGATTCGAAAGGAAAACCAGGACTCAACCTGGGATTGTACTTCAACATCAACCCAAAAAAGAAATTCTTCCTGCACATTGAAGGGATCGCAAAGGGATCGTTTGGTGCAAAGGACATCAGTCCCTATTCTACCGGTAATGATTCACTGGATGGCTTAATGATCAATGGCAGCATTACCAGGAAAATCCAGGGATTCAGTATGCCGGTATTGGTCCGCTACAAGATCAGTTCCCTGTTCTTCGCGGAAGCGGGCATACAACCCAATATGCGGTTGAAGGTGCACGATATATTCGAATCAAGTGTTAATAATAACGATCTGGAATACACGAAAAAAGTTACTGATGAATATACACTGATCGACTTTGGATTAATCGGCGGCCTCTTCTATAAATTCAAAGACGATCGCAAGAGTATGGGGATCGGGATCCGTTACTTTTATGGGTTGACCGATATCTACAAGACGAAGGAAGGGACACAGTCCAATACGGCTTTTCTTATTAATGTAACCATTCCGGTTGGAGTTGGGAAGGCGGATGCAAAAAAAGAAGGATCCCGCAATTAACGAGATCCTTTCTTTCTAAACCGCCGCTTGAAAAGCCTCCTGTTGCCTCCTTTATTGCTTAAGAAATCATGAATTTAAAGCTACACTCCAAAATGAACGGTAATCTTTACTTGCTGATAAGATTTATAATACTTTTCAAGTTGCCCATTCATTTTGGGAAAAATCCAATCAATTCGGTCGTATCCCTTAACAAAAACAGCTTTTCTTTAGCCAGGTAGAACCTATTTGAATAGGTCAATGCCAATAAGAAATCCTTTTCTCCTTCATGCGGACATCGATGGATCGCAACCTTGTCAATATCGATCCGGATCTTTCCTCCCATTACAGCAAAACTTCCATAGAGATTCTGACATCCTGAGTGGACCTCCATATCCCCTTCGGGAGAAAACTTTATCAAGGGTACACCTTCCGGATAATAGCTCAAGCTGATCCGCTCTCCCAGGATCTGGTGCAGTGCCCAGCGGTACGAACTTAGAGATATCTCATCGTCGGCAATACTCCTGAATTGACAACGACAAATAGTCATTGCCAATCCGGTCAGGAGGAGAAATATTGAAATTCTGATCATTTTACAAGGTTTTTCAAGTAATCAGATGGCCTTTGACCGGTAAACTTTTTGAAGGCATCGGCAAATGAGTTCCGGTTATTGAACCCCGATTGAGAGGCCAGTTCTTTTAAGTTTGGTCGCGTATGAGAATTTGCCCGTAGCACCGATTCGCAGTACCTGATCCTATGCCGGTTGATATAATCGTTAAAGCTCATTCCAATTACCTGGTTCAGAAATGCCGAGAGTTGGTAAACAGGTATTTTTAAATCGTCTGCCATATCTTTCATGTGATAGTTCTTCATCAGGAATGGTTTCTTACTATCCATAAGCTGCGTCAGTGCCCATTTGAGATTCTCAATATTCTCCGTGCTTAGCTGAAACTCGATACTCTTTGGTTTCTTCTTTCTGCCAAGGAATGACTGCAGATACTTAAACAATCCTGTTTTGCTCATTTCCAGCACTGGGTTATTTTAAGTCAGGAAAAAGGAAGGGAGAATTAAGGGAAGGAAAAACTAACCCGCAGGTGGGAACTGTCCGTTCATAAAATTACCCCGAAAGCAATAGCAAACAGAAACTTAAAAGCAGTTTTCCTGTCTGATTTTTAAAATCTTGTGTTAACTGTCTTTAAGATTTATAATTCTTTGCGTATTCAGAAGGTGTTCTTCCCATGAATTTTTTGAAAGCGGTAGTGAAGGTATTCCTGTTACTAAACCCACACTTTGCAGACAGTCCTTTCAAATTCAAATTTGAAACAGTGCCGGCCTGAATCAAATCCTTGCAGTAGAATACGCGATACCTGTTGAGGTAGTCGTTGAAATTGCTTCCCACCTTGCGGTTCAGCAATGCGGACAACTGGTAAGAAGGGATGTTCAATTCGTCAGCCAGGCACCTTATATTATAGCCTGTCTTAAGATAACATTGTTTCACCTCCATTACTTCATCCATTTGTTTGATAGTAAGAAGGACTTTCTCTTCGCTCCAATTGACAAAATGTCCGTTTTTCGTTTTTCTTGCCGTCGGCTGAAAGATCTTCAAGAAATTTTGTAAAGTAATTTTCATAAAAAAAGGTTTAATGGTTATTATTTGGTGTTTGGATAAGCTAATATAGATCATGAAAATGCGGAACCCTTGAAAATTGGATTCAACTATGATAAGAGTTGGAACTATTGTCGCGCAAAATTTTTATTGAGTTTGCCCGATACAAAAATTATCAGCTTATGTAAAAATTTGGAAAACTAAAATAGTTGAAGTAAATTACCCAAGCATTTTGGTAGACTACTCACTTCGGCGATGCTTTGTAAATTATACTCACCTCACCCCTATCCGAGAACTTCAGATTAAGTTCTTAAAAGCCGATCCTGGCTGAGGATAAGGCTATTTTCGATGATTGCAGCCATTAATTGTATACTATTGTCTTTATATTTCTAAACCACCCGTTTGAAGGATCCAACGTAAATCTCTATCCGCACATTTTGAACGAATTGCTTGCAAGCTCTGCAGTGGCGATGGTTTAAAGCAGATTTTGGTATTGGGAAACTGAAAATGTTTCAAAATATAAAATAGCTTCTATGGGAGTTGATGCCTTATTCTGCTTTGCAGTGTCCGCCATCGGGTTGATCCTGATCGTTATCTTACTTTATCTCCATAATGAACCTTCGTCAAGATGGTTGATCCTCCTGTTGTTCATATTTTCCGCAGTCTGTTTCTTTACTTTCCTGTTTGAAAGCCGGTATGTGCTTGATGTACCGGTGTTTTTTAGAATAGGACCTTTTCTCAATTATCTTTCTGCACCTGCTTTGCTTTTTTATGTTAAGTATCTGATGGATGAAAAGCGAAAATTAAAGTGGACAGATGCCTTACACCTGATTCCAGCCCTTATTTATTTTGTAGATTATTTACCCTTATTCACAAGTAGCGCTGAAACAAAGAGACAGATCATCCTTGCATTGTACGAGCATAAGGAAGCTACCGTTTTGTTCCGCGAAGGTTGGTTCATACCGGAGGGTGTTCATTATATTGGGCGCCACCTGATCGCTCTTGGCTATACAATATACCTGATAATACTGCTCAAAAAAATCCGTCGTGCCGATGTACGCAAACTTTTGAGGAATGTACAGATAAAGCAATGGCTGAGAATACTGATCATTCACTTCCTTTTATATACTGTTTTTGGAATAATAACCTATCTATTTAAATTTTCACAATACGCTTGGTTAGCCACTGTTTGGATTGCATTGCTCATTTTCACAAGTTTGATCTTAACTCTGTTTCTGAGACCAGGCATCCTCTACGGTCGAAAGGCACTTCATACAGGTATGACCCTGTCTAAAACAAAATCAGCAATTCTGCACGACCAAATACCCCAACAGGTACATGACAGCTTACAACTATTCATGGAAAACCGCAGCTACCTCAATAAGAATATCAAGATCAAAGATGTTGCCGATGAACTGGGAGTTCAACCTTATATTCTGTCCGCTTATATCAACCAGGTTTATCACATGCGCTTCAACGATCTGATCAACTGGTGCAGGGTACAATATATAAAGGACGGGTTAAAAAAGGGTGATTGGGCAATGCTTACCCTTGAAGCAATTGCTGAAGAAGCAGGTTTTACCAATAGAACAACTTTTCTCACGGCATTCAAAAAATTTACCGGAGTTACTCCAACTGCTTTTCTTCATGGCGAAAGACAGGATGTCCCCGACGAAAAAAAACCAACGCTTGAGAACTTTTGAAAGTTTTGGCAACCTACTCTTCTTTAATTTTCGCTTCGGTGTTTCTGTGATCTATATTGCTTTTATGAAAACAATTTTGAAAAAATCATGGATCGCCTTGTTGGTTCATGGCGGATTGAATGTCTTTGCTGCACTATTTATTCTTTTGCTTTATTCCTCTGCAGTACTGCTTGGGTTCTTCACATTGTTATCCGGAATGATCTTATTCATCTGCTTCTTTTATGGCAGTAAGCGTTACCTGGCTGTATTTTTTATCGCGATGATATCAATTATGGCAGGTTGCTGGCTAATCCTGTTTTCTCCCCAGGGATTGGATCAAATCAAATGGCTGCTCTGCATCTATGCCGCATTGTTGGGATTCGTCACAATTTTGCTTGCATATAAAACCTGGAAACATGACCGCATTACCCGTTTCAAACTCGACGAATTCGAAAGATGGTATTAAAAATTCTGGATTAAGTATAGATGGTCAACGATCTTAAGAAAAGAGAAAGGCTGGAAATAAAAAGTACTGTTATTCTGGCCTTTGCTACGCTTGCGATAACCTGGTGTAGCTATCAAAGTAATTTGTGGGCCGGTATACAAGCCTTCAAACTCTCAGAATCCAATCGCAATTCCAGGGAAGCACAGCAGCAGGTAATACTGGCCGCTGAACAGTTACAAATAGATGTAGAGATTGCGATCAACTTCATGGAAGCATTGATTCATAATGATAGTAAGAAAACAGATTTTTACCTGGCACGTGGACGTTCGGAGCTGGTTGCAATTTTCAAGGAATGGCTGGCAATAGACCCATTACACAATAAAAATGCTCCTCCTCATCCCCTCGCAATGCCGAATTACCAGGTGCTTCGCAAGAATTTACTGGCCACGGCTGATACTTTTCAGAGTAAGGCAAATAATGCCTACCAGGCTGCAATGAATGCAAACCGAAACGGTGACAAGTATACGCTGTTGACCGTTGTACTGAGCATGGCACTATTCCTGGGATCTATATCGACCAAGCTGCTTAACATTACCCTTGCAAAGATCCTGGTCAACCTGGCCGTGTATATCAGCATCGCAATATTGTTGATCCTCATATTCCTGATGAGTGTAACTGCGGGCAACTAAAAATGCCCGGAAATTGCCTAAATTGCTGCAACTAAAAATTACACTCTCATGAAAAAGGTATACTTCCTCCTGGCAGCATGCTCCGCCATCCTGCTCCTCGTGAGTGCGAACCGGTCGACCAATCCTTATAATCTGAAAGTGGGTACGCCTGAGATCAAATCGATAAATGCTCTTGCATTCGGTCCTGATGGAGTACTCTTTATCGGAGATTCAAAATCCGCGGCAATATTCGCTGTCGATACAAAAGACAAGACCCCAGTTGAAAAAGCTACCGCTGTAGAGATCAAGAATATTGATCAAAAGATCGCTGCCGCATTGGGCACCGATGCAAAGAACATAAGCATCCGCGACATTGCAGTCAACCCGATCTCCAAAAAAGTTTATTTCGCTGTTCTGAGTACTGATGGTACATCAGTATTACTGTCATTGGATGGAAACAATGTTCAGGCTGTAAGTTTGAAAGAAGTTCCATTCAGCACTGTTTCGATTGCTAATGCGCCTGCAGAAGATCAAAAAGATCGCGGCGGCCGCCCGATCCGCGAGCAGGTCATATCTGATCTTGTTTTTGCTGACGGAGCTGTAATGGTCAGCGGACTATCAAACCAGGAATTCAGTTCCACTTTCCGCAGGATCCCTTTCCCATTTACAAGCAAGCAAGACCAATCTTCTCTCGAAATTTATCATGCAGCGCACGGACGTTATGAGACGAATGCACCCATACGCACATTCACTACTGCCGAATTGAATGGTAAGAAATATCTCGTCGCGAGTTATACCTGCACCCCACTTGTGCTTTTTCCTATGGATGAGCTCCAGGCAGGTAAACATGTGAAAGGTCGCACTGTCGGAGAATTCGGCGCTGGTAACTCTCCAATCGATATGGTCAGCATTAAGAAAGGTGATGATGTGTTCCTGGTAATGGCCAATTCAAACCGCCCGATCATGCGGGTAAAATATAAGAACATCGAGTCTTACGCAGGTTCGCTCACCGAACCTATAAAGGAAAGCTTTGCTACTGCCGGTGTTGATATGGTTACTCTGCCAGTTGTAAACGTTTTACAAATGGATAAATTAGACGAGGGTAACCTGCTTCTGCTGCAACGCAGAAGCAATGGTGATCTGGATCTTTGGACCGCACCCGCAGCGAGATGGTTCTAAAATTCTGGTTCCGGGCCCTCGGGCTCGGAACTTTATTGATTACTTCCTGTAAATCCCCGGCAGACAGACAAAGCGCACTTTCCATTCTTTGGGAGAATGGAAAACCGGTCGCCATTATTGTCCCGTTTCAGACGGATAAGGATTTCCTACTCGTAACTATTGCAAAGGACAGTGCTGTTCCCGTGCTGGGAGAATGGACAATACACAATGATTCAACTTTTTTCCGACCTCTTATCCCTCTTACCCGCGGAATGAAATATGAAGTCAGCTCCCGCGACAAAAAACTTGGGGAGATTGAAATTCCTTTTCCGGATTCAAAGCAAACAGCAGTCGTAACCGGTATCTATCCTTCGAATGATACTGTTCCTGAAAATCTGTTGAAGATCTATGTTGAATTTTCGAAACCAATGATGGAAGGAAACGCCATAGAAAATTTCCTCCTGATCAAAAATGATAAGGACACTCTTCACAACGTTTTCCTGGACCTTCAAACAGAATTATGGAATAATGCTCACGATCGTCTCACGATCTGGCTTGACCCCGGGAGAATAAAACGCGATCTGCAACCCAATCAAACGCTTGGCAATCCATTAAACAAAGGAAACCGCTATCGTTTCATCGTTGGCTCAACGCTTTCCGATGCCGAGGGAATTTCTCTGGGCAAAAACTACCAGAAAGAATTTGTCGTTGCAGGCCGGGACAGTACGACGCCGGATCCTGAGAAATGGTACTTGCATACTCCAAAAGCTTCAAGCAATGAAGCATTGAGGATCGGGTTGAATGAACCATTAGATTATGTGCTATTGAATAATGCCATTCGGATTGTCGATGAAAAAGGAGCTGTAGTTGAGGGAAAAATAAGTACGGGTGACGAGGAGCGTATTTTGTATTTCCGTCCTACCTCAGCATGGCAAACAAAAAATTATTTTTTGGAAATTGAATCAAGGCTGGAAGATCTGGCGGGCAATAATCTCAATCATCCATTCGACCGCGATATAACGGTAAGGGAGATACGAAAACCGCAAGAAGTTTATAGAAAAAAGTTCGCTGTTAAATGAGCAACGCCGTCCAGCAGTTTGCGGGACGGCGTTGCATTAATATAGGCAAGTTTGCTACGGTGTATTCGTCACTTCCAGCGTCGTTCCAGCCTTCACTGTTACAGTCGCGCCTGGTCTTACCGTCAATGAGCGGACTTTCACGTTAGCATTTGTTCTCGGCATGAATGGCACACCTGGAGGAATAACCACATCAGATGTTTCTGTGGGAACTGTTCCACAACTCCAGTTTCCTGCTGTTTCCCACTCGAGGTCAACATTACCTACCCAGGTATTGATTGAACCGGAACAAACATTTGCATATACCGTGAATGTGTCGGCAATGCACTGGAAGTTATCTCTCACTGAATAGTTAGTCTTTCCTTCAGGAGGAGTAACGGTAACGCCCTGTGTTGTTTCTGTTGTATTCCACAAATAATCTCCTTTCCATGATGCGGAGAAGGAAATATTGTCGCCAACTACCAGGAAGAAGGTGTCTTTCTTATTTACATCCTGGAAGATGGTGAAGCGATCGGCAATCACGCCATCCCTGCGAAGGAATTTCGCATCGAGGCGATTAGAATCCACTTCAAAGAAGAACATACCGCCGTCATCCTGTGCAAATGGCAATGCATTGTGCGGATAACCCGACTGCACACCACCATCGGCACCAGAACTACCGGCAACTACATAGACAGTACCATGCTGATTTTGTCCGGAACTGTACATGTAAGGACAGGAGTTCGCGGAATTATCATACTTCGCACTTGAATTGCTGGCTGCATGCAGTGAAGTATTGAAATTGATCTCATTCACCTGTGGATCGCCAGAGGTTGCTTTATAAAAACCTTTCAGCAGATAAGAACGTTCGTAGTTATGGCTGTGGCCGCAAATCACCAGGTCAACGCCATACCGTTCAAGAATGCGGATGAAGTTCTCGCGCATGCTGATCAATTCGCCCTCCGTATCGGAGTTGTGACTACCCTTTGTATAAGGTGGATGATGCCAGTATGCAACGACCCATCTCCTCGTGTTGGCAGCAAGATCTGCCTTGATCCAGGTTACCTGCGTACCAAGCGTATCGTACAAACGGTTATTTGATTCTTCGCCGTATGAATCCAATGAGAGGAAGTGGACATCTCCAATATCAAATGAATAATATGCTTCTGTTCCCGAAGGCACACCACCACATTCTCCATTAGTTGGATTGGTAAATATGCTGTAATAAGGGATATTATGGTCGTCCTGGCGCGCTGCGCTATTCGCATAATCGTGATTACCAGGTGAAGCATAGAGCTTATGATTTCTCAAAATTGACGCGCTATACGGTGAGAAGAATCCTGTTGTGAATTCATTATCCGTTCCGTCGTTATATGCATTATCTCCCAACAGAATCCAGGCATCAGCGGCATCGATCCCATTTGTTGAAAGATAGTTCAGGTAAGCCGATAGTGTTTGCGCCTGGAAATTATTGTCATTTCGTCCGCAATCACCAAAAGCAGCAATTCTTACCTTTCTTGCACCTGCAGGGGGAGCTGTCACGAAGAAATTCTGTGCAGTGCCCTGCATTGCCTGCGTGGAGCTTCCCACACGGTAATAATACTTCACATCTGGAATGAGATCACTCACACGAAGCTCATGATCTGAAGTAATAGCAGCATCATTGAATACAATCGGATAAGTTCCAAATTCGGTACCGAGTTCTACCCTGCTGTCTGTTGGAAGATTTGTTCTCCAACGAATAGTTAGGTCGCTTTGGTTACCCATTTGCAGGTATGCTCCCCTCGTCAATATTGGTGTGCCTTCACCAACCTGCGAACCCAGGATCTCCATTCTGAATGAAAGGTCCGTGGAGATATCTGTTCCATTCGCACGTTGATGTATCTCAACTGCGATCGTATTATTTCCTTCAACAAAATAGGCGGTCGACAGGTTAAATACTACAGGAGTCGTCTCAGCCTCGTTACCTATCGTGTTAACTGCCGTTGTGAGGTAATTGATCGGACCTGCGGGCAAATTGTCTCGTGCCACTTCCACTCCGTTCACATATATTACAATTCCATCATCACGGATAACATTGAGCTGAAGACTCTGATAAGAACTGAGATTATTGACCGTAAAATTCGTTCGGAAATAAGTTGTAACGTATTTATTGTTTGGATCGGGACCAAAGCTTACCACAGTGGCCTCGTCACCATCTCCATAACCAAACTCAGCGGGTCCCTGGCTCCACGATGCATCATTGAAGCCTGTTCCTTGCCAGGCGGTTCCCTGGTCTGTTCCATTATCGAGGTATTTCCACGTGGTACCATATACCATTAGTGGTGGGTTTTCAATCGGCGTACCCGAACCAATCAACTCCAGGCGGAAACTTAGGTCTGAACTGGTAACCTGATCCTGGTGAACTTCAACAGCGATCACGTTATTACCACTCACAAAATAAGTGGTTGGAATGGCGTACGTATGAACCGCATCTTCAGCGGTACCACCAATATTAGTTGAAGCAAGAGTTGAATGCGTAATGGCTGCGGCAGGCATATTGCTTCTTACCACCTCGATCCCATTTACATAGATGACAGCTCCATCATCGCGGACAAGGTTGATGGTAAAGCTTCCAAATGAGTTTGGATTTGGAATATTGACCGTTTTGCGGAAATATGTGGTTATATATTTATTATTTGCGTCAGGTCCAAATGAAACAAGTGTTGCTTCATCGCCATCGCCAAATCCCAGTTCAGCATTTCCAAGTGCCCAAGATGCATCGTTAAACGCTGTAGTTTCCCAACCGGCCGGCCGGGTATTGTTGTCCAGATACTTCCATGGTGCGCTAAAGCTAATGATGGGTTGGGGACCAAAGTTGCCGTAGAGCTGAAGGTCAAAAGAAAGATCCGAGCTGTTCGCGGCGTTCTGATGCATTTCTACTGCTATTACATTCCGTCCTGCTACGAATGCCGAACTGGGTACTGTAACAAGTATCTCTGCATCTTCAATTCCCGAAGAAGCTAAAGTTGCATGGGCAACTGTCCCAGCAGGCATATTGTTTCTTGCTACTTCTGTTCCATTGACGTAAAGTACAAATCCATCATCACGTTTAACACTAAACGTGAAGTTCAGGTAAGAAGATGGATTCGGAATATCAATGGTCTTACGGAAATAAGACGTAATGTATTTGGTTGTGGCATTGGGTCCAAAGCTAATCACCGTTTCTTCGTCTCCATCGCCATAACCCAATTCTCCATATCCTATTTTCCATAAACCGTCATCGAAACCGCTATCATCCCAGTTTGCGGGACGCGTGTTGTTATCTAAATAATGCCACGAAGAATTCGCGTTGATAAAAATGTGTTCAGAAGTATTTGCGACAAGCTCCATATCAAAAGACAGGTCGGAGCTGCCTAAATTGATCTGGTGAACCTCGACTGCAATCACGTTGTTACCCTCTACAAATACTGATGCGGGAATCGTGAAATTGACAATCTCATCATCCTCTACTGCTGAAGCAAATGTTCCATGGCCAATTACGCCTCCCGGCATATTATTTCTTGCAACCTCTGCGCCATTAACATAAATAACTACCCCGTCGTCACGTTCTACATTCATTGAAAAGCTCGTATACAATGTAGGGTTGGCGATATTAAATGACTTCCTGAAATAAGTAGTGATGTACTTGGTAGCGGGAACACCTCCAAATGACACGGTAGTAGCTTCGTCACCATCACCGTAACCTAACTCGCCGTTACCTGTCGACCATGCTCCATCGTCGAAAGCAGAGGTCTGCCATCCGGCGGGACGCGTATCGTTGTCCAGGTATTTCCACTGGGAACCAAAATTGAATACTCCGGTAGCGCCCGTATTTCCAGTAAGGCTAAGATTGAAAGAAAGGTCGGTCGAGCTTTGATTGTTTTGGTGCATTTCAACCGCAATGGCGTTCACTCCGGTCAACAACCTTGAAGCCGGAATGGTGAATGTGATCACCTCCTCCTCCACATTAGCAGATGCAGCCGTAGTATGGGTGATTGTACCATTGGGCATATTATTTCGGCCCACTTCAGTACCATTAAGATAAAGTACAAAGCCATCGTCACGGGATACCCTGAAACTATAAGTCTGGAATGCATTGGGATCTGATACGACGATAAGTTTCCTGAAATAAATTGTCCACGTGCGAGCGCCTTCGGCGCCACCATCTATTACTGTTGCTTCATCACTCTCCCCGAATCCGAGTTCAGCATTCCCTATTGGCCATAGACCATCAAAGAAATTACTGTTTTGCCAGTTAGTTGGCCTGGAGTCATCATCGAAATATCTCCAGGAGGAACCGGAGTTTACAAGATTCATTGAGCTGGATCCTTCCATTTCAAGGTCAAAAGAAAGATCGGTGCTGTTATTGTTGTTTTGATGGACCTCAACCGCAATCACATTAGTGCCCGCAACAAATGCAGAAGAAGGGACACTAATAATTATGATTGAATCCTCAACATTTAGCGTTGCCGCAGTGGCGTGAGTAACGGGGCCAGCAGCTAAATTATTCCTGCCAACCTCAACACCATTCACATAAAGGACGAAACCATCATCCCTTTCCACACTCAAATTATAATTCGTAAATGCTGTGGGATTCGCGATCGTAACTGCCTTACGGAAATAGGTAGTCATGAACCTGGCACCTACTGGACCACCATTAATTGCGGTGACCTGATCTGTTTCTCCGAAACCTAATTCACCAAGGCCCGATGCCCAAGCGGCATCGTCGAATGCAGAAGTTTCCCAGCCAGCGGGTCTTGTATCTGTATCGAGATACTTCCAACTGCTTCCAAAACTTACAATCTTTGTTTGAGAATTTGAATTGATAAACGCGAAAGAGACACATGCTAAAAGCGTTAAGGCTTTCAGCGGATTTCCTAACTTCATAAGCACTATTTTGGTAGCCTTAAAGTATGGGTTTTTACTTATAAATGAAAGTAAAAACCCTATAATATTATACTACGGATTTTACGGAGACAACTTTCGGAAAATGAGGAAGTTATAAAATCGAACTTAGATCGAAACAATTATGAACGGCAAATTTCTATTGGTAATAGCTTGCGCATCTTTAATAATTTGTTGCAGTTTTCTTTTCACCGAAAAGCAAGATGATGGCAAGAAGATCAATGAAATTTTCGGTTTGCAACTAAAGGCGCTTATCAATAAACTTACCGACCTAAAAAACTCGGCAAAAAAGAAAGCCCCTCTTCCTGTTTTGAAGAGTCAATTCAAAGCAGCACGGCTGGCATATAAGAAAGCAGCTACAATTACTGAATACTTTTATTCGTACGAATCAAAATCCCTGAATGGTCCGCCATTGCTACGAGTTGAAGATGATAATCCGGAAAAAATAATGCCTCCTCACGGATTCCAGGTTATCGAAGAATTGATCTTTCGTAATTGGAAATCCAACTACCGGTCACTTGAAACCGAATTGGATGGAATGCTTTCACTGCTAAATAAGTTTAAGAATCAGTCTAACCGGCAACTACAGTTCAGGAATGAATTGATTTGGGATGCGATTCGGTCTTCGATGCTAAGGTTAACAACAATGGGCATCAGTGGATTCGATTCGCCGGTTGCTCAATATTCGTTGCCTGAAGCAGCTGCCAGTCTTGAAGGAATACTCGAAATACTTAAAGGGATAAATACAAATGATCAAATTCAAAAAGACAGCCTTTCCAAACTAAACCAATTGTTATCCCAGGCAATACTGTCGCTGAAAAAGGGAACATCATTCAATTCCTTCGACAGGATGAATTTTATCAAGTCAATGTTAATCCCTGCCTATTCATTGCTTGTTCAAAACATCGATTTACAACAGGCAATGCTCCCGAATGAGCGTCGGCCTGTTAACCTGCAATCGAAAAGTCTTTTTGCCAACGATTTTTTTGATCTTTCATTCTTTTCTCCCAATCAACGCTATCAATTAACCCCCGCGAGGGTGACACTTGGTAAGCGCTTGTTTTATGATACCATACTTTCAGCAAACAGGAACCGGTCTTGTGGGAGCTGCCATAAACCTGATCTCGCCTTTACCGATGGATTGAAGACTGCACTTTCAGTTGACCAAAAATCATTCTTAAAAAGAAACACACCTACACTGGTCAATTCGGTATTTCAAACCAAACAATTCTTCGATAGCAGAACCAGTGTTTTGGAAAATCAATTAAGTGATGTGGTGCATAACCAGGAAGAGATGAAGGGTTCCTTGAAGCAGAGCGTTAACGATCTCCAAAATGACAGGATCTATGATAGTTTGTTCCGGCTCGCTTACCCAAATGACGAAAAAGCCATAACTGAGTATAACATTGCCAATGCGATCTCAAGTTATACTCGATCATTGGTAGCAATGAATTCACGTTTCGATCAGTACATGCGGGGCGATAAAAAGAAAATGTCAGCAATAGAAATCAATGGATTCAATTTATTCATGGGAAAAGGGAAATGTGCGACCTGCCATTTCATTCCCTTGTTCAATGGATTGGTCCCGCCAGAATTTACAGAAACCGAATCAGAAGTCCTTGCAGTTCCTGCAGAAAAAACTAGCGCCAGTCTAGACCCCGACCTGGGCAAATTCAATTTCACCAGATCAGTAATCCACAAGCATTCCTTCAAAACTCCCACGCTTCGCAATATCGAATTGACCGCACCATATATGCATAATGGTGTTTACTCAAGTTTGGAAGAAGTAATGGACTTCTATAATAAAGGAGGCGGAGCTGGATTGAAGATCGCTCCGGAAAATCAAACGTTGCCACCCGAGCCGCTCAAACTCACCAGGAAAGAAATTGCTGATATAATTGCTTTTCTTAAAACGCTTACTGATGTAAATTTACCTGATGCAGGATGAACTGAATATTTTGCTGGTTGAAGACGAGAAAAAAATAGCGGATACGCTAAAGCTGGGATTGACCGAGCAGCAATTCAATGTTGAATTAGCATACGATGGATTGATAGGAAAAAATCTTTTTGATACGCATTCCTTCGATCTTGTCATCCTCGATCTTAATCTCCCGGGAATGAATGGATATGATCTCTGCAAGTATATCCGCTCGCGCGATGAAAAAGTGCCCGTCGTTATGCTCACGGCACTCGACACTACTGACGATAAAGTAGAAGGTTTTGAAGCAGGTGCCGATGATTATATCGTAAAACCATTCGATTTCAAAGAACTCCTGGTACGTATTCGTGCACTATTAAAAAGAATACATAAACCGGTGCACGCCGGAAACCTGCTCAAGGTAAGTGACCTTGTCATGAATCTCGACAGCAAAGAAGTGAGCAGGTCGGGCAAAGCAATCCCCCTTACCGCAAAAGAGTTTCAATTACTTGAATATTTTGTCCGAAATAAGAACCGGGTAGTTTCGCGCGCAGATATTGCGCTGAATGTTTGGGATATCGATTTTGAAACAAAGACGAATGTCATAGACGTATATGTAAATTTTCTCCGGAAGAAGCTGGAAAAAGACGAAGGAAAACGCCTGATCCATACCCAGGTGGGAATGGGCTATATCCTTAAAGATTCCCAATCTTGAAAATAAAATATAAAATAACGATCCTCTTCACAGTATGGGTGACGATCATTCTTTTGATCATCACGCTTTCCGTGTACTATCTCACGGCGGCGGAAGGAAAAAAGATCTTCGACAAAAGATTAAAGAGCAGGGCTACCAGTAATGCGCAGATCTATGACTATTTCGGCGATACAAGTATTAGTATGCTGCGAAGAATTGACTCGACTGCACTCGCATTACTTCCACAGAAAAGTGTTATCATTTCAGATACCCTGGGCAATATTCTATACCGTCACGAAGGGCCCAATGCAGAAAAATTAAGTATCGACCGTGCGCTGATAAGAGATATCTCGACGGCCACTGAAATATATTTCCAGGTCGGTAATCGCCAGGCCATTGGCCTATTTTATCCGGATCGGGAGCGTCCATTAATATTGGTCGTTGCTGCATTTGATGAGGATGGGCAACTAAGGTTATCAGAGCTCAAACAAATTTTGGGTATCAGTACCCTGATTGGAATGCTGGTCACGCTGATCATTGGTTTTATATTCTCTTCTCAACTGGTAAGACCAATCAAGAATATCATTACTGAAGTGAATGATATCTCATCTCATAATTTATCAAAACGTTTGCGGGCCGGAAACAGCCAGGATGAATTGAATGAATTGGCCAAAACGTTCAACGATCTTCTCAACAGGTTGCAGGAATCATTTACCACGCAACGAAGGTTTATTTCCAATGCCTCCCATGAGATCTCCACGCCACTTACATCGATCTCCAGTCAATTACAGGTTACGCTGAATAAAGAAAGATCAGCAGAGGAATACCAGGTAGTGCTTCGTTCTATACAGGAAGATGTTCAACAAATGCGTCAATTGACAAAAAGCCTGTTGGAGATCGCCAAAACTGGCGGGGCGCACGGCAGTATTGAATTAAAAGAATTGCGGGTGGATGAACTGCTAATGAAAGTAATCGCCGAAGTGAAGCGCATGAACCAGGACTATGAAGTTGACATCCAATTTCACAATTTCCCCGAAAATGAAAAACAATGCATGGTATTTGGGAATTGGGATCTCCTTTACAGCGCGATAAAAAATATTATTGAAAATGGTTGTAAGTATTCTCCTGACAAGCGTTCATTCGTGCACCTGAATTTTGTCGACGAGTATGTTCACATAGAGGTCCAGAACAAAGGCGACGTGATCGCTGAACATGAGATTGAGCAGATCTTTCAACCCTTTTACAGAGGAGACAACAGCACGGAAATAAAAGGTTTTGGATTAGGATTATCACTCGCAAAACGCATCTTATCCATTCACAAAGGAGAAATAAAAGTTAATTCGGGTCCCACCGGTACAGTGTTTCTCATCGTCCTTCCCACAATTTTAATCAGGTTTTAATCCCAGATTAATCCCCTTTTAATGATAGGGATGCATCTTTACACAATGGTAAGTGTAATTATCCCCGTGTTGAATGAAGAAAAGACGATCGCGAAAGTTGTCCGATTTGCCAGGCAAAATCCCCATGTATCTGAAGTGATCGTTGTAGATGACCAATCCAGCGACAATAGTGTAAATGAAGCCAAAGCTGCAGGAGCGAAAATCGTGATCAGCAAACAAAGAGGTAAGGGCATTTCGCTAAGGGAAGGGATTGATGAAGCAAACAATGAGATTCTGGTGTTTCTTGACGGCGATATCCATCCGTACCCTTCTAACACCATTGCTTCGATGGTGGATCCTATTATTCACGATGATTGTGATTTCGTGAAGGCCAATTTTTCCCGTAATGCAGGTCGGGTGACGGAACTGGTGGCAAAGCCATTGTTGACGATCCTGTTTCCTGAATTGGCAAAGTTCAGCCAACCATTAGGTGGTATGGTTGCAGGAAGAAAACAGTTTCTTAACCGGATCGAGTTCCTTCCTGATTATGGTGTTGATGTCGGTTTGCTGATCGATATGTGTCATGTTGGAGCGAGAATCCAGGAAGTAAGGATCGGGTATATCCAAAATAAGAGTAAGCCCTGGCGCTCTTTGGTAAATATGAGCAAGGAAGTGTCGGGAGCAATCCTTCACAAAGCGTTTCAATATGATATCGCACTCGGCCAACTTTTAACAAAAAAGGAGAATGGATATGAGGGGCTCTAGCCGAATGGTGGTATTTGATATGGATAATACGCTTTTGCAGGAACGTTTCATCGATGTTTGCGCAGAACGTTTCAATTTCATGCAGGCGCTGGTATTGATCAGGCAGATCGACAAGGATCCCGTCAGCATCACCAGGCGAATTGCATCGTTCCTTAAAGGAATTACTCGAGACGACCTGATCAGGACTGCAAACAGCATTCCCCTGATCGATGATGCGGTAGAAGTGGTAAAGGAATTAAAGAAGAGATCAAACGTCATCGGCATAATCAGTGACAGCTATCACCTGATCACCCGCCTTATCGCAGATAAGATCAATGCCGATTTTTCTATGTCCAATGAACTCCAGATCGAGTCCGGAAGGGTTACCGGCGAAGTATTGATCCCCTCCTATTTTCATTATTCGCATGAAAGTTCATGCAAACACCAGGTTTGCAAAACCAACGCATTGAGATTTATTACCAAACATCACGGCTTGAAGATGGATGATTGCGTCTATATAGGAGATAGCGAAAGTGATATTTGTGCAGTGCAACACGCCGGCCTTGGAATTTCATTCTGTTCGGCCGATGAAAGATTGCGGGGAGTTGCAAACAGGAGAATTGAAAAAAGAGCTTTTGAAGAATTATTGCAATTCATAGACTGAATAACCGAACATGCAAAAACTATTTAATAATATTCTGTTGCCAGTAAGTTTGAACCGCCATGCATTGTCTGTTATTGATGATGCCATATCGTTTTCAAATCAACTCCATTGCAACCTCCACCTGATCTTTACCCCTGACCCGGTCTTTTCATTTGTGAAAAGCATAGTTTATAATAAGTCACAAAATAAACACGAGATCAGAAAACTACTAAAGGAATTACATGACAGGATCGGTTCCAAATTGACCAATGGCCTTTTGCTATGCATCAGTTATGGTTCCGGCAATATTCAAAAACTGGTCTTCGACTACACGCTGGATCATGAAATTGACCTGATCTGCCAAAGCAATTACAGGGCGTCGAGTTTCACTGATCAGATCACATGCCCGATTCTGACGCTCAAGAGTTTTCCAAAAAACACCGAAAGCAAGAATATCGTACTGCCGATCGGCGAAACTTTGCCGGTAAACAAATTAAGAGTGGCCTCCTACCTCGGTAGAAATTTGAATTCAACCATTCACCTGGTATCCTGTAAGAATAAAAACAGTCCACCCGATGAGTTCAGCTATTTGGGAAAAGCATATCGTGTGCTGAAAGATTATACAGATGTACCGGTGGTATGCACCTCTATCGAAGGAAAAAATCTTGATGATATCGCAATTGACTATGCAAAAAAGATCAATGCCGGGTTTGTTGTGATGAACCCGGCCCCTAAACCCTTCCTCACAGGGTTCCTTGAAAGGTTTTTTTCAGGGTTTAATGGTGGTAATCCAAGAATACCGGTATTAACAGTGTCATGATTTTTGATTATCATGCGCCCCCAACTAAATAAAAAAAGAAAACCATGATGAGACTTGTTTCAGCTTTCTGTATTTTATTGATCGCTCAAAGTGCATTTTCTCAAACTATTGAGGCAGGAAGGAAATTATTCTATTATGAACGTTGGAATGGGGCACAGGCCCATTTCGAAGAGATGCTTAAAAAGGATCCCAACAATAGTGAAGCTCATTACTGGCTGGTGCGTACCTTATTGGAAAGGGATAAATTGGTTGACGCAAAGGCATTACCCAAAAAAACGGCTGATAAACGGGCCCCCATCGAGTTCATTGCCGATGCTGCTATTCTCTTGAAGGATGGCGATTCTGTTGCAGCCCGAAAGATCATCGACGATATCATCGCAAAAACAAAGTCAAAAGATCCGTTCGTGCTTACGCAGATCGTATCGGTAATGCTGGCTTCTAAATCCACTGACTATAATTTCATGCTGGATTTGCTCGACAAAGCAGACAAGCGAGACAATACCAATTCTGAAACTGCCTTATTGAAAGGAGATATTTACCGTCGACTTGCAGTTGGGGGAAAGGCAGTTCAGGCATATGAAGATGCGATCACCAGGAACAAAGGCAATGCGAAAGCGGCTTATAATATCGGCAAGATCTATCTCACACAGAACAATGCCGAATTATACCTGCAATATTTCAATAATGCCATAATGAGAGATCCCCTTTTTGCTCCACCATACTATGAATTATATTTTCACTACTACTACAGGGACGTGAATATGGCCGCTGATTACCTTAAACAGTTTATTGAAAATGTTGAGCCAAGTATTGATAACGAATATTACCTGGCCGATCTCTACTATGTTTCTTCAAAGCCGAAAGAAGCGATTGAAAAAAGCTTGGCGCTCCTGCAACAGGAAGGTGAAAAAGCAAAGCCACGTTTATATAAGTTGATTGCATACAGTTACGAAGCATTGGGTGATTCGGCAAAAGCCCTGGAATATGTGGAACAATATTTCAAAAAAGAAGTCGATTCCAACCATGTAGCAAAAGACTTTGAATTGAGGGCAAGGTTGACGGCAAAAGTACCCGGCAATACCAGTTCGGTTGTCGCGGACCTTGAAAAAGCCTTTACTATGGATACATTGGTCAGGAATAAAGTTGACTATGTGAATACGATGATCGGGATCTACAAGAAAGAAGGCGACAAACATAACCAGGCACGCTGGCAGGGAACGCTATTCAAATTGAAAGAATCTCCTTCGAATATTGATCTATATAATTGGGGTCTCGCGCATTACCTGGCTGGAGAATATAAAGAGGCCGATAGTGTATTCGGGGAATACTCTTTGAAATACCCCGATCACATTCATGGCTATTACTGGCGTGCAAAGTCCAATGCGATCATCGATTCTTCAATGGAAACAGGTGCGGCAGTTCCTCTCTTTGAAAAAGTAATAGAGATGGGAAAGTTGGACTCCATTAAGAACAAATCCTTCCTGATCCAGGCATACGGATACATTGGCGCCTATGCAGCAAACGTGAAAAAAGATTACGAGCTCGCCCTGGAAAATTTTGAAAAGATCTTGGTTCTTGATCCACAAAATTCAGATGCGCGTAAATACAGTGAGATACTGGAAAAGAGAGTGGCGGTTGAACCACAAAAGTGATCACTTTTGAAAATACGGTATGTCGTCCCGTGAGATTTCTTCCTTTTGTTGCCAATAAGCAAGTGTTACCACATTACCATCTTTGGTACGAAGCAATCTACCAAAGATGGCATTGGTGGGATTGAATGTGATATCTGTAACGCCAATGGTGTAGGTTTCTGGCAGAACTACTGGCACTTCTTCCGGTACTGCCGTCTTTGGGGGTGGGCTGGGAACAGCCACAACAACAAAACCGTTCAACTCCAACAACTCGCGTAGAAAAGCCAATCGTTCCGGCTTCGCATTCTTTTCTACGATGCCGCACTTCACGCCACCGAGCTCCTCGAAAAGATGATTTTGATTGATCGGCATTTTTATTTTGTTAAGTCCAGTATATATTCGAAAATTCCACCAATAAATCCAACGCTTAAAGAACCAATAAGACAGATCGCCAACGCAAAGTTCGCCTCTTTGCCCGGATTTATTTTGGCGATAGGTTCAGCACTCTCCTCCATGAACATAGCCCTTATGATCCGCAAATAGTAATAGAGCGAAACAACCATATTCAAGGCAACGATAAGGATGAACCAAACTTTTGCTTTCATCGGAGTGCTTGCGCCTGATAGGACAAGAAAGAATTTTCCAAAGAAGCCAGCGAGCGGGGGTATGCCTGCAAGAGAAAACAAACAAAGCGCCATCACCCAGGAAAGCCATTTGTTATTCTTGTAAAATCCACGATAGTCCTGGATATTCTCACGACCAGTTGCTTCTGAAACAATGCTGATCACTCCAAATGCACCCAGGTTAGAAAAGACATAGATCAGGATAAAATAGACAACAGAAGCAACGCCCAGCGCATTGCCCGATGAAATGCCAACGAGGATAAATCCAATTTGTGAAATGGATGAGAAGGCCAGGAATCGTTTCAGGTTGTTCTGCCTGAGTGCAAAAAGGTTTCCAATCACCAATGTTGCCAAAATCAGTATCACAAGCAATAAATAGATCATCGGTGCATAAGGGACAAATACTCTATACAGCACCGTTATAAATATGAAAGCAACTGAACCCTTCGAGATCACAGATAAGAAGGCAGATACGGCAATTGGAGATCCTTCATATACGTCGGCCGTCCACAAATGAAAAGGAACAACCGATAGCTTAAATGCAAAAGCAGTAAAGAAAAACAGAAAGGCCATCACATGCAACGGAGTGCCGGTCATCAATTGGGGAATTGCTTCAAACTGCAGACTTCCCACCAATCCATATATAAGGGATATGCCGAACAAAAGAATGCCAGAAGAAAAAGCCGACGATAAGATCATTTTCGTTGCCGCTTCCGAAGAGATCTTCTTGCGTAAATCAAAATTTGCCATCGCTGCCACAGGTATCGTTGACAACTCAAGTGAAAGATAGAACATCAGCAGGTTTTGACTTGAGATCATGAAAAACATTCCCAGCAAAGCGGAGAACAATAAAATAAAGAATTCAGGCAATGCAGGATGCTTCCTCAACCATTCATAATTGAGCATGGATATAAGTAGCACACCGAGCAGTAAGATATTTTTTTGAAAAAAGAGCAAAGGAGTGGTAGCAAACATTCCCGCAAACAAAGTGCCGCTATTGTTTCCAATAAAAGCCAGGACCAGCATCAGCGTCAACAATAGATTTACCACAGCCAGCAAAGTTTCATTCCTGATGCCTTTACTTAGCTTGATAAACAGGAGCAAAAAGATGATGAAGGTGATCATCAACTCCTGCCGCATTAATATGAAAAATTCTGATAGCATGGCTATCTAACCCGGTTTATTAATATTTCAGATCCTGGTCGTATCAAATCGTTCAACCAAAATGGCGCAACCCCGATTGCAATTATTCCTGCCACGAGTATGATCGCTGCCAGGCGTTCATTCCATCGTGCATCCTTAATCGAATTGTATTGTCCATCCAATGGTCCCATCGCAGTTTGGCCGATGGCGCGCAAAATATATACGGCTGTTACGACAATCGACATACAGGCCGCGATGGTCGTAACCCGGTAAATTGTTTCCGGATTTTGCCAGGCGCCAATGAATACAGTCATCTCTGCCACAAATCCGCTCAATCCCGGAAGTCCGAGTGAACAGAGACCCGCGATGAATAAAATGGTAATAATAAATGGCATCACTTTCATCAGGCCACCCATCTCCGCAACTTTTCGCGTATGCGTCCTTTCGTAGATCATACCGATCACGGCAAAGAAAAGGGCCGTCATTAAACCATGCGAGACCATTTGCATTACTGCCCCGGTAAATGCGGTTTGCGTTAATACTCCAATACCCAGCAGTACAAAACCACAATGGCTAACCGAAGAATAAGCGTTAATGTACTTAAGGTCTTTCTGCATCATCGTAGCGAATGCACCATATAAAATAGCGATCGCAGCCAGGATGATGATATAAACTGAATATTCTTTCGCAGCCTGGGGCATAAGCATGGTAGCTACCCGAAGACATCCATATCCGCCCAATTTCATGCTGATCCCTGCTAAAAACATTGACCCGGCTGTTGGCGCAGAAGAGTGTCCGTCGGGAACCCAGGTATGAAATGGAAACAAGGCAGTGAAAACCCCAAAGCCTATAAATAACAAAGGAAAATAAACGTATTGATCTTCTATAGGAAAATCAAACTGAGCCAGTGCCATCATGTTGAAAGTTCTCGATTCGGCAGGCATCGCAAAATAAACGCCCAGCAATCCAACAAAGACCAATGCCGAACCACCCATCAACATCAAGGCAAGCTTATTGGCACTGTATTCTTTCTTGCCGCTTCCCCAGATCCCGATCAGCATATATTTTGGAATAACCGCGATCTCCAGGAAAAAGAATAAGACAAAAAGATCGAGAGACAAGAAAAAGCCATAAGCGCCCCAGCCCAGTAAAACGAGTAGAAGATAAAACTCTTTCACCATCTTCGTAATCGACCAGGATACCAATACGCCGGCAAGTACGACCAAAGCTGTGAGCAGGATCATCGACACTGCAATACCGTCCACGCCAAAATGCAAACTGATATTCAGAGAAGGATATAGTTCATACAGTTGCTCGAAGAGCATCATGGCTTCGTTACCCGCATTCTTTTCATTCCAAACGGCCACTAACAGTATGAATGCAAGGATCAATTGAACAGAGGAACCTATCAAAGCAAACCATCTTACCTGGCGGTCATTTCTGGCCAGCAACACCAGGATTGCAGTCAATAGCGGAAACCCAATAAGCAGTAGTAGATTCATCAGTTCAATAAATAAACAAATAGAAAAACAAGTCCAAGCGTCGAAACTAAAAACCAGATCGCATAATGCTGCAGTTTACCTGATTGCAGTTTGCGTATCCGTTCTGAGATCCATTGCGTGGTTTCCCCACCCTCATTAACTGCTCCATCAACAATATTCTTATCAAACCATGCGGCAGGTCTTGCAATCAGGTTGAAAATAATCTTCCGCGTCACAAAAAGATAGATCTCATCAATATAAAACTTTCGATATGCGATCCTGTATAGATTTCCAAAGGCTTTTGCAATTGAGCCCGGTCTTGAATTTTCCCGGTGATAAAGCAGGTAGGCAATAAGAATTCCCACTAAGGCAAATGCAACCGGTGCAATTGAAAACTCCAGATGAAGTTCCGTGCCTATTGGAATAAACCCAGCACCCAAAGTCATCAACGCCAGGAATAGGAGAGGAAATAACAAATTGAAGCTTCCTTCCTTATGATGTACACCATGCGGATGATATTCTTTCTTCCAAAAAATACTGAAGTATAGCCTGAACATATAAAAAGCAGTTAGCCCCGAAGTGATCAATCCAATATAAAATATCGCTTTATTGGATCCATAAGCAGCCAGCAGTATTTCTTCCTTACTAAAAAAACCTGAAAAAGGTGGGATGCCTGCAATGGCCAGGCAGGCAATAAGAAATGTAAGGTGCGTAACCGGCAAATACTTTCGTAGGCCACCCATATCTTTCATTTCATTACTATGCACGTAATGAATTACGACACCAGCCCCGAGGAAGAGCAATGCCTTGAAGAACGCATGCGTAAACAAATGAAATAACGAACCTGTATAACCTGAAACCCCAAGCGCAAATATCATATAACCGATCTGCGACATGGTCGAATATGCCAGTATACGCTTGATATCTGTTTGCGTACAGGCAATGATTGCCGCGATCAACGCAGATCCTGCTCCAACCCAGGCGATCATTTCCTGGGACACCTGTCCCACCCCTGAATAGATCGGGAACAACCGCGCGACAAGAAAAACACCCGCAACAACCATTGTTGCCGCGTGGATCAATGCTGAAACGGGTGTAGGACCTTCCATTGCATCCGGCAGCCATATATGCAAGGGAAACATCGCACTCTTTCCTGCTCCTCCCATAAATACCAATGACAAGCCCCAGGTGAGTGCGGAAACACCCAGGAATGACGAATTCACTGCTTCCTTCAATTCGTTACTCCCCGGATCCGTAAGTCGTTGTATCATCAGCCCAAAATCGAGGGTTCCTGAAGAAAAAGAAAGAATCAGAATGCCGATCAGAAATCCAAGATCAGCAAAACGGGTTACTATAAACGCTTTTTTAGATGCTGCGACCGCAGAAGGACGATCATAATAAAATCCGATCAACAGGAATGATGATACGCCAACCAGTTCCCAGAAAATATAGATTTGAAAAATATTGGAAGAAAGAACCAGCCCAAGCATTGAAAATGTAAACAACCCCAGGTAGGCGAAATAGGTTGCGTAGCGCTTCTCCCCTTTCAAATAGTCTATACTATAAATATGGACCATCAGGGACACCAGTGTCACCACCACGATCATCATCACCGAGAGTGGATCTAGCATGATACTCATATCAATGGAAAGCCCCGATGAAAATTCCAACCACTGGATGCGGGGAAGGAAGATAGTTTGATAAGCTCCATTTACTTTACCGTTAACCAGGAAATACCTGTATGCGGTATTCAATGCCAGAACAGTCGAACCTAAGAGCAATAAGGTTCCCAGCCATCCTGAGAATTTTCCAATCCACTTTCCGAACAGGCCAAGCAGGATAAATCCCGCAAGCGGAAGCAGTGCAATCAATCCTATGGAGATAATCTCAAACATCAATATTTCATTTCTTCAGCCGAATCAACATCGATTGATTTATGGCTGCGATATAGATTTATTATGATAGCAATAGCAACGGCTGCTTCTGCGGCTGCAATTGCGATGATGAATAAAGTAAAAAAGACCCCATCCAGCCGGTTTGGCCAGAGATATTTATTAAATGCAACAAAGTTCAGGTTCACGCTATTCAGCACAAGTTCAATACTCATCAATATCGTGATCAGGTTCTTTCTCGTGAAAAAACCATACACACCTATGAAAAAAAGTGCAGTACTCAGGATGAGGATGTGGTATAGTCCGGGAGTCATCATGCAGTTTTCTCTTTGATCGCTATTACAATGCATCCCACCATGGCAGCCAACAGCAAAATGCTGATCACTTCAAATGGCAAAGCAAGACCACTACGGTCAACATCAAGCATTTCCCTCCCGATATTTGCAACCGAAGGTTCTGTAATTGTGCCTGTTGTTTTCTTGAAACTATAAAGTGTGATTTGTAATAACGTTAAAGCCAGACCGCAAAATGCAGCCAATGCAGAGAAGATCAATCTTCCTGTTTTTTGTTTGGGCAATGATTCTCCTGCCTGCTGAGTAAGGAAAATGGAAAAAATGATCAATACAACGATACCGCCCACATAAACTACGATCTGCACGGCAGCTATGAATTCATATTGCAGCCAGAAATAAATTCCCGCAACCCCTATCAATGAGAAGAGAAGAAAAATTGCGGAACGAAAGATCTGTCGTGAGCTTACAGCCCCGATCGCACTTGTGAGTGTTAGTGCAGCCAGCAGGTAGAATATGATCGTTGATGCGTTCATTTATTCGACGCCATCCATAATTTTTGACCCCGGCTTATTCAGCACTTTTGTCAACTGGCTGCGATCATACACACTATGTTCAAAACTTTGCGCCATTTTAATGGCATCGGAGGGACAGGCTTCTATGCAGAGATTGCACATGGTGCAAAGCTCAAGGTGATAGACCAGCTTGTCGATCGCTTTCTTCTTCTTTCCTTCTGGGGTAATATCGAATTTGGTTACTACTTTGATTGTTCCATTTGGACAAGCCAGCTCACAGGCAGTGCATCCCGTGCATCGATGTTCATTCTTTTCGTCATGCGGCATCACCACTTCCCCCCTGAAACGCGTGGGAAGATTCAATGAATCGCGGTTATCCGGATACTGTTGGGTAATGATCTCTTTATGGTGGGTGAAATAATATCCCGTCCGTCTCATGCCCTTCAGCAATGAGCCAACTGCACCGAAAACGTCTTTGAAATATTGTTTTAAAAATGCCATCCCATTATTGCCATTAATGTGATCAATAACAAATTCACCATACTGATCGGGAGTAAATATTTCCATTCAAGATTAAGCAACTGATCGATCCGCAACCTTGGAAATGTCCACCTGAACCACATGATCACGAATATAAGAAAGAATTTCCAGCACAGTGGGATCCGAAGCTTGGAATTCACGTGACTTGAAGTCGCGGCC
>JADMIO011564939.1_pt1 | contig 115708 bp, 112 predicted proteins | sample 8958161 | NCBI WGS metagenome assembly JADMIO01 (sample SAMN16585339, study PRJNA669376) | soil metagenome | isolation source: Crop rotation soil | place: USA: Cullars Rotation, Alabama | collected 2011 | reverse complement strand
CGCGACAACTTGTCCACGTGGAATTCTAAGCTTAGGATCCCAATGTGCTGGAAAGGACGCTCCGAGGGTTTGCGCTTCTCGTTCGATCTGAAGAATGCACCAGTCGCCGGTGTTGAGGTTTTCTCCACCCGTCCCGACACGCTGTTCGGCGCGAGCTTCGTCGCGCTCTCGCCCGATCATCCGTTGACGGAGCAATTGGCTGCCAAGGATAAGAAGCTCGCAGCGTTTGTCGCGGAATGCCACCGGGGCGGCACGGCCGAAGAGACGATCGAGACGCAGGAGAAAAAGGGCTACGACACGGGCATGCGGGCGCTGCACCCGTTCGATGCGAATTGGGAATTGCCCGTTTATGTCGCCAATTTCGTGCTGATGGGCTACGGCACCGGCGCGATTTTCGGATGTCCGGCGCATGACGAGCGCGACCTGGAATTCGCGCGCAAATACGGTTTGCCCGTCCTTCCTGTCGTGGTCCCTGAAGACGCCGATCCGAAAAGTTTCACCATCCGCGATGAGGCCTATACCGGACCGGGACGGCTTGCGAATTCGCGTTTTCTCGATGGCGAGGACGTGGAAAGCGCCAAAGCCGATGTCGCGGACAGGCTCGAGGCGGCAGGAAAAGGCAAGCGCGAGACCAATTACCGGCTGCGCGATTGGCTGGTTTCGCGGCAGCGTTATTGGGGCTGTCCGATTCCGATCATCCATTGCGACATGTGCGGCATGGTACCGGTGCCGCCGGAAGATCTGCCGGTGAAATTGCCCGACGATGTGTGTTTCGATCAGCCGGGCAATCCGCTCGAGCGGCACCCGACCTGGAAGCACACCAAATGCCCGGTCTGCGGCAAGCCTTCCTTGCGCGAAACCGACACCTTCGACACGTTCGTGGATTCGTCCTGGTACTTCGTCCGGTTTACCGATGCGCATGCGGAGGAGCCGGTCAACCGCGCGGCCGCGAAATATTGGATGCCTGTCGATCAATATATCGGCGGCGTCGAGCACGCGATTCTGCATCTGTTGTATGCGCGGTTCTTCACGCGGGCTTTGGCGAAAGCGGGTCATGTGACTGTTGAGGAGCCGTTCGGCGGGTTGTTTACGCAAGGAATGGTGTGCCACGAGACTTATCGCACGGAAGACGGGGTCTGGCTCGAGCCCGCCGAGGTTGAGAAGCGTGGCAATGGCGCCTATCAGCGCGGCACGGACATTCCGGTGGTCGTCGGATCTTCGGAGAAGATGTCCAAATCGAAGAAGAATGTGGTTGCGCCCGAGCCGATCATCGATGCGTTCGGGGCCGATACGATCCGCTGGTTCATGCTGTCCGACACGCCCCCGGAACGCGATATCGAATGGACGCAGGAAGGTGCCGAGGGTTGCTGGCGTTTCGTCCAGCGCATTCATCGCTTGGTGACGGAAGCGGGCGAGCTACCGCCTGCGGGCACGAAGCCGCCCGCCGAATGCGGGGCTGCGGATTTGGAGCTGCGCCGCGCCACGCATCGGGCGATCGCGGCTGTGACCGAGGATTTGAATGCGCTTCGCTTCAACCGGGCCGTCGCGCAGATCTACACGCTGAGCAACGCACTCTCTTCGGCGGGTGCCGTTGATGGCGCGGTCAAGCGCGAGGCGCTGGAAGCGCTAGTGCTGTTGATTGGGCCAATGATGCCGCATCTGGCGGAAACCTGCTGGGAAGCGCTTGGACATTCCACATTGGTTGCAAATGCGCATTGGCCGGTTGCCGATCAAAGGCTCGTCAGAAGCGATACGGTCACGATCGCGGTGCAAGTCAACGGCAAGCGCCGGGGCGAAATCGAAATTGCGCGCGACGCGGATGAAGAGGCGGTCAAAGCGTCCGCGCTGGGCATCGAAGCGGTGCAGCGCGCGTTGGAAGGCAAGACGCCGCGGCGCGTCATTGTCGTGCCGGGCCGCATTGTCAACGTGGTGGCATGATGGTTGACCGCAACTCCTTAGAGAGGTGGGATCGCGCATTGGTTCTTTGCGCGGTTGCTTTTGGGCTCTCCGCGTGCGGGTTTCATCCGCTGTACGGGAATGCGGGACTAAATGCCGGCGTCGGGCAGACCCTGGCAAATGTCTATGTCGAGCCCATTCCCGAACGCGTCGGCTATGAGCTGCGCAACGAATTGCTCGATCTGTTCAACGCTACCGGTGAGCCGAACAAGGCTGCCTATCGTCTAAAATTATCGATCAACGAAATGGAAGAAGCGGTCGTTCTTCAGACCAACACCGCGATCACGCGCTACAATTATACGCTCGCTGCCCATTACGAGCTGATACCGCACGACGGCACGAGTCCGGTGAAAACCGGCGATGTGACGGCGCTCTCGGCCTATAATGTGGCCGCGGCTCCGTTTCTCTATGCCACGGTGACGGCAGAGCGTGACGCGAAAAACCGTGCGGCCAATGATATCGCCGAGCGCATCCGCACCCAGATCGCCGTTTATTTGCGCACCGCCAATGCGGCTGCGCCCTGAACGCTGATGGAAGTCAAATCGCATCTGGCCGACCGCTTTGTAGCGAAGCCGCCGCAATCGCTCATCGCCGCGCTCGTGTACGGTCCGGATCAGGGGATGGTGCGTGAGCGTGCAACGGCGCTGGCCAAGACGGTGACACCCGATCTGAACGATCCTTTCCGCGTGGCGGAACTCGCGGAAGGCGCTGTCGATGCCGATCCTGCGCGCATTTGGGACGAAGCGGCAGCCCTTTCCATGATCGGGGGCCGCCGCGTAGTGCGTGTGCGGGGCGTGAACAACAGCCTTGCGAAAGATTTCGAGCGTTTTCTATCCGATCCGAAGGGCGATGCGTTGATCGTGGTGGAAGCAGGCGAGCTTGCCAAAACAGCGGCTTTGCGGCGCGTGTTTGAGGAGGCGGACAACGCAGCGGCCATCGCCTGCTATCCCGACAATGAACGCGATCTGGAAGAGGTGGTGCGCAGCGCGCTGAAAGCGTTCGGGTTGAATATCGAACCCGACGCGCTCGACTACGCCGTTTCGCATTTGGGTTCCGACCGGGGCGTCACGCGCTCCGAATTGGAAAAGCTGGCGCTCTACGCGATGGACGAGAAACTCGTTACCATGTCGCATGTCGAAGCCGTGATGGGCGACGAATCCGAGCTGCGCATGGATGAGACGTTCGACGCGGCCGGCGAAGGCGACTACGGCAGGTTGGATGTTTCCTTGTCGCGCCTATGGGCGGCGGGGACATCCCCGGTAGGGGTCTTGCGCCAAGCCATGACGCATTTTCAGCGGCTGCTTCTTGTTCGCGCCGAAATGGACGAAGGCGGCAATGCCGAAAGTGCCATACGTAAGCTGCGGCCGCCCGTGCATTTTGCCAGGGTCAACGCGTTCCGCGCACAACTCGCGCGCTGGACGGCGCCGAAGCTGGAAGAAGCGCTGACCCATCTCTACGAGGCCGAAGCCTTGGCGAAAACGACAGCCGTGCCGGCCGAAGCCGCGACGGGGCGCGCTCTATTGAGTGCGGCCGCTCTTGCCAATACGGGGCGCAAGTAATGTTGAAAGTGCGTGTTATCCCGTGTCTCGATGTGAAAGACGGCCGCGTCGTTAAAGGCGTGAATTTCGTGTCGCTGCGCGATGCCGGCGATCCCGTCGAGCAGGCAATTGTCTATGACCAGGCCGGCGCGGACGAATTGTGTTTTCTCGATATCACGGCGAGCCATGAGAAGCGCCCCATACTGCTCGACGTCGTCAAACGCACGGCTTCGGTGTGTTTCATGCCGCTGACGGTTGGGGGCGGCGTTCGCACGATCGAGGACATTCGCAGCTTGTTGCTCGCCGGGGCCGATAAGGTTTCGGTCAACACTGAAGCGGTGCGGCGGCCCGAATTCATTCGCGAGGCTGCGGAGAAATTCGGCAGTCAATGTATCGTGGCGGCCATCGATGCCAAACGCGCCAATGGCCGCTTTGAGGTGTTCACCCATGGCGGGCGTAACGCGACGGGGATCGATGCGGTCGCGCACGCAGTAAAGCTGACCCAATACGGGGCGGGCGAAATCCTGCTGACCTCGATGGATCGCGACGGCACCAAAAGCGGCTACGATATTGAATTGACGCGCGCGGTGTCGGATGCGGTGAGCGTTCCGGTCATTGCGTCGGGCGGCGTGGGTTCGCTCGACGATTTGGTCGCCGGCGTCACCGAAGGTCACGCCAATGCGGTGCTCGCCGCATCCATCTTCCACTTCGGAGAAGCAACGGTGCGCGACGCCAAGCTGCGTCTGTCGGCGGCAGGGTTGCCGGTGCGGCTCTAGAGTCTCACCGCTTGCGTCATGGCGGATTGGGGCGCGGGGCGCTCGCTTGCCCGGCCGACCGCGCGGAGAGGTGCCGCGCCTGGCGGAGTCTCTGCCGAATTGGCGCCGTTGCTGAGGCCGAGGAATTCCACGGCAATGCCGTCGCTATGATGGCGCGCGACGCGTCCGGCGCGATGGCCGATCAGGATGTGCTCGCCCACCGGCGGCTTCATCTCGGTGCGCACCGACACACCGTTGACGGAGAGATCGAGCACTTCGCAGCGAATCTGTTCGCCGGTCGAGCGCGTGTAATGGGTGAAACTGCCGCTCGCCGCTTCGACACGGTCATAGCGGCGCAGATCGGTCTCGCTCAACAGGTGGCGATTCATTTCGAGCGTCAATTGGTCGGCGAGCTTCTCCCGCTTTTGCAGCGAACAGGAGAATGTCATGACGAAACCGCCACGGCGCGCGCGCACGATGGGCCCTTCGAAGCGGCCCAGCGTTTCCAAATAGATGACGGCACGGCCCTTGGGTTCCTCGCGCAGCTCGCAAAGGATGCAGGCATCGCCGGGCGAGATGTCCTCGACCGTGCAGATCGCTTCCTCTTGCGTTGCGGGGATATAGAGACGGCCGGTGATCGCAACGGTGACACGGCGGAACCGGCGGCGCTCCTTCAGCGCACGCGCGATGACTTTTTGACCAGCCTCTGCCGGGCTTTCGTCGGAATTGCTCATAAAAAGATGGTCCGGGTTTCCGCGAGTCCGGCCGCCAAATTATCGGCCAAACGCTCAACAAAGTGTTTACGGCCAAAGGGTTCGGCCCGCAGCGGTTAACGATTACACCAAAGGCTCAGTCGCCTTTCTGGAACCTTTGAACGAGCGTATTGTTCTCAGAGGGGAGGCGCCCATGCAAAAACCGCTCATCACTATTCTTGTTGCCGGCGTGGCCTTAGGGCTTTTGCCGCATGTGAGCTGGGCTCAGACATCCCAACAACCCGGGGATCGCCAGCTGACACTTGGCTTCAGCAATTTCAACGTCCGGAACATGGACTTCGATTTGTGGTGCCAGCAGACCCAGCGTTACGCGGCGGACCGCTGTTCGGCGCGCCGCCCCGAAGACGTCAAGGCCTTTGAGGATTACCGCGCCACCATCGAGCGGTTCGAACTCGACTTCCTCAAACAGCAGGACAGGGATCAGCAAGTCCGTACACGGATCAATCGCGATCCGAGCCAAACCGTAACGGGAAAGCAGGACGGCTTCCCGTAGAAATCAGCTCAGATGCGCTCGGCCGCCCGCTTGCAACCGGGATGAAGGCGAGCAATGCCTCCAGGGGATCGCCGTATATGAGCATCTGATCGCGTTGCACGGTTGTGCCGCCGCGCGATGAGACAAGGCGCAAATGCGGCGCTTTGGGACGCGCGCGCCGGCCGTCAGGAGGTGAAGGCGGCGGCGTGTGGGTAAAGGGCTCATCTTCGTAAATCAGTTTCGAGGCGACGAGGCGCTCGAAATTGATGGGCCGTCCGCCGAGCGGCGAAATATCGCTCAAAATTTGTGCCACGCCGAGAAAGCGTTCGGGATGATCCGCACCAAAGGTGACCGGCATCAGCACGGTTTCAATCTCGATGACGCGGCAGTCATTGGTGGCGCCGACCGATGAGAGACAGAGAGGCAAACGCGTTTTCAGGGATCGCTCCAGCATCTCGGTGAGACGCTTGCGGCTGTCGCTGTCCCAAGGATGCAAGAAGTCGCGGCCGCGCAATTCACCGCCATAGCGTTCGCAAAGCGTGGTGCCGGCAAGCCGATACGTGAACTGTCCGCCGCGTGCGTCCAGCAAAAAGACAAAGGGAAGCAAACGCTTCAGAGCTCTGGGATCAATGTCGACCTGATCGGGTGTGTCACGCCCGTTGCGAATGCGGCTCCAATATCCGACGGCGAAATGGCTGTTGCGATGCTTCATAGGAAAAATGCCCGAATTTCTGAACGGCCGCGTCCCTGCTGGCCCAAAACGGGAAGGCAGTGCGGCTTCGTATGATCCAAGAGCGAAAGCCGTGCCAACTATGCTTGGTTAAAATCCACAGCTTGCGCGCGTTCAGAAAACGCGGGTCAGTTCCACGGCCCGCGATTGTAGCGGCCGAAAAGCGGAAAGCTGGAAAACGCCGGCGTGAGAACGAGGCCGGCGATGAAGCCGCCGACATGGGCCCACCATGCCGTGCCGGGGCCGCCGGGTGTGGTGCCGACAACGTTCAGCAATTGCAGGACGAACCAGAACCCCACGACGTAAAAGGCGGATATTTTTGTTGGATAGAGAAGGATTCCCAAGGGGATGATGACAGTGACGCGGGCGCGCGGATAAATCAGCACATAGCCTGCGAGAACGCCCGAAATCGCCCCCGAGGCACCCAGCATGGGCAGCGCCGAATGGGGATTCACAACGCCTTCCGAAAAAGCCGCTGCAATTCCGCACACCAGGTAAAACAAGGTGAAACGGGCGTGACCCATTGCATCTTCGACGTTGTTTCCGAAGATCCAAAGGTAAAGCATGTTGCCGCCGAGATGCAGAAAGCCCCCATGCAGGAACATGGACGTAACCAGCGTGAACCACGGCCACGGAATGCCATAGAGGCTCACGGCGACGGCATGGTCGAAAAGATTTCGCGGAATGAAAGCGAATGTAAGGACGAGGGCCTCTTCTGCTTGCTCGCTGAAACTCAGCTGCCAGAAGAAGACGAGGATGCAAGCCGCGATAATTCCCCAGGTGACCACCGGCGTTAACCGCGCCGGGTTTTCGTCTGCAATGGGAATCATGAAATGGCTATGCGGCCGCCCTCCCGAAAAGCAACTCTGCGCGCCGTCTTGAAATGAGACATGGAAGCTGGCCTAGCGCGCTGGTCGCGCTGCGGGACGAAAGTGAGACGCGGACGACCGACAGCCCGCGCCAGTCTCAATGACCAGCTTTCCGGGAGCAAAACAATCCCGAACGGCAAAAATTCTTCAGCCGCGAAACCGTTGTCCGCAAGATATGGATTGGAGCGAAAATACCGCTCAGCCGCCGCCGGAATAGCGGAATTGGCTGTTATAAACCCGTCCGACGTGATCTCGCCGCCGCTTCAACCGTGCCGCCTCATCGTAAAGGCGCGCACGATGCGCCGCCTCGATAGCGCGATCGAAGTGATAACGTGCTTCTTCGTAACGGTTTTTGGCGCCATGCAGGCGCGCTTCATACATGGCGTCGTAGGCGGCTTCCGCCAATGCTTCAAGCCGTACCATATCGACGCGCGCGGTGATGCCCGCTTCGTCGAGAATCCTTCCGCAAGGCTTGATCTCTTCCTTGCGCTCCCGTCTCTCACGCCGCTTCTGCCACCAATTCTTGATGGTCATCCGCTCCTACTCCCCGGGTCCCCCGTTAACATTATTGTAAAACGAGATTTGCACTAAAACCAAGCCACGTACTGCCGCACATCAACCATTGCACAAGTTTCTTACGCGAGGCGAGACCCTCTAGACGCGCGGTGGTGGTACGTTCCACCCGCGCTTTGAGTTCCTGACGCAACCGGTGGATGATGCCGACCCCCGTTACCATTTCGGTCTCACGCAAAAGGTCAAGCTTCTGATACAGAAGTTCGACTCATGCCAAATCGGCGCACTGCGGTGCAGGGCGCCGGAATTCCGCAAAATAAAAGGAGAAACCCGCCGCGGCTGTATAAAGGCGGTGACATACGACAGTCCAAAGAACTCGCTTGGCATCGCTCATTGCCGCGGATGGAGTGAAGAAGCCAGCTGAGAGCCGAGTGGGAAGTTCGGCGAAACTGCGGATAAGCGGCGGCCTCGCCCGGGCTTTGGTGCCGGGGTAAGATGATTTGCTCCATTGGAATCCGGTGCGCAGTCACAATTTTGCTCTAGCGACACGCAAGAGAGCTTGATGGCCTTTTTTCAGGAAAACCGCGGCGCACGCGAGCCGTTTCTCAACGCACCACCGGCGGTTCTCTGGTTGATTGCGCTTCTGCTCGTGACTCACACGCTGCGCATTCTCCTGCCCGGGGCCCTGCCCGATGAGATCCTTGAACGCTATGCTTTTATCCCGGCGCGATACGCGGTGGCGGTGCACCAGGGGGTTGGCTCCTCAGGGTTCCTGGATCTGGTAGTCCCCTTCATCAGCTACATGCTGCTGCACGGGGACTTCACCCATGTCGGCCTCAACAGCCTGTGGTTGTTGGTTTTCGGCCCCATCGTGGCCCGCCGCCTTGGGTCGTTGCGGTTCCTGATTTTCTTCGTCATTTGCGGTATCGCCGCGGCCCTTGTTCATCTCGCGTTCTATTGGGGCTCCCCTATGGCGGTGGTCGGGGCGAGCGGCGGGGTTTCCGGCCTTATGGCTGCCGGGATGCGCATTCTCTATGGGCGGATGTATGGCGGCCCGCTTGGACTGGCCCCGGTGACGTCGCGGCCGATCCTGACGTTTTCCGCCGTCTGGATATTCGCCAACGTCCTAAGCGGCGTTTTTCGAATCGGGGCGAGCGACGATCTCACCCTTATCGCGTGGGTTGCTCATTTGGGCGGCTATTTCGCCGGCCTGTTTTTGATCGGAGCATTCGTCGCAGACCTGGTCAGGAGATATAATCCGGGAACGGGGGGCTGATGATGAGCGATGCAACCGCGGGTGGGGCTGACGAGCCTTCCCGTCATCCGGACGGAACATCGGCCGCGAGCCCCGGGGGGCCGGCTGAACTCGGCGGCAGCGCGCCACCGCCTCCTCCACCGCCGCCCCCACCACCCAGACCGCCCTATCCTTGGGTGCGTCTGCTGTATGCGATCGGATTCAGTTTCGTTGCGTGGGCGGTGTTTTGGGTGATCGTGCTTCTGCTGTCGCCGCTGCACTATATTACGGTCGCCATCACCGGCCATCCGAATGAAGAACTCCAGATGATGAGCCACCGCGCCATTCATTATCTTAAAGAACTGCTCGGATTTATCAGCGGTTCAAAGGACGAAAAGCCCTTCCCGCTCGGACCCTTTCCACGCGATTAAAGGCGTTCGTGCCATGCGCCCAACGTCGAATTGCGTGGAATGCCTAACACAGCTTTGATTGGACAGTGTGAGAACCTAGCCCTCGTATCGCGCGCCATTGGCGAGCAAGAAAGGACGTTTCCATGAAGAGGACAGGGGTGGCGATCTTAAGCGTTCTGCTCGCAACATCTGCTTTGGGAGTCATTGCGATGGAAACGGCATCTCAGCCTGCTCGTGCGGCGGCTACGGCCACAACAGCAAAGAAACCCACCTTCGGAAATTGGGGAGTCGATCTTGCGGGAATGCAAAGGTCGACAAACCCCGGCGACGATTTCTTCCGGTATGTGAACGGGGCCTGGTATGACAAGGCCGTCATCCCGCCGGATCGTACCAGCACAGGCTCTTTTCTCGACCTCGATATCCAAAGCGAAGACCGTGTGCGCGGCATCATGGCCGAACTGGAATCGCGCAAGGATAAACTCAACGCCGATGAGAAGCGGGTTTATGATCTGTATCACAGCTATGCGGATGCGGCGCGCGTCGAGCAGCTTGGCCTAAAGCCGGCCGAAAAGGATTTGCAGAAGATTGCAAGCGTCAAATCGCTTGACGATGTGGCGCGCGTAATGGGCTCTGTCCCGATGGGCACGCAGAGTCTTTTCCGCAGCAATATCGGGATCGATGACAAGAATCCGGACGCCTACACCGTCTTCATCAATCAATCGGGTCTTGGCCTTCCCGATCGCGATTATTACCTGCTGGATGAGAAGGGCATTGTCGCAGCCCGCACGGCGTACCGTTCCTATATCGCGGACATTCTGAAACTCGGCTCCATTGCGGATGCGGACAAGAAGGCGCAGGCGATCTTCGATTTGGAAGGCCAGATCGCCAAACTTCATTGGTCGCGGGCTGAGCGCCGCAATGCGGAGAAGGTCTACAACCCGATGACCGTTGCGGAGCTGGAAAAGTCCGCACCGCAATTTCCATGGCGGACTTATCTGAAAGAACTCGGCATTCCAGGCGCCGAACAGGGAACGCGGCGTGTCATTGTTGCGGAAAACACCGCCTTCCCGCAGCTCACGGCCGTGTTTGGGAAGACGCCGGTCGACGTGTGGCGCGATTATCTGACCTTTCACTATCTTTCCGGGCACGCCGCATATTTGCCGCGGGCTTTCGATGATGCGCGGTTCAATTTCTTCGGCAAGGTTCTAGGCGGCCAGGCCGAACAATTGGCGCGCGAAAAACGGGCGGTGCGCTTTATTGGCGGCACCATCGGAGAAGGCGTCGGGAAGCTTTACGTCGCAAAATATTTTTCGCCGCAAGCCAAAGCCAAGGCACAAGAGCTCGTACGCAATCTCTTAAGCGTCTACCGCCAGCGCATTCAGACCGCGGATTGGATGTCGCCGGCCACGCGTCAAAAGGCGCTCGAGAAGGCCAATAACTTCATGGTCAAGATCGGCTATCCCGACAAGTGGCGCGACTATTCCAAACTACAAACCGATCCGAACGATCTTCTGGGCAATGCGCAACGCGCCAGTCAATTCGAGTGGAACCGTAAGCTGGCTCGGCTCGATGGACCGGTCGATCGCGCCGAATGGGGCATGTCGCCGCAAACCGTGAATGCCTATTACAACGAGTCGCTCAACGAGATCGTCTTCCCGGCGGCGATTTTGCAACCGCCCTTCTTCGATCCCGATGCAGATGATGCCGTGAACTATGGCGGCATCGGCGCGGTCATCGGTCATGAGATCAGCCATGGCTTCGACGACCAGGGAAGCAAATATGACGCGAAAGGCGTGCTGCAGAATTGGTGGACGGCAGATGACCGCAAGAATTTCGATGCGCGCACCGCCGCCCTCTCGAACCAGTACAATGGCTACAGCTCCGTTGAGGGCCTGCATGTCAACGGCCAGCTGACTCTTGGAGAGAACATCGCCGATTTGGCAGGTTTGACGGTCGCTCAGGCCGCCTATCACCTTTCGCTCAACGGCAAACCCGCTCCGGTTCTGGACGGATTCACCGGGGACCAACGGCTGTTCCTGGGCTACGGTCAAGTCTGGCGCTACAAGGCGCACGAGGAGACCGCGCGTCAGCGTTTGCTCTCCGATCCGCACAGCCCGCCGGAATTCCGCGTCAGTGGACCTGTCCGCAATGTGGACGCCTGGTATCAGGCATTTGAGGTTAAGCCCGGCAACAAGCTCTATTTGGCGCCGGAAGCCCGGGTTCGTCTCTGGTAAGCACGAGAATGTCAGTGCGCTCAGCCGGGGGAGACACCGTGGCGCTTGCCTTGTGCAGAGGGGCGCGATAACGGTTTCTCCGGTTTCCCGGAGGGTGCTGCGCCGAGCGCGGACCTGAGCCGGGCGGGCGGGGGCCTGGGGCAAGCCTAGCGAGCATGGCTCGCGCCAAAGCGGGGATTTGGTCCCCGAAGGTCTTTTCACGGGAAAGCGCAATCTGTTTCGGGTGGAGTTTGATGACGGAAGCCAGCAATCAAAGCTTTAGTGTCAATGCACGCGCGTCCGGCGGTATCAATTGGGGCAAGATCGCACTTCGCACGGGCATTGCCGTTCTCCTGCTTGTGGCGGGCGGCGTGGTCACCCTGCTTGGTGAGCGCGCGATGAGCGCTCCTGCTGCCAATGAAGTCCGCATCACGACCTTCCAGGATTGGCGCGTGATCTGTCCGCCGCTGACCGCGACAACGCCCAATTGCGCGTTGACCTCCGACGTGCTGCGCGATACGGGCGGCCCTTTGCTGACGCTGTCGCTCGTCGATCCCGCACCGGGAAGCCAGCTTTCGCTCACCGTGCCGCATGGCGTGATGCTCGATCCGGGGCTCGGTTTCGCTATCGGCAATGAGCCGACGCGCGTGCGCCCTTACGAGACGTGCACGGCCCAAGGCTGCATCGCCATCGTGACGATGGATGCGGACACGCTGAAATCCCTCAATGCGAATATGGAAGGCCGCATTGCGGTTGCCGCTCCGAACAATCCGCAGCCCGTCGTGATCCCCTTCTCGCTGAAGGGATTTGCGGACGGATATGGAGCGCTGCAGCGCGCCAAAGCACGCCGCACCGGCATGTTCAGCTTCCTGGCCCGCGGTTAATTCGTTGAGGATCGCCAACATGTTTCGCAAACTCGCAACTCTCGCGGCCGGCATCGGTTTTGTGGTTCTTTCGGGCGCCGCCTCGGCGCAACAGGCGCCCGCCGCTGCTCCGCCGGCAGATGCGGCAGCAGCGCCGGGACAGCAAGTCCCGCCGGCGCAGCAATTCTCCATCAATCAGAGCGTCGGCGATTGGGTCGTGCGCTGCATTGCGACCGCGGTTAAAAGCCCGGCTCCGTGCGAAGTGATGCAGACCACGGTGAACAAGGACACCAAGCAGCGCATCTCCAGTTTTTCCATCGCTTATGTGCCTAGCCGCGATGCCTACGCGATGCAGGTTGTTGTACCGACGGGCGTGGCACTCTCCAAAGGTCTGGAGCTTGGCACTGCGATGAACGGTGTGAAGTTCAACCGCTGTGAGCGCGACGGCTGCTATGTCGAGACGCTGATCGACGCCAACGCGATCAATGCGCTTACGGCCGCCGGCAAATCGACGACGATCAAGGTCTCGAGCTACGGGCCCGAAGGAAAAGAAATTCCGCTGCCGGTTTCTCTGACCGGTTTTCCTGAAGCGATGGATCGCATGAAGGGTCTCGCGAAGGATCGGGCGATAGCATTGCCCGCCAATGCGCCGGCGCTGCCCGGCACAGCGCCTGCGGCTGGCATAGCCAATGCTCCGGCATCCGCTGCGGCCGCTCCCCCCGTTGCGGCGGCACCTGCGCGTCCGGCTGCGGGCCGTAAATAGAAAGCGGTTACACAAAGGGCACAAAGGAAACACGAAGGGCACGAAGCTCTTCGTGTCCTCTGGCTGTGTCGGAGTCCCTGAGGTTCTTCCCCGCCTGGATGGCCCGCCCCGCATCAAGTGCGGGGCAGGCTTTTAGCGGGCCATGACAGTTAGAGTTTTACTCGTTGGCGAGGGCTACGACAGGGTCGAGCTTCGCCGCCTTGCGGGCCGGCGCATAGCCGAAGATCAGGCCGGTCGCCGCTGCGCAGCAGAAGGCGAGAATCATCGGCGGCGCGGTGAACGCGACAGGCGTTCCAGCCGCCTGGATGATATAGCCCGTAGCGACGCCGCCGATCACACCGACGAGTCCGCCGATCCCTGAGACGACGACTGCCTCCGAAAGGAACTGCTGCAGGATGTCGCGCTGACGCGCGCCCGTAGCCATGCGGATACCGATCTCGCGCGTGCGCTCGGTCACCGACACGAGCATGATGTTCATGATGCCGATGCCGCCGACGAGCAGTGAAATCGCCGCCACCGATCCGAGCAGAATGGTCATCGTGTTCTGCGCTTCGGTCGCGGTTTCCACGATGTCGGCCATGTTGCGGATGCGGAAATCTTCAGCGCCTAAGTGGCGTTGCTTAAGCAGTGTGGTCGCCTGCTCCTGCACGGCATCCATTTTGGAAAGATCGTTGACCGCAACCGTGATGGTGCGCACGAAGCGCTGTCCGAAGACGCGCAGCATGCCTGTCGTCAACGGCACGAACACGACATCGTCGGTGTCGTTGCCGCCGGCGGTCGATCCCTTAGGCGACATGACGCCAATGACCTGGAACGGCACGTTCTTGATAAGTATATATTGGCCGATAGGGTCCTGATTGGGGAACAGAGCTTCGCGCACCGTGTCGCCAAGCACGGCCACGGTCGCATAGCCGGCTTCGTCCTCAGCGCTGTAGAAGACGCCCCGCGCGACCGGCCAACTTCTGATGGTCGGCAGCACGGGTGTCGTCGCGGTAACCGTCGTCTGATAATCGACGTCCCCATAACGTATGGTGTTGTTTCCCTGGATGTCGGGCATGACGGAAACAACATTGGGGAGCGTGGCAATGGCGTCGCCATCTGCCGGTGTCAGCGTCGCGATGGGGCCGTTATAGCCGCGCGCGTTGCGGAACTGCGGACGCACGGTCAGCAGATTCGTGCCCATTTGCCCGATTTGCGCAATGACCTGGCGCTTGGCCCCTTCGCCGATGGCCAGCATCGCAACCACAGAGCCGACACCGATGACGATCCCAAGCAAGGTGAGGATGGTGCGGAAGATATTCGAGCGCAGTGCGCGCATCGCCATGCGCAGGGATTCCTGAAATCCCGCATACATCGCGGAGCGCGCGGCCTTGGCGCCAAGGTGAGATACATCCGGCGGCATTGCAACGGCGGCGACGGACGGCGGCTTATCCGCGCCGCTGTCGCGAATGATCTGGCCGTCCTTGATCTCGATCACCCGATTGGCGTGGGCGGCGACATTGGCGTCATGCGTGATCAGGATAACCGTGTGACCTTGTGCCGCCAGATCCTTCAGCAGCGCCATCACTTCTTTGCCGCTCTTGCTGTCAAGCGCGCCCGTAGGTTCGTCGGCGAGGATGACCTGCCCGCCATTCATGAGGGCGCGCGCAATGGAGACGCGCTGCTGCTGTCCGCCGGAAAGCTGACTCGGGCGGTGGCTCAGACGGTCAGCAAGGCCAAGGGCGCTTAGGAGCTGTTCGGCGCGCTCACGCCTTGCCACAGGCGATAGGCCCGCATAGATGGCGGGGATTTCGACATTTTCTTCCGCCGTAGAGCCCGGCAAAAGATTGTAGCTTTGAAACACAAAGCCGAAGGCTTCGCGCCGCAACCAAGCGAGCGAATCCGAATCCATTTCGGACACATCGTGACCGGCAAAGTGATAGGTGCCGCTTGTGGGCTTATCGAGGCAGCCGAGGATATTCATCAGCGTCGATTTGCCCGAACCCGATTGGCCCATGATCGCCAGGAATTCACCGGGATAGATGGACAGCGAGATGCCACGTAAGGCGTCGACCTGAATGTCCTCGCCGGTGAAGAAGGTTTTGCGGATATCCTTCAGTTCGATCAGCGGCGTTGTGGCTGCTGCGAGCTGAACGGTGCGGAGGGCGACTTCGTTCAACGGAAGCCTCCGAATCCACCTGGGACGCCCGGCCGTTGCTGCTGCTGCGGGCGGCGTGGAGTCCCGTTCGCCGCATCCGCGGTTTGGACTCCGGCGATGACTTTCTCGCCCTCGTTCAATCCCGACAGGATCGCTGCGTTGACGCGATCGGTGGTGCCGACCGTGACGTTGCGCACCTCGCGCGTGCCATCATCTTTGATCACGGTCACGGTGGCCGGGCGCGGCCGCAATCCGGCATCGGGATCCGCAGCTGCTCCGCCGCGGCCCGCACCGCCACGGCCGCCGCGTCCACCGCGTCCGCCTGCGCCATTGCGGCCGGCGCGTGCGCCCGGATTGGCAATGCCATCCGCCCCGGCGCCTGCGCCGCGGCCCGTGAACTGGAGTGCAGCCACCGGCACGAGCACCGCGTTCTGCGCGGCTGCGCGCACAAAGAAAACCTGTGCGGTCATTTGCGGCATCAGCTGCTTGTCCGGATTGGCGACGTCGAACAGAGCCGTGTACAGCACGACATTGTTCGTGACCGTCGGTGTCGGAAGAATCTGCCGAAGCGTGCCCCGGAAGCGGCGGTTGGGATTTCCGAGCGTCGTGAAATACGCTTCCATGCCGACGCGCAGCTTCGTCACATCGGCTTCGGAAACCTGCGTCGACACCGTCATGGTCGACAGATCGGCGATGGTCAGGATCAGCGGCGCCGTTTGATTGGCGTTCAGAGTCTGACCTTCCTTCGCCGGAATGGCTGTTACGGTTCCGGTCATCGGCGCAAAGATCTTGCTGTAGCTGAGCGTTGCGGAATCCGCTTTCAACGAAGACTCAGACTGCGCGATTTGCGCCTGCACCGATTTGACCTGAGCGTCGGCGACTTTGGCGGCCGCTTGCGCCTGGTCGAGCAGGTCCCGGCTCGTGCCGCCAATATCGAAGAGTTTCTGCTGCCGGTCGGCTTGTACGCGCGCAAGGCCGAGCTGCGACTGCTTTTCCGCGAGCTGCGCCTGGAAGTTCTGGAGTTGCGCTTTGTCAGCCTCGACCTTGGCGGCCATTACCGACGAGTCGATCTCGGCGAGCAGCTGTCCCTTTTGCACATCGTCGCCGATTTTCACGTGCAACGTGTCGAGCTGGCCGGAGACCTGTGCGCCGACATCCACGCTGGTGAGCGGCGTCAAATTACCCACCGCAGTGACGACATCTTCGACATCGCCACGCGTAGCGGTGACAATGATCGGCTCCGGACCGCCACTACTGCCGCTGGCGTAATACCAGTAGCCCGCGCCGCCCAAAATCAGGAAGAGAATCGCCGCAAGAAGCAGCCAGCGCCGGCTGCGCCGTTTTTGTGGCGGCTTCACCCGCGGGGCAGGGGCTTCGATATTCCGAATAGGGCTCTGAACGTTCATGCGGCAATCCTACGAAGTTCACTATTCCTGGGCGGTGGCCCGAATTTCGAAGCTCAAGGACGCATACGGCACAGACCGGGATTGTCCCACACTTCTCAGGCTTGGCGCCACTTAACGACTGTTTACGCGGACTCACTTGAACGGGAGATGAAAGCCCTTCATACTCTATCGGAACTGTGGAATTACTCATGCTTTCGCAAAAGGCGCGTTACGCGCTGCGTGCGCTTTTCCTCCTGGCCAAGCGGCCCCCCGGCCAGCCGGTGATGATTGCCGAAATCGCCAATGAAGCCCGGATTCCCAGGAAATTCCTGGAGCAAATCCTGCTGGAAATGAAAAAACGGGGCATTCTTCATAGCGTGCGCGGCAAATTCGGGGGCTATACGCTTGGGCGGACCCCCGACAAGATTTCCTATGCCGAGGTGATCCGGGCCATCGACGGCCCGCTGGCGCTCAGCCCGTGTGTCAGTGTGACGGCATACCGCCGTTGTGACGATTGCGTGGACGAAGCGACCTGTGTCTTGCGCAAGGTGCTGCTGGCTGTGCGCGATTCGACTGCTCATATCCTGGAAACGCGCACATTGGCAGAAGGGTTGGAAGAAGCTGTGCCTGTGCCTTCGCCCGAGCGCATACGGCAGCCAACGCCGGTTCCCGCGGAATAGCCTCGCACTGCCGGTTAGGCTCGTGAGCGGCGCTGCCGCGCAGCGATTGCGGGGTACGCCGGAGCAGCATTAGACTCGCAGAACCGCACCGCCAGGAGGGGTCTCATGGCCAATGTGACTTTGCGCGTTAACGGCCGATCGCAGGTGATCGACGCCGACGATCCGAATATGCCGTTGCTGTATGCGCTGCGGGATGATCTTGGGCTGCATGGTCCTAAGTTCGGCTGCGGCTTAGGCCAATGCGGCGCCTGTACGGTAATTGTCAATGGCAACGCGGTGCGGTCATGCCAGACGCCCGTGTCGCAAATTCAGGGGCGCGAGATCACGACACTGGAAGGCCTCGGTTCGCCGGAGCAAATGCACAAGGTGCAGGCGGCGTTCGTCGCCGAGCAGGCTGCGCAATGCGGTTATTGCAGCAACGGCATGATCATGAGCGCCACCGCACTGCTGGCGAAGACGCCGAAGCCGACGGAAGCACAAGTGCGCCAGGCACTGGCCGGCAATCTCTGCCGTTGCGGCACCCATGTGCGGATATTGCGCGCGGTCATGCGCGCGGCGAACGCGTGAGGGCGATGCCATGAACGAGATCACACTTGGACGTCGGGAATTCCTGAAAAGCTCGGGCGCGCTTGTCGTGGCGTTTGCGTTGTCGGACGCGTTCCCGGCTTTGGCGCAAAACGCCGCCGCGCAAAAGAGCCTCGCGGCTGATGCGGTGGATTCCTATCTGATGGTCGGACGCGACGGCCACGTGACCCTTTACGCCGGGAAGGTCGATATCGGCACCGGCGCGCGTGTGGCGTACCGGCAGATCGTCGCCGAAGAACTCGATATTCCCATAGAGCGGATCGCCATGGTCGAAGGCGATACGGCGCTGTGCCCGGATCAGGGCGGCACCGGCGGCTCGACCGGGATCGTCAATGGCGGCATGCAGATTCGGCAAGCGGCCGCCAGTGCGCGTCAGGCGCTGCTGGCTATGGCGGCGAAGTCGCTCAATGCTCAGCCCACGGAGCTTAGCGTTGCGGACGGCGTTGTGCGCGGGAACAACGGCCGCAGCATCGGTTATGGAGAATTGGTCGGTGACGGACATTTCGGCGTCAAGCTTGATTCTAAGGCGCCGCTCAAGAATCCCGGCGAGTACAAATATGTCGGGCAAGCCGTGCAGCGGCCCGATTTGCCTGCGAAGATGACGGGCCGGCACAGCTATGTGCACGATTTCCGGCTGCCTAACATGCTGCACGCGCGCGTGGTGCGGCCAGTCGCGATCGGCGCCACTTTGGCCGAGGTGGACGAAGGCTCGATTGCGAATATTCCCGCCGCGCGCGTCGTACGAATCAAGGATTTCCTCGCCGTGGTCGCCGAACGCGAATGGAACGCGGTGCGCGCGGCGAAGCAATTGCGCGTCCGCTGGACGGGCGGCGGCGGCTTGCCCGGATCGGATCGCGTACACGCGGCTATCCGCACAGCGGAAGTGGCGCGCAGTGAAGACCTGATCAAGCAGGGGGATTCGGCCGGCACGCTGCGCGGATCAGCACGGAAATTCGCGGCGACCTATGAATGGCCGGCGCAGTCCCATGCATCCATGGGACCGTCCTGCGCGCTGGCCGATTACAAACCGGACGGTTTGACGGTGTGGTCTTCGTCGCAGGGGACACACGGGCTGCGGCGCAATTTGGCACGCGATCTGTATATTCCGGTGGAGCAGGTGCGGGTTGTCTACATGGATGGCTCTGGCTCATACGGCACCAATGGCAGCGACGATGTCGCCGCCGATGCGGTGCTGATTTCGCGCGAGCTTGGACGCCCGGTGCGGGTGCAATGGATGCGCGAGGACGAGCACGGCTTTGATCCGAAAGGACCGCCGCAGCTTCTGGATTTACGCGCGGCGCTGGATGCATCCGGCCATATCGCAGCCTGGGAAACCGAGGCGTGGCTGCCGGAGAACACGCCCAATCTGCGCAGCCGTCCGATGCTGGCGTTCCTGGCGGCTGGGATTCCGCAACCGGTCGGTCAATCGGTGGCGCAAGTCCAGGGCAACGCCTATCCGTCCTACGAATTGCCCAACATGACGGCGACGGTGCATTGGCTGAAGTCGACGCCGCTCAGGCCATCGAATCTGCGCGCACCGGGAAAGCCGGGCAATGTCTTCGCCGTCGAGTCGTTTATCGATGAATTGGCAGCGGCGGCGAATCGCGACGCGTTGGAATTCCGGCTGGCGCATCTTAGGGATGATTTCGGTGCAGGGTTGTTGAAGCGCGTTGCCGACCGCATGAATTGGAAAAGCCGCCCCTCACCAGACCGCGGAAACGGCAATGTGCTACTCGGCCGCGGTATTACCTATGTTTGGTACAAACATATGGACAACCGCATGGCGCTGGGGCTCGAAGTATCGGTCGAGCGCGCGACCGGCAAGGTGCGCGTCACGCGCGTCGTCGCGGCTGTCGAAAGCGGGCTGATGATCAACCCGGACGCTGTGAAGAATCAGGTTGAAGGCAACATCATGCAGGCGGTGAGCCGCACGTTGCTCGAAGAAGTGGTGTTCGATCAGTCCGGCGTTACATCCGTGAATTGGGGAACCTATCCGATTCTCACCTTCCCCGATGCACCAGCGATCGAGGTCGAGCTCGTCGGTAGCCCGCACGACAAACCGCTCGGCGCAGGCGAAGCGGCATCCGCACCCGTGCCGGCTGCGATCGCCAATGCCGTGTTCGACGCGACCGGCGCCCGTATTCGCCGCGTACCGCTGACGCCGGCGCGTGTGCGTGGTGCGCTCGTCAGCCAGCGTCAGACCTAGGCAGGAGCGATTTAACGATTTTCAGGGGGGCACATCGGTTTCGTCATCAGGAGTTCAGTGTCCATGGAAATTCATGAATCGAAGGAGAAAATCCGTATACGTGCCCATCAATTGTGGGAACAGGCGGGCAAACCGCATGGCTACGATGTTGACCATTGGCTGCAAGCGGAAAAAGAGCTGCTTCTGAATTCCGTCGCTGCCGCGCCTTTAACAGACATGATACGTGAAGCGCCGGCCGAACCCGAGGGTGCGCCAGCGAAGAAGACAAAAACCGAAAGCAGCGCTCCGAAAGCGGCGAAGAAATCTTCAGGACGAAGCAAAGCCAAACAGCCGCTTTAGAGGCGGCTTCAGGAGAACGGGATGAGGAGGGGGCTGGGTACTGCGCTGCTTTTAGCTGCTGCGGCGCAAAGTTTGTTTGCCGCTGCAATAGCGCGGCCGTTCACCGATCCGCGCTCAGAAAAGAACGAAGCGATCGACAATGTCAATGCGGCTGAACCGCGTGATCCCGCCTGCTTTACGCCGCGGTTGGTTTCGACGGGTGGCGTGGCGCCGCGCAATCCTCATACGCTGGCCGTGCGCTGGATCGGGTTTTCCAATTATGAACTGGCCTACAACGGCCATGTGATTCTTCTGGATGCCTATATCGACCGCGGCAGTTTCTTTCCGCCGCTTGGCGTGAAGGCCGCCGATTTTAAAAAGGCCGACGTGATTCTGATCGGGCACGGGCATGTCGATCATATGTCGGATGCGGCCTCCATCGGCGCGCAAACCAAAGCGATGGTCGTCGGTGCGCCCGTGACGACGGAAAAGCTGATGACACAGCCCATTCCGGCGGCGCAGATCAAGACGGTGACCGGGCGCGGCGGCGAAGTGCTGAAATTCGACGGCTTCACGGTCGAACCGATCCTCGGCCGTCACGGCGAGCCCAATGCGCAAGTTGGGCCAACAGTCGGCAAGGCGCTGGATGCGCTATTGCCCGAGATGACGCCGGAGCAAAAAGCGGAATCGGCCGCTATCCGCGCGCGCGGCACGGGCGGACCGCGCGTGATCACCGAAGGCACGATTGCTTATCTGATCACGCTCGATACGGGATTCCGCATCATGTATCGCGACAGCGCGGGCATCGCGACGGATTACGAGAAGCAGGCGATGGCGCGCGTCGGGCGCGTGGATCTGGCCATTACCGCGCTGCGCGCAGATTTCTTGGCCCAATATGTGATCCCGCAGGAGATGGAATATATGCAGGTGTACAAGCCCGACGTCGTCATGCCGGCGCATCACGATGCGGGCGTGACCGCGGGTACGGATGGGCTGTGGCGTTCGACCGAGCCGGTGTTTCAGGCCGTGAAGGATGCCAATCCGGCGCTGGTTACCGTCTCGCGCGGCTATCGTGAGCCCACATGCTTCAACACGGAATTTAACGTGCAGCGGCCGAACAGACCTTGAGCCACTCTAGCGGTCGTCTTTATCAGCCGCCGGGAGTGCCGCATTTAGATATCGAAGTTCGAGGTTCATAGAGGCGGAATTGCAAACTTGCGACACGCATTGACGGCCGGCACGAACCCGATATGGCAATACGCTTTCTATGTCGGCGCTTTCAATTCCACTCGAGCGATCGTTCAATCGACATACATTCTCTATTTGGTCGAGGTTTTGCGGCTTCCATTGTCATTAACTGCCGTCCTTCTAGCAGTCGACTTGACAACGACGCTGGCACTGGAAGTTCCCACGGGCGTCTTCGCAGATGCACATGGCAGGCGAGCGAGCTTTCTTCTGGCTTGCGCGACATCAGCTTTAGGCTGCGCGTTATATGCCGGCGCTGGTTTCCCATTCATCGCCACGACGCACAGCGCGGTCCTGATCGCCGCGATCTCCGGCGAGATGGCATTATCGCTCTCATTTTGCTTTTATTCCGGGGCTCTGGACGCGTGGATTGTCGATGAGCTGACCCGATGTAATTCCCAGCTGGAATTGCGCCGGGCGTTCGCGAGAGGGCAATTCTGGAAGAATATCGCGTATCTGATTTTCGGCGTCCTGGGCGCAATAATCTATTTTCGGTTCCGCATTTCCCATCCGCCATTCAATATTTTTCTCATCGCCGGCGTGCTGTCGCTTTTGATTTGCCTGCACGCCTATTTTTTCATGTCTGAAACGCCCGACGGCACGAGGCAACCGCGGTTGGCCCCATTTTCGAAGGCGTGGTTGACGGGACTGAAGTTCGACGGGCTGCCTTTGAATGGGCTTGGCTTCGCGCGCGATTCCCGGCTTCAGCTGCTCATGTTGGCAAGTGCAGGCAGCTTCTCACTTCTACAACTTCTCGCCTATTATTGGCCCTATTATCTGACCCGCGAAATCGTTTCTGGCAGCGGGAGTAACTCCAATACCGACGCGTTATTTGGGCTCGCCGTCTCATGGGCATTAGCGTATGGCGCACGCGCGGTCGGCAATTTGGGCGCCTCCCAATTCAAAAATTCCCTTGTCGCCCCCATGGTGCTTTGCGGAGCAGCATTGCTGGGGGCCGTTTCGGTCGCGGGGCTCGTCGTCCTTCCGGCCGTTTTATTTGAGAACACGGGTGTCAAGCTCGTAACCGCAAATCTGCTTTACAGTCTCGCGCGATTTTCCGACGGCTTGGGCGAGCCGTTACGGCAATGGGTGTTGGCGAAATTTTCCGATCCCGAGAATCGTGCGACGTTATTTTCTCTCGCGAGCTTCGTATCTCTTGCTGTGTCGACTGTGATTGTTCTTGGAGCCAGCGCACTTCTCGAGAACGATTTGACTGTATCGCACATTTTCATCGCCGGAGCTGGAATTCAACTTGTGGCTGTGCCAATATACAGCCGAGCTGTTCGCTGGGGGATTTGGCATGAGCGATGGCAACGAGAACACACCAAATAGCGATGCCGCCGATGAGACACCAAATGCCGATGCCGCCGATAAAATAGCGAAGCTGACAGTACAGGATATCATAGCGTACTTAGAAAACAGTCGTATTCCGCTTCCAAGCAGAGATCGCCTGGTTAAGGCCTTACTCGACTCGGGCGACTTTTCCGGGAATGCTGCTCGCGCGGCAGTAATTGCGGAACTCAGAAATACCAGACAATCGATCGAAAAATCGATCGCGAATGACGTAGATAAACTACGCAATGAATTCGACCGGCAAAGCGATGAATTTAACCGGCAACTTGGCAGCGTAACCACCCAAAGATGGGTCGTTAGCGTATTTGCCGTGCTGCTTTCCTTGATCGGCTTAATGGGCATTTACAGCGTGTCGAGCCAAGTCTCGCTATCGAAAGATATTGACCGGGCCGAAGTTGCCATGGACCGAATGAATACAGCATCGCGGGCCTATAGAGAGTTTCTTGCTCAATCCGTCGAGGAAGACCTTTACTTGATCAGTGAGTCGCTTAGCACGCGGTGGTTGACGTACTCCGATAATCCAGAATTTTTCAATCACATGGTCGACCGAAATCTTTCGGTCTTGAGCGGTTTGCAAGCGATATCGTTTGTGCCCACCGACGAGGTTGCACGATTGCTGGGGCCGAATGATGAAGTCGCAAAACTCGTCAGCTCTATGAAAGAACAGTTTGATGCTTGGAAGTTTACGCTCGACAGCCTGCGGCTTAACAAAGGCGCCCCCATAAGCCCAAATGTCCTGGCCGATTTGGAACGGCGGTGGACAAGCATCCATGAGTCCTTAACCGCTTCAACGTGGAATGATCACGCGCCGATGCATCATCGATTTCTTGCTTACGTAGAGAACGTTCTGGGCGTCATTGCCTATGATAGGCACCGCAATGAAGTAAAAAGTTCAGAAAGAAAGCTGCCGGATGAACCATATTTACTGACGTCCAAGAAGGACTTTGAAGCCGCCCGGCAGAACTATCCGACTTTCGGAGCCGCCGAAGTAAATCTGGCGGTCGTAAAACTCGAGGAAATCGAAGCGAAAATGATGCTGCGGGAGCATCCGACGCCCGGCGAGCTCAAGACATTTGCGACGGATATCGAAGGCAATGACGGTCCGAAGATGTTGTTGACACGCGCGAGCAGCGAAAGCGATCAGGAGCCGAGAAATCTGGCTCGAATATACAACAACCTTGCGAATGCCTATCTCACACTCGCGGTTTTCGCGAAAGATGCCGGAGCGGAACCTGACGCGAAAAGATTCTCCGAAATCGCAAGCGGTAACTTGAACACTTCGGAATCTATTACCCAGCTTCCTGTTGCGGCTGCTACGCGCGCCGAATTGCAAGCGGCGGATGCATATATTGCGGGTAAAGACAATGTCGAGCGGGTCATAGGAAGTATAGCCGAGGCAAGTAGGCGAAAGTGGCCGTGGGGAATCGAGAACGAGAAGCAATTGGCGGATGAAAGTAGAGCATTTGCCAAATATATGGAGACGTTTGGTCCCCAGGTGAAGGGCAGGATTTTGGAAGCAGTCATGGCACGGTAAGCGGGGGGATTCCGTTCCGTGACGTAGACGCGGTTGTGGTCAGCTATGCCTCTTTAAACGGGAATAACGTGCAGCGCGGGGCGCGGTAGGACGTCTATGTTCAGGCGCATGCGCCCCCTCCGCTGGCTGCGCGAGCACCTCCCCGTAACAACGGGGGGAGGAAAAGCGTGCGTTTAGCCCGTCGCGTCGACGGGAATGACGCCGATGGCCTTTTTCAGATTGTCGTAGGGCTTCGCACCCGCGCCATGCGCTGGAGCGATAGTTTTGACTTTCAGACCGAGCGTCTCGATGTTGCGGTACAGGTCGATGCCGTATTCCGGTGTACGGCCGAAATCGCGCGGATCATCACCTGCGGGCGGATTGTAGCCGTCGCCCCAGAAGATCAACCCTTCCTTCGGCATAAACACCAGCAGATTGTTGCCGTTGTGTCCGCCGATCATGTGATACAGCTCGATGGTCTTGTTACCGTCGGTCATCACCTTCTTGTCGGTCAGCGTTTCGAACGTCGCTTCCTTCGGCTGCTTCGACAACAGGTCGGGCGCGAGGGTGCGCGGGCGGGCCCAGGCTTTTTCGAAGAAGGGCTTGTTCATCTCATGGGTGACCACGGTTGCGCCTTGCGCCACATAGGTGCGCAAGCCGCCGGCATGATCGTAATGCGCGTGCGTGTTGACGACATATTTGATCGGCTTGTTCGGGATGAGCTTGTTGATCTGCTCGTTAACGGCGAGTGAACGGGCTTCTCCGGCGATGCCTTCCACGACAACGACATAGTCCTTGAATTCCACAGCCCAGCTGCGTGCGCCGGCGGCGTTGAGATACCAAACGCCGTCCGCCAATTTCTCGCTGCTCACCGTCGGCTTTTCCGGCGGCGTGGGCGCGTTCACAACGTTCTGCGGCGCCGTCACATTGACCGGGGCATTCGGCTTCACTTCATTGATGTGCACATCCAGCGTCGGCGAACCATCCTCGGTGCGGACAATATGGGTGGGAAATTTCACGCCGCCAAAATCGGCGTAATCGGAATAGGTGATCTCGATCGGATAATCGCCGATCACTTCATTGGTGCTGAGGAAGCTGACCTTCTCGACCAAGTTCTGGTCGTTCAGCGTCGCCTTCACGTCGCGGCCTTCGGCTTTGAACGTAAATTCTTTGCCGTTTAGCTGCGCGTTGGCGGCCATGGCGGCTTTGATCACGCCCTGCGGCGTCGCCCATAATTCGCGGATGCGGTCGCTCGCTGCTTCGTTTTGCGGGGCAGCCTGTTCGCCATTCTGGTTCCAGGCGTTCTTGCCAGCCGCTGCTTGGATCGTCCGCTGCTCACCTGCGACCGGTTGCGCGGCACCGCCATGGGGCGGCGCTAAGCCTTGCGCGCGCGTGGCATCAAGCTGCCAAGCGGGTGTCTGATAATTCGCTGAGACTTTGTAGGCGACTTGGCGGAATTTCGGCCAGGGATCGCCGGGCTGATAGGCCTGACCGAAACCGAAATTCAATCCGCTGCCGGAATATTCGATCGAATTGAGATTGGTCGCGCCCATCGCGTCGGAAGCAGCGGCGAGGCCCGTCTTCTGCTGTTCGCAGGCAGCAAGCAGCATCGTTAGTCCAAGGAAGGCAGCATGAAGCATCCGCATATGTCGCTCCTTCAAACGTTAGATGAGGTCAGGCGCTTTTCTTTTTCACCGGGACAGGCACGCCGGGGGAAAGCAAATTGACGGTGTACAGCGAGCCACGCGTGGTGAAATACAGCGTCTTCCAGTCATCGCCGCCAAACGCCACGTTGGTCGTGGCGGGCTCGCCATGCACGAGGCGCCCGAGCTTCTTGCCGGTTCTGTCGAGCACATAAAGCCCGCCTGCGCCGCCGGTGAAGACGTTGCCGGCCTGATCCACCTTCATGCCGTCGGGCACCCCCGGCTCCGCGCCGCCCAAATCGGCGAAGACGCGGCTCGTCTGCCTGGCAACCGTGCCATTGGCTTGGACGTCGTAAGCGCGCACATGACGGCGGCGCGAGTCGTTGACGTAGAGAATGCTCTCATCGGGCGAGAAGGCGAGGCCGTTCGGTCCGACCATGTCGTCGACAATGAGGCTCATGGTTCCGAGATCGGCGCTGACGCGATACACGCCGGTGAACGGCACGTCCCATTGATCGGGCGCCAGCGGTCCGCCGGGATCGGTGAAATAAATTGAGCCGTCGGATTTGACGATGACGTCATTGGGCCGCAGCAGCCGCTTCCCGCCGAAACTGTTGGCGACAACCGTGACGCTGCCATCCGGCTCATAGCGCGTCACACGGCGCGTCAGATGCTCGGCGCAAACGATGCGCCCCTGCAGATCGCGGGTGAGGCCGTTCGCTTCGTTGGTTTTTTCCATCGCGACGGTGACGTTTTGACCCGGCGTGTATTTCATGCGCCGCGCGGTCTGGATGTCGTCGAAGAGGAGATATTTGCCTTCCGCCCACCACAGTGGGCCTTCCGCCGGGCCGATATCGCCGCCGAAGCCACTGGCCAATTTGCGGATTGGTTGCGATGAAGAAAGAATCCGGTCGAGCTCCGGCGCCATTTTCTCGATGCGCGGCATGGCCGTCTGCGCGACGACGCGACCAGCGGCGCCAAACGCAAGGCCCCCCGCTGCTGCGGCCAGAAGATGACGGCGCGTGAATGCTGTTCCCATGGTGCCCCTCCCCTACGACGTGAACCACGAGACGAAATGGAGCGCCCTCTTCCACCAAAGCGAAAGAGGGTGTCTCAACTATGACGGCAAAGTGAAGACGTAGAGCGCGTTGCCGTTGAGCGGATGTTTGATGTCGGGGGCGATAGCGCGCAGCACGTTACGCGGGCTGCCGCCGCCCAATCCCGCAGGCACAGCGATGTACTGTTTACCGTTGACGGTGAAGGTCGTCGGGAAGCCTTGCACGGAGGTGCCGAGCCGGGTCTTCCAGATTTCCTTGCCCGTCGCCGAGTCGATGGCGTGGAAATAGCGGTCGATATCGCCCACGAAGGTCAAACCGCTGTCGGTCGTCAGCACGCCCGTCAGCCATTCGGGACGCTGATCGAACGCCCATTTCATCTGCATGGTGCGCACATCGAAGGCGGCGAGGTGGCCGATATTGCCGTTACTGCCGGGCATTTCGAAGAAACGCCGGTCTGCCTGCGTGCCGCCGCCGCCGTCTTTGGGTTCGACGACGCGGCCGTTCATTTCCATGCAGGCTTGGGTCAGCGGGATGATGAGCTGTTGGTTTTGCGGGTCATAGCTCATCGCCTGCCAATCCTTACCGCCCGCGGTACCCGGGCATGCCGGCACCCAGTAACCGGTCTTCTGCTCCAGGATGTCGGGGCGATAGGCGATCTGGCCTTTGGCGCGGTCCTTCCAGACGAAGACGTTCTGGTAGACCGTCTCCTTGGCGTCGAGGAATTGGCCGGTCTGGCGATCGAGCTTCCACAAGATGCCGGGCTTGCCGATGTTGAACGACAGCTTCTTGCCGTCGACATCGACCAGCACGCGCTCATAGACCTCATCCAGGTCCAGCGATTCACCCGGAATATATTGGTGGTACCAGGCGAGCTGGCCGCTGTCGGGCCGCAGCGCCAGCGTGGATGTCGTGAACAAGGCGGCGTCGCCGCCTCCCGTGCCGCGGCTTGCCTGCATCCACGGCTTCGCGTTGGCAACGCCCCAATACGTCAGATTGAGATCCGGATCATAAGTGCCCGTGATCCAGGTATCGCCGCCGGCGCGCAGCATGGTGGGAAGCTTGCCCCAGGTATCGCCGCCGGGCATGCCTTCTTTGGGCGTGGTGATGAAACGCCAGATCTGCTTGCCGGTCTGTGCATCATAGGCGCTGATGAAGCAGCCCTGATCCTTCTCCGCGGCCTTGTACATTTCGCAGCCGCCAAGACCTTGGACGACGCGGCCATTGATGATGATGGGCCCGGAGGAATTGCCGAAGCCCTTGGACTCATCGGCAATGACGGTGTCCCACACGGTGCGGCCGGTCTTCGCGTCGAGCGCCATAATGTGCGCATCGGAGGAGGCCACGTAAACCTTGTCGCCATAGATGGCGAGATTGCGCATGGCGCCGTTGCCGCCGGTGACTGCGCCGGACGGACGAATGCGGTTTTCCCACAACAGCTCGCCGGTCGCGGCGTCGAGCGCCTGGACCAGATTGTCAACATGCACGAGATACATGATGCCGTTGTGCACGAGCGGTGTCGGCTCATTGGCGCCGACGCCGTCATTCATGTTCCACACCCAAGCCAGCTCAAGCTGCTTGACGTTATTCTTGTTGATCTGGGTGAGCGCGCTATGGCTCCAGCCCTTGTAATTGCCGCGCACCATCAGCCAGTCGTTCGGGCTCGGATTGAGCAGCATCTGGTCGGTGACGGGGACGAAGTTCTGGATGTTGCCTTCGATATTGAGACGCGCCGGTTGCCTCGGCGGACCCGCCGGCCGCGCACCGGCGACCTGAACCGCAGCGGCCGGCGGTGCAACGCCGGTCGCGACCTGGCCGATTGGCACGGACGTTGCTGCCGTCAGCTGCTGATTTCCCGTGGGCGCACCGTTCTGGCGCAGGATGAACGCGACCAAGGACTCGACCGCCTGATCCGACAGGGTGCGCGGATTGTCGGCGGGCATGGAGGTCTGGATCTTGGTGTAAAGATCGCTGGTCGTGCGGCCACGCCACGCGCTCATGAAGGTCGCGCCGGCAAGCGGCGGGGCTTCCGCGCCGCCGCGCAGATCGGGCTGATGGCACTTGGCGCAGATCGTCTGGAATGTGGTCTGGCCGATGGCGACCTGATCGTTGGTGAACACGCCGTTGGCAGAGGGTTGCGGCTGTGCAGTCGCAATGGCCACGCCGAATGCAGCCGCGGCCGCGCCGGACACCAGAAGTAAGGCTTTCAATCCCCGCATCGTTTGCTCCCTCAATTTGCGTGCATGAGCCAGCCCCGAAGATTTCCGTCGGGTGCGCGCTCAGAAGCTATCTGGACATACAATTGACCGTTCTTCAGGTCCTCGACCATTTGCGGCGTCAGATCGACCGTGCCGCTGATGGTCGGTGTGGTGGATTTCGTCACGTTGAGATCCAGGATCGCAGGTCCGGGAATCCCTGGCACCCCGCGATGGATGTGCGCCGCTGTTGCGGGCGAGCGCAGGCCCTTGGCCGTGCCGTTCACGGTGAGCTTGTTGCCGCTCAGTGTTGCGGTCACCGCGCCATCACCGGCAACGGTGATTTGCATGCCGACATCGACGGGCACGACCGAAAGGCGCGTGCGATAATTATCGCCGTTGCTCGCGGCTAACGCGGGGACGGCCAAAAGGCTTGCGGCGGCCAGAGCCGCCAGGACATGCCGCTTCGTCATGGTTACTTCCATCGCTTGAGTGGTGCGTTTACGGAAGCCCCCGATCGGCCCCGATCAGCTTGAAATCTATACAGACTCGGGCGTTCGTGCCAGGGCGCGCGCGATGGTTCAGCCGAAGAAACTGGCGAGCGTGCTGGTCTCGGATTTCGCAGATGCAGCATCGGCCGCAAGCCGCCGATACAGCTCGGCAGCAGCGCGGAAGAGCTGCTCAGCCGCGGGGTCTTCCTCCACAAAACCAGCAATTTCCTCCATTTCGGCGACCCAACGGTAGGCCTTGTCGAACATGGAAGGGACTTGGCGTGTGAACCAGGCGAGAAGCTGCGGCTGACTTCCTTCCAACTCCTGCCGAAGCGCGTCCGCTGTACCGGCACGCGACGCAGCCAGGATCATCACGCTGGCGAGCGCGGTCAGGCCTTTGGTGATCCCGGCATAGGACATTTTCAGTGCCGACGCAGCGCCGACGGGGCCGCGCAGAACTTTGCAGGAAAGACCGAACTCGCTGAGTATCGCGACGCGTTCACCTTGCGCGCCCGAGAGGTAGAAAATGGGCCCGTCGAAACCCGCTTTCGGCGGGCCGCCGATAATGCCCGCATCGACGAAAGCACAGCCGCTTCGTTCGATGATGCCCGCGATGCGGTCGACGGTTTCAGGATTGACCGCGTTGCAGTCGGCATAGATCGGCTTCGCGTCCGCGTTGGCGAGATGTGGCGCAAGCCGCTCGGCAAGCGCCTCAGCTTCGCCCGGTGGCACGATTGACAAAATGATGTCGGCGCAGGCGATTGCGCTCAGTGCGACCGGCTTCATTTGCGCCCCGTCCGCGCGCTTGGCGCTTTCCGCGCTGCGGCCGTCGAGCGAGGTCAGCACTGTGACGCTGTTATGGGTGAGACGTCTCGCGACGGCGGCTCCCATTTGACCTTGCGCGATGATGGCGACGACGGGCTTCATATGGATGCTCCGTTGCTGCAGTTCCGGTCTGCATTGAACCACTCCATCATGTCATGGCCCGCAAAAGCGGGCCATCCAGGCGATCAAAGGTTTCTATTCGGCCGCGCAGACGCGCCGCCGCTGGATGGCGTCCCCGCGAATGCGGGGATCAAGCCGGGCCATGACATGAGGATTTAATCGCGGGGAACTTGTGCGCGATCCTTCATGCTGTAATCGCGCATGACCGAGACCACACGTATCCGATAGTCCCGAAAGATCGAGTCGCGTCCTACGCGTTGCGCTTCGCGATGCTCCGCGAAATTGCGCCAGCGGCGCACCGCGTCTACGTCGCGCCAGAAGGACAGCGACAGCAGTTTGGTTTCGTCGGTGAGACTTTGGAAACGCTCAACGGAGATGAAGCCTTCGATCTTTTCCAGCTCGGGCTTCAGCCGCGCGGCAATGTCCAGATAATCCTGCTTGCGTCCGGGATTCGGCCAGACTTCGAAAATCACCGCGATCATTTTTTCCCCAGTTGGCGGTCGAGGTTGCCGACGATCAGCCCATACGAGCCGCATCCGAAAACCAGTGCCACGCCGGCGGCAACTAGCAGCGGAATGGTGAAATCGTTCGAGTTGTGAATCAGAAATCCGGTGACGACCGGCGCAAAGGAGCCGCCGACATTGCCGCCGAAATTCTGCAGCGACACGAGGGAAGAAACAATGTGCGGCGGCGCTACGTCGATTGGCATGGAATTCACGGCCGCGGTCGAGAAGCTGACGCTCGCAACCGAGAGCGTAAGGAACGCAATCGCCATAACATTGTCGGGCGTATAAGCGCCAAGAATGGTGAACACGGTCGCGCCGAACAGACCGCCGACGGCAAAGCCTTTGCGTACCAGCGTGACGCGTGCGCCCGAGGCGATCAGCCGGTCGCCCAGCCAGCCGCCGAGAACGACGCAAATCGTGCCGACGAGAAATGGCAGCATGCCGACAATGCCGGTGTTCAGCGTGGAGAGACCGCGCTGCAGCACCAGATAACCGGGAAGCCACGTCGCGAACACATAATAGATGTAGAGATAGCCCGCCTGCCCGAGCATCACCCCCCAGGTGGTGGGGTAGCGCAGCAAAGTCGACCATTTGATGGGGGATTGCCCATCATGGGCGTGTGCGGCTTCACGCGGCGGTTCGCGATACACCGAGACCCACCACAGCACCCACACCATTCCGAGCGCGCCGGTGATATAGAAGACCCATTCCCAGCCCCATTTGACCAACAGCACGGTGGCGAGCGGAATGCCGAGCGTCAGCCCCACCTTGTTGCCGGCGAAGAATGTGCCGACCGCAAAGGCGCGGTTCTTTTTGTCGAAGGTCTCGCGGATCACACGCGAACCCGATGGGATCATGAAGGATTCGCCAATGCCCAGGAGCGCGAGAAAGGCCGCGAGCGGCGTAAACGCTCTGGTGACGCTGCAAAGCGCGGTTGCCAAGGACCAGGTGCCGACGCCGAGCGGATAAGACCGCCGCGGCCGAATGCGGTCTGTCAGCGGCCCTGCGGCCAAGAGTGAAAAGGTGAAGGCCCAATTGAAAATCGAAAGCAGCAGTCCGACTTGCGCCGTCGTGTAGTGATAGACCTGGATAAGGTGCGGGCCAACGACGGCGAAATTGACGCGGTCGATATAGGCAATGGCCTGGGAGAAGGCGAGCAACGCCAAAATATTCCAACGATACCTGGCTGCGGCCGCGGTCTTGTGCGCACCCGTCGTTGCGGCAAGCTGTGTGTCAGCCGACATGGCCAATTCCGGGAATGAGGCGCCGCTGAGTCATGCAGGCAAGCTAACCGTTTCCGGCATAGCTGTGCAAAGCCCACAGCGTCCGGGCATCAACAAAAAGGCCATCAACAAAAAAGGAGGAGGACGGCTGTGCCGTCACTCCTCCCCGGAATGCTGAGCGGATGGATCGCGACTAAACGACGATCTTCTGATGCTCGCTCTGACCCTCCGTCAGACCGCGCTCCTTCATCCAGTCATAGGTACGGCCGAAGAGCTCGGCAGCGTAATAATCCACGTGTTTGTAGCGGACGAAAGCCTTCAGCAGCTCGTTCGGCTGCATCGCGCCTTTGGCCGAAGCCGTGACGTGATGCGCGTATTTGTAGAAATCCTTATTGATCAGATCGACGGCTTCGTTCTCGGCAACGTAATAGGCCTTGCGCTGCTCCTCATTCAAATTCGGCGCCACCACTTCGCCGCCGCGATAAAAGGCGGATGCAATGATGTGCGCGCCTTCCTTCAGCGCCAGGCTAATGAACGGCTCCATCACCGTGACGGCGCGATAGGTGCCGTCCTTCAATCCGGCCCAGCGCGTATAGGGTAGGCCGCCATTGACGATCTTCACATGCTCAGCGCCGACCGCGCTCTCCAGCATCTGGATCGTGGTGTAGTGCGAACCGGTGAGCTCCTGCACCACAACCGGCACATCAGCCATGTCGCGCGGGACCTGCAGCGCTTCTTCGAAGGTGACGATGGCCTGCGCGGCGACGGCAGAGCGAAGGCCGGCAATGTTGCCGCCGCGTTTGCCGCGCTCCAGCCGGTCGATGCTGGCCCATTCGCAGACATTGTAGCTGTCGGCCGAACCGCAATCGAACAGGTTCTCCTTCAGCCGCGCCATGATGGGACGGTCGGCCGTGTCCTTTTCGCGCGCTTCGTAAGGCGCGGACATCTGCACATTGAGGCCGTGCTTTCTAAACAGGCCTTCCTCGATGCCGACGAGTACGGGGAGGTCGAAAACGGGGTTGTTCGGTGCGATCTTCACCAACGGCATTGCGTCTGCCATGTCATCCATCCTTAGCCTTAGAAGGAAATCCAAATTCCAGTGATTTTCATGTAATTCTTTGCGAGGCGGGCTGTCAAACGGACCGCTTAACGCACCCATCAACAAGGAGAGAGATCGTTGATTTTGCCGGTTAATCAAGGGTTGTCGGGGCTGGTGACGCATGGCCGGGCTTAGACTGAAGCTCGCCTGCAACGATTATGACCGGACCCGCCCTTTGATCGACGGGCGCGTGAGGCCGGAAGGGATCGAGCTGGATATTGCGGTCCTAAAGCCCCGCGAGCTGTTTCCGCGCATGCTCGACGACAGGGAATTCGACGTTGCCGAGCTGTCGCTCAGTTCTTACGCATCTTTGGTGGCGCGCGGTATGAGTCCGTTTGTCGCGATTCCGGTGACGCTGTCGAAGCTGTTCCGGCACGATGCCATTTATGTGCGTAAAGGCGCCGGAATCCAGCGGCCGCAGGATTTGAAAGGCAAGCGCGTCGGCACCACGCAATATGGGGCGACAGCGAGCATCACGATCAAGGGTCTTTTGTCGGACGAATTTGGCGTGCAGCCATCCGACTTGCGGTGGTTCGTAGGCGGCTTGAACACGCCGACGGAAAAGCCGCTCATCCCGCTGAATTTGCCGAAAGACGTGTCGCTGGAATTCTTAGGACCGGGGCGGACTCTGGAGGGGATGCTTGCGGACGGCGAATTGGATGCGCTGTTCTCGATTTTGATTCCGCAGATGTTTCTGGACGGTTGGCCGAAGATTGCGCGGCTGTTCTCGGATTTCAAAACCGTGGAACAGGATTATTTCCGCCGCACCGGAATTTTTCCGGTGATGCATATCGTGGCGATCAAGAATGAGGTCTATCGCGAGAACCCGTGGATCGCGAAGAGCCTGTATCGCGCATTGTGTGAAGCGCGCGACATGGCGGTCGCGCCGCTGTACGACACGGACGCGCTTCTCGTCGCGTTGCCCTGGCTGATCGATCATATCGAAGAGAATTGGCGCGTTTTCGGGAAGGATTTCTGGGCTTATGGCGTGGAGCCCAATCGGCCTGCGTTCGATGCGCTCTGCCGCTGGGTGTACGAGCAGGGGTTGGCGCCGCGCCGCGTCACGATGGAAGAACTGTTCGTCCCGGTGGAGTAAATGTGCGTCCTTCGAGGCGCCGCGCGCGTCATGCTGAGGTACGAGCGAAGCGAGTCTCGAAGCACGCGCGGCGCACCTCAGGATGACGGGGTCTCTACTGCGACATTCCCTTGTAGAGCAGGCGCTGCATGCCAGCGGTCGTCTGGGCGATATAAATATTGCCTTTCGAGTCCGTCTGGATGTGGTGACCTGCGCCCAAGATGCCTGCCGGCTGAATCATACCGATCTGCGTCAGCGTCTTCGGATCGACGATCGCAATGCCCTTGCCGTAGCCGACATAAAGGAATTGCTGATCCGGCGAGAGAGCGAGGTCGAGGGCGAAGTTCTGGTCGCCTTTGGTCAGCTGCTTAATGAACTTGCCGTTGGAATCGAACATCTGCACGCGGCGGTTTTCGCGGTCGGCGACATAGACCATGCCATCCTTGGCGACGCGAATCGCATGGACGATAGAGAAATTCGGCCGGCCCGGTTCGGCGAAGTCCTTGTAGCGCACGACTTCGCAGGAATCGGAATCTTGCGGTTTGTTGCCGAACGCGCCCCAGACGCGCTTGAACTTGCCGGTATCGGCGTCGAGCACGACAACGCGATGGTTGCCGTAGCCGTCGGCCACGAACAGCTCATTGGTGGCCTGCACATATTGCGCATCGGCAGGCCGATGGAAATTCTCCATATCGGCATTGCCCTTGCTGGCATTGCTCTTGCCGATCTGCTTCACGAACTTGCCGTCCTGTGTGAATTTCAACAGCTGATCGTCCGCGACAGGACGCAATCCCGGCAGCCCATTGGTCGGACAGGAATTACCGCCCAGCCAGACGAAGCCCTTCGAATCGATAAGAATGCCGTGTTCGCGCTCAGGCCATTGATAGCCCTGGCCGTCACCGCCCCAGCCGCGGACATATTTTCCATCGGGCGCGAAGATTGTGATCGGCGGGGCAGCCTGTCCCTTTTCTTCGGGTTTCAATGTGCGCGGCCGCGATAACACCCAGGCGTTGTCGTTCGCGTCGATCGCGATGCTGGAGACGTCGCCGAATTTCATGTTGGCGGGCTTCTGCGGCCAGCCCTTATCGACCTCGAATTGCGGAAGCGCTTTGCCCGGGGCGGCAGCGGCGGGTGCGGTCCAGCCGGCAATCGCCAAAGCAGCAACGAGAACGGACGAAAACAGGGATGTGCGCGTCATAGCTCCCTCCCGAGCATGGGCGTCTCTGGGGTTGAGCATGCGCCGTTCTCGCGCGTCCGGCAATTGGCTAGGATGCGGCTTTTCCGGGGAGAATACGGCCATGACGACGATCCGGCGGGACCTTTTGAAGCTTATAGCGGCCGGAGCGGCATCCCTGCCGCTGGCCGGCGTGAATAAGGCGAAGGCCGCTGCGAATGCGCCGAAATCGCGCGATTCCAAGATGATGGGCATGGCAAAGTTCGTCGATGTCGGCGGCATCCGCACCCGCTATTTCGACGGTGGCACCGGGGAGCCGCTCGTGCTGATCCATGGCGGACAATGGCCCGCTACTTCTTCGGCCGATGGCTGGGCGCCGGTGTTCGATCATCTGGCGCAGCAATTCCACGTCTATGTCTTCGACAAGCTCGGCCACGGGTTCACGGACAACCCTCCGACGGACGCGGATTTCTCGATGGATGCCATTATCAATCATGCCTACGGGTTCATCAGGGCGGTCGGGATTACGCGCTGCGTGCTCGGCGGGCATTCGCGCGGCGGGCTGCCTGCGGCGCGCATTGCGGCCGATCATCCCGAGCTTGTCAGCCATCTTGTCCTCTTTGACAGCAACACGCTGGCGCCGGACGATCCGAACACGCCGGAACGCGTGGACCCGGAAAGGGACGCGCCTCCACCGACGCGCGAGCAAATCCGTGCCGCGGCGATGGCGACGCGCCAGTCGTTCAAGAAAGATTTCTACACGGACGCTTATATCGAGGCGGAATACCGCATCGCGCAGCAGCCGAAACTTCGTCAGGTGGCGCAGCGGTTCAATCAAGCGCGGGATGCGTGGGTGCGCGCCAACCCTGAGCTGGTGAAGCAGCATCCGTTATGGGCCCGCAATATGGGCGCCACGACATGGTGGATGTACAAGGCGAAATACGAAACGATCGACAGGATAAAAGCCGGTGCGCTAAAGGCGCCTACCATCATCATTTGGGGCTTCAACGATCCGACCGCGCCTTATTTCCTTGGCGTGAATATGATGGAGATGGTGAGCAAAGTGGTGCCGCAATCGGAGCTCCACATCATCAACCAGTCCGGACATTTTGTGTATGCCGAACATCCGGAAGAGGTGACGCGCCTGATCGTGGGATTCGTGAAGGGGTGAAGCTGAAGAGAGGGGTTACACAAAGGACACGAAGACGACACCAAGACCTTTGTGTTCTTTGTGTCCTCCTTTTTGACGCTCGTCATATCAAAGCGCGTTTTACGCGGTCGGGAGTCATGGGGGTTTCGCGCAGGCGCTTGCCCGTGAGTTTTGCCACCGCATTGGCAATCGCCGGTGAAATCAGCGGCGTGCCCATCTGGCCGACACCTGTCGGATGATTGTCTGTTTTAACCAGCGCGACCTGAATATCCGGAATTTCGTTCATGCGCGGCACGCGGTAATCGAAGAAATTCGACTGCTTCACCACGCCGTTCTTGATCGCGATGGTTTCCGTGAGCGACATGCCCAATCCGTAAATCACGCTGCTTTCGGTCTGCGCGATGACGTTGTCGGGATGCACGGCGATGCCGCAGTCGATGGCCACCCAGACATTGTGAACTTTGATCACGCCCGTGTCGCGCGCGACAGAAACCTCAACCACGCCGGCAATCGGCGTGTTGGAATAATTGACAAAGGCGAGCCCAAGCGCGCGTCCATCGCGCGAACGGCCCCATTCGGACATCTCGGCAACCGTGTCGACAACTTTGCGCCCACGCGGCAGATTTTCGAGGAGCTGAAGCCGGAAGAACACCGGATCGAGCCCGCGTGCCTGCGCCACTTCATCCACAAATGATTCGGACGCAAAAATGTTCGCCGTCCAGCCCACGCCGCGCAAAGGCGAAGTGCGCACGCCGGTATCGCGGAAAAGCTGTTCGCTCAATTGATGGGGAATGTCGTAGCTCGACAATTCCGTGCCGCGCATGACAATGCCGTCGCGGCCGTTCGCATTTTTGTAGCGAACCGGATCGGCAAAGGGCAGCACGCGGTCGACCGCGATCCGCTGGTGCAGCGCTGTGATCTTGCCGTTGCGGTCCACGCCGGCGCGCAGATGATGCGCCGACAGCGGGCGGAAGCGTCCATTGCGCACATCGTCTTCGCGCGTCCAGATCACCTTCACGGGTTTGCGCGCTTCTTTGGACAGCAGCACAGCATCGACAATGTATTCCTCGTCGCGATGGCCGCGACGTCCGAATGCGCCACCCAGCAGCGTGTCGTGGAGTTTTACTTTGTCGCGTGCCGTTCCAAGCGCTTTGGCGACGGCTTCCTGTGCCATGGTCTGGCTCTGCGTGCCGCACCAGATTTCCGCGGTGTCGCCCTTCACCGAGGCGATCGCATTCAACGGCTCCATCTGCGCGTGATAGGCATAATCGCAGGTGTAGGTCGCTTCGATGATCTTCATGGCGTTCGCCATTTCGCCCATGGCATCGCCCTTCTTGTCCCAGGTGTTCGCCGGCGATTTGAGATCGCGCGCCGCAGCGGCAAATTCCTTCGTCGCAATATCGCTATCGAAGCCCCAAGCTTTGCCGCCGCGCGTCCAGGTGACGTCGCTTTCGAGCGCGCGCTTTGCAGAGATCGCCGCCCACGGCGTATCGGCCAGCACGCCAACGCCATAGGGAAGCCGCACGATCTTGTTCACACCGTCAATGGCTTCGGCGCGTTTGGAGTCGATCTTGTCGGGTGCCGCGCCTTCGACCGGCGCGCGCAGAATCGCGCCATAGATCATGCCCGGCACTTGCATATCGATGGCGTATTTGGCGCTGCCGTTCACTTTGTTGGGCAATTCAACACGCAGCGTATCCTTGCCGATGTAGCGGAACGCGCTCGTTCGTTTCAGCTCTTCGGGTTTTATCTCCGGCGCTTTGGCCGGCACTTCGGCGAATGTCGCGAGTTCACCATAGGTGAGGCGCCGCCTTGTCGGCGTGTGGATCACGACATTGGGCTCCGTCGTCAATTCGGAAACCGGAACGCCCCAGTTTTTCGCGGCGTTGTCGAGCAGCACGCGGCGCACTTGCGCGCCGAAGGTCCGTAAGGCTGTGTAATAGCTGGTTACGGCGTTGCTGCCGGCCGTGTAGAGCATTCCGCCAAACCCCGGATTACCGTAGATCGCGTCGATCGGCGGCGCGGGCACAATCACCACCTTTCCCCAATCGGCATCGAGCTCTTCGGCCAGGATGCGCGGCAGAGATGTCATGGAGCCCTGACCCATTTCGGTCGCCGGCGACATGATCCAGACGCTGTCGTCCGTCCCGATGCTGACCCAAGGTGAAAGCGTTTTTACGCGACTCTGGGATGCGGCATTCGCGATACGGACAGGCGCGCTGGCGAACGCAAAGCTCAATCCGGCGGCGCCCATCATCACCTCACGGCGGGAGAGCGAATTGGCGGTCATGGCTCAGCCCTCCTTCGATGCGCGTTCAATGGCACGGACGATGCGCGTATAGGAGCCGCAGCGGCAGATATTGGTGCTCATGTGCTCGACGATCTCAGCGCGCGAAGGCTTGCGATTCTGCTTCAAAAGATCGACCGCACTCATGATCTGTCCCGACTGGCAATAGCCGCATTGCGGGACTCGCTCGGCGAGCCAGGCTTTCTGCACGGGGTGCGAGGAATCGGCTGATAGGCCTTCGATGGTCGTGACAGCGCGGCCTTGCACGTCTGCAACCGCGGTTTGACAGGAGAAGGCGCGCTTGCCGTCGATATGCACCATGCAGGCGCCGCAGAGTCCCGCGCCGCAGCCGAATTTCGTGCCGGTGAGCTTCAGCTCTTCGCGGATCACCCACAGCAGAGGGGTGTCCGGCGGCGCATCGGATGAGATGGATTTTGCGTTGACGGTAAATCGCGTTGCCATGGACGGATCTCCCTCTCACCAGGAGCCGCCCTTGGGGCTTGCCCCAGATGACCCGCCGAGAATGCGCCCATCGACATTAGGACGCAATCCGGCAGGCGGTCTGCCAAGCTGAGTCTTTGTATGTGTGTCCCTAAAGCCGCGTCAGAAATCCGGCGCGGCCGCGGTCGGAATCGGTTCAGCCGCGCGCTCGAAGTAGCCTTCGTTGTTTTCGGCGCAGACATTTTCCGTCATCGGGCCTTGCTCGACGCGGCGATAACGCTGCATGGCGCGCCATATCGTCGTATACGCGCCGGGATCCTCGACCGTGGCAATGGCTTCTATAGCTTTGCCGCCATCGATCAGGCGATAGCGTTCCACGACATGCAGCTTGTCGCTGTGAGGCGTGCGGAACTGGTCGACGAAAGTACGCGTGTTCAGCCCGATCGTATCGACCACGAGCGTGTCGCCATTCTCGTAATGGCCAATGGATTCGCCGAACCAGGACGGCTTCACATTCGGGGAATGTTTGTCGGTAAGATAAATGTGGCGGACCATGTGGTCCTCCTGCCAGATCAGCGTCACCATTTTGGGCGTCTGCAGGAAGAAAACCGGCGTTACCGGATAGAGCAGCCAGCCCGGAACTCCGATCGGCCAACATCTTTCTTTGGGTGTATAGACCGCTTCACCTGCGAGGACGCGCTCATTCACTTTGCGCAACTCCTCGCGAGCCCAGGGCTGAAGAATCGGGTTTGACAAGTCGGCGACATGGAAGGTGGGCTGAATGCCCATGCGCGTCGCATACGTATTATCGATGTAAGGATGTGCCGGATCGGACTCCACCGGTCCCGGCCCGCCGCCGGGCGGCGGCAGGAAATCATCGCCGATCGGCTCCTTGCTGTCGGGCACGCCGGCAACCCACCCCAACCGCGCATCCATGCCGAAATTCGGAATCGCCTCGTTTTGCGCGGCAAACACGGGCAACAGTGAAGCAGTGCCTAGAAGCATCACCAGCGCGGCGACGCGGCTTATGTGCTTGGGCGTAGCTTGCATCGTCACACCTTTCGCGCGGGAACGGGCACGGCAAGACCGGCAGTTTTCAGCTGCACCGAACCTAGCGTGCTGTGCGTCGTGAAGTAGAGGGTTTTCCAATCGTCCCCGCCAAAGGCGATATTCGTCGTCTGCGGTTGGCCGTGCACAATGCGGCCTAGTTTCTTCCCCGAGGGATCGATGATGTAAATGCCGCCGGAACCGCCCGTGTAAACATTGCCCGCCGCGTCCACTTTGAAACCATCGGGGCCGCCGGGTTCCGGACCTTTCAGATCGGCAAAGACGCGCTGGCTCTGTGTCAGCAGCAAGCCATTGTCCGCGACATTGAAGGCGAAGATCTGCACGCGGCGCGAATCCCCGATGTAGAGGATTTTTTCGTCGGGTGAGAAGGCAAGCCCATTCGGCAAAATGAGATCGCGCGTCAAGAGATTGATCGTGCCCAAATCCGGCGAGACGCGATAGACGCCGTTGAAATCCAAATCCCAGGGCTGCGGCAGATCGGGAATGTTCCACGGATCGGTGAAATAGATAGAGCCGTCCGATTTCGCCACAACATCATTGGGCTTGTTGATGCGCTTTCCCTGATAATTGTTCGCGACGACCGTGATGCTGCCGTCGGGTTCTTGGCGGGTAACGCGGCGCGTCAGACCCTCGCAGGATATGAGACGGCCCTGCGTGTCGCGTGTATGGCCGTTCGCGCCATTGGTCTTCTCGCGAAATACGCTCGTGCCTTTACCCGGAGCGTATTGGATCAGCTTCTGATCGCCGATAGAGCTGAACAGAAGATAGCCGCCTTCATGCCACCATACCGGTCCTTCCGTATTGCCGCCGCCGCCGAAGCCGGTGGCAAGCGTGCGAATCGGCTCGGACGTGGAGATGATTTTCTCCAGCGCAGGATCGAATTGTTCAATGCGCGGTTGCAGCTCGGCAGCGAAGGCTTGGCGGCCTTTGATGAGAGCGAGCCCACTCGCTGCCGTAAGCTCGAGCATTCTACGGCGCGATATATTTCGTTCTCGCTGCATAACATCCCCTTTGCTGCCGAGCTGCAGACAATGCGCGGTTCTTAGGCAGTGAAGCAAGCCGGCAACACGCACGGGAAATTTGATACGCGCAATATGGAACGAAGATTGCTGCAACAGCAGCTCAGCCTTGGCTATCTTATTGCTGTTATTCAATAAATCTTGAATTTCTGAACGTGCCGTTCAGCCGCCATTCATCTTCACAATTGCATGATTGGCGTAGTGACAGACCTTGATTGTCACTGCAGCGCCACACACGAGCGCGCAAAGAACAGAGCAGCAGCAGACATTGTAACTCAACGGGCAGGTTGGCGCGAAAGCGGCAGGCCTGATGGGGAGGGCGTGCGTATGAAGGGTATTCGGACCGGCGTTTTCGGACTCGCCCTCTCCTCTGTTGTCGCCAATGCAACCGCCGCTGAAGTTTGCGCTACAGCTCAAGACTTGACGGCAATGCAGGTCGCAGCCGTGCAGCAGAAGCTGATGGTGGCGGCGCTCTCCTGCAATGACGTCGCGCTCTACAACGATTTCGTCTCCACTTATCAGCGGGATCTCTTGACCGCGGATTTGGCTTTGCAGGCGTTTTTCCTGCGCCTCAATGCCGATACCGGCGCTGCGGATTACGATGCCTTCAAGACCAAGCTCGCCAACAATTTCTCGATCCGCAGCAGTGGAAACGTCCGCGGCTATTGCGGCACGGCCCAGGCGACGTTCAAAGCAGCACTCGCATCCAATCGCCCAAGCCTGAAGAGCTTCGTGCTGTCGCAGCCAATGGCGACGGATGCGCGCTACAAAGTTTGCGGGGAAGCCGTTGCCGGCGGGTCGGTGGTCATGGCGCCGGTACAATCCGCGGTGGCCGCAGCATCAGATATCGTTCCGGGCAAGGCTGCTGCGCAGCCGGCAGTGGCTGCTGCATCCGAAGCGCCTGCGGCGAAAACTCCCGACGCCGTAACATCGGGTGCAGCAGCAGCAGCACAAGCTTCGTCAACCGCGACCGGGCCCCGCAGCGGCAATCTCTATCGCTCTCCCAACGGCACTGCGCCGCAGCAGCAACCGGCACGCCGTTACGATGCACGCGATCCGCGCGATCCTTCTTACAAGCAGGGCTACGACGATCGTTACGGCTACACCACACGCTATGGGCAGCGTGATCCCTATTACCGCAATCCCTACTCGCGTCCGCAATACCGCCGTGTACCGCCAGACTACTACTACGACTACTATTATTACTACTTGAGGAGGCGTTGAAATGCGTTGGGCCGCACAGGCTGCGTTGGCAGGTCTTTTTGTCGCCGGATTTACCGCGGATGCGCTTGGCGCGCCGGCTCAAGACAATACGGCGCCTGGCAAGGACACTGCCAAGCCGGAAGCCACTTCGCCATCGCTCGAGAGCGTCATCGGCAAAAAGCTCGTGTCCATCGACGGATCGCTGATCACCTTGTCCGCGTCCGAAGGCGTATTGGCGCGCGAGATCGTAGCGCCCAATGGCGCGGTCCAGAAGAGCAATTTCCGTTTCATCAATGACCGGCTCGGGACGGTTTCGGACGCGCGCGACAACACGAAAGTCACGGGGGTTTTCCGCAGCGGTCAATCCGATATCAACGTCCAATATGCCGATGGCACGATAGAAACCCTGCTCACCAACCCTGCCGGAGGAATCTCGCTGGAGACCAAAGCGGCCGCGGGTGTAGCGTCCTGCGTCGCGTGGTATCCGGAAGGCCATACCTTCAGTGTTGAGGAACGCAAGGCGGCGCTCGCGCAATATGCGAGCAAGCTTGGCTTGGCCGACGGCGAAAAGAAGGCAGAAACGTCGCATGGCTGCAATACGGCCGCGACCTCTTCCCCCGTTGCCGATGCCGCGCCTAGGAAAACCGACGCGCCGAAAGTAGACGCAGCAAAAACCGACGCGCCAAAAGCCGACATAGCGAAAGCCGATGTGGCCAAACTCGATGCTGCGAAGGCCGATGCTCCCAAAGCAGACGCCGCGAAGCCTGCGATTTTAGCGGGTGCTGCAGCCGCGGGCGCAGGGGCCGCTGCGGCCACGGCCGGTAAAGTCGCACCCAAGACGGCCGATGTTGCCGCAAGTGCTGCTGCAAACGCCATCGAAGTACGCACGTCTGAAGTGCATGCCATCGACGCGCCGCTTGCCACAGCAGCGAAGCCGGACGACAAGGCCGCTGCTCCGGCGCCGCAGAAGCTTGCGTCCCTTGAGCAACCTGCCGCCGAGACGCCAAAGGGCGCGTCGGGCTGCTTGTCCGTGGAGAGCGATGGCAGCCATTGGGGCTTCAAGAACAAATGTGGCTACACGGTCCAGTTCGCTTACTGCCTCATGGGCGGAGGCGCGCTTGCCTCTTGCAAGGATGGCGCCGTGGTGGGCTCGGTTGCCGGCAACGGTTTCGGCGCGCTCGTGACGGACGAGAGCCTGAAAGAAACCGATGTCGCTCATGATTTCCGTTGGGTCGCCTGTCAGGGTGGCGCGGGAGAAGTGATCCCGCATCTCGACGAAACCAATCCGCCGTCGGGACGCTGCGTGCGGTAACCCCAGTCCCCGCATCTACCCAAGCGTCCTCATGGCCCGTGGCAACACGGGCCATGATTTTTTGCGCGTGCCGGGTGTTAGAGCTGCAGCTGCAAACGGGTCTGTCCGAACCAAATGCCGCCGCGCAGGCCGAAGCGGTCCACCACGCCATAGCCGGTCACAAATTCGAGCCGGATATTCTCCGACAGATACCAGTTTACCGCTGGAGTAATGCGCCAGAATTTTCCGCCGGCGATTTTTTGCGAGTCCAGATCGGCATAGGAATAGCGCAACACCACTTCCCATGCACCGGGGCCGCCGTCGAACACCGAGCGTTCAGGCGCGGTGCGCTCGAAATAAGCGCCGCGAATGTTGTACGGTTTGGTTTCGCCGGTCAGAAGATAAGAGACGAATACTTCGCCGCCGTGAAAGAAGGGATTGTTCTCCTCGCGAGACGCAACCCAATTGAAGTAATACTCCATGCCGAAGGTGAAAGGCCCCGGCCGATAGTAGGTTTCAATGCCGAGAATGGTCGAATGTTCGGCTGGAAACTTACCGGTATCGATGACATAGGATTTTGCGTCGAAAGACTCCGGTTTTGAGCGATACTGCAGGAATCCGTCGTTCGCGGCCGCAAAGCGTCCCTCCAGTGCGAGATGAAGTACGCCTTTATCCGTGCCGGTGAACGGTAGCCACACGGCCCGCACGGCAAACTGTCTGTCGTTCTTGTTGAAGGACTCGTCTTCAGACCGTGTGTCGTTGAACCAGCCGAGATTGTAGACGAAGGTGTTGCTGGAATTGTTGCCGGTCCACTTGATGCCGTCGGCAAGGATCGGCAGGAAAGCATCGCTGATTGCGGGGCGCTCGTTAAGCCAGCCCTGATAGCCGACCATGATCTTGCTGGTCGAGAAACCTTCCTTCGTACGCCCGATAAATAGACTGCCTAGCAGCGGTTTTATTTCATACATCAGGCCGGTCTGGCGAAAGCGCCAGCCTTGTTCCCGCTTATCGTACATGTAGCCCACCGTATAGGTGAGACCAGGGATGAATTTGAGCGCTCCCTTTGCAAGAAGGCGAAAGTCGCGCAATCCGTCGATATCCCCGAGATCGAACTGCTCCTTGCTGGCGCTGTCCTGCGCGTAATCCGCCGTATCGAGGAGGAGGCCCCCTCCGAGGCGAAACGTGAAGTATGGCCCCTCATAATGGTTCCAGCTGGTGAAGCTGCGTTTGGGCAGGTCGCCTTCGGCTTCCGCGGCATCCAATGTCGTATCCAGCGAAGGGTCGGACGCAATCGCCTCGGCCATTGCATCACTCTGCGCATAACCCGCAGCGGGAAGGATAAAGAAAAGAAGCGACGACGCGGCGAACGCCGCCGCACGAAAAGCAGAACGGATCATGATGGCATCGCTCTCTGTTGAAGGAACGATTCAAATTCAGCGGCCAATGCATCCCCCGGTGAGAAAGCAGACGAGCGCACCGTTGGAGGTGCGCTCGCGTCTTGGGTTGGCGCTGAGCTCCGGGCTCAGCGCCGGTATTTTCAGTAGGTGTAAAAGAGCTTCTGAATCTCCGCTGGAGACCGCTGCTTCAGCAAGGCGAGCGTCAGCAGGATGCGCGCTTTCTGCGGGTTGAGCTCATTGGAGGCGATTAGTCCGAGTTCATCGTCATCGACCTCAACATTGCGCCCGACAGTACCGGTCGGAACGCGGCTGGCGCGGACAACCACGACGCCTTGCTTGACGGCCTGTCCTGCTGCATCGAGCGAAGCTTTGTTCATGTTGCCATTGCCGACGCCGGCAATCACGATGCCCTTGGCGCCCTTTGCAACGGATGACTCGATGAGGTCAGGCTTCATGTCGGCATCCGCGTAAATGATGTCGACGCGCGGGACCTGTGTCACATTCGAAATATTGAACTCGCTCTGTGTCGTGTGCTTACCGCCGGGCATTCCGTAGAACGTGTTCTTGCCGTAATTGGCGGCGCCTGCCAGCCCGTGCGTCGGCGACATGAACGTGTCCACGGACGTCGTGTTGGTTTTGGTCAACGACCGCGCGGCGTGGATCTGATCGTTCATCACCACCAATACGCCGCGTCCTTTGGCCTTGGGATCGGCGGCAACACCGACCGCATTGTAGAGGTTGAGCGGCCCGTCGGCGCTCACAGCGGTGGAGGGGCGCATGGAACCGACCATCACGATGGGCTTGTCGGTTTTTGCCGTCAGATTCAGGAAATAGGCCGATTCTTCCATCGTGTCCGTGCCATGCGTAACCACGATGCCGTCCACATCGGGCCGAGCAGCCAATTCATTGATGCGCTTGGCCAGCTTAAGCAGAACATCGAAGCTCATGTCCTGCGAACCGACATTGGCGATCTGCTCGCCTTTCACATTGGCGAGCTTGTCGATGCCCGGCACGGCCTGCAGCATCGCGTCGATCGTGACGGCGCCCGATGTGTAGCCCGATTGCGTGCCGGTCGCAGCGGCACCGGCAATCGTGCCGCCCGTCGCCAGAATCACGACGTTGGGTTTGTGCACCTGCGCTTGGGTCGGCGCCTGTTGCTGCTGAGCCGGCGCCGCATGGGGCGAGAGAGCCAGTGCGGATGCAGCGAGAAGCGCGAAAGAGACTTGACGCAACGTATACACGGTAACCTCCTTTATGGGCCGCCAACGGACGGCAGACTGGCCCCTCAATTGCCCCGTGCAGACTTAGCTGGCGGTGATTTGGCCGGCGGGTATTTGCTCTTGTCGAGATTGGCGAGCTTCACCGGATCGAGCAGATCCTTGATCTGCGCTTCCGTGAGCACCTTCTTCTCGCGAATGACTTCGAGCAGGCCCTTGTTGGATTTGTAGGCCTCTTGCGCGAGCTCGGTGGCTTTCTCGTATCCGATCACCGGATTGAGCGCGGTGACGATACCGACCGTCGTTTCCATGTACTTCGCAAGCACATCCTTGTTCACTTTCAAGGAATCGATCGCCTTGGTGCGCAGCGCATTGGCGGCGCGCATCAAAAGCTGCTGCGATTCCATGATGGCGAGACCTTCCACGGGCTCATAAGCATTGAGCTGGAGCTGTCCGGAATGAGCCGCCAGGCCCACGGTCGCATCGTTGCCCATCACGCGGAAGGCAATGAGGTTGACGAGCTCCGGAATGACTGGATTGACCTTGCCCGGCATGATCGACGAACCCGGCTGGAGAGCCGGCAAGTCGATCTCATTCAGGCCCGCGCGCGGTCCCGAATCCAAAAGAATCAGGTCGCCCGCGATCTTGGAGAGTTTCACGGCGACGCTCTTCAGGGCCGCGGAATAAGCGACGAACCCCTGTTGATCCCAGGTGGCCGCTATCATGTCCTTCGCCGGGACAATCGGCTTCTTGGTGAGCTTTGCCAGCTCATCGGCAACGGCCTTGGAATATCCCTTGGGCACATTGATCCCCGTGCCGATGGCGGTTGCTCCCATATTGACCGCGTACAAATATCTTTCGGCGTCCCTCAGCATTTGGATTTCGCCGTCCAGAGAGGCGGCGAAGGCATGGAACTCCTGCCCGACCGTCATGGGCACGGCATCCTGCAACTCGGTGCGGCCCATTTTCGGAATGTCGATGAATTCATTCCCCTTCGCGCGGAACGCCGCCGAAAGCTTTTCAAGTTCGGCGATCAGCTTGTCGTTGCGCAGGACGAAAGCCACCTTCAGCGCTGTCGGATAGGAATCATTCGTCGACTGCGACATGTTGAGATCGTCGTGGGGATCGAGGAATTTGTATTCGCCCTTTTTGTGCCCCGACGTTTCCAGGCCGATATTGGCAAGCACTTCGTTGGCATTCATGTTGGCCGATGTGCCGGCGCCGCCCTGATACCAATCGACCAGGAACTGGTCGCGGTACCTGCCGGCCATGACCGCGTGATAGGCTCTTTCAATAGCGGCGAGGCGGTCGGATTTCATCGCGCCTGTTGCACTGTTGGCGCGCGCGGCGGCAAGCTTCACGATGGCGTAGGCGTCGACGAATTCCGGAAAATAGTTCATCGGCATGTTCGAGATTTGGAAGTTTTCGAGCGCGCGGGCCGTTTGCACGCCATAATAGGCGTTGTCCGGAATGCGCTTCTCGCCCAACAGGTCGCGTTCCAGCCGGGTAATGCCGCCGCCGTTTTGGGGCGCTGCGACTATTCCCTCTGAAAGTGCGGTAAGACAGACCGCAGCTGCCGCGGTGAGCAAGAAGGCCCTTTGCGATTTCATGATCATATGGGCTCTCCCGTGAGCGAACGCATCGCGTGAAACGACGGCCGTTTCCGTACTCACAATCAGATAGGATCAAAGGCCGCCTAAGCCATTGGGCCGCCGCCCAATGTGCGAGAAAGCCGTTGCAGGAGGTGCCTCGGAAGCGGCGCGACGGCGATAACGCTATCGCAGCTGCTCGCTGAAAGGCGGCTTGTCCCTATACAGGACGAGGCGGTCTTTGCACCACACCTCAATCAGGGTGAACGGCGTTTCGGTCAGCAGTTCTCGGCCGATGATCCGGGCTTCATCGTCGTCATCCGCATCCACGAAGCAATTCGTCGCGGCGTGACCCTCATTGTCGAAAAGACAGAAACGGTATTCCGCCATGGCGCCACCCGTCGTTGCAAAGCGCAGTTGCGCGTCTCGATTTTCGCCATAAAACGAGGAGCCGAGCGGAGGGGGGCACCGCTCGGCTCCATTGCAAGGGCTTGGGATTTAACCGCGTCCCGCAAATCCTGAAGCGTCTTGCCGGGGGACTATATAAGTGGGCGCGAAACGCCTGCCATTGGCCACAAGACCAATAGGGAGCGGGGTGGAGCGGACTATTGAGGAGCCCTGGCAGTCCTGACCGCCCCGGGTTCCTGCTGCGCGTCGAGGCTCGCCAGGAGCCGCCGCGCATCCACGGCTTTTGCGACGTTTGCCGCCTCATCGTCTTTCAGCAGCTCGATTTCGGCGTAGCTCGAATAAGAGCTCGCGGCCCAACCGTCGCCCCAATAGGGATAATAGAGCGGGCCGTACGCGTAGGGACTACCGAGATAATCCGTCATGCGCTGGGTTTCGCGCGACTGAACGACAAAGTGGCTATAGCCGCTTTGCAGCGTCACTTCCGCAGCCCGGCGCAGCAGGTACATCTCAACGTCGTCGCGCGTGCTGTAATAACTGCCTGTAAAGGCGACGCGATACCGGTTGGGCGACAATTGCACATCGGTGTATCCGACCGTGGTTCCCGGCGTACGCGGCTGATATTCGGGGCCTGTTTGGCACGCCGTTGCGACGAACGCGGCGAAGAAGAGAGCTGCGCTTCGATAGTGCCTCGGCATGCTCATTCTCCACGCGACAGCCTTGCCGAGGTTAGGCAGGAGAGGCGCCAGCCGCCATTAGGCCTTGGTCTACCGTGCCGCGATGACGCCCGTCAGAAAGTGACGATGATGTCTGTATTGAAGATAATTCCGTTGGCTCCGACCTGGTAAGGATAGGAGAGACCGCCGACGGGAGAACGATACATATAAATTGCTTGCATATTCACGTGCATTTCACGCCGCAGGAACGGGTACAAATTGAACCCGACGGTGAAATCATACGGGTTGCCATATTGGCCGAACACCTTTGAACCCGAAACGTAGAACTGCAACAGGTCGCGCCACAGCATGGTCGACGCCTGAAGCTGGAAACCATGATCGAACAGGCTCGACACCGGAATGAAGCCTATTGTCTGAAAGTCGCCGACCCAGCGGAAATAATATTCTCCCTCCAAAGACCATCCGCGGTATTTGAAGCCCGCATTGACGTCGAGCATTTGGTAGGTCGCCTTGCGGATTTGCCCGTCGGTGTTGAATGCATTGGGCTGAAAGACTTGCGTCCCGTCCGACAGACGTATCTGGCTGTTCTCGAACGCGTCTGAGCTCGGCTGCGCCTGCGAATCTTCACGGCTGCGCGTGTAATGGACCCCGAACAGCGTGGCGAATTTTTCATGATATTCGTAATCGCCGAATCCGAGATTGGGGCCGAACTCTCCAGTTGTCGGCATCCACCAGAGCGCGCCCGATACCGTTCCAAAGTCCGAGTCGAGCTGGCCGGCGTCGACGCCCAGCGCCGACAGATTGTTGGCGATCATGACGCGGTAGCCGAAATCGCGCCAATTGCCGTCGGCCCAGAAGCCGAAGGTGTAGGATGCGCGGAAAAATTCATCCGCCATGTTGCGGTTGTCCATCTTGAGCCAGAATGGATAGGACCAATTCGTGCTTCGAGTGGAGGGAAGCGGCGCCACGCCGCCATAGATATTCAGCTGCTCTCCAAAGGTGTATCCGAGTTGGCCGCCGACGACGACTTGCGCGGTTTGGCCCATGACCGGCTGATTGGTCCATATCCAAATCCGGTAGGTGAAATCCGGATCGAAGAGCCAACCTTTGAATGTAAGGTTGACCTTGTTGAGAAGAACGTCCTGGCGCAGGTCCAAATCCTTGGTGCGGCCAAAGCTATCCGTATACTGCCGATCAAGGCCAAGCTGGTTGAGATAGCGTATATACGCGATGAGGCTGAGAGATACCTCGCCGTCCCGCGTGCGGAGCAGGACATAGCCCTTGCCCGGTTCATATCTGCCCCACAAATCCGACAGGCCAATTCCTCCCGGTTTGTCGGCCGGCGCTTTGTCGCCTTGCTGTGAGGCCACGGGGACCGGTGGCAGAGCAGTGTTGATCTGCGGGGCGGGCGGTGCCTCGGCGGGCGGCGGAGGAGTCTCGGCTTTGGCCGGCGCCAATTGCGGCGCCAAGCTTCGCACCTCGGCCTGAAGGGCGTCGATGCGGGCATCAAGATCCGCTTTCAGGGCGTTGAGTTCGTCCAGTTTCTGCTCGATACGCCGCCGTTCGTCCGCACCCGGCGAGGCTTCTTGCGCCAAGGCGGCTCCCGGACCAAGCGACAGCAGCAATCCGCAGATCAGTGTCGCCGTCCCTTTGCGATCGATCATCATGCGGTGGCGTCTTGCCCCTGTAAAAAAATGGGTGCGAACGGACGGAGGGACCATTCGCACCCAAGGTTGGGCGGCTACGCTACAGGCTGAATTTGGTGGAGAAATTGTATTTGACGGAAATCTGGAAGCGGACGTCGTCGCCCGTTGCACGATCGTGATTGGTCCGCTGACCCCACATCACCTCGCCGCCGATCAAGATATTCGACGCGGGCGTGTAGAGCAGATTTACTGAGGCGTACTCGCCTTCGCGGAAGGCCGAGATAGCTTGCAGGTTTGTGTTGTCGACGCGCGTGAAGCTGTAGCCGATCGAACTGGACCATTTGTCACTCCAATAATGGTCGTAGTAGGCCACGATGCCGAGTAGCGGGACGGCCTTCGGACGAGCGCTGGCGTCGACGGCCGGAAGCAACAGAGCTTGCGGAGGAAAAAGTCCCTGCGGACCGGGTGTAACGACCTGAGCGGGACGCGCCGGAATTCCATCCGCCGCAAGATCGGTGCCGCCGTCGTTCATATAAGACGCGATACCTTGGCCGAAAACGACCGACCCGATCAGCTTGTCCTTTTCAAAAACTTTGGCGTGACCGCTGATGTCGACGCCCCACCCCACCCTGTGGCCTGCCGGCTTGTTGTCGGGCGTGTCGATCGTGTCGAAGCCGACGCGCCGCAGAATGCCGGCGATCTGAAAATGGCCCCAATCGCCGCTGGTGTAGTACTGCGCGGTAAAATCGGCCAGTTGTTCATCGCCGCGGAGGTTTTGCCCCAATCCCGGATCGATCTCGCGAATCTGGCCGGGATCGATATCGTTCCCGGGGCGCTCGAGCGCTATTGCGAAATGGCTTTTGTCGGACCGAAACGGCGTCCAGCGCAGTTGGGGGAGCCGCAGGAACACCATTCCGGGCGGCCCCCAATAATCGATGACATTGGGAAAGACGTCGATGTCCATAAACAGGCTGTGCGTCTGTCCCACGAGAACCTGCCCCCATTCGCCATAGAAGTGCCGCAGGCGAATGGTCGTCTGTCCCTGGTCGACGCCCACGCCAAAGAAATCGATTTCGAATTTGAAATTGATCGGAGTGCTGCCCTCGACCGGCGTACTGCCTTGCAGACCGATCCGGCTCTGTTTGACTGAAATGCTCGATTGTCCATTTGAGCCGAACTCGTTGTGGACGCCGATTTTTGATGGGCGAAACGCATCTTCCCAATTCGGGTCTACGCGGTTCGTATCGTAGATCGCGTCGGCCATGGCGAAGCCATAAAGCTCGATCGTAGTCGAAGACGGGTTCGAATTTGACGTTTGGGCAGACGCAGGCGTGTTGACGACAGCGGCAGTGACAAGGCTTGCCATCGCACAGGTGGAGCTGAGAATCCACTTCGGAAGCATCGGCAATATCTCTCCCTCGCCTCCGGCCACTCATATTCGAGGCCGAAAGCACCAAGCTTTCCAAAATTGAAATGCGAAGAACTTGCGACGTCCCTCTGGCCGTATCGGATCACAGCCGACAGCAGCGAAAAATTGGACCATGGTCCAACGCTTTTCGGCGCAAGGTTGGGGAAGGATTTACGCCGGCACGATCCTGCTATGTATCCGTATACAGATTATTACAGATTTGCTTTCTCCCAAGCACGAACGCGGACGCGCGCGGCGTCGAACAGATGCTCGTAATTCTTTTTCCGGATTGCCTGGCTCGTTTCCGGCGTCAACCTGTCGAATACGGGTTTCCACATTTGGAAGACACGGAGATCGGCTGCCTGATCGCGCGGCGCGACGACATCGGTACCGAAAAGGAAACGGTCCGGGTATCGATTGAAAAGAGCTGCCGTTCTCTTCTCCACGTCAGGCGAGGCGACGGCGTATTTCGCAACCTCGTCCCAGGAAATATCGAAATATAGATTGTGCAACGCGGGATCCTGCAGCAACTCCTCTACCAACTCGAGATGATTCTTGTTGCGGATCGGCGTGGCGGTTGCCTGAGCCGTCGTGGGGCGTACGACTCGGCCCAGACCGGTATGCGCCCAGATGATCGTCGTGTTGGGGTGACGCATCAGAAGCGCTTTCATCTGCTTCAGGTAAATGGGCTCGATCTCCTCATTGTCGAAGGGCGTGTCGATGTCGCAATGCACCAGGACCAGAAGACCGGTTTCCGCAGCAAAGTCCATGATGCGGTCGAGCGCCGGATTGCTGAGACTTGCGCCGTTGCCGGCGACCTTCGCGGACACGAATTCCTTGTGGATGGAGAACTCGCCGATACCTGTGAACACGCCGGGAAATAGCTCCATAACGCGGCGAATGTGATCGACCGCGTACATGTCTGCGGGATTGAAACCCGTGATCATGGGATCGAAGCGCTGCCGTTCCTTGGGCGCAAGCGACAAATAGGCTTCGGCAATGACGGCGTCGGTGAACGAGTAATAATAAAGCGGCGCGTCGGACTGCAGATAATAGGTAGGAGCGTAATCCCCGGAATTCTCGTAGGCCCATGTCTGTTGCAGTGGAATGCCGAAAAGAGCCGACCGCCCGACCTTGTTGCCCATGATCGCGAGATAATCGCGGATCGTGAGGCCTTTTTGGATGTAGTTGGTGAGATGAAAGTGTGAGTCGTTGAACAGATAACCATCTTCCGAGGCAAACAGCGCCCCCTGATGCCAAAGAGCCGATGCGGCGACCGTTACGAGAAACACCCCGGCCAAAGCCAAACGCGTGATCGTGGACCGCCGCCGCATCGCGAAATACCTCGCTGTGAGCCGCTAATTCCTGGCGACGTGCGATTTTGCCGGCGTTACCGAGTAAGGATTGGCGTCGAGCTGCCGGACGAGTTCTTCGATGGCCCGCTGCGCCTTGACGCTGTTTCCTGCCTGATCCAACGGCGGTGAGATAGCCGCGATACCGAACTTCCCGGGGACCACCGCGATGACGCCGCCGCCGACGCCGCTCTTCGCAGGCAAGCCGGTTTTATACAGCCACCGGCCGCTGTCGTCGTAGAGCCCGGCCGTGGCCATCACCGCGAGAACGCGCGGCACATTCTCAGACTTCATGACCTGCTTGCCGGTGATCGGGTTCTTGCCGCCATTCGCCAAAGTGGCCGCCATCACCGCCAAGTCCTTGGCATTGACATTGACGGAACACTGCTCGGTGTAAATGTCCGTAGCGCGCGCAGGATTTTCCTTGATGTGACCATAGGCATACATGAGAGCCGCAATCGCCTGATTGCGCTGGTTCGTTTCGGATTCCGATTTGAAGACCTCGTTGTTCACCGACAAGGGCCGGCCGGCAAAGTCGCCATATTCGGTTAGAATCTGGTTCCATATGCCATCACGGTTCTGTCCCTTGACCATGCTGGTAGTGGCTATGGCGCCCGGATTGACGAGAGGATTCATCTCCGAGCCCTTGTGCTGCTCAATGGCCGTGATGGAATTGAAGGCTTGCCCCGTCGCGTCCACGCCGACATTTTTCTCGATCTGATCGGGGCCGCTCTGATCGAGCACGAGCGCAAGCGTGAAGACCTTCGAGATCGATTGAATCGAGACTTCGGATTTGATGTCTCCTACCGAGAAAACGCGTCCGTCTGCCGTCACCAGAGCCAATCCGAAAATTTTCGGGTCCACCTTCGCCAGTGCCGGGATGTAATCGGCGTTTTTGCCTTCCGTGACTTTCGACGCCGTCGTGTAGGCGCTATTCAGGGCGGTCCGGATTTGCGTGTCGTCCGTCGCGGGCGCCGCCAAGATCGCGCCCGACGTGGATAGCATCAGTGTAAACGCGACGGCTTTGAGTCCGGTTCGGGTCTGAAGGCGCATGGTAGTCTCCTGATATCCTTTTGAGTGACGGGCGGCTTTGTTGCGCTGACAAAGAGGTAAGCCGCTGAATTCCGCCAAGCCATTGGTTGTAAGTCCAAGCCTTTGGGCTAATCCTCGCTGGAGTCGCGGCCGCGGGCATTTGCCAGCGCCTTTATCAGCGCGGGATCGCGGTCGTAGCGATCGGGGCGAAATTGCACATTGCCATCGGCATCGGCCATTGCCGTCCAATAAACCAGGTAGATCGGCAAGGGATCCTCGAGTGTGAGGCGAGTCGTCTTCCGCGATGCGATGATGTCCTTCAGCCGCTCGGTTCGCTCACTGCCGGCGAGCGCAAGCGAGGCCAAGCTCGCCATGTCCTGAACGCGAATGCAGCCATTGCTGAGCTCGCGGTCATCGTTCTGGAACGCCGCCTTGCCCGGTGTGTCGTGCAGATACACATCGAAGCGATTGGGCGCATCCAGCATGAGCGTTCCCATCGCGTTGTTCGGACCGGGCCGTTGCCTAAATTGGCCGTCTACGAAAGCGATATTGCGTGACGCGAGGTAATTCGGATTTTTCTTCACGTTCGGCTCGATCTGCCTTTTGGCAATGTCGGTCGGGACGTTCCAGGGCGGGTTGACAACCAGAGTCCGCGCCTGCGTGCGAAGGATGGGGCTTTTGGTGCTCTTCTTGCCGACCATGACGCGGGACTTCATGACGGTCTCGCCGTCGCGGACGAATTCCAGAGTCTGATCCGGAATGTTAACGATGACGTGGCGGGATTCGAAATCCGTGGGCATCCAGCGCCAGCGCTGCAAATTTGCGGCGATCTGCTGGATGCGCGAGGCGACAGGCACGTTGAGCGCGGCCAAGGTGCTGGGCCCAAGTTGGCCATCCGGCTTGAGACCGTTCCGGCTCTGATACTGCATGATCGCGGCTTGCAAGGCTTCCGCGGAGGGATTTGGATTTTTAGCGAGATTCGAGTCTTCTGCGGCAAGCCGTTTGATCAGCAATTTCCGATTGGCCGGATCGTCTTGGTTCGCGCTGATACCGGTAGGCCAGCCGCCGGCGCTTGCGATTTCACGATAATGCGCAATCGCGCGAACGAGCCCACGATATCCGGGATGTGCCGGCGCAAGGTCATCGACAAACGAGCTGAAGTCCTCGGAGTCCAACGCATGCGCCAGGGCAGCGGGCCCCGTCGCGTTCCGTTTCGGCAAATCGATGTCCCGGTAGACCGCGTCCGGGCGAACGCGTCCGTACTGGACATCCCGTGCATAGCGCAGCATCGCGTCGGTAAGAGCGACATCGTAGGACGCACGATCATTCGCCAAGGCTGGGGCGACTTTATAGGCTTGGGGGTCAAGTCCGTGTTCAGCGGCGCGTGCGAGCACGGCTTGCAGTTGACGGGCCCGCTGCAATGCCTCTTGCGAGCCCGTCCAGGCCGGACGGTTATTGCGCGCCGCGTAAAAGGCTTGCAACGCGGATTTGCTCTCGGCTTGGCCGCGCGCAAATCCCCTTATCGCGGACCGCATGCCGGGGTTGGCGCTGTCTTCGTCATCCTCACCAGCCGTTTGCGCCAGAGCCGCGTCGTTGTTGGCAAGCATCCCGAATGCTGGCAGCGCCATCATGAGTGCACAGAGACACGTCTTCGCATTTATGGATCGATTCGAGTAGCGCATTGGTTTTGCTCAGTAACATGCGAATCGGAAATAGGCGGCGGAAACCGTCACATCAGTTAGACCATGGGAGCATTGCTGATCGGAATCGTGGTGCTTGAATTCATGCACCTATGGGTCAAATCCAAAGGGTGCTGTGTGAGAGCGTTTGTGGGATGAGCCTAAGACGTGTCTCGACAGTAGTGGATCGCGATCCATCACAAGAAGGAGTCGCTCATGCATAAATTGCTTGGAATGGCGTGCTTATCCGGTGCGGTGCTTCTTGCCGCTTGTGCAACCACTGATGACGTGCAGCGCGCTCAGGCCACAGCCAATCGCGCGGTTGCCTCTGCGGCAGCGGCGCAGAGCGCTGCGGAAGCTGCGGACCAAAAGGCCGATGTGGCCGGCGCACGCGCGACGCAGGCTGCGCAAATGGCGCAGGCTGCCAATCAGTCGGCGATGCAGGCGACAGCGGCTGCCAACTCGGCAAACACCGCTGCGCAGATCGCGACGGCCAGAAGCCAGGCGGCTGAAAACCGGCTGAGCCTGGCGCACTCGCAGCTGGAGCAGCGCCTTGCACAGTCCGGGCGCGCCCGGGCGGCCGCTCCGCGTGTCGCGAGAGGCGAACGTGACTGAGCCGGCCTAAGCGGTAATTGCCGCTGATGCCAAGACCGCCGCTCTCGCTCCAAGAAGGAGCGAGGGCGGCGGTTTTTTTCGCAGCAAATCTCCGGTGCAAAGCAAAAGCAGCACCGATGACAGCCTTTCGATGCGCTCAAAGGCAATGACTGGAGAAGGGATTAGACCCCGAGAGCGGGAATGACGACCGAGAAGCACGATCCTCTGCCCGCCATCGACCGTACTTCGATCTTGTGGCCGAGCGACTCGGCGGCGTGGTGCGCGATGAAAAGGCCAAGCCCTAAGCCCTCGGACGCCGCGGGATCGACCCTCGAGAACGCCTCGAAGATCTTGGACAAATTTTCGGGAGAAATGCCGATGCCCGTGTCGTGCACCTCAATGCGCACGCCGTCTTGTATCTTGCGGCAGCCGACCACGATCTTGCCGCCGGCGGGGGTGTATTTTATCGCGTTGTAGATCAGGTTGCGCAGGATGCCTTCCAGCAGGAACGGATCGCTCATGATGATCGAGCGGCTCCGGACGACGCGCAGCGTCAAGCCGCCGATTTCAGCGGCGCCGCCGTGTTCCCGTTTAACATTTTCGAGGAGGAACTCCAGATGGACCGGCTGCAGTGAGAAATCTTCGAGGCGCTCATGCACCCTGAGCGCCTCGATCAACCTGTCCAATTGTTTGGTGAGCTGCAGGCCGGCGTCCAAGCTCCGAGCCAAATATTCACGCTCGGAATTTCCCGAGACGCAGCGCGACAGCAGCGCGTTTACGCTGACAATGACTTGAAGCGGGTGACGCAGATCGTGCCCGGTCATGGCGAGCAAGGACCGGTAGAAACCGTTGGCCCGGTCCATTCTTTTCGTTCGGTCGTCGAGCCAGCTGGACGCTTGTCCTGAATCCATCATCGTTTTCTTCGCCGTTCTGAAATGCAATCGCCTCGGGTGCAATTTGCCTGAACGCGTTATGCAAGACAGCCGCTTTGCGCTTGCCGGTAATCGATGCCTTGTTGCAGTAAAGAAGACGCTTTGGAAGGTGCATCATCAATTGGTCTGAAGGACTATCGTGCAGGTGGCGCCCGCGCCGTGCAGCGCCAGTCGTCATTGAACGCCCGGTCCCTTGCCGACCATAGTCGGCACGATCCCGGCTTGCTCCGCCATGCGCACAAGCTCCGCCAGATTGCGCGCTCCCATCTTGGTCATGACTCGCCCGCGATGGACTTTGGCGGTCTTCTCGACGATGCCGAGCTCATACGCGATCTGCTTGTTGAGTTTTCCCCGTACGACCAGGCTGAGCACCTCATATTCGCGCGGCGTAAGTTGCGCCAAACGCTGCCTGACCGTGGTTCGCTCCTGGTATTCGTGCCGCCCAACGAGATCCCTCTCGAGTGCGGTGTGTATGGCCTGAAACAAACTGTCTGCGTCGACCGGCTTCACCAGGAAGTCGACGGCGCCCGCCTTCATGGCTTGCACGCTCGTGTATAGCTCGCTTTCCCCGCTGATGAAGATGATGGGATGCTTCAATCCCTGGCCGCTGAGGCGCCGCTGGACGTCCAGACCGTTCCAATCGCCCAGCGCGACATCCAGGATGATGCATCCTGGAATTTCGGGGCGGTAGCGGTCGAGAAACTCCTGCACGGCAGAGTAACTCTCGACCTCGTATCCGGCCGTACGCACGAGCCGCGAAAGAGCCGTCGTGACCTGTTTGTCGTCATCAATGATGAAGATAGTCGCGCTTTCTTCGTTGCTCATCCTGATTCTCCTGCGCCACCGGCAAGTTGACGACGAAGGTCGCCCCACGACCTTTCTCGCTAATCACTTCAAGCCGTCCACCGTGCGAGGTCACGATGGACCGGCAAATCGACAGACCCAGTCCCAAACCTTGTGCTTTGGTTGTGAAAAACGGATCGAAAATACGGCTCTGGATGTCTTCGGGGACACCCATCCCGGTGTCTTTGACGGAAACCGCGACGCCGCTGCTGTTCCTGTAGGTCTCTATCGTAATGGATTGCCGCTCGGGGCTGCATCCGTTCATCGCCTCGACGGCATTTGTTACCAGGTTCACGATCACCTGCTGCAGCTGAATCCGGTTGCCGCGGATATTCAGCGGCGCCGGGCCGATATTAACGGCGATTCGGATTTTCCCTTGAGAGAGCAACCGGTTCACGACCTTCAACGCGTCCGAAACAATGTCATTGATATTCCAGATGTCCCAGACCTTGTCATCGTTCCTGAACAGGGAGCGCAAATGCAGGATGACGTCGCCGGCGCGGCTGTCATCATCGATGATGTCCCGGATCGTCTGTGTAAGCTCGGTGATGTCTATCGGCGAGTGCCGTAGCATCCGCTCCGCGGCCTGGGCATTGCTGAGAATCGCTGCAAGCGGCTGCTTGAGTTCGTGCACGAGGGCGCCGGACAGCCCTCCTATGATGTCCCCACGGATACTGCGCGCCAGTTCGTCGTGCGATTGTTTCAGTTGGAATTCCTGGGTTTTTTGGGTGCTGATGTCGGTTATGACGCCTACGCATTCCGGGAACAGGAAATAGCGGGTCGGCTTCGCACGAATGCGGACCCAACGCGGAGTATTGCCCGCGGATTGAAGCCGCGCTTCGACCTCAACGTCGGCACCGCGTTGCACGGCGCTGGGTAAGCGAGTCTCCAGGAGCCTTCGATCCTCGAAACGGAAAAGCTGGACGAATTTCGCAAGCGGCTGAAGCGAAGCCGCCGGGTTCTGGCCTAAGAGTCGGGATGCACTGCTGCTCAAGCGGAGGCGATCTCTGGTCGCCTGCCATCGCCAAAGACCCGCATCGACGAAATCCGTTATCAGCGCAAGTTCATGTTCGGCCGATCGCCGGCTGCGTGTCTCCCAGATAAGGAAGACGACCGCGACAACGCTCAGGATTTCAAGAACGCGGGCCCAAGCCGCCTGCAAAGAAAACCCGTCGAGCCCTCCAGCGAAAAGGATGCCGGCATAGGCGGCGAGAATCGCATATGGAAACGCATAATAAGCCACGCGTAACGCGAATGCCGTCTTATTATTCTCTTCACCGCGAAGGTTCGTGCTGAGGCTCACATCGTCATTATGGAACTTTCTTGCCCGCCACATGGAAAGCCCCGTACAGTGACAGATTACCCCCTGTTGCGCATTCAGCAGATCGACTGCAAATTTCCTAAACCAATAGCCCTCCTCGATACACCTTATCCCTCTTGTCTGTCCCCGGATGGAACGGACGTTAATGGCCGAAGTGAAGCTATTCCTATTGGCCCAAAGGATTACTTACGCCGTTCTCTGTACGCGATACTATCGGCAGGATACCCAATTGCACGCATCCGTCGAGTGACATCCGTCCAGCGGACTTGATTTCATCTCGCTGCGGCTGCCATTCTACTCTGCCGGGCTGTCGCTGCGCCCCTTTGTTTGTGGTCGCGCGATGTGGCAATCCGGTGACTCGCGCATAATTTTTTTGACGGCCTACCCGCCAACGCCGCGGTTTCCATCCGCTTGAGGCGCGACTCCCGGGAGGCGCTGCTGATCGGCCCCGTAGCCATCGGCCGGGGAACAGTCCGGAAGCGACAGCAGGTCGTCGGTGATTTTGCCGTTGACGCGCGCCGCCAAGTATTTTCTGCCTGCGATGTCGGCTGCAATGACGATGGGAATGTCGCGTCCCCCCAGTCTGATGTGCAAATTCCAGCGGCCGTTCTCCAGCCCGGAGATGGCTTCGTTTTCGGAAAGGTACCAACGCTTTCCTTGCACATCCTCGCCGCAAAGCCATCGCAGACTTCTCGCAAAGCAGCGGATTTCGATGCGGAGTGGTTGCTTATGTTCGTCGCTCATCCAGAACTCGCTCCAATCCCCGTCCGGCAATGCACCTGCGCAGCCAATGCTAAGCGGCGTAGTTTCTACAGCCGGACAAGCTGGTTTCTCGCAGCGTAAAGCGCCAAATCCGCAGATGATTTCGCTCCGATACGCCGCATGGCTTCGAGCCGGTGCGTCTCTACGGTTTTGACGCTGATGTTCAGGATATAGGCGATACGCTTGTTGCTGTTGCCTTCGGCTACGAGCTTGACGATCTGCCGCTGTCTCGGAGTGAGCTGCTCATTTTCGTGCTCCTCAGCGGAGTTGATATAAAATTGCAATAGCGTTTCCGATACCGAAGACGAGAAGTAAGTCTGATGGCGGGAAACTTTCGTCAGCGCCTCGATCAGCTTCTCTCCGGTTTCGGTCTTCAGCAGATAGCCGCGGCAGCCGGCTCGCAACATTTGCGCGATAGTCTTTTCGCTATCGTGCATTGTGAGGACGAGAATCTCGACATCCGGCAGCATTCTCTTCAATTCGACCAGGACATCGAGGCCGCTAATCTTGGGAAGGGATATGTCCAGGACGATGACGTCAGGGCGCATTTGTTCGGCCAAATGCAGGGCAGCCTGCCCGTCGGCCGCTTCCGCGCAGACTGTCCATTCCGGGACCGCTTCTATCAGAGACCGTATGCCCTGCCGAACGACGTCATGATCGTCGACGAGCATGATACGCATTCGACGGCGGGGTATAGCTGCATCGACCGTGGCCATCGCATCCTCCATCCGCATTGCCAGAGGCTAATCCGGGTGGAATCTTCGTGACAACGAAGGCTTAAGGCCAATTGCGCGGCGGCCAAACCTAAGGGCTCATCAAATCTCGCAAACCCCTGGCTTGGCCGACGCAATTGCTATGCTGCCGCGAGCTATGGGCTCGGCGCAGTCGATCCTTGCGCGGGATCGGGCACCGTCACATAGACGACGGTGTCACCCTCGTATTGCGGCTGATAATAGGCGCCGCCGCACGAGTAATAGGTGTAGCCGCCCGAATAATAAGGCGGGCAGCCCGCGGGAAGAGCGTAGTAGGCCGAGCCGTATGCCCCTCCCCAATATGAAGCGGCCGCACCGATGGCCGCGCCGGCGACAATGCCTGCTGCAAGCGGATAATCGGTCCAACCGCCCCAATCGTTCCAACCGCCATTGCCGTTGCCGATGTTGATGTCGCCGGTGTTGATCCGGTTGCCATGGCCGAGACGGTCGCCCCCGTTTATTCGGTCGCCACGGTTGCCATTGCCGAGACGGTCGCCGCCGTTTAGACGGTCGCCGCGGTTGCCATTGTTTATCCCGCCGCGGTCGCCGGCAAGACCTCCTTGGTTGCCAGGAAGCGTCGGCCTGTTTCCGGCATCGGCAATTCTGCCTCCGCCAGGAAGCTGCGATGCCATCCCACCATTTCCTGCCAACCTTCCGCTACCCGGTCCGGTATTGCCTATTGCTCCGGCAACACCTCTTGGCCGGGCTCCTCCGGTGCTCGGAAGCTGCGCGACGCTGCCGCGGTTGAACGAACCTCGTGCCATAGATCCTCCACGGATGCTCGTCGGAGCACCCGCCCGGATCCCGCCACCTCGGGAAAATCCACCGCCGCCCCGGGACATGCCACCGCCGCCGCCGCGAAATCCGCCTCCGCCGCCTCCGCGACCTCCACGAGCAAAGCTCGGATCGAAGTCTATCGTTGCAAGTGCAACGGCTATGGCCATTGCAATGCGTGCTGCTGTTTGGACTTTCATTTTGTTCTCCTATTTGTCCAAGCTCGCCATGTGGATAGCTTTTGAATTTGCACTCGGTTTGAACGTGAAGTCGGTCGCCAACACGGCCGGATTCCCATTCCACGTCAGCCGTGCCTGATAACCGGGGTGAGCCGAGTCGCTGCGATCGACGATGACGAGTTTGCGCGGGAAGGGCCGTTCACCCTGCTCGATCCAGATTTCCCAATCGCGATTCCCTTCGCGAAAGGCGTAGTGATCGGTGGCGAAGCCATCCACGGTCGCAGGCCCGACCAGGTGCCCAGCGGTCAACTGCTCGGCGCGCTTCGCTTTGGGATCGTTCCACAGGAACACATCTTTCAACGGGAGATCGACGCCATATTTCGCCTCTAAGACATCCAGGGTTTCGCGGATCGTGGGAGGCGCGCTGACCGTTGCGTAATAGTCGAGCTTCGGTGCGTAGACCGTGAATTGCTTGCCGTTGTAGTAGTACCGCCGGCTCATGAGATCGGTGTCGACATCGATCGCGAAGCCGTCGGGGCGCTTCACTTTGTAATGGCTGACGCCTCCGACTTGTATCCGCTGGCCATCGGTGGTCACGACATCGCGGACCGTATCGGCTTTGAGCTCGAAGGCCGGCAATGTCAGGAGATAAGCCGACATGCGTTCGAGAGCGCGCGTGGCTTCCGGATCGACTGCGCTTTTCGCGGCTGGCTGATTAGCTGCGGTGGCCGACGGTTTTGCCTCGGGGACCGGCGGTTTAGCTCCGGTCGACGCCGCAAAGGCGATCGAGAACGACAAGCCGAAACCGAGAAGGAGACCGGCGGTGTGTTGAAGTTTTTTCATTGTGTGATTCTCCTTGTCGAATGCGGGCCGAGTTTTCAGCCCTTAGGTCTATGAACACACATCAGAACAGGTGTTCCGTTGCCCCGTTGTCGACGCGCTGCAGCACCGGCGGCAGCCAGCAGCCATCGAGCAATTCCGGACACGGTGCGTAGAGCCGCATGACCAGCGTCATGGCTCCTTCGGGTGCGGGCAGCCAATTCGCTTGGCGATCGCGCGAGGGCCACTCTCTTTGGACCCAGATATCCAGCGACCCATCGGAATTGTAGTTGAGCGGATCGCGATCGCCGATGCTGGTCCGGTTGATCGGATTGCGTGCAGGATAACCCTCGGGGTCATAGCTGGTGATCGACCAGAATGCGTGGACGGGCGGTAGCTCTTTTGGCTTGAAGTGGAGCACGTAACGCTGTTTGCCGCTGGGGCGCGCATCGTCGGACGTAGTGATGTTCAGAAGAGAAACCGCATCGTGAGGCGGTACGGCGCCGAACTCGAACATGGCGGTGATTGCGCGCTTCAAATAGGAATTCCCGTATGTCCCCACCATTTCGGTGTTCATTTGCCAGCCATTGGCGATCGGGGCGATCGTCGGAGCTTTTCGGATCATCTCCCGTGGACCTTGCTCCATGGCGACGGCTAACGCGCCTTGAACCGCGATGGGCGCTTTCTTCAGATGAAATGGCTTGTGGCACTCGATGCCGATCCTGCGCAGCCGCGCAACAATCGACCAATCGCTTGCATGCGGCTCGTCGATGCTCAGGAAATTGGCGGCATACCGGAAGAATGTCTCAGGGCTCATCGCTGCGACCTGCGCAAGAGGCGCCGTGTCGATATCCACTGCGGGATCGATCTTGAAGGAGAGCGCCCGCGCCGGCCGGCCCCACTGAGAGACAGGCGTTACGTTGTAGGAGTCCTGGAACCTGTGAACCGGAGCGTAGTCCTTCGGACCGTTGGTTTGTGTGCGGGCAACAGCCCACACATTCATCGTCGGCGAGTCGATGCGTTCTATCCCGGACGGAAGCGCTCCGTCCCAGCGCGGCGGGACGATAGCAAAATTTCCGCCCCCTGATCCGATCGTATGGGGACCAAGCGAGGCAAATACTTCCGACCACATGTCGTAGATCGAAACCGAATAGTAGCGGTCCGGCGATTCCGGCACGGAGATCACGTAAGGGCCCCTACTCAAATCGAGCCACGCAAATGACGGCAGCGTATCGAAGCTCAATCGCGCTGCGGCCGGACAGTATTCGCGAACATGATAGAAGCGCCCTTCCGGTCCGAAGCCGGGCCTCAATCCGGGCGGATGGTTGATCGCCACGCGCCGCGTCATGTGCATCAGCACCAAAGGATAGAGATACTGGTACGCCTCGATGGCGATCTCGCGCGCTTCTTCTGCGCTCATCCTTCGGGTGACCGGAATCGGCCGCAAAAAGGTTTCCGACATCGCCACGTTCCTCGAAGCCTCACGGCATAAATCTGCCGCCGTGCGCGCGCCGGGTTAATTGGGCAGAACCCGGAGCAAGGCTTGGGAAATTCCCGACGGAGGAGGGGAGAAGTACGGGATTGCCGCTAGGTAGTAGCGTCCTTGGACTTAGGTGCCATCGAGCCGCAATTTCGCCCGGACGGTTGTTCCGCCATTGCCGCTGTCAATGCTCAATTCTCCGCCGAGCTGAGCGACGCGCGCGCGCATTCCTTGAATGCCCACACCGGGAGCAACGCCGCCGGGAGAAGAAATTCCGCGCCCGTCGTCGCTGATCTCGAGCGTCACGTCCGAGAGCCGGTTCGTAAGTTGCACCGAGACGCGCTGGGCATGCGCGTGACGATGAACATTGACGAGAGCTTCCTGCAGGATCCTGAAGAGGGCCAGCTCGCGGGAGCGATCCAACCGGCATGGCGGCCCCTCCACGCATATCTCGACCTCCAGCCCCGCACGTTGGCCGAAACCCTGCAAATATTTTCGCAGTGCATTCTCAAGGCCGCCTTCGCGTTCCTGCCAGGGCGGATGGAGAAGATAGGACAAGGTTCGAATTTGGGTCTGCGCTTCCTGCAGCACCGATGCCATGTCGCCGATTATCGTTGTCACACCTTCGGTCACCGGAGTGACGGTGCGAAGGCGCGACAACCATAGGCCTAATGAGACAAGGTTTTGTCCAATCGAATCGTGCAATTCGGTGGCAAGGCGCTGACGCTCCGCCGCCTGGACTTCGAGAACGCGCTCACCGACTTCGCGAGCGGTTTCCTGAGCCTGCGTCAACTCCGTGATTTCTTCGTAAGACACGAGGAATCGCGCAGGAACGTAGTGCCTCAGCCGTTTGACCCGCACACGAAAGTCGCGCGGTCCCGTAACGGAGGGATGGCGCCACACGCGTTCGAACGTCTTCTGCCGCCCGTGCAATATTCCCATTAAGCTCTCGCAAGGCGGCGTTGCATCGGTGGCATGACGCATCGCGCTGTCGCAGATTTGCAGATAATTGTCGCCAACGCCGGCATTAAGGCCGGGAAGACTAGGCACCTGGCGCCACGCGGCATTGACGCCGATAACGCATCCGGTCTCGTCCAGTAAAGCGACCGGCATGGTCAGAGCGTCCAAGGTCGACTGGAGCAGAGGTTCCGGCAGAACTGCGGCCCCTGCTTTGCCGCTTGCGAATTCGTCTTCCGCCCCTATTGCGCTTCTGTTCATCGCTCTCCGCAATCCGTTTCAAGCGGCTCCGGTGTGTGGCGGGACTGGATGAGGTGCCGGCTGTCATTGGCATTACCGCATCGAGGAAGTAATGCACCACGCTAATGCGAGCGCCGTTGCAGCAATATTGACCTTTGACCCTATTTGCAGCTGCTCAGTATACGGCACATTTGCGCTGCCTACAGACATTCCCCGGTTGCGTCATGCGAACGGTAGGGCTTTGGTCCAATTGCTGGTGATCGCCCCCTCACCCCAAGGTTCGCGCGCAATTCGCCACCGAGGGCCCGATGTCATACCGCAGCGCGTTGCTCTGTGCTTCCGCCGCGTTTGCGGCGGTCAGCGCAGCGGCTCCCGCGCTGGCTCAGTCGGCAGGCGATCCCTATGTGCGGGGCGATCTGGGCGTCGCAAGCGCGACGAACGCGAACATCCACAACAGGAATCAGCCCGTGCTGAATCCGCTGAGTACTGTAGCGGGTATCAACGGAACGCTGAGCGATCTCGGAACAGCCTGGGTCGGCGGAGTCGGCGTGGGGCTGCACATTCTTCCCAATATCAGGACCGATCTTGTTTACACCTATCGCGGCGGTTTCAACTTGGACGAAGGGGATCAGGCTACACCGCCTCAGCGGTTCCAAGCCGACATGGCTTCCAACTCCATTATGGCAACCGCGTATTGGGATTTTCCCGTGTTTGGGCAAACCGCCGCCTTTCTTGGAGTCGGCATGGGCTGGGCCGACGTCTCATTGTCGCGACTGTCGAGCAGCACTGGCGGTCTCATCGTGAATCCGCTTCGCGTTAGCACGACAGGGGTTCCGGTCGCTCCCGACGGACGTACCGACAATTTCGCATGGCAGATCACGACGGGCGTGGCTTTTCCAATCGGGAGCGGCGCACTCGTCGAGGTCTTCTACAGATATTTCGATGCGGGGCATGTCCAAACGGGCGCCGGCAACGTCACCGTAAACGGTACGGTTGTTGGACAATATGGCGGCGCCGAAGGAGCTCTCCATTCGCATGAGCTGACCCTGTCGCTTCGTGTGCCGATCGCGTAGCGGCACTGCTGCTGTCCACCCTAAACGGGAGTCCGATCGATGACCCGCTACCTTGCGCTCGCTTTGACCGTGCTTAGCTGTGCCTGCGGTTCGTTACCCGCCGACATTCCCACCCGTGCGCCGAAGCCTCCGGTGATGACGCCGCCGCAACCGTTGGAGGCAAATCTGCCCGATGCGCAGGGCCCACGGAGCACGGTGCCAATGACGGCAGACGACCAGAAAGACAGTACGCTGCAGCTGACTGGAGAGGACCAGAAGGACAGCACGCTGAAAGCCGTTTCTCGCGCAGTGCACCTCTATTGGTTCTTCGGCTCGCGCTGATGCTGACCACCCTTATCCAAGTCGGGCCATGACTTTCCTCGCCGACACCATTGCCTGTTCGGTTGTGATTCTCACACAATCCCGATCGAGCGGGACATCGAAAGGACTGCGCGGAACCTGCCGGTCGAGCGCCTCACAAACCGCTTTCGCGGTTTCCTCGATACGCCGTCTCAACTCGGCGGCATCTGCAGGTCTCGAAAGCACAAGATCGGCATAGCTGACCGATCGTGAAACCGTAACACGCTCGGGTAGCAACAGGCGATATTGCCGCTGCGGACCCTGCGTGCGGTGAACGGTGTAAGAAGGCGACGTGACGGTGATTTCTCCCTGCCCATCCGCGCCGGGTGATTGCGCGTGCACCGGATTGGCAAGTCCCGCAATAGCAACGACAACGAAGCTCGCCACGACGGAAGCCAAATAGCCCTTCCCCAACGACAAAAACGGTTTGGAGCGCATGCGTGATTTCCTTCGCATCGAGTGACAGTCTCGGCCTTCCGAACTGCCTGCATAGGATGTGAGCGTCCCGACATCGAAGTCGAATGGTGCGGAGGACCAACTGTTGGTCGCGTGCGTCATGGACGCGAGCAGATGTCCCTCAAGCCCAATACAAGCGGCTCGGGAGCTGAGGCACCATCTCTCATCGATGTGATCGCGCTCATACGTGGCTTGCCACAGAGGGCGGATGAAGCGATGGGAGAGGACCGATGGCGGGAATTGGAGCGTTTGTGTATCGGAACCGTGCCGGCGGAGCCCGCGACATCGCCTCCGTTACGGTAGACGGCGTCAGCCGCCGCTTGCTTCTCGAGATAGCGCGCGATTACGAAGAAATCGCCGAGACCTTGGACCGCATAGCTGCAACGGAGAGCGTCATCCGTCAGCGGCAGTCAGCGCCCACGGCGAACGACGCACCCTGATGCGCTTAATTCCGGCGGCAGGAGCTTTCTTTAGGCGTCACCGCGCGCCGCTGCGCGCTGCGCGCGGTGTCTTGCCGCTCCAGCGCTTGAAGGCGTGGGAAAAACCGCTGACCTCCTGGTATCCAAGCAGCCAAGCGATTTGCGAAATCGACAAGGTTTTGTCGAGGAGGTAGCGATTGGCGAGGTCCAATCGCAACCGTTCCAAGAGTCCTGAAAATGTCAGTCCTTCGGAGGATAAACGGCGTGCGAAAGTGCGTGGGCCGATTCCGAGCCGCTTGGCTATTTCGTCGGCGTGCGCTTTGCCGTGCGGAAGCAGCGGGACAATGGCGTTGACCACTTTGGACTGAAACGGGCCGTTGCGGAGCGGCTTTTTCGCCAGGGCCTCGTCGCAATAAGCGCATAGCAGCTTGTGCAGGTAAGGATCGGCCGTGACAATCGGCATCTGCCCGATCCGTTTTTCAAAAATCATCTCGTCGTTGATGGCGCCGAACTGCATGTTGCCGCCGAAATACTCGCGCAGCTCCTGGCCGTGCGCAGTACGAAAATGGGCCAGCGTCACCAGCTTCGGAGAAATGCGTAGGCCGCTGAGCTGGCGGCAGATGCGGAGAAGTGCGGTCAGAAGGAACTCGATCTGATGGCGGTCCGGGTGACGGTGCACGCCGACATAGCGCAACGACAGCACGATGTCCTTGGTTTCGGCGTAAGTAAGGACCACGCCTTCATTGAGAATTGAACTGTAGCGCTCAACGCGTTTGAAGGCGTCGGCCAAGGTGTCCGCAGACGAAAGCACATAATAAAGGAGACCGAACTCCCGAAGATCCGGAACCTGCGCCAGATGGAAGCCGAGATAATCGTCGTGCAGTGCGTGGGCAACCAGATTGAGAAAGTGGATCTGATCGCGCACTTTCAGGTGATGGGACGGGTCGTCCAGTTGAGCTCTCGTGAGATGGGCCCCCGCCAATAGGGATTCCACATCAGCTCCGGCAGCTTTCGCCCGGACATAGGCAAGCCGCGCAATCGTCCCGGTCGCTCGCGGCAAGCTATGGTTGCCGGAATCGTCCCCGGATACGTGGCTTTCTGGCGTGGCTTCGTAGTTTTCCATTCCTCTCGCTCGGGCGGCACCGTCCTGCAGGAGCAGAACTTTGGCAGCTCACGACAAGACCTGGGGTCTCGCGTGCGTCTATCCAGTTGGCCCATCGGCCATAGGTTCGGAGCAGACGTATATGGGCATCACACGGCGGGGATTGTTGGGTTTAGGCGGTGGAGCGTTGGCCGCCACGATTGGGTTCGGCGCGAAACAATCCGCTATCGCCGCCCCGGCCATCATCGGCCAGAAGGAGCTTCCAGCTCGAACCTTGTCGTTCGAGTGCTATTACACCGGCGAGTTCGTCAAGAAGACCACCTATTGGGCGGATGGCGAATACGTGGACGGCGCGCTTAGCGAGATAAACCGTGCCTTGCGGGATTGGCGCGCCAATGAAGTCCATCCGATCGATGTGAAGCTTCTGGACCTGCTTTACCGCCTCGGGCGCAACCTCGATACCGACTGCCACTTCGAGCTCGTATCGGGCTATCGCTCGCCCAAAACCAACGCAATGCTTCACCGCACGGACCCGGGCGTGGCGGTCAATAGCCTGCATATGCGCGGCCAAGCCGTCGACATTTCCTTGCCTGGACGGCCGTTGCGCAACGTCAAAGAAATGGCGTTGGCGATGGAACTTGGCGGGGTCGGGTACTACCCGGAATCCAATTTCGTCCACGTGGATACGGGGCGCGTCCGGCGCTGGGTGGGCTGAATTCCCGGCTCTCCCCCGCAATCAACCTCGCTCCGGCCTCGGCCGCCTTGCGAGGAACCTTACGAGACAGTGATGGAGAAAATCCCGATGCGGCCTTCCGTTTGTAATTCGTTAACCAACCCGGACGTAGAAGAGCCGCAGGTTCACAGCCAACAGCCCTTAACCCATCACCGCACTCATTCGGGAGCAACAGCACAAGATCAGGCGCAGAAGGATCGAGCGGAGCTTTTGATGGCGGCTCAAAGGTACACCATCGCGGTCGTCGATGACGACCCAAGCATGCTCAAAGCACTGGGCCGGTTGCTGATGGAAAGCGGTTACGGCGTGGAGCTCTTTGCCTCCTTTGCCGATGTCATGAAAGGCATCCCCACCAGCAAGGCCATGTGCATCCTGATCGATTGCCAATTGGGGCAGAGTTCAGGTGTCGATCTTGCGCGGCAACTAACGGCATCGGGATTTATGTTCCCGGTCATCTTCATGACGGCCTCCGACGACGACCGTGTCCGCGAGCAAGCCATGGCGGTCGGCTGCGCCGGTTTCCTAAGGAAGCCCTTCTTCGCAAATCAGCTGCTCGAAGTGGTCGGCAAAGCCAGCGCGAGTAGGCCGCTGTAACGCCACCCGGCGGCTTCCAGGCCGCTTCAATGGCCAACAGCTACGCAATGTCCCGAAGGCGGATCGATTTGCTCGAGGCGCGGTAAGACGTCTCCCGAGCGGCCGCGGCAGGCGATCCACCGCAGTTCGATGGGCGTCGTGGCAACATTCAGCGGGCCATCCCCGATTGCGCTGAAACCCCACGCTTCTGTGCTTCCTTGCACCGCGCCATATTGGCAGGACGCGGGTTCCAACCTCCGGCTGACGACGCAATAGGCGAATTGAACCGGGTAAGCGCAATAATTGCGAAAGCCCCGGTATCCCCTTTCCGATTCAACCGAGAGACATTTCGATGCGCCCTCAGGCGTGAGTGCGTCGCGGCCACGCTGTGGGGGAGTGGCAGTCTGCGGCAGCATCACGATGGAGCCTCCCAGCCCGCCCGTGCCCGCAGTGCTGGCTTCGGGTGGCTGTTTGGGTTTGCTGTCTGCAGAGCGATTTGACTGCGCAACAGCCAAGGCCGATGCAAATGCCGGAGCATTCGACGATGTGCCGTTCGGCGCCGTTGCCGCGACAGCCAAACCAAGACCGGCGGGAACGAGGTTTTCTCCGCTGCCACCCAGCGCGAGCGGTTTTCCCTCGCTATCCGGCGCAATCGCCAAATCGCCACGGATCGCGCATGCCGGACTCGCTTTGCGCACTATCGCTTCCTTACTGCCTTCCGCAACACCCAGCCTATTCGCAAATTGTGCGACGGCTTCTTTACGTTCGTCCATGCTGAAAACATGGCCTTCCGGATACCATGCGCTACAAACCGCGCTCGCTTGAGGGGTTCTGCTTTCAACGACCAATCCGCCCTCCGCGTTGACGAGCATCGCTTCATATCCGCCGTCTGCGTATTGGATGGCGACGTCGCGCTTGCCCATACGAAACACACCCAAGGGCTTATTGGGATCGCGCAGATCCGTGACCGTGCCGAGCTGATTGGTGAGAAAATGAAAGCTCATTTTCTGCATGGCGCCGTTGGCAGCAATTGTCTCGCGTACGAGCGTGCCTTCGAGCGCGGTCAGCGTGACAGCGGAGCCGTCGATCGAGATCAGCTTCTTTCCAACGATCGCATCGAGAGAGGGGCTCGCCGCTTGAGGCGGCAAATTCGAGGTTTGCGGAGCGGCCGCAAGCGCTCCCGTGATCACGGCGACAGCAACACTGGCCGCCAAGGCAGACCGTATCATCCAACCCATTTTAGCGTCTCCCGAAAGAGTCCGTGTAACCCCCATAGAGACTGCGAAGAGACCGGCCGAGGTAATAGTAATAGTTCCGGTCATAGCTGCTGCGCCGGTCAGACCCGTCGTACCGGCGTTGATACCGTGGGGCGCCCGGCGATTGGCGCGGCTGCTGTTGAGGTGTGCTTGCTGCGCTTGGAAAGGTGGATGGCTTTGCAGCAGCCGCCGGTACGACAGCGGGCGGGAGAATCGAAGCGGTCTCGCCGGCCACCGAATCGCCGCAAGAGCGGTTTCCGGCAGGAAGCATGAGTGGTTGAGCCAGGATGAATTCCTGGAGCGACTGCGTGTCGCCGCTTTGAGAACGCGCAAGTGCGGCGCGCGTGAGTTCGCAATATTTCTCTTTGTCGCGTGCGCTCAGCAGCGAATAGATGTTGGCGAGTTTGGTCTTGTAGGCATTGTAATCGGCAAAGCCGGTTTCGGAGTTTGAACGCGTGAAGAAATTTTGCAAATCGCGGTCGGCTTTCTGCAGCTCGCTTTGATGGCCGAGCACGAACGCGTTATACGAAGAGGTCTCATTGCAGACCAACGCGCTCACCATCAGGCGCTGCTGAACCGCTGCCGTCTGCAGCGTCGTCAGATCGTCAAATAGCGCGCAGAATTCGGCGGCGCGGCCATCCACGGTCGTTGCAAGAAGCGCAAATCCGATGATCGCCGTTCTGATCGCCTTCATGCAGTTCTCCCCGGGCGCGTGCGGAAATAGCAGCCTCTGCCGTCTATTTCCTGATCTTTGCGCCGGCCGGATTTGCGTCGATACGATGCATGCCGAAGCATCTGACGCTAGGTGCTAAAACGATAGTGGCCCTCGGCCCAACACCCGCAAGCTAGCTCTACGGAGCGCGTGACAAAGTTACGCCCTGCAAAGGCCCGCGTTCAGGCCCCGTGTTTCGCGCCCGATTGCAGCGTCATCAATTCCTGCACGATGACATCGACAGCGTTCTCGGCGCGAACGCGTTTGCGATCTCCCGGCTTCCGCGCCGTCTGCAATGCAGACAGCACATATTTGCGGGCGCGCGTCACGCGGCTTTTCACCGTGCCTACCGGGCAGTTGCAGAGATTGGCGACATCGCTGTAGCTCGCGCCGCCGAGCGCAACCATAATCAGTGCCTTGCGCTGCGCCATCGGCAGCACATCCAACGCTTCGATCGTATCGGCAAGATGTACGGCCCACATCTGCTCGTCCGGCGGAGCCTCGATCGCCGCGGCGACCGCATCATCGAGGGGAGGCCGGCGCCAAACGCGGCGGCAATGGTTGTAATAGCAATTCCTGAGGATCTTGAATGCCCAAGCTTTGAGGTTCGTGCCGGGCCGAAAACTGTCGCGCGCTTCCCAGGCCTTGCAGAGTGCGTCTTGCAGGATGTCCTCGGAGAGCGAGGTGTTGCCGCACAAAGTGCGCGAGAAAGCGCTCATGAACGGAAGCAGCAGGAGAAGGCGAGCGCGAAATTCTTCATCGCTATCGGCGTTATTTCCGGTAGGGCATTGCCGGATTTCTACATCGGCCTCGTCGACTAGAACATCAGTCATGGCATCAGCTCCGCAGCAGGGCCGGTAGCTGCCGGTTGGCCTTAGCTACCGAAAACGAGTGCTGCGAATTAGAGTGCGCGGCTTTGCCGTTACAATTGGGCCAAGGCCCAACTGGAGCTTGAGGGGATCGACTCGCGTCCGGATTGTCCAACGCTTGCAAATGCTTGGCAGCGAGTCGCAAGACGAATCCCTGGCGAACGGCCTATTCCTTCCGCACGAACCGGAAGAAAGGACGAAGCATGAAGAGAATTGTGTTGGCGGGGGTCAGTGCAGTAGCGGTTATCGCCAGCGCGTTCCCGGCTGCACACAGCGCGACCAATGCACCGGATGCGCGCACCGCCTACGAACTCCTCAATGAGGCGATGGATCGTGTGCATGCCAGTTATGTCGGTCCCGTGGACGATACCAAGCTGATCTACTCCGCCATCAATGGCATGGTCAGCTCGCTGGATCCCCATTCCAGCTATATGGACCCGAAAGAATATGCCGAATTGCAAAATGAAAACCACGGCGAATTCGCCGGCATCGGCGTGGAGCTCACGCGCGACGGCGAGAACATCAAGGTTGTCACGGCACTCGATGACACGCCTGCAAAGCAGGCCGGAATCTCAAATGGCGATTTCATCGTCGCCATCGACGGCACCAGCACGAGAGGCATGGCGCTGAAGGACGCTGTCGACCGCATGAGGGGCCCCGCAGGTTCGCAGCTGAGATTGACGGTCTCGCATGGAGAAGACGAAAAATCGGCGCGAGACGTAACCATTTCCCGCGCTGTCGTTCACGTACCCAGCGTCAAATTCGAGCGCAAGGCGGATATCGGCTACATACGGATTGCATCGTTTTCCGACAACACCGATGCCACTCTGCGGGCCGCGGTCGCAAATCTGAAGCAGGCGATCGGCCCGAACCTCAAAGGCTATGTCATCGATCTGCGCAACGATCCGGGAGGACTGCTCGATCAAGCGGTCGCAGTGTCCGACGATCTCCTGAACAGCGGCGAAATTGTTTCGACGCGCGGCCGCTCGGCAGGCGAGACACAGCGGTACCAGGCGAAACCCGGCGACATCACCGACGGCAAGCCGATCATTGTGCTCGTCAATGAAGGTACGGCATCGGCCTCCGAAATCGTCGCGGGTGCGCTTCAGGACAACAAACGCGCCACAATCATCGGCACAACCTCCTACGGAAAAGGATCGGTCCAGACGATCATTCCGCTGGGCGGCAGAGTCGGTGGCGCGCTGAAGTTGACGACGGCAAAATATTTCACGCCGTCGGGCCATTCGATTCAGGCACTCGGCATAGCGCCGGACATTGCCGTATCCAATCTGACCGAGAAGGAAGATCACGACTCGGCACGGGCTGCGAAACGCAGTGAAGCGTCGTTGGAAGGACATTTCGATGCCGAAGCCGTTGAACGGCCTGCCCCTAAAGAGGCCATTCATCCTGAGGAAGGCAAGAAATACGACGATTTTCAGCTTTCCTATGCGCTTGATCGCCTGAATGGAGCGACGAACTCCGCGAGTTCGCGCTGAGGTGAATTTTTGAGGAAATGCCGGCGGCGTACCTGCCGCCGGCATTTCCATTTTCAGGGCCGTTGCCTTACTGGCCAATTCCTCTTCCGCAGCGCCGGCGTCTTATGGCCACGAAGCTTGTTTCGTTGGCGCCCATGTGTCGAACAATCGTCTGCCGAACAATTATTCCGTTGCTCCTGTCGTGTCTGGCTGCTTGCGCGGCGAACAGGAGCCCTGGATCGCCGAACTATGTGTACCAGATCGGATATGAAACGGGCTGCGCACGCGGCTATGTCGAAGCCAACGAGCCACCCTGGCCTCAACTGAGGCTCTCGCCCCTTTATTCCAGCGAGCAGCTCTTCCACCAAGGATGGCAGAACGGCCACATAGCATGCGTCATAAACAGTGGAGCAGCGTAGTGGGCGGTGCTTGGCTGCTTTCTAAAGCGAGCCGAAGAAGAATCGCACAGACAACGTGATCTCATCGGCGGTGAAGGCGCCCTTGGCGCCGGAATAGGTGCCGATCACCGCGCCATTGGCGATGATATCCCCCGCCGCGCTTTTGACGTCTCCCCCATCGAAATACCGGTAGGCCAAATCGAGCGCGATTGTGTCCGTCACTAAAAAGCTGATGCCCAAAACCGCCTGCCAGGAAACGTCGTCCGCCGTTCCTCCCGGAGCGCTCCGTATTGCAGGCGTAATGTTTGCCCCGGCTGTGGGCTTCCAAGAGAGACTGTTGAGGTCATTATGCGCCCATCCGAGTCCCAATCCGATGAAGGGCACAACACCTGAATCGCGGATGGGAAAATCCGCATAACCGGTCACCATCACATTATGCGAAGAAACATTCCCTCTGAAGTTGGAGGGGAGCGGGGCTTGGTCAAATTGGTCCAGGCGATAGGTGCCGCGATAGGTGTAAACAATATCGCCGCGAAAGTTTCGCGTGAACTGCATGCCCGCCCCGCCGCCCAGAAACCAAGCCCCGCCAAAATCGCTCAGCACGCCCTTCGTCCCCCCGACACCGGTAATCACGTGATCGGCCGGAAAATTTACATCCTGAAAATTCGCGCCCTCGGTTTTCGACCAGCCCAAATCGGCGCGGAGGTAGAAAGGCGGCGGCGGCATGGATTGCGCGGAAGCCGGAAGCGCGGGAGCGATGCACAGGATGATAATGCTGACGCGTTGCAGGACATCACGCGCTGACATGCGCTCCCCCAATCTGCCGGTAGTTCCCGCGCGATATAGGCAGCAGGCTCGGGCAATTGGGGTTTAAGGCGTGCGCGTCCGCAATTGGACCGACGGCCAATAGGCATCGGCGAAAATGAGGCCTTGCCGCACGGATTCCCCTCACCAAGGCGAAAGTCCAGCAGGAAAGATGATCAGCGCGCGCACATCTCGACGGATGAGGAACCCCCATGGAGAACGCAATGGGAAAAAACAATCTGATCTCCCTCCTCATCATAGGTGCATTGTTCGCCGAACCGGCATTCGCCGGAGATGCTTGCCTGCAGCACAACAGAGCCAAAAGCTGGCGTGCCGTAGATGACCAAACAATGGTTTACAGCGACCGTCAGTTCAGAGACTTCACCGTCACCTTTCGCCGTCCATGCCGAAATCTCACACTCGGCAACGCCGTTTTGATCAACAGGCACTGGCGCGGCCTCATGTGTCTCGCACCGGGTCATTCCTTCCACGTAACCGCGCCTGGGCGGTCCGCGGCGACCTGCGTCGTCGATTCCGTACAGCCTGCTATGTGATGCCCATTCTCATTTGCCTGCGCCGCTGCAAGCTTGCGCCGGAAATAGAGAAGCCGGGCGGATGGTGTTCCGCCCGGCTCCTTCGCAAGCCGCCGAAGTCTGGGAGGGAGCGGGCTTGCAAATGTGCGAGTACTATTGCCCGATCGATTTTGTCCGTCGATTGGCCAAAGGCCCAACGCTGCGGTCGACATTGCGCAGGCTTCCAGTTCCGCCTAACGATGCGTGGTGTCTTCGGCCGGCGCGCGCTTATGATGCTGGGCGTGAAGTTGGACGATGACGTGGGCGTGCTGCCGCTGGCAGTTCATGCGCTCCGCTCGCTGAGGAGCCGTGGCATGAGCTGCAATATTGCCAATTCGCGCCGGTTCTCGCACCGACGGATTCAACGACGGCCTGTGCCAAAAAACTGTTCCCCAAAGGGCCGCGCGTTCTTAGCATGGCGCGCATGACGGATCGAAAGAGAACGAACGTCCCTCTCGCGCATGGTGTCAGGCGCCAATACAAGTGCGTGGTGTGTGGGGCAAAGATGCAGCTGAAGCGGCGGGAGTCCCACCCGACGCGTGGCGCTGCCTACGAGCTACAGACCTACACGTGCCGAGGCTGCGGCAACACGCTTCAGGTCAATGTGCCCACGCCGGGTGCGGTTTGAAGCCCGCCTCGCTTGCCAGTGTGCGGTGAGGCCCGAACGGATGCGGATGCCGTCGCTTGGCAGCAGCGACTGAATTGATAGCAGCTGTGGGGACTGGTGCCGCCTGCGTGACTCGAACACGCGACCCCATCATTACGAATCTTTACCGGCGCGATTTGATGCAATCCGCTGCGACGCCGTGCAATCCCTAAGACGCTGAAAACTGTGCAAAAGCTGTCTCTTTATACCGCGTGACATTGCACGGGATTGCGCCCAAGCGCATGCAGGCGTACCCAGTGGGTACGGATTCGTGACCCAATCACGGGAGAAGTGGTCATGCCACGCGTCGCTCTTACCGATAGATTCGTTACTCACGCCAAGCCAAAAGACGGCGCCCGTACAGATTATTTCGACGAACACGAGCCCGGGTTGGCGCTGCGTGTTTCGGAAACCGGCACAAAGGCGTGGACCTTCCATTTCACGTCTCCGAAGGACGGCAAGCGAGCCAGGGTCACCTTCGGGAATTACCCAGGTACGAGCCTGTCAGCGGCACGTGCTCGGGCCGGTGAGGCCAAGTCGCACTTAGACGAGCAGCGTGATCCCAGGGACGTTTTCGCCGCCCAAGATGCTGGCGCGATGACCGTCAGCATGCTCGTCGACTGCTGGAAGCCGAAGCGGGATCGCCGGTTCGACGAGACGAAGAAACGGGTCGAGAGGAATGTGATCCCGGTTATTGGCTCGGTTCGGCTTGCCGATCTGCATCGCCGAGACATCACGCGTGTGATTGACCCGATTCTTCAGCGCGATGCGCCAGCACAAGCGAACCAAGTGTTCCGCAACATGCGGGCAATGTTCAACTGGGGCGTGGAAAAGGGCTATCTCGACCACAACCCGATGGCCGGCATGGCCCAACCGGCCGAGGAATCGCCGCGGGACCGCGTCTTATCCGATGCCGAGATAGCAGGCCTGTGGCGAGTTCTGCCCGAGGCATTGCCCCAATCTCCCGCAGTACGGCGCATCATACAGCTGTGTCTGATAACCGGTCAGCGCCCGGGCGAGGTTACCGGCCTCAGAAAGAGCGAGCTGGATCTGAGAAATCGCCTCTGGTCGTTGCCCGGCGCTCGGACCAAGAACGGCAATCCGCATGCGGTCCCACTATCCGACCTAGCGATTGAGGTCCTCAATGCGGCTATCGAAAGCGCCGGCGATTCCGAATTCCTATTTCCATCCCCCGAACCCGAGCCTGTGCTGCCGCACATCAATCCGCGGGCGGTGGCGAGGACAATTGCACGCGCTCATAAGTGCTCAAAGGACAAACCGCTCGGTCGGTTTAAGATGGCACCATGGTCGGCGCACGATCTTCGGCGCACCGCGCTCACGGGTCTCGCGCAACTCGGCGTTGCCCCCATCGTAATCGGCGCTGTGGCCAATCACCTCTCCGTCACGAAGGCAACCGTTACTTTTGCCCATTACGTCAACTACGATTATTCGCAGGAAAAACGACACGCCCTCGATCTTTGGGCGGAGCGGCTCTCCGGTCTAACGATGGGCGCGACAGCAACAGTAACGGCATTTGCGTCGCGGAGGGCAAAGTGAGCGCAGCTTTGCTTCCCCTTCATCCGGATCCTTTGGCCACGCGGCTTAATTGCGGGATTGTCGCGGCCTGGATGCTGAGTCCTGATGACGCGTCGCTGCGAAAGAAATTTACTCAATATGGGGTAGCGCTCGAAGGCCTTGCGAGACTCCGCGCTGGGCAACTCGCGGCCGAAGATTATGAGCGCTTTTACCTGGTAGCTTTGCACGCGCCCTCTCCTGAATATGTTGAGGCGGAGCAGTCGGGCCGGGCCAAGCGCGGTCGCGCCGCCGGCTTAGTCGTTCACAACGCCTGTATCGGGATCGAACGTCGGGATTCGTCGCCTATGAAAGTTGCTATGCGCCAGGCTGAGGAATCCGTTTGGGGTCGTAAGTCTAGTTCCTCCAATCACGTGCATAATGCGGTGTGGAAGACGTTTCGGCCTGTTTCAGCTTTGTGGGCTTCCTTTGTGTACCATGAGGACCGCGACGGGACGAGGGACGTTTTCCCCTGCGTACCGCATGATCTGCCTAACTTCTTGGCCGTAGCCGAAAGCTTTCGTGAGCTTGCAGAGCGGTCAACGCCGCCGCGGCGCGCCAGTACTGACACCGTGCTACGAGTTGGCGAATCGGTGCGCCTACCTGAACCAGTAAAATCCCTACTACCTCGCGGGGATCTCCGAATTGTGGACCGTGAGAATTTGGGTGGCGGGACTATTCCGATATAGATCGGAATAGACGCTCCCGAACATTGAAGCTCAATCTCCTCGCCGCTTCAGTTTGCTTGCAATGCGGTGAGAGAACATGGCCGAAGACGAGCTTTTGGATTCCAAAGCGGCATGCGCCTTCATAGGAGGCACGCGCCCGATCAATGCTGCAACTCTTTATAGAGGCGTTAAGCAGGGTATATATCCCCGTCCCATACATGTCGCGCCTAATGTTTCACGCTGGCGTAAGAGCGAATTAGCGGAAGCTCTTCAGAGGCGCATCGCCATGCGCGATCAGCAGGGCGCTTGACACATGCGCGCCAGAGCAAGGTCGGCGCGCACCAACGGCCATCGTCGCCAAAACCGCCCTATTATTCCTCGGAACTACGTACCAATCGAGGCAACACGCCTCGGCTCTAACCTCCACTCGATGAGCGGCCATGACGCCACCAGTGTCGAGAAGGAGTCGTCGATCTCGCACTCAGAGTCACCAACACCATGGTGGGTCCAATGAGCATGCTTTGGTGGAAGTGCAAGCATGGCGCTCCCTTCGATCCGAAATGGCGCACGATCGCGCGTAGGGTAAGTGGCCGACCGGGCGATGTGTGGGCGGTGGCTTCGGCTCTGTTCGACGCAGCCTCGCAAGCGCAGCCCCGGGGCAGCATCAGTAAGGTGGACCTTGAGGAGATCGCGGATGGACTTGGGTACGACCTCGAGTATGTGAACCGCATCCATCACGAGCTTCAGGACAAGAATGTCCATGACGGGCTTTTCGTCCTCAATTTCGAGAAGCATCAATCCTACGAGGACACGACCGCGACATTGAGGAAGCGTCGCCAGCGCCAGCGAGAGAAGGAAGCGCCCTTCGGGCGTGACCCTCACGCCGGGTCACATCAGGTCACCGGCAGTCACGCTCATGTCACGCCAAACACCGTGACGCAGCGTGACGACAACGTGACTGTCACAGATAGTCACGCATCAGTCACAGCAGCAGAAAAAGACGAGATCAGAACAGATCAGAACAGATCAGAGAGTGAGGGCCCGTGCGCGGGCGGGCATGGTGTCGAAACGATACCAGACGCTCTCCGTCGAGGACCTGACGGCTTCGAAGAATTCATGCGAGCGGGTGACTGGCATCCGAACACACGACGCAGCGAGACGATCGAGGCGTTACGCGCGGAAGGCGTGCCGACACTCCCTGAACTGACCCGCGCAGCGAAGCGCTACTTCGCGAGCCTCAGCCGAAATCGCAGACACGATCCAGCTTTCTCCGTCACCGCTGCGAACTTCATCCGGAAGGAAATGTGGCGGGAGCATCCTGCACCGGCGCCTACGCCTGCAGCAGCTCCTCTTCCGCCTGTCGTGGTGTGGGATGGGCACGCTGCGGCCGATGCTCTGCGTGCGGAGCTGAGCGAGCCGATCTTCAATACGTATTTCGCGCCGTGCGCGCTGAGCATGGTCGATGACGTTCTGCCGGTTCTGCTCGCGCCGTCGAAATTCATCGCGGACCGCATCAGCGAAAAATATTCGCGCCAGCTTGATCGCGCCTTCGGCGTGACGGTGAACGTCGGGTATGCGCGCAACGAGGCCACATGAGCGATTGTTTCACGTGCAGCAACGTAATCCCGAGGGAGCAAAACCGCATGTGCGCCTGTGGTCAACCTCGCCGGCCGGGTGGCCACAACTGCCGCGAATGTAACGCCAGCGCCGCTCGGGCATATCGCCGCCGGCGCGCAATTCGCAAGGAAGCGCAGGAGCGAGACGCCCTCAGAGATTTCGCTCGTCGTGTCGGCGGCAATGAGCACGGCAACCATGACCAGATTTGAGCCGACTGCCGAACAACAACAACGCGTCCGCGAGCTGAGGGCGGCCGGCGTTGGCAAGAAGAAAATCTCAACAGCGTTGGGGATTCAGAAAAAAACTTTGGAACGTCACTTTGGACCCCAGCTCGGCCTGAAAATAATCGAGTCGACGGCGAAACCAACTCCGGCAGAAATCCTTTGCACGACGTGCGGCGGGCCCATCGCCCAACCTGGTCACGGCCGGCGCCGGATGACGTGCGGCGAGGAATGCCGGCGCGCGCGGATTGCGGCGAGGGACAAGGTCCGGAAGCCAGCCAAGGGCCTGAGAGCGCCGCGCGCAGCGCGACCTTGCGCATTTTGCGGTAGAGCGTTCACGCCGCGTGACCGGCGGAAAAACCTTTGCTGCTGCAGAAGATGCGGGAACAAATTCCGACGCTTGCGTTGGTTGCTGCACGAGAGGGCCAAGGAGCTGCGCGGGCTTGCAGCCGGAAGCGCCGGATTGGCCGCGCGGCTGGCCGTCGAGATCGCCGACGTCCTTGACGACGCCCACGAGCGCGCGAGCGTCCCAGCGTGAACCGCGATACAGCACGGCTTCCAGCGAAGCCGTTCCAAGGGGCAGACCGAGCCGAAGCCTCTCCGACAAGAGCGGACGTCGCCGACTACTTAAACGACTTGGCGCGGCGCACCGGTGACCGTGCATTCCATCGAACGGCAAGGACCCTGTTTCAAAGCCAGAGCGCCGGCCGTCCGACGATCGATGATCGCGCAGCGATTGCCGAGGCGGAGGCGCTGTACGCAACCGGCAAGGCGCGCAGCATGTGGGCCGCGTTTATTCGCGTCGCCCGCTCGCGGTATCCGAGCAGGCGCCCGAAATCCGTCGCGGAGCGGCTCCAAAAAAAATGGCGTGCTCAGAAAAAGTGTCCGGGAAATTATTTTTCAGGACAGAGTAGCGGTGCATCGTAGTAATTGCGAAATGAATCGATAGCGATGAATCAATGCGATTTTTCAATGTGTCTGCGCCGGATGCCGCATCGCGTGTTGAGACACCCGCACTAGACGCGCTCAACGCAAGACGGGGGCAACTCCAAGAACTCGTCTATGAAACCCAAAAAGCCCAGCGGGCGCTTTATGCGCAATATGGCGATTTGATCCTTAAGCAGCAGCCGGACAAATCGTTGGAAGAACGCGACATCGAGCAAAGGCGACTGGCGCGAATCCGCAGACTCGCTGGCGACGACAGTTGTCAATTGCCTTCGGACAAAACGCGATATGAGCAGATGCCCGGTTCCGCCGGCCAATATTGGTCACTTATCGAACAGGAGAAGGATCTCGCCGCCGCGATCGAAATACTTGACCGGAAAATTTCGGACGAAAAAGAACGTGCATCCGCTGCTGTGTGCGCACAGATGCATGATCATCACCGCGACTTAGTGCGCGCAATGGCTCGTGCCATGGCCGACCTGCACGTGGAACTGCTCGCATACTGGCGCTTCGCCGAGGCGATGAACCGCAAGGGCCTAAATTGGGGCGCGCTCCGGGCCGCCTACCCACACTTTTGCGGTAGCCCGGAGAAGCTGCCCGGAGCCGAAATTCGGCGTTGGTTCGCGGCTCTCGTCGCGGATGGGCATATCACGAAAGACGAAGTACCTGAGGCACTGCGATGATGCGTTGCGGCTTTCATTTCACCAAAGATGATGACGGCTCTGATCTAGAGCACGGCAACCTCGGCGTCATCACCGTGATTGAGGGCAAGACGATCCGCGGCCTCGATGACGTCGGTTGCGGTCCATCACTTGAGGTCCGCGGCTACGCGACGCGCTACATGAAATTTCATGTGGGCCGCGACGGAATCGAGCTTTTCGCACCCCGCTGTTTTGAGCGGACGCTGGGTTCGGGAGTAGTGAAATTCCTGATTGCGCACGATCAATCGAAAGAGGTTGCAAACACCTCGAATGGACTTGAGCTCCTCGAGGATGAAGAGGGTTTAGCGTTTCGGCTGCCGTTGCCGGCCACCGCCACGGCAAGCCAGGTCAAGGATTTAGCAAACGACGGCCGCGCCGCTATGAGCCTCGCCTACAGGGTTCATTCGGAAGAGACACGTTTGGTTGGCGGCCACAAAGTCAGGTGCATTCTCGACGCCGAGCTTGTTGAGATTTCGATACTTCCGCCGGGCAAAGGCGCGGTGAAACAGGCCCACCTGATCTTGGATCAACGAAGCAGCCGCTCACTCCCAGAAATGTGCGAGCGGAAGGAACTTCTTGCCGACGCCGCTGCAACGACAATTCGGCGCTCAGCCGCCAATTTTCTGGCCCTCTTAGATGATTATGCTTTGCGAGGAGGCGTGAGTGGCCGATCGGCATGAACTCATCGCAAACCGGGCCTGCAAAATCAGGACCATTAGAGATTTCGAACGCTTTCTGCGGAATGCTGGCTTTTCGCGATCGGCAGCGAAGTGCATCGCCGCGCCGAACCGCTCGAATCTTCGCACGACCGCTGCCGAGGGCAAATCGGACATCAGCGGGCGGGGACGGCTGGAATGGCTTCTAAACCCTCGTCACCAGACGTGCCGGGCATCGCGCGCCAGGACTGTTCATGACCCTTTCGGGTCATTGCTGCGCTAGCGAGTCTGCTGCCCGAAAATAGCATGATGCTTCGATGACGACGGCTGCTCAACGAGCAGGGATCGGATGAGCCGCGTGAGGTTCTCGCCTGTTATCGGTTTGCTGCGGTGAGTATAGCCTTGCCGCGAGATTTCGCTCAGGGTGGGAGTTGCAATATCGCCGGTTAGGACCAAGGCCGGCACATCGCCGCCAATTGCCTCCCGCAGCCGCGTCATAAGATAAAGACCGGTTACCCCTTTCGGTAGATCATAGTCGACGATGACGATATCCGGCCGAACGCCCTTGTCGGTGACAAGGTCGATGGCTTCGTCACCATCGGCGGCTGCCGTCACGCGATGGCCATCCGCGTGCAAGAGCTTTTCCAGGGAATGGCGGACCGCGGGATCGTCTTCCACGACCAGAATCGAGCCGCTACCGGCAGCGACTTTTTCGGACTCGGTTTTTTTCGACGCCTGCGGCGATTCGGCCGGTGCGAGAGGGACCTCGATGGAAAAGACCGAGCCGCTGTCCACGCGCGAGCGAACATTGACGGTATGACCCAGCAAATCGCCAATGCGTTGCACAATCGCAAGACCGAGGCCGAGCCCCTTGTCTTGCTCGCGGACAGGATTATCGAGCTGATGGAATTCCCGGAAGATCGCGCGAAGCTGCCCCTCGGGGATGCCCGGCCCGGTGTCCCAGACCTCGATGCGTAATCTGTTTCCCTGCCGGCGGCAGCCTAGGAGGATTCGGCCGTTCTTGGTATATTTCACCGCATTCGACAGCAGATTGCGGACCATCTGCTCGAGCAGCCGAATATCGCTGCGAACCGTCAGCCGGCAAGGTAGGACGCGCCAGCCGAGACCGTGGTTCTGCATATTGTAGGCGAATTCTGTCTTCAATTGTTCCAAAAGCTGATTGATGGGAAAATCGATAAACTCGGGGCGGATTACCCCGGCCTCCAGCTGATTGATGTCGAGAAGCGTGTTCAGCATCCCCGACATGGCGGCCAGCGATTCCTCGCAGAGCGCGACAATCTCCAACAGTTCCTTATCTTTGATTTTCATTGCCAGTACCGCTTGCAGCAAGCCGAGCGTCTGCAAGGGCTGGCGTAGATCGTGGCTGGCAGCGGCAAGAAAACGCGATTTTCCGAGATTGGCCCTCTCGGCCTGCAGTCGGGCGGTATTCCAGGCCTCCTCAAGCCGTTTGCGCTCGGTGATGTCGACAAAGGTGATCACCACGCCTTCGATGCGGTTATCCTTTGTCCGGTAAGGCAATATGCGGCAGGTGTACCAAGCCCCATTCTTGGCCACGTACTCACGCGTGAGTGGCCCGAGGTTGGCGAGAACGGTTTGCGTGTCGGCGAAAAGGTTTCCGTCAGCAAAATGTTGCGCGAGGTCGGAGAGTGGCCGGCCGATGTCGGAGGCGATTATGCTGAATAGCGATTTCGCTGCGGGCGTAAAGAAGCGAATCTTGAATTCGGTATCGAGGAAGAGCGTCGCGACGAGCGTGCTGTTCAGGATGTTCTCGAGGTCGTTGGCGATGGTCAGATTCTCTTGGACCGTCTCCTGAAGCTGGCTGTTCATCCCCATGAGCTCCTCGTTGAGTGATTGCAGCTCCTCCTTCGAGGTTTCCAGCTCCTCTTTGGTGGTCTGAAACTCCTCATTCATGGACATCGCTTCTTCGTTGATCGCCTTGATTTCTTCTTCGGCGGTCTCACGGTCGCGGATGGCGATGTCGAGATCCTTACGGGTGACATCCAACTCCTGCTCGACCTGTGCGATTCGCGAAGGCTCGGGCGGTAGCTCGAATGCCGGTTCGGATGTTAGCTTCGCTGCATCGAGAAAGGAGAGCAGTAGCAGTTCCTGACCGTCGCCTTTCACGAGCCGCGCCTTCACGGTTACCGCCACGTTGGAACCGTTGCGCTTCATCCTGCCGGCGAGGGTGATGGTCTCTCCCTCGCTTTGGCTCGCCTGCTCGAGCACTTTCCTGACGACCGGCCGGAGCCCCTCCCGCAGCGAAGCCAGCAGATCTTGGCTCGCTAGACCTTGGGGCATTCTCAGATAGCTGTCGACGGGACCAAAGTAATAGACCCCCTGGTGCTGCCGGTTAAGCAGAACTGAGGCCGGCGCGTAGGTATCGAGCAGCAGCCCATGCGCTATCTCCCTGAAGTTGGTGGGCACCCGGGTGCGCGTTATAGGCCGCAATGAGAGCCCCCGCGTGGGCTCGCCGCTGACAAGGGAAAAACCCGATTCGCCGGGCCGGGCGAGCCCGGTGTGCCTGTAGACACGCTGCTTCTTGAAGATTGGCTCGAAATTTTCGTTGACGTTACCCACGCTCTCAGAGGGGCCAAGAACCAGAACCCCGCGTTCGCGCAGAGCAAAGTGGAATAGCCGGAGGATCTTTTCCTGAACCTCGGAGCGTAGATAGATGAGAAGGTTGCGGCAGCTGATGAGGTCAAGGCGCGAGAACGGCGGATCGGTAGCCAGGTCGTGGACGGACAGTATGAGCACCGCACGCAGGTCGCGCGTCACCCGATAGCCCTCCCCTTCCTTGATGAAGAAGCGGGCCAACCTCGCCGGTACTACATCCGCCTCGATGGATCCGGGATACAAGCCTTCGCGGGCGAATTTGATGGCGTCCGCGTCGATATCGGTGGCGAAGACCTGCAGGAGAAGGTTTCGTTGTTGCTCCGCGATTTCCTCGAGGACGAGCATGGCGATGGAATAGGGCTCCTCGCCCGTGCTGCAGCCAGCGACCCAAATCCGGATCGGATGGTCCGCCGGCTGAGCCCGCACGAGTTCGGGAACGATTCTGTTTTTCAGCAGCTCGAAGATTTCTGCATCGCGGAAAAACCGGGTGACATTGATAAGCAGATCGTTCGCGAGGCTCTCGAGTTCGCTACGATTCCCGGCCAGCTGCGCGAGATAGCCGTCGCCCTCCCTAATACCGGCCATCGCCATGCGCCGCTCGATGCGTCGGATCACAGTGCCCCGCTTGTACAGCGCAAAATCATGCGACGTCGCGTTGCGCAACAGATCGATGATCTTCGTCACGTCCCCCTCTGCAAGGGGGGACACAGGGGCCTTATTGCCGGACCTTACGTACCGATGTCCCGCGTACTGGGCGAGGGCCTCCGGAATTTTCGCCACGGGAAGAACGAGGTCGACTGCACCGGTCGCGATGGCGCTGCGGGGCATCCCGTCGAATGCGGCTTCCTCCGGATTTTGAGCAACCACGAGCCCGCCCATTTCCTTGATCGCTCTTGCTCCGACGCTGCCATCGTGAGCAGTCCCCGAGAGAATGACGCAGACCGCACGTTCGGCGATCGCCTCGGCGAGCGATCGCAGCAGGCAATCGAAGGGCATCCGCACGGTTCGGCTTTCCGCGGGCGTCGCAAGGTGAAGCGCGCCGCTGCGCACCGTGAGATAATATCCGGGTGGGATAATATAGATATGGTCGGGTTCAACCGGCATGTTCTCGCGAGCTTCGAGGATTGTCATTGCGCTATGGGCAGACAACAACTCGACCAGCTTGCTCGGATGGGTCGGGTCGAGGTGCTGGACTACAATGAAAGCCATGCCGCTTTTGGCGGGAAGTGCCGTGAAGAGGCTCCGCATGGCGTCGAGCCCGCCAGCCGAGGCGCCAATGGCGACCACCGGGAAATCGATCTTACGCTTGACGATTGCGCGCTTCGCAGGAGCACGCCGCTTTCGCGCCTGCGCCGTTCGCGTGCCAGCCGCCGTACGCCTCACAGCCACGCTACCCTCCCGCGTTCCCCGCTGAGACCGGGCAAATTGCACGCAACGGTCGAATGCCTCGTTTCGCTTCCAGGCGCCTCGATTGCACTGAAAGATTACACAGTCGACAAATTGTCGCTAGGGAGCCTTAGCTATCGTTTCGTTCTCCTAGTGCGGTCGAAATTGCCGTCAACAGCGTGTTCGCCATCACGGGCTTGGCCAGGAAGGCCACCGCCCCCGCCGCCAGACAACTTTCCCGCGCCCCGCGCCCGTAAGTACCCGTCAATATGATGATGGGAATTCTTCTGCCTGTGCCCCCGAGATAATGCTGAAGCTCGCCGCCCGTCATTCCCCGCATATGCAGATCGGTGATCACGCATGCCGGCGCCTCAAGAGCCAGGGAATCGATAAACGCGCCCACTGTCTCATAGGTCCTAACGCGGTACGAACATGCTTCGAGCAGACGCCCCAACGCTTTGCGCAAAGTCTCATCGTCATCGAGAATTGCAATATATTCCATCGACACCGCTATCCTAAGGCGGCATGGCACGCTTCCATTTTCCCGGCGCCAGCATGGAATTTGACAGCAGCGGTGACGCGGACGCCTATGTGTACTGAAATGTGTGAGGAAAACACTTGTACATTGGACGAAAGCCTAATTGACGCTGGCACCGCGCAACAGACACCAGGGCGAACCGCTCGCGCAAGTATTCCTTGCGGGCAGCCAATTTCCCCCGCCCACTGCCCCGACTTCGGAAACTGCGTGGCTATTGCTCGGCGGCCGAGACCGAATTCAGTGATACCGACGATCGTGAACCTTATGTCTCTTCATGGCGAAACGCTGCCGCGCCGCTTGGCCCTCCGGATGACCACTGCCAAGGGCAGACCAGACATCAGCGGGCACTAGCGCCTGACACGGCGGCTCTACCCTCGGCACCGGACCTCCCGGAGTGCGGGTGCCATGACCGGGAATGACCCAAAGCGGACATAGCTCGCGCAGATAGAAGGGCTTCATAAGGCGCGCCGCCGTTATAGCGGCGATTGTCGTTGCGTGGTGCAGTGCGCCTTAGGCTTTTGCGCCTGCGGGCGAGCTGCCAACGCATGTCTGTTGCGGGCCAGTCGGGTCAAGTCGGCTTGCGGCGGGATAGTAAGCTACACGCATCGTCGCCATATAGAATGAGGCAACATTGGCGAGAGCACTGCCCGGCAGTGGCGCAGCCAAGGAGAGACCATGCCTGGCGATTCGAATACACCCGTTGACCTACCATCGAACGCATCGACGCAATTGAACCTATTCCGTTGGAGCCGAGAGCATCGTTTCGCATTTTTCGCCACGACCGTTTTCGGAGCCTGCGTTGGCCTAGTTCTAGGGCTTCGACGCCTCGATCCGTCGCTCGCCCAGAATTACTATTGGCTTTGGCTGGCGCTGTGGGTTGGTTCAGCTGGGGTGCTCGGGGCAGCGGCGGGTTTTGTTTTCCAACATTTGCGCCGTAATGAGCCGAAGTGATCCGCCGCGCGGTTGGTTTATTTACGGCGCTCTGATGACGTTAAGCTGGCGCTGTGTCCCCGCGGATCGGTGCCCCTTAGAGGTTCGGACGGCGCGCCCTTTTCGGGTGTGAGGGACGTTGACACACGTGCATTCGCCAGAGCCCCTGAAAGGGGGTAAGGACCGGAAGAACATGTATCGAGCTGAGGTTTGGCGAGGCAGTGAGCTAGTTACCCACTGCTCGTGCGATTTTGAGCATGCTGGGCTTCCGTCCGGTATCTCTGTGGACATTCTCCTCCCCGACGGCATCTACGTCATCATTTGCCAGGGCAACGCCGCGGCTCGGGTCCGATTAGATCATGGCCAGTGGCGGCCAGCCCCTCGCCGCCGCCGTCAATTGCGCGGAGATCATTCCCGGACCGAATAGTCAGACCTGGCCGCATGCTCGCCGCTTGCCGCCGCGCGATACGGATCGCGGCCGTACCGCCGTTGGTGAATCGACCACGGCACTTGCTAAAACGCCCTGATCCACACAGTAACGTGGACTATAAGGCTTTTGCGTATACTCCGCATCGAACTAAACAGGTTCTCTGCTGAGGCAGTGTCTTGGCCTCGCCATGCCAGCCAATCGATGAATTTTCTCTGCCCGGACCCGGATCGCAATCAGATTACGGCAGTGGATGCCGCGCGGGTGCTCGATTTAGCACCTTCTAACGTCAAGTCTGTACGCAGCGTCATCGCTGACCGTAAGGCCGAATTGGTGAATGCAGCCTGAATGATAAAATACGCCTTATCGACACCTGCGCACTCGTGAATTACGCGCAGCAATTTGGGGTTCGGACAACTTCTGGGCCGCAATAGCGAAAGAGATAACCGAGGGTCGGCTGAAAACCGTGCGGCAATGCTGGGATGAATAGAAGCGGCGATTTCCCAAGGTTCATGCAAGAGTGAAGCGCTACCGGAGAGAGTTTGTCGTAATTGATGCTGTGACGTACGAGGACGGCGTTGTCGCTGAGGGAAGAGCTATCCAAGAACAGCACGACCGGCTTATTGATTGAAGACCACCTCCCGACAGGCAGCGTCACCGGCCTTGAGGTTCTCGACTGCTGTCGAGTGGGTGGGTTCGCTCCGAAAGCTCGGCCAATCGGTCGTAGTCAGCGGCAATTGACGTGATCATATCGCTGTACGCGAGTGAAAAACGCGCGGCGACAGTACGCAGTTCTTCTGCTCGACGCCGGAAACGCTCGGCCTCTTCCAATTTTCTGTTCATCTCGCGTCCATTGAAAGACGGGGAAGTCTGTCCGGCAGGTGACGTTAGGTAACGTTAAAAGTCGTGTTTCGGTCAAACGGTTATGCTGTACGATTGCGCACGCAGGGGAGAATAAACACATGTATCACGGTGGCAAGTTAGCGCCCAGCGAGGCGGCAGTTGAAGCCGAGGAAATCGTAGCGCGCACCCGTAAACTCATTCGCATGCAAGAGGCGCTTGTTAACGATCTCACCGGAGAAGCCAAATGGGAAGGTGAGAACGTCCTAAGTATGCTGCGAGACGCCTTGAAAGATTTCATCAAATACCGGCAAGACCTAAACGGCGCGGTTAGCTCTTGGTGCTAGGTCTGTCAAATATAACATCCCCCTCGCGAGGGGTAGCGACACAACACCAGCCATGACCGTTTATGGCGACGAACTGTCGTGCTGTCGCGCTGGGCCGACGACTGCTGCGGAGGGTGGATCAGACCTCGCCGCTTCTAACCGCCTGAAATGACTGCTGCACGTCCGGCACCGGTCGGAGCCGCGAGTGCGGACGAGGGCTCAGGTTGACCCAACGCGGACATTGCTAACCGATTGCGCTACACTGTCCGATGCCCGCCGTCTTGAGTGCGACCCGGTATGGAAGCGTTTGACGCGAAGCTGAAGAAGATCGCGAAGGCGAAGCCGCCAGAGAAGCCGAACCGGGCTTAATTCATGGCCGTAGAACGACGGTCACCGCTATGCGCGTTCTGAGGTGGGCTGTTTGCTTCCCGTTCCATGTCCTCAGCCAGCCTCAGCCAGTTGCGGGCAAGGTCCTCATATGCTTCTGAGTGTCCGGGAAGTGCCGCCGCAGCTAGAACCTTCGCCTGTTCCGCCAGTAGGCGGCAGCGGCTGGCGCGTTCGGCGGGTGTAAGGGTTTGCCATTCCTCAGCGTTGAAGCGGTACTCCATGGCGGCAATGGCGAAAGTGGTTTCCTACCCGATTGTAGAAAACATCGGCTTCCATTCAACAAAATTTTTGGAAATGACCTTCGGAGAAGATCGTAAACGGCGGGCTAGGTAATGCGTTCGGCAACGTCGTGCGCGTGGCGCTCGCAAAGCGCTGCCAATCGGTCGTAATGAGGGGCAATCAACATTATCGTATCGGAATTGCCCGGTGAAAAACGGCTGGACATGGAGCGCAGTTCTTCTGCTCGTTGGCGGAAACGCTGTGCCTCTTCTGATTTTTTGTTCATCTCGCGTCCGGTGAAAAGCGCCAGAAGTCTGTCGGGTATCAGACGTTAGGCGGGGGGGCGCTTAATCAAACGCTTATGGTGTACGCTTACGGACGGAGTGGGGCTTAAAAACATGAATTACGGTGCGAACATCGCGTCCAGTGCGGCTGTAGACGAAGCTGATGAAATAATCGCGCACACCCGCGAACTCATTCGCATGCAAGAGGCGCTTCTTGACGATCTCACCGGAGAGAACAAATGGGAGGGTGAGAACGTCCTAAGCTTGCTGCGGGAGCCCTGAAAGATTTCGTCCGTCACCGGCAAGGTCTGGACGGAGACGGCTAGTTCTGGGCTGGGTGTGTGAAAGACGATATCCCCTCGCGAGGGGGTGCGACCCACGTTCAATCCGTACCAGCGCGAATGACCGCTTTTGGCGAAACGCTGCCATGAGGCCTGGACCGGGGCACGTCCGTTTCCCCTCCAGGTTCAGACATCCATCTACAATCTGCGATAGCCAGGGCATGAGTCCGCTGCTGAAGGTGCACCAGTCATCACCGAACCAAAGCGCTTCTTCTGATAATCGCCATGAGCAGTCATTAGCTTGCTTTGCTCACTACCCGGTTTGACAGACCCAGCACAAAAACTAGCCGCGCGGGCGCGCTTCGCTGCGCCTCAGCTTCAAGTTCTGTCGCGAGCTTCAGCCAATCGTCAGCCAGCCGAAGGTAGGCCTCCACGAGCTTTGGTGATGCTGTGTGCTCTGCCAGCCTGAAGGCTTCCTCCGCCATCCGGCAAATGCAAAACAGTTCCCTTACTCGCACGCGAAATCATCGCCGGTGGTCGGGTGGCAGCGATCGGGCCAGCCACGTGCGCGCCAAAAATCGACGAGCCCCACTTTTCGCATCAGCGCTTTGAATCGCTCGGTTTTGCGTAACGGGGCGGCAGATGGGCGCCAAGCCGCCTGCACAGAGACGAAATTTCCCTGCTCTGCGGAGGTCTCCGGATATTCGAGGACACGTTCGGGCGTGCCCACATAGGCGTAAACAAATCCCAGTTCGCCGTCTAAAGCAGGAAGCTTTACAGGCCGCCCGGACTTGTTCGGAGCGGACCGAAGAAGGGCTGCCGCATCTTCCACCGAGCCCCGATCTATTTCAGTGGTGATGCGTAGAAGGGTCTCGGCCGCATCGACGAACCGCCCTTTGGCAGCGTAAGCTTCCGCGAGATAGAGATTGCGCTGAAAATTCGTCGACAAATCTCTTTCCAGGGTCACTATGCTCGCATCGATCTGCCCGTCTGCGAGCATGATACGGGCGGTGATCGGGCTGCTCGGTCCCAACGGCTCGAGCACACGCAATCGCTCTCGCACACGCAATGCCTCCTTGAAACGGCCGACCGCGGCCAAACTCTGGCTGTAGGGATTAAGCAATGCGGAATTACTGGGATCAAGGGACAGAGCCCGTTTGTAAAGGTCTTCGGATTCGGCCCATCTTCCTCGGCGGGTTTGCACGCCAGCCAATTCGGAATATCCGACGGCGTAGCTGGGGTCGAGTTCAATGGCCTTTCGTGCGGCGGCTTCTTCCTTGTCTGTGAGGAACGCGGCTGTCGTAAAGTCGCCCCTCCTTGACGCTACGGCGGCATTCCCTCGATAGCCGCCGGCGAGCATCGCCCAGCCAGGCGCAAAACCGGGTGCGCGCGCGACGAACGCTTCCAATACATCCAGTGTCGGGCGGAACGCAGGCGAGCGAAGCTCCAGAAATTGATCGTAAGCTGCGGGGTCCGCGATGCGGCTTGTGATCAGCGTCTCGCCTGGCTTCAGGCCCAGCGTCGCTTGGAACGCTGTGGCAATGGCCTTGGCGATGTCCTCTTGGATAGCGAACACATCCGTAAGTTCACGATCATAGTTGTCGGTCCAGACTTGCGTGCCATCATCGGCCTTTATGAGCTGTGCCGCGATACGCACGCGTGTCCCGGCCTTGCGCACAGAACCTTCGATCAGGTGCGTCGCGCCCAACGCTCGACCGATAGCGCGCAAATCCTTCTTTTCGCCTTTGAACTGAAACGCCGACGTACGTCCGACCACCCGCAGGTCCGGAATTTTAGCGAGGGCCGAAGTAATCTCCTCAGTCATGCCGTCGGAGAAGAATTCCTGCGCCGGGTCGGCCGAGAGGTTCGCGAAAGGAAGAACGGCAATGGAGATCGTGCCGGCAACTACGGTTGAGTTTTCGGCTGTCCTGCCGCTCCAAGGAACGAACTGGTAAAGAAGCAAAATCGCAATCACCACGGCGAAGCCGCCAGTGAGAATCCATTGAATTCTCCGCGGCTTCACATGCGGCAACTCACCGGGTGTGACGCGCGGACCTACGATGTTCGTGGAATGAGTCGATGCCTTAGTGTTCGCGGCGGCCGGTACAGCCAATGCTGTCAGAGCTTGTGCCGGCTCCTCGCCTCCGCGGGAAATTTCCGCGAGGACAGCGCGTGTCTCTGCCTCCGGCTGTGCATCGAGTTCGGTTTTCAGCGCGTCGGCGAGGGCGCGATAGAGCTGGACCGCGGGTCCGCGCCGGCCGCTCTCGCCGTAAAGCCGCATCAGGAGGCGCACGGCCGGCTCGTGCAGCGGCTCAAGCCGCAAGAGCCTCGTCCCGATTTCTATCGCCGCCTCTGTCTCGCCGCACGCGCCCAATTGCGTTAGCAGCCGGAGCAAAACATCGACGGCCTGATCTTTGGCACGCGCTGCCTCCGCCCGCCGCCAGGATTCAAATTCGTCGTTCTCGAGGCCGAGCCCGTCCAACAATTCGCCAGAGTAGAGGTTTGCCGCTTCTTCTAGTTCGATCCGTCCCGATTGGACCGCCAGCTGGCGAAACGCCACGGCATCGACGTCGAAAGCCGAAACGTCCAGGACAATGTCTTCGCCGTCGGAGGCAATGGCGCTATGTTCGGTGTCGCCAAGCGCTTTGCGCAGGCTCCACAATGAGGTGCGCAAATTGTCGAGCGCGGTCTCGTCACTGGCGTTGCCCCACAGCAGTGTCGCCAATTTCCGGCGCGGCTGGCGGCAATTCGGGCTGAGTGCAAGATAGGCGAGAAGCACGCGTTCGCGTTTTCCCGGCAGAGCCGCCTTTTCGCCGCCCGGAAGAGCGCACAGCTCGAAGCGACCGAACAGGCGAAGCGACCAGCGTGCTTGTCCCGTGTCTTTCGCCGGTCCAGCCAAGGCTGCTTCGCGCGGGTGCATTCCTCAGCCCTCGTCTCGTCAGAGCGGGAGCGCGGGCACGTCCAGTTCCGTGTCGCTGATGTCTCTCAGGCGCCGAGGCTCGTAGCGCAAGTCGGCGATATCGCAAGGCTAGCAGCGTAGTGGGACAAAGTCACCGGCGATGCACGCGCGTCCCTGAAAACCCCAAATTTGACGCAAGCAAGTCCGGTTTGACGGCACTTTGACGGTTCCTTCGACGGGGTTCGACGGGTTCCTCGACAGTTCGCAGCACGATCTGCCTACGGACGGCGCCCATCGTGTCGATCGTCGAGCATTGGAAACAAACTTTCGCTGCGGTGCCCGACAAAGACCAATTAAACGCCCAGCTATGGAGGCACCTATGACACGCATTATCTCTTCGACAGCCCGCCGTATCGTCACTGCCACGCTGGCAGTACTGATTTTGACGCCAGCGATCCCGCAGGCCGGATTGGCCGCCGGCTCCGATGCCGTGCTCTGGAGGGTCGACGCTGCAAAGTCGACGTTCGGGTCCGGCGTTGTGACCCTGAGCACCGCGCGCGCAGGCGGTGTGAACACAGGTGCAGGGTCGTTCATCGTCATATCCAAAGGTGACGTTTACCTCGTGAAAGGTGCCGCTGCCGAGGTCAGAAACAGCCTCAAGCAGATTACCTATACAAACATCAAAGACGGAAGCGTCGTGCTCATCGGCACGAAGGCCCGATCTCTCGATTATTGCGGGTTCCGCTGTATCCAGGGTGCGGTTGAGTCGACGATGACTGTGACTTTCAAGACGGTCAACGCAACCGGGAAACAGATCAACGATATGATCGCCTTTGGCGGACAGAGGCAGTAAGCCTTCGTTGGATAGCTCCGTTGACCCTGTTTGGGAAGAATGGATTCAGGACGTATTACATGGACGTCGGCGACGACAAGAAGGCCCCTTGATCGGGGCCTTCTTGCTTTCTGCGTGGCCCCTCCCGCGCTTTGCGCGAATGCATTCGCAAACAGCTAACCCGCACCGCTCGCGGTCGGCAAGCTATTCGTTTTGAGCGGCGGATCGCTGACCGTGTCTTTCTGGAAGCAGCGCGCACGACGTTCGCCGGCGAGGTATTGCCGCTCGAGATTTGCTCGAAGTCTAACGTCCGTTCAGGGTCAACCTGAGCCCTCGTCCGCACTCGCGGCTCCGACCGGTGCCGGACGTGCAGCAGTCATTTCAGGCGGTTAGGGAGCGAAGTCTGATCCGCTTTCCGAAGCGGTCATTCCCAAGCCCCGTCGGCACGACGGTTCGTCGCCAGGAGGCGACATACGGATGATCTCAGCGTAACGCCAAGTAAAAGGCGGTAGCGACGAATATCTGAATGAAAATCGTAGCCGAACTTCTTTTGAACCCTGTAAGTGACGCGGAGAGGTTTGAGAGATAGACTGCTGAGGATATGACGTAGATAACGATGGCCATCCCGGTAACCATAAGGACATTCGGACCCTCAGGGTCGTGGAAGAACGCAAACATGACCCTCGAAGATGCGACGGCCGTAATCGCCAGGATCAGCAAAGAACTATTTTTCGATTTAAGACGCATAACGGAGGGGGCCCATTTGCGCATGATACAATCATATCCTCGCCAGGTTATCTCACGACCCCGCGACTTTTAGGTCCGATCCACTCTCCACAGCAGCCGATTTGTGCGCCTCGCGACACGGCAGCCCTTCGCCAATTTCGGACATTATGCTGGTTTTCGTAAAACGAGCCGGCTGATCGCGGGAAGCACGAAGAGTGTCAACGCCGTCGAAGTAATAAGGCCGCCGATCACCACAGTGGCGAGCGGGCGCTGCACCTCGGCACCGGTCCCGGTGGCAATCGCCATCGGAACGAAACCAAGCGAAGCGACAAGGGCGGTCATCAGAATGGGCCGCACGCGTTCCAATGCTCCCTTTGTAATGGCTTCATCGACGCCTTCACCCATTCCCATGCGGCGACGGATGGATGACATCAGCACCAGTCCGTTGAGAACTGCGACACCGGACACGGCAATAAAGCCCACGGCTGCCGAAACGGAGAACGGAATTCCCCGCAGCGAAATCGCGAACACACCGCCGGCGAGCGCCAAGGGAACGGCGCTGAAGACGGTCAGCGCGAGCACCGCGTTTCCAAGCGCCATGTAGAGCGCGGCGAAGATCAGGACGAGGCAAACCGGCACGACAATCTCCAGCCGGCGCACGGCCTCTTGCAGATTACGGAATTGTCCACCCCATTCGAGGTAGTAGCCCGGCGGCAGTTTGACGTCGCGCGCGATGGCATTCTGCGCTTCGTCGACGAAAGACCCAATGTCGCGGCCGCGGACGTTGGCCTCGACAAAAATTCGGCGCTTGCCGTTGTCGCGGCTGATCTCGTTCAGCCCTTCGGAAAATCCAAAGCTCGCGAGCTGCCGGAGCGGAACGGAGCGGCGCGGCCCACCGTCGGTTTGCGGCAACATGATTGGTAAAGCGGCAAGTGCCTCCAGATCGTTTCGCTGCGCATTTGCGACGCGCACCACGATCGGATAGCGCCGGTCACCGTCGAACAAAAGTCCGGCGGGGCGGCCCCCCAACGCCGCTTCGACCGTATCGGCGAGGTCGGCCATCGTGAGGCCGTAACGCGAGATGGCGTCACGGTCGAATTTCACGTCGAAAGTCGGGAAACCTTCGGTCTGCGCAACGAGCAAATCGGCGACACCGGGCACTTTCCCGAGGACGGCCGCGACACGGCGGGCAGTCGCGCCCATGATGTCCAGATCGTCGCCGTAAATCCCGACGGCAACGTCGCTGCGCACCCCGCCGATGAGTTCGTTGAAACGCATCTGGATTGGCTGGTTGAATTCATACGGGTTGCCGACAATGGGCTTGAGCACCTCTGCAATGCGCTTAAGGACATCGTCTTTGCTGCGCACCGCCGCCGGCCATTCGTTCTTGGGTTTGAGGATGATGTAATTATCCGAGGCGTTGGTCGGCATCGGATCGGCCGCAAGACTTGCGGTCCCAGCCTTGGAGTAGGCGAGCGTAACTTCCGGGAGGGTCAGCAAAGCACGCTCCAACGGCAAATCCAGTTTCACGGATTGGTCAATCGAGGTGGAGGCAATGCGGACCGAATCCAGGTTGAGGTTCATTTCGTCCAATGTCGGCAGAAAGACGCGCCCGAGCGAGACGAACACCGTGACGGCAGCCGCGAAAATCAGGGCGCCTGTTGCGATAAACGGAAACGGCCGCTTCAGAACCTGGCGCAGCACGGGCGCATAAAGGCGTTTAGCGCCACGAATGAATGCAACTTCGCTTTCGGCCACGCGTCCACTCACAAGCAGCGCGACCATGGCCGGCACGAAGGTGAGCGAGAGCACGAACGCCGACGCGAGTGCGAGCATCAGCGTAATAACCATGGGCGAGAACATCTTACCCTCGACGCCCTGGAACGTCAGGCACGGCACGAACACGAGAAAGATCACGATCTGCCCGTAGATGGTGGGGCGTACCATTTCCTGGGAGGATTGCACCGCTTCGAACAGGCGTTCGTCGCGGGTAAGCACGCGTCCTTCCTTCTTCTGGCGCTCGGCGATGCGGCGGAGCGTGTTTTCGACGATGATCACTGCGCCATCGATGATGAGGCCGAAATCGAGCGCGCCGAGGCTCATTAGATTTCCGGAAATGCCGAGTGCGTTCATTCCGGTGGCGCTCATCAGGATCGAGATTGGAATGACGAGAGTGGCGATCGTAGCCGCGCGCACATTTCCGAGAATCAGGAACAGCGTGACGATCACGAGCAGAGCGCCGATGGCGAGGTTCTCGACCACGGTAGTGATGGTGGCGTTCACGAGCTGCGAACGGTCGAGCGCGACGCTGGCCACGATTCCAGGCGGCAGGTTGTTGCGGATTTGTAGCAGCTTGTCGCGAACGGCGCTTGCAACGGTGCGGCTATTTTCGCCGGCCAGCATCAAAGCGGTTCCGATCACGACTTCATAGCCGTTTTTGCTTGCCGCACCTCGGCGCAGCTCGCCCCCGATCCGTACATGTCCCACGTCGTTGACGGTTATAGGCACGCCCGCTCGCGTAGCGACGACGGCATGGCCAATCTCATCAACGGACCGGATGCGGGCATCGGCGCGCACGAGATAGGATTCGCCGGCTCGCTGGATGTAGTTGGCACCGACGGAGAGGTTGGCGGCTTCGAGCGCGTGCGCGATGTCGGTGTATGCGAGGCCATAGGAGGCAAGCTTCGCGGGATCGGGCTCGACAACGTATTGCTTCTCGTAGCCGCCCAGGGAGTCGATATCTGCAACGCCGGGCACAGTGCGAAGCTGCGGGCGTAGAATCCAATCCTGCACGGTGCGCAAATAGGCCAGGCGCGCGACTTCGTCGGTCAGGCGTTCGCCTTCGATTGTGAGATAAGAGCCGTCACTCTGCCAACCGGGCTCGCCGTCACGAACGGACGTGTCTTTACCGTTCGGGCTGGCGTATTCGATGATGTACATGAAGATTTCGCCGAGCCCGGTGGACACCGGACCGAGTTCGGGCTCGACGCCCGGCGGGAGATTGGGCTTTGCTTGCGCGAGCCGCTCGGCGACCTGCTGGCGCATGAAATACAGGTTCATCTCTTCACGGAAAATCGCTGTGACTTGCCCATAGCCATTGCGCGAAAAAGAACGCGTGCTTTCGACACCGGCCAGACCGGCGAGCGCGGTTTCGATGGGAAAGGTGACGCGCTTTTCGATCTCCTCAGGGCCGAGAGCGGGCGCCTCGAAATTGATCTGTACCTGCTTATTTGTGATGTCGGGAAGCGCATCGATGGGGAGACGCGCGACTTCGTAAAAGCCGTAGCCAGCAACCACGGCGGTGAGAAAGACGACAACCCATCGTGCATGCACCGAAAAGAAAAGAATGCGACCGATCATTCGGCGCCTCCTTCGTTTTTAGTGAGTTCGGCTTTCAAGAAGAAGGCATTCACGGTCGCGATCGTTTCGCCTGGTGCAAGACCCGAAATTATAGACACGCTCCCCCCTGCGCGTGCGCCGGCCACTACGGTGCGGACTTTGAAACCGTCCGTTGTGCGTACGAAAACCACGTTACGGCCACTGACATTTTGGACGGCATCTTCGGGAACTATTACGCCCCTTTGCATCGTGTTCTTTGGCACAATGTCGACCTGTACCGCTTCTCCGGGCGACAGAGGCTCGTGATTGCCGTTTAACGAGAGAACAATTGTCGCGGCACGTGTCTGTTCGTTCAATGTCGGAGATATCGAGCGAACGCTCGCATTGAACGTTGCGCCGGACGGAGTGGCGACTTTCGCGGAGTCGCCAATCGCGATGCGGTTCGCATCCATAGCCGTCACAGAGGCTTCAATCTGAACGAAGCGGGGGTCGGCGATGCGGAAGAGCTCGGTGTCGGGCTGCACGAAGGTGCCAAGCGAGGCGCGCGCGGCGGTGATGCGCCCGGCCAGGGGGCTGACCACAGCGATACGTCCGTCGGGCGTCAGGTGGGAGGCCGCCGCAGCTTCGCGGGCACGGCGTATTTCTGCTTCCGCAACGGCAAGGTCGGCCTGCGCGCGCTCCAGATCCTGCCGCGGCGTGACGCGCTGATTATACAGCTCCTGCTCGCGGGCAAGCTGCGAACGCGCGAGTTCGGCTTTCGAGGCGGCGACGCTCTGCTCGGCGACCATGGCGGCAGCCTCGCGGCTTTCGACTAGCGCGAGCGTTTCCCCGCTGCGCACCGCGTCCCCTAACTGGCGCGCCAGGCGGACGATTGTGCCTGCTGCGTGTGCGGTCACTACCGCTTCGCCATTCGGCGCGGCTGTAACCGTCGCGGGCGCAAGGACGTCTGCGCTGAGATTTCCCGCCGATACTGCCTCCGTCTTGATGCCGACCGCGTCAAGATAAGACGCGTCCAGCTTGAGTTCGTCGGCTTCGGCCGCGGCCGGCGGGGTGGCAACAGACGCAGGTGCGAGCGGCGCTGGCGTGGTGGATCGCGCGATGAAAAAGCCGACTCCGGCGGCAATCAGCAAAGCCCCGCCAAACAGAGCGGCCCGAAGAATGTTGCTTCCGGTGCTCATGGATTTTCTCCAAAGGCAACGCGACCCGACAGGCGCGAGAGCGCGGCTTCCGCGGTGAGGCGTGCGAGACGTGCGTCCAAAGCGGTTGATTGCGCGGTGGTCAAATTGCGACGCGCGATCAGGAGCTCGACCAAGGGCGTGCGGCCGGCGTCGTAGCCGATGCGAGCGAGCCGGTATGCCTCGTCTGCGGCGGCTTGCGCTTGGGCGGAAGCAGCGACCCGCGCGTTCGCGCCTAAGGCCTGCGCCAGCGCCGCCCGGTAGCCATTCTCGGCGTCCAGACGCGCGGCGTTTAACCGGGCATCCGCGGCCGCGAATTGTCCGAGCGCCGCGGCGATATTGCCGCGATTTTTGTCGAATAATGGCAGCGGAATGGAGACCCCACCGACTACCAGCGTGTCATGGAATGCCTCTACCCGACGCAAGCCCAAGGAAGCAGTAATATCGGGGGTCGCCCGTGTTTGCTCCACCTCGACACGCCGCGCAGCCGCATCGCGTTCGGCTTGCGCTGCGGCAATTGCGGGGGTGTCGAGCGGCGGGTCCGACGGAGAAGGAGGCAAGTTGCCTACGAGAGGCAATAAGGAGGGTGTTACGGCGGTGTAGGGACGAGCCACGCCCGCGAGACTTGCTAGCTGAGCGAAGGCATTTTGAGCGACAGCTCTCGCCGCTTCCAGTTCAGCCTGGGCCGTTGCTGCTTCGGACTGGGCCTGTACGGAACGCAAATCCGCTTCTCGTCCTGCGTTCACTAGCGCCATGGCCGCGCGAACGTCTTCCTGCGCTGCTGCTGCGGCATCTTCGAGCAAGGTCGTGCGTGCCTGTGCCACTTCCGCATTCGCGTAAGCGACGGCCAAGTCATAACCGAAGTCGACGACGACCTGCCGGTTGCGTGCCTGGGCGGCACCGACGCCCGCTTGTCCGGCCGAAATCCTGGCGCTTCGCTTTCCACCGAGCTCGATCGGCTGATTGATCGAGAGCGTTGTTTGCATATTAGCCAGCCCATTTGGGCCGCCGTTCTGCCCAATATTTTCCAATTCCAAACTCAGGGAAGGATTAGGGCGCGCCGTTGTCTGAAGAGCGAGGCCTTCCGCCGTTTGGATATTCGCAGCGCTCTCGGCCAGACGTGGCGCGGCACTCTGTGCCTGCTGCAGCAGCATGTGGAAGGGCGGCGCGGGTTCGCCCCTAGCGTTAACTGACGCGCCCGCGGTAAACACCGCGCAGGCAAATATGAGCAGGCGCATGCACGCGCCTTTGGAACGTGGCGTTTCCATAAATCCCTCAAGCTGAATCGCGACAGCGCACGCGACGCAAGATCGCGGGCGCGCCAAAACTAAGCGCGACTAAGGACGCTTGCCTTTGGAGGACGGTCTGGGCCGCGCGGGCTGATGCTCGCCAGCGTGCGCGACTCGGATTCGCAGCGCGAGTCAGGGACGGCGCAAATCGGAAATACGAAATTTTGGGCGGCCAAGAAAACGATGCCAACGTCGCCGTGCTGATGCCCCGGGTTAGCGTGGGAGTGGTCGTGGCCGCTTCTGCCATCCGGATGATGGTGATGATGTGTGCCGCATTGGTCGTGATCGCCAGTGCAGAATTGCACGTCGCCGGCCAGCGGGTTGGCGAAATGGACGTGCCCATGCACGTGATCAATACGGTCCATCAGCGAGATATAGGTCTGACCCGACAGCACGACGGCCAGTGCCATGCAGAGAACGGCAACTGCGTGCTTTCCGAGATCGTAAGCTCGTCGGCCCAAAAGCACCTCCTGGCGGTGTTTGACCTTACCATACGGGGCCATCGCCGCAATTCCCGGTACCTGATGCTCAAATGTCCGGGTTGGGTCAACTTGAGCCCTCGTGCGCACTCGTGGGCACGACCGATCCCGAGGGTGCTCCAGTCATTTCAGGTGCTTGGAGGCGCTGAGGTCTGATCCACTCTCCGCAGCGGTCATCCGGCATGCCCGTCGGCACGACGGTTCGTCGCCATTAGTAGTCATACCGCCTTCTACCGACATGAAATAATATTGGCGGTTGGGTCCGGTTAAAGCGGAATCTATCTACCCGCCGGGACGGCGGCCGTGACGTCGATTTCGAGCATCATGCCAGGCCAGGCGAGCTGGTTGATGACCAGCAGCGTGTGCGCCGGCATTGGCGTCGTCCCGAATGTCTCGGAGCGGCATTTGCCGTATTCCACCTGGTTGCGAACATCGGTCAGATAGGTGACCATTTTCACCACGTCGCCGAGCGAGGCGCCGTTCTTCGCCAGCGCGCGCTTAATCTTGTCGTAGGCATAGTGGCATTGCGCCACGAAATCGCCTTTGTGCAGAATGTCTCCGGCTTGCCCGTTTTCGTTCTCGGCGCCGACGCCGGCGAGAAAAATCATCTTGCCCGGTCCGATGAGCGTGACGGCTTCGGAGAAACGCCCCTTGGTCCATTCGCTGTAATTGTAGTTTTTCTTTTCGAAGTTCTGCGACGGCGTCGCCGGAGCAGCGGCTGCGAGCAGTGGCAGCATGCACGCAAGCAAGCAAAACAGATTCATTGTCTTCCATAGGTCGCGCATAGTCTCACCACCCGTTGCTCGATTTCAGGCAGAATGATCGAAAATTGCGCTGCCCGCCAACAGAACTTGGGAGGATCACCAAGCCTGGAGTAATCACTGCCTAATGGATAGGCCGACGGCGGGCCAAGAATGGCTGCTTTCATCATTTCCGGACGGTCGGCAAAGGGAAAAGCAGAAATCTTTCACCTAGCGGCTGTATTACCTGCGGAAACGGACAAGCAGGTGGAAGCGCTAAGCGGCGATTTCTCGCCAATATCAGACGTTGTCCGACGGAAAAAGGTCCACTACCTCCTTAGCGGTCTTTGTCGCGTGGACGAAAGGGCGGCGGCGGAATCACATTGTAAATCTTGAGCGGCTCGCCGCTAACTGATGAGAAACTCACCTCGGGGCGTCCGAAACCGTTGAAAGTGACGTTCGTCAAAGGTCCCGTCCATTGAAGATGATCATCGGCGAGCTGGGCTGCCTGTGCTGCCGCCCCATATTGCTGAACCAGTTCTGAGCGGATGTTTTCGCGGCAGGGATGGAGTTCGCCGTTTAGGGACGCGGTTATGGAGTTCAACCCACCCTCAGGGAAGAAGAACCACACGCGAAATTCACAACCCGCGTGTGAGTAGGGATTTACCTCAAGCATTCTTTGATTGGTGATTGGCTGACTTGGATCGGACAGCGGGACCCGCAGGGTCGGATAGACCTGCCGGACCTCGGCGATCGTCATTCTCCAGTGGAGTCTCTCGAAGCCCAGTCCGAGATCATCAGGGGACAATCTGCTCGCCCCATTCCCTGGTTTAGGGATCGATGACAGCAGCCCTGCTATGAGCAAAAAGCCGATCCGGGATAGCGGAGCTTTTGCCCTCATGCTGCTAACAGGTTCGCTGTCATCAGCTCCGAAGCCTGTCTGCCATATAGATCATCACAATGGTCAGCAGCACTACGGCGAGGACGATCAGCCAAGCTCTTGAGTACGCGTGAAAGTCCCGATCCTTCACGCCGGGACCGTTCGGCCCGTACAAGCGCTCGTTGGCGGCGCGAATGCTGTCGGTGAGATCATCCAAGAAAATCTTGCTCTTATATCCAAACAAAATGGCGAGAATCGCGACCAGGACGAACCAGTGCCAGGCGCTGAATCGGACCATCAGTCTTTGCTCCTGGCGGCCTTACGCGTGCCTAGCTCTCGAGGCTCTGCCGGACGGACAAGAGGAGGTATGGTAGCGTTATTCGCTGACGAGGAAAACCGCATGCCGTCGAGGGGCATTTACGGCGCGATAGCATTGGCGCTTCTTAGCAGTGCCGGTTCCCCGGCGCTGGCGACGCAGCTGCCGCCTGAGGGAGTCTTCGTATATTCGAGCCTTTGTATCGAACGAGAGAGTGGAGACGCCGCGGGATACCGCATTGTGCTTTTCCATTCTCCCGGCCATGACGAGCTTTCATTCGAATGGTCCGAAGGACCTCTGTACGGGCCAACGCTCGCGGGCAACGTCAAATTGGATCCCGCGACATCGAAACTGACATTTACCGTTCCGCAGGTGAGTGCCCCTCCCGGGGATACATCACAGGATAGGTATCAGGCAGAAATCACAAGCGAGTCCGTTGTTCTCAAACCGGTTGGCGCGGCTTCCACGATCGCCCACGCGATACCACGCGTGCGGGCATTTGGTACGGTTGGTCCATGCAGGAATTGAAATCGGAAGCAGATCATCATGGCTGAATTGTCCTGCTCTTCAATCACGGGAGTTGGGTCCAGGTTTTGGATTCGAACGTGTCTCGCGCTCTTTTTCGTTTCAGCGGCGTCCAACGTTTATGGCAAGACGGCATGCGAATTGCTTACGAAGCCCGCCGTTGAGGCGGCGCTCGGAGTCCCGATCTCCAACATGAGTGCGAAGGGAAATGGTGCTTGTGCTGCTGACGCATCAGGCCCTGGAGCCGAAAAGCATATCCTGCTGGTATATTTGCCCAGCGTGCCGGGTCTGCGGCTGCCCTCGCCCGAAACTTGGAGGAGCGCCAATTACGCAGTGGCTCTCTCCAAGAACATGTCGGCCCGTGATGTCCCCGGTGTTGGCGAAGCCGCTATTTGGATGTTCGGAAATACGCCAACTGGGCCGACGGGGCAATTGAACGTCTTCCAGTCAGACATCTTGACGTTCTCTCTGAACATCTCCGGCGTTTCGAACGAGGAAGACGGCTTGAGAAGCGCCCTGATGCTTGCCAACTTCGCCCTTGCGACTGCTAACCGGTGACGAGGGCTTCTATCGTTACGAAGCGGAGAGCGGCAAAATGAACCGAGTGTTTAGGGTGTCGGCGGCCGGACTGATAGAACTCGGCGCAATCATCATTCTCTCCGCCATAGGCATGGAGCTGCGAGCCACAATCCTATGCGGCTTTATGGCCGCGCTATTCTACCTGCTGGTTTGGGAGAGTACGAAAACCGATGGCCTGGTTAAGGGACTTGGAGGCGCGGCCGGTATCGCTGCAATTGTTTTCATTGAATGGTTTCGTGGAGTGCTCCATTAGCCCCGTAGCACCAGACTTCCGAAGTGTTCTCCAAAGCTCCGTAAGTCGCTGATCGAGAGGCCGCGTTGGGTGTCATCCTCAGCTGAGGTACAACAGTTATTTCCGGTGCTTCTCGCACGCGTCGCCCTTCCACAATACCCGCGAAGAGAGGCATAGTAGGTGCATGCTCAAAGGACCCCGAGACCAGTTTCCTCAGCCGCCAGAATGGTTACGCTGGGCGATGATCGTTGCTCTGGTTGTTGCTGTCTTTGCACGTCTGGATCATTGGGATTGGTATCCTCAAGGCAGCCTAATCATCGCGACTTGCCTGTATATCGTTTGGAGCATTCGCACCAAGCCGTCGTAACCCCCCGAATGGCCGACTGACATAACCGGCGATGCCTTGCAGGTCATGCGTTAGGTCCGGTTCGGGTCACGAACCGTCTTCCGAGCGGCCCGCCGAAATGGCCGCTTTCGGCGGTGCTGCGGAAAATTTTAGTTCAGAAAAGCGGCTAGGTCCGCGCCCTGCAGATCGGTACGGTTCGAACTCTCACTGTTTCGGTCGGTTGGGCGAAGAACTTTCCGCTTCGGTCATGTTTTCTGGCAGTAAACGTTTGGAAGAAGCTATTGGAATTCCGATGCAACTTGCCTGCGTACAGGACGGGGTTCGTCAAAAGGGGTAAGGGGGATGATATGTCTGGGCCGATTGGGGGCTTAAACCGGGAGGGAGGAACACACGCGTGGTCGCGAATTTGGGGTGGGGGGATGCACTCGGCGCGGCGAACGTCTACACGGCGCAAAAAACATTCGCTTCCAACGGCTTCGTCTCAGAACTTCGCGCGCCTCAAGCCGCGCGGTCGCGTAGCTCTGCGGGCATGAATGGATGTTCGCGCTGCCGTAGCTGCTCGAAGCCGAACTCAGGCACCGGACAGCCGAGCGCGTCGCTCAGCCAGAGAGCTGCCATTGAGCGATGGCACCACTCCTCGTTCGGCCTCTTTTCGTAGCAGCACAGCACCGGCGTCTTGCCGGCGGCGAGCTGCGCAATGTCCGCAGCGACCTTCTTAGGATCGAGGCGGGTCAGGATTTCCGTGCGGTAAAGCCGATCGTATTCAATCGGGCCGACGCTGTTGAACCAAGGGCCTGGCGCTAATCGCTTGTAGAGACGGTAGCCGGCCGCGAGCCCCCGCGGGGCGCTCCTGCTGATTCCAATCTTTATGTGATCGGGTGGGAGAACGGTGAACCAGGATCCGGTCTTAAGCATTGTTGCCCTCCATCGTGGCATGAAATCGGGTTTCTCTCCGTGGCAGGCAGGGCTTACCGGGTGAGACTTTAGAAGGCGGGCGCGCTACGTCAATGGAATAGCACCCCGTTCGTCCTTTTACGGACGAAATTTCCGCACGCTTGACTAACTGTGATTTCTCGCGCGCGCCTAGTTGCAGGGCGCGTCATGCCAGCTTCGGCGGCTGCTCACCGTTCGTTTGCCCTGCCTGATGTCACTGCCGGACACTCATGTTAGAAGTTCTACATGCGTTACGACATCGCCACGCTCACCCTATGGATTACCGTGGGGGTCACCGTGATAATTGGCGCCATCCAGGTGGCCGGTTGGCGTCACCGCACATTGGTCGTCGGCCTTATACTTGTTGGCGCCACGATGATCATTGCGGTTTTGGCGGCTCCTTTTTATTCCTTGGCCGCAAACTCTCAAGCTCTCTGACCAGCGTAGCGGAAAACCCAAGTTCCTGGTTCACGCTTGCCATGTTTATCGTCGCCCTTTTTATCTTTCCGAGGCAGAAAGCGCCTTTCGAATCCAACGCGACGTATGCACCAGGTTCCGTACCAGCAAAGCCAACGGGCGAGCCACAAGCCGCGCCAAGTTCATCTGACGATCAGGGACTACGGCGATTCCGCGCCGACCTCCGCGTGTTTGCGCTTTCAACGATGGCCGAGCTCGTGAACTCGTACTGGAAGTGCTTTTGCGCTGTACGCGATCTCTCCCGGCAAAAACATGGTCATGTTGCTGCATTTTCGACGAGCTTTGCTGAAATGGCGATTTCTGGCGCGATGAGGGCTCAATTTGAAAGAGTGCGAAGTCTGGCGGAGGCCCAGACCGAGAATGCTGATCACAGCGCGTTGGTCGCGGAAATTGTACTGTGCGCTGCGCGGTATGGGGATTCCGCCGCATACCGATTGTGATTGCGAGGGAATATGCGGTGGACTTCGATCCTAGCGACTTGCAAAGGTGGAAAAGCGCACAAGAACGGTGCAGGATTCAGTTCGCAGAATTGTCAGCCAGATCTCACGGTGGTGCTCTCGCCAGTGATTATGTAGTAGAGCAGCTAAATCGCTACGATTAGGCGTGTGCGTCTTACATGGTCCCGCGCCTCCACCGCCGCCGATCCCCTGCGTCAGCCCGCAGCACCCGAGCTGGATAGACGTACAGATCGGCTGGCAGCCGTTTCCCCCCAGCGGCCTGCCGCAACTCGTACCGCAGCTGCGGTTGACGCTTCCTCCGACGGAGATTTGCCCGAGGTCTGCGAATTCGCCAGAACGAGCTCTAGCCCGCTCGCATCAAGGCGGGGGTTCGAATATGATCGCTGGTGACGTTTAGGAACCCGCTAAATGGCCGAAAATAAGTGTTCAGCCCCGCACTGCGGCGAAGTCGCTGCAGTGGAGGTCCGTCTCTATGATGTTTATGCCGATAGGGTCTTCGACGAGCAAGACCGCACCTGCCCGTTTCTTTGCGCGAAGCACCTTATGGACAACGAGGCCCGAGCTGAGGGTGAACGGAAGCCGCGAGGCGTCGTGAACTATCCCTATTCTAATCAGGAGCGGGCGCAAGGGTTCACAATTTACCGGTGGTTAGGACGGTAATGCCCAACGGCACCGCACGGTGCATCACGCGCCGGGGCGTCTCGAAGCCTTCATGCAAGCGCAGTAGTTAAGTGAAACCCGAAGTTCGCAGAGCTGTAGCGTACATTGCCGGGCGCTCTATTGCGGGGCGCAGGACGGCGTCGCTGTACGACTTTTCCGCGTCAGCATATTCCCATTTTACGGGCAATATGAACGGAAGGCTGTCCGTCTACGATCATTCTGCTCAGTGCCATATCACCGGCTCGGCCGGAAATTTCTTTCATTCTGGTGAGCGCGCCCACGTAACGCTGAAAATCTCGGGCAAGACTTTCAGCGGATTTGATCACGGGTCGGGGTCGCAATTCCGCGGTAGCGTGAACGGAAACAATGTCATGCTTTTTGACTATTCCGAAGGCAGGCAATTTCAATACTTGCTGACGTGAGCCGCTAACCATGGTTCAGGTCATGCATCTCTATCTCGACGATTCCGGCACTCGCAATCTCAACCACAAGGCAGGCAAAGTCGCTGCGCACGGCCGCGACTGGTTTGCTCTTGGCGGCGTCATAATCGCGCAGGAGGAGGAGGCAGCGGCGCGGCAGATGCATGCCGATTTCATGGCCCGCTGGGGATTAGATGCCGCAACGGTTTTCCTGCACTCGTTTGAGATCAGAAATCGGACCGGCGATTTCACTTGGTTAGGTGGCCTTACTGAAGCCGACCAGAACAGATTCATGGAGGAACTTTACGCAATCATCCGCACACCGCCATATGTGGGGATTGCTTGTGTCATTGACCGCCCCGGTTACGAAGCCCGTTATCGGGAGAAGTACGGTCGTGACCAATGGTCTCTCTGCAAAACGGCCTTTTCCGTACTCGTCGAACGAGCGGCCAAATTCGCCTTGACAAAGATTATAAGTTGAAGGTATTTGCCGAGCGCGCAGATCGCACCGTGGACGGCTGGATGAAAGGCTATTACGAGCACCTCCGCGAGAACGGCATGCCCTTTGCGGCACCCAATATGCAGCAATACGCACCGTTAACAGCCCAGCAGCTGAGAACAACTCTGTACGAGTTCCGGACGAAGAGAAAATCATCACCGATCATGCAAATCGCCGACCTCTATCTTTGGCCTATGGTCATGGGCGGATATCACCGCAGCAATCGGCCTTATGCCCTGCTGGTCCGAGATAAGAAGCTCGTCGACTGCTACTTGTCGGAGGAGGAAATACCGACACGGGGCATTAAATACAGCTGTTGGGAAAACGCGAGAGTGCACCCTTAAACGCCAAAAGCCCGGATTATTAATCCGGGCTTGTGACCAGCCGCCTTGCGGCGACCTCGTAGGCTAGGCCTGTATCTAAAATGATTCATGCCGCCCTCAGTTGCAACCCATGTACGTGAAAATATTTCGAAGCTGGTTTCCCATAGGAAACCTTTTCGAATCAAAGCACTAATGGCAAATCCGGATGAAATCTGTGTCTCACGAGTCGCGGGTGCTGTTAACTGTTTAGACGAAGCTTGTTTTGGGGAGCGATCTCCCTCGTTGATGGTGGGGTTAGGAATTCAACGTTTCCGCACCAGGTACGCTTTCCGTACCCATCGCGTACCCATGCCCCCTTTTTAGGCTCGGAACATTTGGCTAAGTGCCGGTGCCGCCTGCGTGACTCGAACACGCGACCCCATCATTACGAATTAAATTTGCTATCCCCTCATAGCTCATCACTGTGCCTCCTAAGTGTCTCGGGTGATTGAATTTTCGGGTGTTACCGTTACTCACGGGCGCACATCGAAAATCAAGCCAGCACCGCCCTTCGCGGAGACACAGAGGAGACACGACATGCTGACTGAACTTGCGATTCGCGCGCTCGAACGACCGGAGAAAGGCGCGCGAATTGTCTACGACGAAAGCCTCCCCGGCTTCGGAATTCGCATCACGAAAAATGGCGTTAAGAGCTTCGTGCTCACACACGGGCGCAGACGCACCAGAGAGACGATTGGCCGCGTCGGTATTCTGACACTCCAAGCCGCTAGAAAGGCGGCGAAGGAAAAGTTGGCCGAATACACCCTTGGCAAGCAGCGGCTCGCTGCAACCCGTTGGAATGAGGCTAAGGACGAATTTCTCGAAGAGAAAAAGCACAAGCGCCCGAACACTTACGCCGCCTACGAGCGGCATCTACGGTACTTCCCCTTCGGGGATACTCATCTTGCTGAGATTGCGGCCCGAGAGCTTCAAAACGACCTCAAGAAGATCAAGAAGCCGGCCGAGCGGTACAAGACCTTCGTTATCCTCCGGGTCTTTATTCGCTGGTGTTACAAGAAGCACTACCTCGACCAAAACCCTATAGACCGGATGCAGGAGGCGAACCCTTCGAAATCGCGCAGCCGGGTTCTCACGAACGAAGAGCTAAAAGCGGTGTGGGATGCCGCAGGAGAAATGGAGGATTACGGCCGCATAGTCCGCTGCCTCATGCTGAGCGGCCAGCGCAAAGTTGAAATCAGTAGCCTCGCGCCCGCTATGGTCGGCGCGGATACGGTTACTCTTCCTGATACACTCACGAAGAACAAGATCGAGCACGTCTTCCCTGTAGGGCCACTCTTTCTTTCGGTCCTTCCGAAGACGAACGCGCCGTTGCTTTTCCCGATCTTCACCGAAGACGGGGTAAAGACTTTCAGCGCGTGGTCAAAGAACAAGAAGGCGCTCGACAAAGCGAGCGGCGTTACCGGCTGGGTGCTTCACGACCTCCGCAGAACTTTGCGAACGCGGTGGGCTGATCCGCTCGGCATCCCGGAGGAAATTGCGGAGACGTACATCAACCACGTTTCCGGAACACGCGGCGGCATCAAGCGGGTTTACAATCGCGCAAAGTACATCGGTCAAATGCGCGAAGCCGTGATGAAGTGGGAGGCGCTCCTTGAGAAGGTTCTAGCGCGCTAACTCGAGCCACTGTGAGCGGCCGTAATCTGCCGCCTAGGCTGATGCCACCTAAGCAGGCATTTAGCCGTCGCGACGCTTACCTGTACCCTTGCAGGGACGACACTCCTCTCCCTTGGCGTCCTTGCCTCGGCCAGCACAATGATGACACGTGCGCTGCGTCATTTCCTTCTGGCGCTGGCCGGGCGCATCTTCAAACGGATTTCGACGTGGATGACCTTCGATGCCCATATGGCGTCTCCGACACTGGATGCAGTTGCCACGTACGCCGTTCTCCAGCGCCAATCTATTAGGCGATCACGTACAACCACTTCATTACTAAATTCGCACGATGTGGAAGTCTGCTCATTCGATGCCTATGCTGTCTGCCGCCTGAAGGCGTCAACCCGAAGGGCGTCATGACGCTCTCCAAACCTGGAGAGTTACATGACGCGGTTACTTTCGAAGAAGCAGGTCAAAGATCGAGTTCTGTATAGCTTCGCGCACATAGACCGGCTGGAGAAAGCCAACGTCTTTCCCAAACGGGTGAGGCTCGGCAACGGAAGGTGCGGTTGGGTTGAGCAAGAGATAGAGGACTGGATTCAAGCCAAAATGGCTCTTCGTAGCACCCAAACGACCTCCCAGTGATGGGAGCAGGGAGCCGGCGTCCAAACCGGCTCCCTCACTTTTTGGGCTGACATAGGAGTCACCATACAGGCGCACATACTGCATGTTGCTCCGAACGATTGCTTTGCTCATTGAATCCAATCCTCTAGCAGCCGAGTTGGTGCCCGACTTCTTCTGATTCTCAGCATTATCGACCTCACTCCCGTTCGGTCGAAATGCTTCGATCATCCAATCTATGTACTAAAAACTACCAATTGATCTCTCCGCTCTAGCCCCTCTCAATTTTCCTCCTGCTTGATACCGGGGGGTATGCCATGCAGCTCAAGATTCAACGCTCCCAGAGAATGGGAGGCGTAATCGCCAATAACGTCATATTCGCGCTTGATGTGCGCGCCGATTATTCGAGCGAGGAGCGCCATAATATCGATCGGTACAAACTTGGCGGCCAAGCGGTCTACACGAGTCGCGCGGCACAAAAGCATTTCGCGAATATGGATTCGCATCTGAGCCGCGTCGATAATCCGAGCGCAAAGGAAAAGCTCGCGGGCCTCGGGCGCGGCGCGATTTCGCTCGCGCTCGCGAAGATGCAGCTCAACATCAGCATCTCAAGCCTCGGACGAGGTCACCATATCGAGTGCAAAGATCTCGAGGAGCTGCTTGAGGCCGAGGAAACAGTGCGGGAGTCCTGCAAGAACCTCACGCGCTACCTCGAAGCGGCGGCAACCTTTGACGGCAGCGAGACCGTCATCGAATACGAGAGGGGCGAAGAGCGGGTCCATGTGACCCAGTCGGCGCCGCCGCTTCTGACGTATTCCGGTTCCGAGAACGCACCCGCTATAGCGGTGGTCGATGACGGCCGCGGCACTGCCGATTACCAGGACCCAATCTACCGCGCTGGCCAAGCCGTGAGCGCCTTCTTGAGCAATCCACAGCAGCGGCGCCTGGCGTTCTATGGGGTAGGGCTCCTTTTTGTAATTCTCATGGTCCGTTCCTGCGTCTGATGCCGGACGACCTCCGCCCTTCGGTATTCACGCCATTTCTGCGCCGCTTCACGGACGAGCGCGCGAAAGACCTGTCGGACACAAGAGCATTGTACGCGCGGGTACGCGCGCTGCATTTTGCTTCCGCGTACGGACAGGACGATGCCAATGTAAAGACGGGTGGCGACATCTACGGGCGAGTGAAGCCCGTGCTGCCAGCGGCATTAGAAGACCCGTTCTGCTACGCCCTCCACGATCTGCACCAGCTAGAGACGACCATCTTCACTTTTCCAGAGGCCGATTTGGACGTGGGCGTCCTTTCGCTCAAGGAACAAACCGACCTTCGCCACTTTCTGCGAGCCAAAGAGCATTTTCTCGCCAACGAGACGCGCATCATCGGCTTGTTCAAAGACTCGCTCACCAACGTTTTCCGCGCAATTTGCGAAAGGCTTCCTGAAACTCTCGCGCCGTCGCCTTTCACCATCCCGCTCATATGTGCGCTTCCCGATCCCAAGGCGCTCATGGACAACATACTGGGAGAGTTCGCTCAAGACCGATATCGGGATACTGGCCTTTTCGTCGAGCTTTTCCGGACGCTTTACTTCAACCTCTGCGAAGCATCGGGAATCGCTGACCCATATGAGCCCAAGAAGCCGTTCAAGAAGCCATCCCAAAGCGATCTTCCCCTTGAGGAGGTTGCCCGGACTTATTTCAAGGGCACGCCCTTTCTCGAATTCTTCTTAAGTCCCATTCCTCTGAAGCTCACTTTCGAGGATCGCTTCAGCCATATGCATGTTTTGGGAGGAAGTGGCGCCGGCAAAACAACGCTGCTTCAAAACTTGATCCTGCACGATCTGCAATGTGATGAGCCGCCAGCCTTGGTAATCGTGGATAGCCAAGGCGACCTGATCGAGAAGCTGTCCCATCTGGCCTTGTTCGACCTTGAGACTGGTCCGCTTGCTGGCCGCTTCACATTGATAACGCCGAAGGACATTCATCATCCCCCCGCCGTGAATATCTTTGACGTCAATCGGGAGCGCCTGGGGCAATACGAGGAAGCAGCCAAAGAGCAGGTTACAGCCGGCGTCATTCAAACATTCGACTACCTCTTCACGGGCCTCCTCGGAGCCGATCTCACCGCAAAGCAGGGCGTCTTCTTCCGGTTCGTCGCGCGCCTCATGCTTGCTCTCCCGGAAATCATGGGGCGAAACGCAACGATCCTCGACATGATGGCGCTCATGGACGACCCCGCGCCTTATGCCGAGGCAATCCAATCGCTTCCATCCATCCAGCGGAACTTCTTCGAGCGCGACTTTGCAAGCAAGACATTTGCTCAGACGAAAGAGCAAATCCGATATCGACTGAATGCAATTCTCGAAAATCCCACCATGGCGCGTCTCTTCACCTCGGAAGAGACGCGCATCGACCTGTTCACAGATCTCAACAACGGTTCAATCATCCTGGTGGATACGGCCAAGGATTTTTTGAAGGGCGCGTCCGGCAACTTCGGGAGGATTTTCATATCGCTTGTGCTCCAAGCCATTCTGGAACGTGCCGTGATCCCGGAACGACATCGTCGTCCAGCATTCCTCGTCGTCGATGAAGCGGCCGCCTACTTCGACAGCAATATCGATGATCTTCTGACCGAAGCCCGGAAGTACAAGCTCGGATGTGTGTTCGCGCACCAGTTCCTTGACCAGTGCACGAGCTCACTTCGAGCGTCCTTGGCTGCGAACACGTCAATCAAGCTTGCGTCAGGGGTCTCTATGAGCGATGCGAGCTTTCCAGCACAGTGGGATCCGAAGCTTGGAATTCACGTGACTTGAAGTCGCGGC